>Ga0164292_10005283_pt1 | contig 10564 bp, 6 predicted proteins | sample GEODES117metaG_FD_111486 | JGI IMG/M metagenome (GOLD analysis project Ga0164292, IMG submission 111486) | Eutrophic lake water microbial communities from Lake Mendota, Wisconsin, USA - GEODES117 metaG | ecosystem: Environmental > Aquatic > Freshwater > Lake | place: USA: Lake Mendota, Wisconsin... | reverse complement strand
GGCGATGATGGTGAAGAGGCCGGCGATGAAAGAGGGGAGGCGGATGACGGTTTCGCTGAAGGTCTCCTCGGGTTTGCCGCGCAGGAAGTGCCAGGCGTCGAGGCTGAGGCGTGCGAGGGTGGATTGGAGGAGGTGGTTGTTGCCGTTGAAGTTGTGAAAGAGGGTTTCATCCCAGGTGACTTTTTCGAAGGCGAGGGAGTTGTCGGGCTGGGGGACTTGCTCGCCGTGGAAGTAACGGCGGAGGGCGTATTCTTCGTCGTTCCAAAGGCTGTGGGTGAGTTCGGGAGCGCGGATGACCACGGCACCGGTTAGGATCATCATGAGGATGAGGTGAAAGGCGGGGCCTGAGTGGGAGGGAGGGAGGCCGGGGCGGCGGGGGGCGTTGCGACCGCCGGGCATCCAGAGGGGAGAGGTCAGAAGGAGGAGGCCGCCGAGAGCGGCGCTGATGGTGCAGCCCCACCAGACGCCGATGATGCCGTGTTCTTTGGCTCGCAGGTCTTTGCCTTCGGCGACGCGTTTGGTGACTTCTTTGCCCCAGGGTTTGGGACCGTCGATGGCGTGGTGGAGGCAGAGGCCGGTGAGGAGGAGGAGAGAGAGGAGGAGAGCGATGCCGCTGGTGCCGAAGCGATGGCGCAGGCCGCCCTTTGGTGGTGGGGGGCCTGGGAGTGAATAATCGTCGGTCATGGCTGTAGTGACGCTGGGGGATGCTGCTACGAGTGGGGGGATTTGTCCAATGAAGTCGGTGGGGGTAGATGAGAGGAGGGCTGAAGGGTTAGGATGTCGGATATCTCATAAAAGTTGTCCTGCTTGGAGGAAGAGAATTGGGTTGGGTCGGACGTTTTGATCTGATGGCACGTTTGGTTTTGATTTTGGTGGGGTTTGCTTTCGGGGCATCGCTGTTTGCGGCGAATCCGGAGATCGAGGGGGAGCGGAAGGCGGCGCAGACGGTTTGTCCGACGCCGGAGGAGGCTCGGAAGAAGATGAGTGTGCCGGAGGGGTATGAGGTGCGGTGTTTTGCGCATGAGCCGATGGTGCAGAATCCGGTGGCGATGACATGGGACCATCGGGGTCGGTTGTGGGTGGTGGAGGCGTATGAGTATCCGGAGGGGTCGCTGCATCCGGCGCCGTTTGGGGGTGAGGTGAAGGATGATGGGTATCAGACGATGCCGAAGGTGGAGGGGAAGGTGCCGCGGGATCGGGTGATCATTCTCGAGGACACGGATCATGATGGGGAGGCGGACAAGCGGACGGTGTTTGTGGAGGGGCTGAATTTGGCGAGTGCGATTTTGTGCGGGGACGATGGGATTTATGTGGGGCAGCAGCCGCATTTGATTCATTTCAAGGATGCAGATGGGGATGACAAACCAGAGGCGTGGCGGGTGGTGTTGACGGGGTTTGGGCGTGAGGACACGCATGAGTTGGTGAACAGTTTTACCTGGGGGCCGGATGGGTGGTTGTACATGACGCACGGGGTTTTTACGAACAGCAAGGTGCGGAGTCCGGGGAAGCCGGAGAGTGAGGGGTTTAAGTTTGATGCGGGGATTGGGCGGGCGAGGCCGAAGAGTCGGGAGAAGGAGGCGGAGTGGGAGTTTGAGGTGTTTGCGGATGGGACGAGCAATCCGTGGGGGTGTGACTATGACGCGGCGGGGAATTTCTTTGTGAGTGCGTGTGTGATTGATCACTTTTTCCACATGGCTCCCGGGGGGATTTATGTGCGGCAGGGTGGGGCACCGGAGAATCCGTATTCGTATGAGCTGCTGCCGAGCATTGTGAAGCACAAGCATTTCCGGGCGGCGTATGCGGGAATACAGATTTATCAGGGGGGGCGGTATCCGGCGGACACGCATGGGCATGCGTTCATCGGGAACATTCATGACAATGCGATCCACGAGGAGGTGCTGACGCCGGTGGGGTCGACGTTCAAGTGCGAGCCGAGGCGGGATTTTTTGCGTGCGAACGATGGGTGGTTTCGGCCAGTGAGTACGCAGACGGGGCCGGATGGGTTTCTTTGGGTGATGGACTGGTGTGACAAGTATCCGTGCTATCAGAATGCGAAGGCGAATCCGGAGGGGGTGGATCGGGAGAGGGGGCGGATTTGGCGAGTGGTGTATTCGGGGGGTGAGGGACCGCCTCAAGGCGGGACTACAGAACGGGGATCGCTTGCGGCGGGGGAGATGGATTTGAAGAAGTTGTCGACGGGGGAACTGGTGGAGAGGTTGGGGGATTCGAATAACTGGGTGCGGCGGATGGCGCGGCGGATGTTGGTGGAGGAGTCCTCAAGGTCTCAATCGAAGTTGGATTTGATCGAAACTACTTGGGATAGAGGTCCGAATTCCTGTGCGCGGGTTGAGGCATTTTGGGCAGGTTGCAATCTGGGTCACGGACAGGGCGTGATCTCCGGACATAAAAGTGGGGATCCTATTATCAGAGCTTGGGCCGCACGTGCGCTTGGAGCGAGTGCGAATCATGGTGCTCCGGAAGGCTTGACCCATCTTGCATTATCAAGTCTGCTGCAAAAGTTGGCGAGTGATAGAGAAGTGAGTGTGCGCGCGGCGGCGGCAACAGCGCTGCGGCAGTGGTCAGCAAATGGTCTGACTGTGACTCAAGGCCAAGCGCCATATGTTGATGTGGGAGTTTTTGAGGTGCTTGTTGGGGCAAATGCTGAACCTATAGAGCCGCTTCTTTCGCATCTGATCTGGATGAGTTTTGAGCCAATGATCGTGAGCAATCCGATCAACTGTGTAGCTATGATGGGTGAGGCTTTTCCTGGTGCGCAACCTCTCTCACGCACTCTTTCTTACAAGGCAATGCGGCGGTTGTGTGACACGCGAAAGGTGGGAAATTTGGATTTGGCGGTGGGGTTTTGTGAGGCGATTTCGGGGCATGAGGTTTTGTTGGCGCATGCTTTGGATGGGTTGGTGAAGGGGCAGGAGGGTGGGGTGATTAAGCCGGGGAAGGATGTTTCGGCGAGTTTGGCGAAGTGGCGGGCGTCGGGGAATGCGGAGGTGCGGAAGGGGGCGCAGACTTTGGCGGTGTTGTGGGGGGATGAGGTGGCGGTGCGGGAGATGATTGGGGCGCTGGTGGATGAGAAGAAGTCGGAGGCGGAGCGGGTGGGGGTGTTGCAGTCGCTGCGGATGGTGAAGACGGATCTGGTGCGGGAGGGGGTCATGCCGCTTTTGAAGGAGGGCGTGCCGACGGCTTTGGCGGTGGCGGCGATTCGGGCGGCGGCGGACCTGGGTGGGGATGGGTTTGTTCAGCCGTTGGTGGGGCTGGCGGCGTCGAAGGACATTGATGTGCGGTTGGCGGCGCTGGAGGCGCTGGGGGGGCGTGGGGATTGGACGCGGGCGATGCTGGATGCGATCGCGAAGGGCACGGTGAGTGCGAGTGGGTTTCCGGTGCCGGTGCGGCGGGCGATGGCGACGAGCAAGGACAAGGCGATCCGGGATCAGGCTTTCAAGGTACTGGGGGCTTGGAAGGATTCGTCGGAGGATGTGAAGTCGTTGATTGGGCTGAAGAAGGCGGCTGTTTTGAAGGGCGAGCCGGATTTGGCGAATGGGAAGCTGATGTTCACTGTGACGTGCATGGTGTGTCACGAGTTTCACGGTGGGGGTCAGAAGGTGGGGCCGGATTTGATTGGCAGTGGGCGGAGCAATCTGGATGCGCTGCTGGCGAACGTGATCGATCCGAATCAAATCATCGGAAATGGTTACGAGAATTTCACGGTGTCGACGAAGGATGGTCGGACGCTGGCTGGTCGGGTGGTGGAGGACACGCCGGGGCATGTGAAGCTGATGGGAGCGGGCGGTGCGGTGCAGGTGGTGGCGCGGGATCAGATCGCGGCGCTGACGAACACGAAGCAGAGTTTGATGCCGATGGGGTTTGGGAATCTACCGGATGCGGCGTTTCGGGATTTGATCTGGTATGTGTTGGCGCCGCCGGAGGAGGGGCCGCTGACGGCGGAGAAGCGGGAGCGGTTGATTCATGGGGTGGAGGGCGAGGAGGTCAAGCCGCCGACGAAGACGAACTGGCGGGCGATTGATTGGGAGAGTGTGAGTTTGTGGAACCCGGAGTGGAAGGTTTCGGCACCGGATTTTGAGCGGACGCCGGTGAAGCGGGCGGAGTATCACGGGAAGACGAACGTGCTGGTGGTGCATCCGTTTGCGGGCAAGACGACACCGGCGAGTTTTGAGCGGGTGTGGAAGGTGGAGGCGGGGAAGACGAAGTTGGGGGTGGATGTGGCGGCGGATGATCGGGGGGATTGGGTGATGAAGGCGGTGGTGAATGGGAAGGTGGTGAAGGAGGTGGCGGTTGATGCTGAGAAGCCGAGGTGGAAGCGGGTGGAGGTGGATTTGGCGGCGTTTGTGGGGCAGGAGGTGACGGTGCGGTTGGAGGCGCATGCGAGTGGGTGGAACTGGGAGTTTGCGTATTGGCATGGGATTGTGGTGGAGTGAGGTGGGCACACGAAGGCACTAAGGCACGAAGGGGTGAGGTTGGGGAAGTGGTGCAAGCCAGTGGCTTGCACCACGGGTGGGGGTTTTAGGAAGGAGGTTGCGTGGGGATTGCAACGTAGAGGGAGGGGCATCACGCGGAGCGATGATGGGTACTTTGGGAGGCGTCGCGCGGTACGAGACGGGCAAGCTGGGAAGCTTGCCTCACCTTGGGGGGAGGGGTGCAAGCCGGCGGCTTGCACCACGGGTGGGGGGTAGGAGGGAGGTTGCGTGGGGATTGCAACGTGGCGGGAGGGGGCATCACGCGGAGCGGTGATGGGTACTTTGGGGGGAGGGGTGCAAGCTGGCGGCTTGGGCAAGGGGTGCGGGCTTGTTTGGGGATCGGTGAGGAAATGTTGATGTGGGGGTGGTCCGGGTGTTGGGTGGGGGCGTATTGTTTTTTCTTTTATGCCTGATGTGACCCTTTCTCCGAACCCGCATGCTGCTTTGATCATTGTGGGGCATGGCTCGACGATGAATCCGGACTCGAGTGCGCCGACTTATGAGCATGCGGATGCGATTCGGAGCTTGGGATTATTTGCGGAGGTGGTGTGTTGTTTTTGGAAGGAGGAGCCGAACATGCGGGAGGTGTTCGAGATGGTGGAGAGCGAGGTGATTTACATTGTGCCGAACTTCATCAGTGAGGGGTATTTTTGTCAGGAGGTGCTGCCGAGGGAATTGAGGCTGGACGGGCCGGTGACGAAGCGGGGGACGAAGACGATTTACTACTGTGATCCGGTGGGGATTCACGCGAACATGATGCGGTTGCTGCTGCAGAGGGCGGATGAGATCGCGCCGGGGGTGCTGAGGGAAGAGACGAGTTTGGTGATCGTGGGGCACGGGACGAGCTTGAATGAGAACTCGACCAAGGCGATTCAGGATCAGGTAAAGTTGATTCGCGAGGGTGGGCACGGGTTTGCGGAGGTGGTGGATGCCTACATGGAGCAGGCGCCGCTGGTGGCGGAGTGGTCGCAGATGACGACGTCGCCGAATGTGGTGGTGGTGCCGTTTTTCATTGCGGACGGGTTGCACAGTTATCAGGACATTCCGGTGCTGTTGGGGATCATGGAGGAGACCGGGGCGGCGCTGAGCGAGGGGGGGAGTTTTGGGAACAATCCGCATGCGCTGCATGGGCGGCAGCTCTTTTACAGCAATGCGATCGGGACGGAACCGTTGCTGGCGGCGGTGATTTTGGATCAGGTGGCGGATTTTAATGCGAAGCATGGGATTGAAGCGCCGACAGGGGAGGTGAAGAGATCGGTAATGGAAGCGAAGTTGGCGGCGATGCTTGAGGCGGGGAGTGTGCAGGTGGGTGAGGCTTTGATTCAGGCGAATGGCGATGGGGGCTGGGTGATCACGCATGTGAAAGATGCGGCGGCGGTGAGTGGTGGCGAGGGAGATTGGGAGCGCTGGGGGCGGGCGGAGGATGCTCGGTTGATCGCGCGCAACTCGGCGGAGGGGAAGTTTCGGGCGATCCATTCGGCACCGACGATGCGAGGGGGTTGGCGGTTGGATTTGGCGGATGTGGGGGCGGTGCGGCGGGCGCTGGATTATCTGTATCCGGCGGCGTTGGGGGTTTGGATGGGCATGGAGGCGGGTGAGGTGAAGGGGACGCCATTGAGGCAGTATTTGGGAAGGCAAACGGGGATGTATCGGTTCAGCAACGGCGTGACGGATGAGCAGATTCCGGTGATGGCGGTGAAGGAGTGCGGGGGTGGGAAGTGTTTGCGGCGGCTTGTTTGGCCGTTGACTGAGGGGGTGCCGCTTTCGGAAGTGGCGGCGGAGAAGACGGGGGCTAAGGTGGGGTATGCGAGTGAGCGGGTGGGGGCGACGTGTGTGCCGCTGGTGTGCATCGAGCCGTGTCCGGTGATTGTGGGGGCGGCGAGGAAGCTGGCGCGGGGGAATTTTGAAGCGAAGGCGGCGGCGGAGGCAGCGGCGGCGGGATGAAATCTTGAAAAAACAGGCACGAAGGGGGTGCCGGTGGCGTTGGAGGTAGGATGAAACTGTTTTTTGTTGGGATGGTGCTGGCGATGTTGGGACTGGGCGATGTTTTTGCCCAGGGAGCGCCAGCGGCGGGAGGAGCGGTGACGCCGGAGCAGCGGGAGAAGCTGCAGCAGTTGTTCAATCCGGAGAACTCGGTGGAAGCGATGGGGAAGGCGCTGGAAGAGGCGGCGAAAGCGGGGTTGGGGGAGCAGGTGATGCTGGAGGCGCAGTTGGTGTGGGGGTTGAGGCGGGGAGATGTGGGGATGCTTTCGACGTTGTTGCCGGAGTTGGAGTCGCTGTCGAGGCGGTTTGATCCGAAGCTTTCGGCGGGGATTCCGACGGTGGAGGAACTGCTGGGGCTGGTGAGTTATGTGAAGGCCTTGATGGCGAGGGAGCAGGGGGATGAGGCGGCTTTTAAGAAGCACATCACGGAGGCGTTTTGGCAGAATCCGACCTCGGCGCAGATGTTTGCGCAGGCGGTGGAATCGATGCGGCGGGAGAAGAAGATGGACTCGATGAAGCTCGATCTGGAGGTGGTGCTTACGAGTTCGCAGGGTGAGGCGACGACGTTGAAGGATCAGTTGGGAGGGGGGAAGGCGTTGTTGTTGGATTTTTGGGCGTCGTGGTGCGGGCCGTGCATGGCGCTGATGCCGGAGTTGAGGAAGAAGGGGGAGCAGTTGGGCAAGCAGGGAGTGGTGGTGGTGGCGATGAATACGGACAGCGAGAATGCTGAGGCGGTGGCGGACAAGGTGCGGCGGGAGAAGGACATGACGATTCCTTGGATGGTGGAGCCGGAGGATCGGCCGTATTCGACCGCGCTGGAGATCAAGTCGATCCCGGCGATGGTGCTGGTGACGCCGGATGGGAAGGTGCAGTTTTTTGGGCATCCGCAGAGTCCGGATTTGTGGAAGGCCTTGAAAAAAATTGATCCGGGGATTGAGGCACCGGGGTCTTGAGGCGATAGGGCGGGATGGTATCGAACAATGCAGAAGTGAAGGAAGGTGAGACGAAGCGCACTCCGGCGCTGCGGGTGCAGGGATTGGTGTTTCGTCGGGGACGGGAGATTTTGAAGGGTGTGGACTGGACGGTGGGGCGGGGTGAGCACTGGTGTTTGTTGGGGCCGAACGGGTGCGGGAAGACGTCACTCATCAATTTGATCACGGGGTATGATGCGGCGACGGCGGGTTCGATTGCGCTGGGGGATGCGGTTTTTGGGCGGACGGATTGGCGGGAGGTGCGGAAGCGGGTGGGGTTGGTGACGAACACGCTGACAACGTTTTTGGAGGAGGGAGAGCTGGTCATTGATGCGGTGGTGAGTGGTCGGGAGGCGATGCTGAATCTGGGTGGGGCGGGCAATCCGGCGCTGGTGGCGGAGGCGGAGGCGTTGTTGGAGCGGGTGGGGTGTTTGTATTTGCGGGATGCGTATTGGGGGCCGTTGTCGCAGGGGGAGAAGCAGAAGGTGCTGATCTGTCGGGCGTTGATGTCGCGCTTTGAGATTTTGATTTTGGATGAGCCCTGCGCGGGGCTGGATCCGGTGGCGAGGGAGCGGTTTTTGAGGTGGTTGCAGGAATTGATGGACGGGGAAGGGTCACCCGCGTTGGTGTTGGTGACGCATCATGTGGAGGAGATTTTGAGTGGGGTGAGTCATGTTTTGTTGATGAAGGACGGGCTGCATTTTCGTGCGGGGCGTAAGGAGGAGGTGCTGACGAGTGAGGCGCTGAGTGCGGTGTATGGGGCGGCGGTGGTGGTGGATGAGGAGGGGGGGAGGTATCGGTTGCGGGTGGTGGATTGACAGAAAGTTTGGGGGCCTGTGTGGTGTTGTTTGGGGATGCGATTTTTGATTTTAGCGAGTTGGGTTTGGGTGGGTCTTGGTGCGGTGGCGCTAGGGGAGAACTGGGGGATGTGGCGGGGGCCGAGGTTGGATGGTCGGTCGGATGATGCGGGGTTTCCGGTGGCGGCGACGAGTGAGACGGTGGCTTGGAAGGTGGGGCTGCATGGGGAGGGGCATGCTTCGCCGATTGTGTGGGGGGACAAGGTGTATGTGGTGAGTTGTGATGCGGGGACGGAGGATCGGTTGTTGATTTGTTTGGACCGGAACTCGGGGCGGGTGGTTTGGGAGTCGGTCGTGTTGAAATCGCCGTTGGAGGGGAAGCATCGGTTGAACAGTCACGCGTCGAGCACGCCAGCGACGGATGGGGAGCGGGTGTACACGGCGTTTTTGGATCGTGACACGGTGGTGGTTTCGGCGTTTGATTTGGACGGGAAGAAGGTTTGGGAGGTGAAGCCGGGGACGTTTGCGTCCAAGCATGGGTTTAGCAGTTCGCCGATTCTGTTTGAGGACAAAGTGATCGTGAACTGTGATCACGACGGGGATGGATACATCGTGGCGTTGGGAGTGACGGATGGGGTGGAGAAGTGGCGGATTGAGAGGCCGAACAAGACGAGGAGTTACTGTGTGCCGTTGATTCGGGAGTTGGCGGGTCGGATGCAGATGGTGCTCAGTGGGACGAAGTGTGTGGCGAGTTATGATCCGCGGGATGGCAAGGAGATTTGGATGATCGACGGGCCGACCGAGCAGTTTGTGGCGTCCCTGGTGCATCATGAAGGGTCGGGTTTGTTGTTCATGACAGGCGGGTTTCCGGAGCATCATTTTTTGGCGATTCGGCCGGATGGCGTGGGCAATGTGACGGACACGCATGTGGCCTGGAGGACGAATCAGGGGGTGGCGTATGTGCCGTCGCCGGTGGTGGCGGGGGATTACTTGTTGAGTGTGTCTGACTCAGGGGTGATGCATTGTTTTGATGTGCGGACCGGGGAGATTTTTTGGACGGAGCGATTGAGGGAGCATCATGCGTCGCTGGCGGTGGCGGAGGGGAAGGTGTATTTGATCAATGATTTTGGGACGATGCGGGTGGTGAAGCCGGGGAAGAGTTATGAGTTGGTGGCGGAGAGTGAATTGGGAGAGAAGGTGTTTGCGTCGCCGGCGTTCAGTGAGGGGCAGATCTTCGTGCGTGGGGAGCGGCATTTGATTTGTCTGGGGGAGCGAAAGGCTGTTGGTGCGGAGTGAGGTGGTGGCTGTGACTTGACAATTGGGGTGGGGCCTTGAAGGAAGGGGCTCCCAAATTTGATGATGACGTTTTATCCTTTGCTTGCCGCAGCGGCGGCTGATGCTGCGCAGCATGCTGAACACGCCTTACCACCGATGTGGACGATGGCGCCGTTTGCGATTTTGCTGCTGTGCATTGCGTTGATGCCGTTGTTCGCGCCGCATTTTTGGGAGCATCATTATCCGAAGGTGGCGGTGGGATTGGGGTTGGTGGCGGGGTTGTATTATTACTTTGTGAGAGGGGATGGCCATGCGCTGATGCATGCGGGGAATGAGTATGTGAGTTTCATGGCGCTGGTGGGGTCGCTGTTTGTGATTTCGGGCGGGATCAACATTCGGGTGAAGGGAGAGGCGACGCCGATGGTGAACACGATCTTTTTGGCGATCGGAGCGGTGCTGGCGAATGTGATTGGGACGACGGGGGCATCGATGTTGATGATCCGGCCTTGGATCCGGATGAACAAGTATCGGATCACATCGCTGCATGTGGTGTTTTTCATTTTCCTGGTGAGCAATGTGGGTGGGAGTTTGACGCCGATTGGGGATCCGCCATTGTTTTTGGGGTTCCTGAGAGGGGTGCCGTTTTGGTGGGTGATGGAGCATTGCTGGCAGGCGTGGGCGATGGCGTGCGCGCTGCTGTTGGGGACGTTTTATATGATGGATTCGATCAACTTCAGGAGGGCACCGAAGGAAGTGCGGGATCGGGAGACGGCGCATGAAACCTGGTTGTTACAGGGGCTGGGCAACGTGGTTTTTTTGGGGATGGTGTTAGGGGCGGTGTTCTTGCCGAAAAGTGTGCAGGAGATGAAGATCGCGGGGCTGCTGACGGTGCCGGCCTTGTTGATGATTTTGGCGGCGGTGGGATCTTACTTCACGACGAAGAAATCGATTCATGAGGCGAATGATTTCAGTTTTGGGCCGGTGAAGGAGGTGGGCTATTTGTTTGTGGGGATCTTTTTGACGATGATTCCGGCGCTGCAACTTTTGC
>Ga0164292_10005281_pt1 | contig 10565 bp, 3 predicted proteins | sample GEODES117metaG_FD_111486 | JGI IMG/M metagenome (GOLD analysis project Ga0164292, IMG submission 111486) | Eutrophic lake water microbial communities from Lake Mendota, Wisconsin, USA - GEODES117 metaG | ecosystem: Environmental > Aquatic > Freshwater > Lake | place: USA: Lake Mendota, Wisconsin... | reverse complement strand
TTGTAATCAATATTCTTTTTTTTACAGCTATATGTCTGAGCAAGGCAAGCTTTGGGCAGCATGATTCATCATTATTAGTTCTTTCTGAACTTCCAAATAAATACTTTAAAGAGGTTGACAAAAAAATTGATGTATATAGCAACCGCATTACAGGTAAAACAGAAAAAACATTACTTAAGCTAAGTCGCTGGGAAAAGAAAATTCAGGTTGCTTTGGAAAAAGTAAACCCGGGTGCAGCGCAACGTTTGTTTGGGCCTGGAAGAACAACTTTCAGTTCAATGCTTGCGAAATATCAATCCGGAACCGGGATAGTTGAGAAGTCTAAAGCCAGGTATGATAGTTACCGTGATAAACTTACTACGAGTTTAAAATATATTGAAGCTAAGAAAACTTACCTCGATTCTTCAATCCTTAAACCTTTACTAAATGCATCAAAAAAAGCAGAAAATTTAGAGCTTGATATTGCAAATACTGAAGCGATTGAAAAATTTGTGAAAGAAAGGAAAAAAGAATTGATAAATGAAACCATAAAATACCTGGGTAAAAATAAATACCTAAGTAAAATCAACAAGGAAAGTTATTATTATATAGAAACATTACGCAACTATAAAGAGCTTTTTAAAGACCCATCAAAGGCGGAAGAAACTGCTGTTAAGCTTTTGCATGAAATACCGGGATTTGATAAGTTCTTAAAACAGAATGGTATGATTGCAAGTTTATTTGGCGGTTCTGGAAACGGAAATGCTGCCTCCCAACTTGCAGGATTGCAAACAAGAGACGGCATTCAAAATCTAATTCAGGATAAAATTGCAGCTGGTGGATCCAATGCACAGGCCATCTTCGAGAAACAGTTGCAGGCTGCAAATGATCAGATTAACCTGCTAAAATCAAAAGTGGAGAAACTTGGCGGCACCAATAGCAATACACAGGTACCCGATTTCAAACCCAATACACAAAAGAGCAAAACTTTTCGGCAAAGGGTGGAGTTTGGTACTAACGTTCAATTTGGCAAAACGAGTAAATGGGTTCCCAATGCAGCTAACGTTGGGCTTAGCATGGGTTATAAACTCAACGATAAAAGTATAATCGGGTTGGGGATAGCTTACAAATTAGGCATAGGAAGTATCGAGAAAATCAGTTTTACTCATGAAAGCATCGGCTTTCGTAGTTTTATTGACTGGAAATTAAAGAATCAGTTCTTCCTTACAGGTGGCTATGAGATGAACTTTAACGCCGGCTTCAAAAATATTAATCAGTTAAAAGAATTGAGCAAATGGCAACGCTCATGCTTACTTGGCTTCACTAAGAAATACAGGATCAATAATAAGCTAAAGGGAAATATTCAGTTGCTATTTGATTTTTTATATAGAAGTCATAACCCAACTACACAGCCAGTTGTGTATAGAATAGGGTATAATTTTTAATTTGAAAGATTTAATTTATGAAACGATTTTTTGTACAGGTGACATTTCTTTTTATTTGTTTTCAATCGTCAAATGTTACTGCTCAAAATGCTGGGGAAGGCATAGCAAACTTACCTAACCTAATCCCCCCTTCCCCTGAACTTGCTTCTTTAGCAAGCATAGCAAATATTAATGCTCAAGGTTATACTGGGTGCGCCAATGTTTCTATTCCAGTGTACGAAGTAAAGGCTGGAAGCTTAAGTCTTCCTATTTCATTAAACTATTCAAGCAATGGCATAAGGGTGAATGATATCCCGAGTAGGGTCGGGTTGGGTTGGAATTTGGTATCAGGCGGTTCAGTAACACGTATCATTCATGATGAGGATGATTATCACCCTAATACAATTAAACTTGCTCCTCCGTCAAGCTTTGCTTTCCCTCCCACTTTTGATGCAAATGCTCCTTTGGTTCAATATTTAATGCAGGCAAGTATGGATTATAGGGATACAGAAGATGATGAGTTTGCTTTTAATATAAATGGTATTTCTGGAAAATTCTTTATTGATGATCAAGGGGTTTGTCGTCTCAGTAATCAAGGAGGTATGAAAATGGAGCAGTTTTTAAACTCATCATATGGAAGTAATATTGGTACATTTATTCTAACAACTGCAAATGGTACAAAGTACTATTTTGGACAGGAAACAGAGCAATCTACCGATGCTAAAATTAATAATTTAGATAGAAGCCCTTCTCCAAAAACAACTGGTTGGCTTATTCAAAAAATTGTTTCACCTGAAGGCGATTGTATTGCATTCAACTATGAAAGCATTCATACAAAAGCATTTATGGGGCCTACACAATCGGTTTCATTATTAAAAAAATTACCGCCTTATTCGAATTATGGTACATGTAATGCATGTGGCCAAGGAAGTATTGGATCAATTTATTATAATAAAGTTGAGTATGATACCAAATACTTATCTTCAATTTATACTTCCAATAAAACATTTGTTTATTTTTTCTATCAATCTCGTGGGGATGAAAGTGGTGATGTACGACTCACACAAGTTAAGGTTGGCTATACAAATGAAGACGGAAATTCTAAAATATCAAAAAGGTTTGTTCTCGATTATTCAGATTATCCAAATGCAAATGATGATTACAAACGATTTTATTTAACAAAACTGCTTCAGTTTCCCGGTGAAGGAGAAGTTACACAAAGTGTAATGGCTTCATCCCCTATACATAGTTTCGAGTATGAAAGTCCTGAAATGATGCCATCTCACAAATCATTAAAACAGGACTATTTCGGTTTCTTTAACGGCGACCTTAATAATACCAATCAATTTTTCCCAAAGCCTGAAAATTATAATGATTATCATTATGCAGATTTAGGCGCAAATAGAAACCCAAGTTTTGAACACAGTAAAATCGGTTCATTAAAAAAAGTGATTTTCCCAACAGGTGGTTTCAAAGAGTTTGTTTATGAACCTAATACATTGAAAAAAGAATTAACACAAACTACCTATTCTAACCTACAACTTAACACTTGCGGTAGCGGCCTCAATTCCCCAGTTGTTGTGAATAAGTACTTTTCTGTAACAACTTCCCATTCAGGTCAGAAATTAACCTTCAATAGCTTTTTATGCGGGTGGGGGCCACAACCTGGACAACCTAATTATTGGGAAGCAGGGGATGGAAAGATTATAGCTATTTTAAGAATTTACACTAATACAACCAATCCAATATTAAAATTTACTGCATCAAAAACTGAATGTACAAATCAAGAATTTAATCTTGATTTAAATAATGGAGAATATAGGATTGAACTAACAGTAAAAGGATCAACATACAGCGCAGATGCTTTTTTGCAATATAATCCAACTAACTCCTCAACATGGGTAAATAAGCCGGTTTGTGGTATTAGGGTAAAACAAATAAATGCTTTCGACCCTGTGAGCAATAAAACGATTGGAACTTATTATAAGTATTGCAGTATTGAAGATTTAGCGACTGCAATAGGAATCCAATATCAATACTCTACGCATTCAACCAATTCATCTTTAGGTATTCCAATATCATCAGGTGTTGGGCTAGAAAAGACAGTCAATCAATCTCTCAGTTTAAATGGAAGTGCTTGCACCATTCAAACGCAAAATATCTATATTCCTGTATTAGAAATTTGTCAAAATATTTTAACAATAAGTTCGAGTGGTATATCAGGGGCACATCTTTTTGGTTCTTCTCCTGTGGCATATGCAAAGATTATTGAGAGTGATGATCCTAATTTTCTAAATGGTGGTATAGAACATACATACAATATAGATTTTGAATTAAATAATGTGCTGCCCATACTAAACACCCCACCAGTAGGTTTTATGGGATTTAAAAGTAATATTGATGGTAGTGAAATTTCTACAAAATATTTTAAGCAAAGTTCAAACGGGTTTTTACTATCTAAAGAACAGGAATCTATATTTACAGCTCATCAAGAAGGACATTATGAGAAAAGAGCGTATATAACTGGCAACAGATGGGCGATGCCCCCAAATAATTGGGTGACATGGGGAGGCATTTCAGGGTCAGACGAAGGTGTAACAATCTCGGGTTACCAAGCCATGTTAAGAGGTTTTGATATTGGGGAGTATGTATACCGCACGGGTTGGTTAACGTTAAGTAACCAAATAACCAGAACATATGATGAATTTGGCAGAAATCCAATTGAAGAAATTGTTAGCTATACTCATGATAATATCGAGCATGGACAACAGACAAAGATTTCGTATACAAATAGTAAGAGAGAGCAGGTTATCAAAGAGATTCATTATCCTACTGACGTAAATCAACAACCTTATATAGAAATGGTTAATGCGCATATCCTTTCTCCTGTTTTAGAACAAATTACCTCTGTATCGACAAATGGCAATAGTGTTATTACTTCGAAAGAGAAAATTTTATATTCAGGATTCGATCGACCCAACGGACCATCCTTTTTTAAACCTCACACAATTCAAAAGGCAAAGGGAAACAACACATATTATGACGTTGCTAGTTTCAGAAGTTACGATAGTAAAACTAATATTTCTAAATTGAATAAGATTGATGGTACTTCATGCGCATATGAGTGGGGGTACTTAAGTCAACTTCTGGTTGCTGAAGTTATTGATGAAAGACTAAATGGGTATGCAATTACTGGATTCGAAACACATACTCCCAATGATTGGGGATTTATAGATGCAAATTTGAAAACAGAGGGATTTACCGGAAACCGTAGCTATTCTGGTACACTTACTACTATTATAGATAGAGATTTAGTATACCGATTAACACTTTGGAGTAAAACAACGCCATTGGTAAATACACTAGCGGGAAATCTACTCCGATCTGTTCGAGGTTGGAATTTATATGAATGGAAAATACAACAAGTTGGTACAGTTAAAATAGAGGGTGATTGGATGGATGAAATAAGACTTACGTCCTATGATGCAATCGTAACGAGTTATACTTACGAACCTTTGAGAGGAGTTTCTACTGTTTGTGACAATAATAATGATGTATTGTATTACGAGTATGATCCATTTGGTAGATTGATTTGTATTCGGGATACCAAGTTTAACATTGTTAAATTGTATGATTATAAATATAAGCAATCGATAACACCTCCATCGAATACAACACCCATGTGGCAACCAACAGGACTAAAAAAGTGCTTTCAGACAGGACAAAATGGCAATTATACTGGTGAGCAATTAGCTGAAGAGCGCGATCAAAATAATGCTAGTAATACATATTTACAAACACGCTGGGTTAGCCTTGGGAATACTGGACTTTGTAATACAATTATTGGTTGTGAAGAAGATAATGAAAGAGTTGTAAACGGTATTTGTGAAAGAGGAGTAAAAGTATTAGTGAATTCTCAATATAACCCATCTGGAAGTATTTGGATCTGTTCATATGTATATGAATGGAGTGATGGTTACATTTCTAATCCCTTCCCTCAGACAAGCCTCACTGAATGTATCTTTCTACAAGTATACTAGTCAAATCATATTTTCATTATATGAAATATTTAATAACAATATCGTCTGTTTTGTTTTGTGGCTTTTTATCTGCCCAAACACCTGCTTCTTTACCCTCTGCATACCAAAGTGGGGATATGTCAAGGATCAATGAAGTACTAACGTGGGAACCCAAGAAAGCAATTGCTGATCCAGCGCAGGTAGTGCATAGTAATATTGAATCTGTCGATTTCGTAGCTAGTTATATTGATGGATTAGGTCGTCCAATTCAAACTGTGAAAAAACAAGGTTCACCTCAAGGTAAAGATATTGTTGAGTATAAAGTATATGATAAATACGGAAGGGAAACCTATTCTTATTTACCCTACTCAGATCCTTCAACAGATGGCTATTTTAAGACAAATCCTTTCCTTAATCAAAAAAACTTCTATTTATCGAAACCTGAGTATGCTTCAGAGTTATTCTATTATGGCTTTACCAGAACTGAAAATTCACCATTATCTAGACCAGTACTTATTATTCCGCCTGGAATGGAGTGGGGGGCAACTGGAAATGGAACGTCAATCAAATTTGGTGTAAATTCTATTTCAGAAGATGTGCAACAGCTTTCATTTGATGAATCAAACAGTTTATTTTTAACTTCTAATGGAGCATACCCTGATAGTAGATTGCATAAAAAGATAGTAATTGATGAACAAGGAAACCAATCAATTGAGTATACGGATAAAGAAGGGAAAATAATTCTCAAAAAGCAACAAGTAGATGCCATCCCTTTAGAAGACCATAACGGTTGGTTGTGTACATACTATGTATATGATATCTATGGAAACCTCTCAATGGTGCTTCAACCAAAAGCGGTAAAGTATTTGGTGAACAATGGTTGGCAATTGAGTATTGATGTTTTAAATGAATCTTGCTTTTATTACCTCTATGATCACCGAAACCGTTTGACTACAAAGAAAGTTCCAGGTTCGGAGCCAGTCTTTATGATTTATGACAACTGGAACCGTCTAGTATTAACTCAAGATGGTAAACAAAGAACAAACAATCAGTGGGCATTTAATAAATTCGATAAATACAATCGTATTATTTATACCGGCTTATTTGAGACTACTCAAACTATCGGAGATCTGATAATTTTGTTGGACTCATATTATGCAGGTAATAAGCGATATGAAAATAGACTTTTAACAAGTGATATAGGATATACAACTGACCAAAGCTTTCCTTCAGCTAGTTCAAACAATAGTATACTTAATGTAAGTTACTATGATGATTATGAATGGACTGCTTCTCATCCAGCTATTTTTCAAACTAAAGATAATTCGTATGATAGTGATTTTGCGAATGATGAGAATATTGCTCCATTTCCGCAACCACTAACACAGAATGTTAGAATAAGGGGGCAAGTTACTGGCTTAATTTCGAATCTAATAAGTACAACCGCAGGAACGTTCGACAAAATACGCTCAGTAATGTTTTATGATGAAAGAGGAAAAGTAGTGCAAACCAAGTCAGAAAACATTACTGGCGGTATCGATATTAACACTACGCAATATAATTTTAAAGGATTACCACTTAAAAATATTTTGTTCCAAGATAAAGCGGGAGTTAACAGCACCCTTTCTATGAACATATATACCACAATGGAATATGATAACGGAGGTAGACTAAAGAAGATTAAAAAGAAAGTCAGACCAATTGCTGGTTCTGGAAATCCAATTCCAAATGGTACCGTAGAAACTATTTTACTCGAGAATGAATATGATGATTTAGGAGAACTAAAAGTAAAACGCCTTGCGCCTACGTCAACTGGTGGTGAGCTCGAATCTATTAATTACGATTACAATATACGAGGATGGCTCACAAGTATCAACAAGAACTATCTCATCAACAATAGTTCCGAACATTTTTTCGGAATGGAACTTGGCTACGAAAAGGGTGTTTCAGTTACAGGCGAAACATTCAATCGCCTATTTAACGGGAACATTGGAGGGACAATATGGCGCAGCAAAGGAGACAACGTTCTACGTAAATATGATTACTCTTATGATAAAGTAAATCGCTTGATGGCAGCACAATTTACTCAAGAAGAGAATAATTCTTGGAATAATAGTTCAGTAGATTTTTCCGTTAAAATGGGGGATGGAATAGATTATACAACAGCATATGATGAAAATGGTAATATATTACGGATGCAACAATGGGGTTTGCAAATCAACAGCAGCAGTCAAATTGATGACTTACTTTATACATATAAAAACAATAACCAGTCAAATCGATTACAAAATGTAATTGATCAGTTTAATACTCCAGCTACACTTCTAGGTGATTTTAAAACTAATACTACTCATCCTCAATACCCTAAAACAAATCTGCCACCGCAAGATGTAGAAGATTACCTGTATGATGATAATGGCAATATGATAAAGGACTTAAATAAGAGTATTTCTGATATTACTTACAACTTCCTCAATTTACCTTCAAAAATATTAGTAGATGGAAAGGGCTTTATTGAATACGTTTATGATGCATCAGGTAATAAGTTGCGAAAAATCGTAACAGATAATAGTACTCAAGGAGTGGTTTCTACTACTACAACAACATATATTGGGCCATCAGTTTATGAAAGTAGAGTAACCATCCCAGCTGATCCGAATCTTCCTGATTATACAGATTTATTGCAATTCATATCTCATGAAGAAGGTAGGATTCGTTTTGTACCATTAGTTATTAATCCTAATGTCGTGGTGCCAGCTGGAATGGAGAATATGTTTTATGATTATTTTCTCAAAGACCATCTCGGAAATATCAGGATGGTTTTAACATCACAAAATCGTGTAGATAAGTATCCTGCTGCAACATTAGAGCCACAAACTTTAAGTAATGAAGAAAATTTTTATAGCATTCAACAGAGTCAGATTTCTTTATCATCTACTATAACTGGCCTTTCAGCTTACATTAACGACGATAATGGCATCGGGAATGTTCCCACAAACTCTCAATTTGAACAGGCAAACAGTACTAAAATGTATAGGTTAAATAGTACTGAAAGTAAAATGGGGTTGGGAATGACTTTGAAAGTTATGGCTGGTGACAAAATAGATATTTTTGGAGGTAGTTATTATTTTCAAAACAATAGTGGAGGCAATAGCTCAAATGACCCGCTTCCAATTACTAGTATATTGTCAGGATTGCTTGGAAGTCCAGGTGCAAGTACAATTGTGAATACGAAAGGAATTGTTACAGTGCCACTTATAAATACAAATTTGGGTACTCAGGAAATCACGACTATTCTGAATAATCAGAATAACAATGGTATGCAAACGGCTCCAAAAGCATTCATCAACTACTTGTTTTTTGATGAGCAATTTAAATGTGTTGGCGGTGGATTTAGCCGTATAGGCCAGGTTGGTGTAAAAAAGCAACATTTTGATGACTTGCAGAATTTAACAGTACCTAAAAATGGATTTGTGTATATTTATTGTAGTAATGAAAGTCCGGTGAATGTGTTCTTTGATAATTTACAAGTGGTTCATACACGGGGTAGGATATTGGAGGAAACGCATTATTATCCGTTTGGGTTGGTGATGGCGGGGATTTCTTCTAAGGCCGCCGGCTCTCTCATTAACAAGAAGAAATTTAATGGCATAGAGCACAATACCGATTTTGACTTAACTACTTATGAGGCCTTTTACAGAACTAACGACCCTCAAATAGGAAGATGGTGGCAGATAGATCCGAAATGCGAACCCAAAGAGGATAATGATGAAATTGGATTAGAGTGTTTGTCACCTTATAATTCAATGTCAAATAATCCTATTAGTTTAACTGACCCTTTAGGCGATGAGGCTAAAAATGAGTATAAAATTGTAATGAAAGGCGGTGAGGTAGTTAGCACTGCTATGACCGGAACAAAGGGAGGGAATCAAAAGGATTTTATTACTGTTGTAAATATGGATAGGGCGCCTTATGCAGACGGCGTTAAAACTGTTGAAGTAGATGTGGCTAAATTTCCTACATCAGGCCCAGGCAATAATTTCGATGAAGCTCAAAAACAAAATCCAACACCTGGATATCGAGAGTTTCATAATAAATCAACCGAATTAGCTGCTTTTGAATGGTTACCCATTGGACGAGCAGGCAAAGCAGCTACATTACTAGGTGCTGCTAAAATATATACGATCTCACAAGTTAAAGATGCTTTAAAAAAAGTGTATAAAGAAATCGGGTCAAACGGTGGGTTGCCGAAATTTGAACCCGGCAAATGGGGAAGCCCTCAAAGAAGTGATGGTACCAAGGGCTATAGATTAGACCCTGCGCATCAGAATAGGCCACAAGGTCATAAAGAAAGTGTACCCCACATAAATTGGTGGGATAAAACGAATGGCACTAAAAGAGGAAAAGGTTTGAAGGAAGATGTTGTTCCCATATTGGACTTTTAATAAAAACTGTTATGGAAATTAAGGAAAGTAAGAAAGTTCAGCAATCTGAAATAAATCTACTAAAAGATATATGTTGCCAAATATTTGGCTTAAGTTATGATTTTACTGAATGGGGTGATTTGTATAAAATTGCTATTGAAAACCTAAGTAATAATTTGCTTATTGAAAATACACATGAAGCCGAGAGTTTATTGAGCAAACTAGGTGTTAATTATTTAAAAGATGATTTTGATATTTTTATTATCGATACAATACCTAACGGAGTGTATAAATTAAATTGGGGCGATTTAAAAAAAATGTGGGATGATATCTGGTGTCCTCCTACACAAGATGGTTTATTGTTATACATCCCAAATCATAAAATGCTCCTCTTGACACATTGGGATACTGTTTACTATAATTAGCAATTACAAAGTGTACGCTTTTCCCTCTGACGCCAATGTTCCAACTCATCACCGGTGTCTATAAAGACCCCCGGTTTGCAACCGGTTTTTTGTAGTTCTCCTACCCATTTGCCATCCAAATCAAAATCATTACATTTACTTCATAACAAAAGCTCTTTGAACTATAACATCCTCCACGGGGTAGGATATTGGAGGAAACGCATTATTATCCGTTTGGATTGGTGATGGCTGGGATATCTTCTAAAGCCGCCGGTTCACTTACAAACAATTATAAATACAACGGAAAGGAACAAC
>Ga0164292_10005280_pt1 | contig 10566 bp, 9 predicted proteins | sample GEODES117metaG_FD_111486 | JGI IMG/M metagenome (GOLD analysis project Ga0164292, IMG submission 111486) | Eutrophic lake water microbial communities from Lake Mendota, Wisconsin, USA - GEODES117 metaG | ecosystem: Environmental > Aquatic > Freshwater > Lake | place: USA: Lake Mendota, Wisconsin... | reverse complement strand
TTTCGCGGCGGGTCAGCAAGAGCCGGCGGAACTTGGGTGGGGTACTCAAGTGGCCAACGAGATCAGACTGTAAATCTGACGGCGCAAGCCTTCGAAGGTTCGAATCCTTCCCCCACCACTGTATCACGGCAGGACCGCTGGATCGTCATACGATCCGGTGGGTAGCATGAAGGCAACGCGGGAGTAGCTCAGTTGGTAGAGCGCTAGCCTTCCAAGCTTGATGTCGCGGGTTCGAGTCCCGTCTCCCGCTCTGATATTCGAAGGTGCAGGACGCTCACGTAGCTCAGTCGGCAGAGCACATCCTTGGTAAGGATGAGGTCACCGGTTCGATCCCGGTCGTGAGCTCTACACCACGCCCCCGTTATCGCACAGTCGATGGCGGGGGCGTGGTGCGTTCGGCGCTGGGCGCGGTCGTACGGTCGTTGGCGCGGCCGCCGTTATCGACCGATACTACCGACCATCTGGTTCCCCGACAGGTGACGATGCATGCATGATGCTGGACACGCAGTGCCGGCGATGGTGGCGGTGGTCGACACCGGCGAGGCGACGCCTGCCGCGACGCCTGTCGCGACACCTGCCGCGATGGAGGCGCGGGCCGAGGCGCGGGCGGGGGTGGTGCGTCGACTGGCGCTGCTTACGGGTCGTGAGCGGCAGGTGTTCGAGCGGGTGGTGCAGGGACTCCCGAACAAGCAGATCGCCGCCCAGTTGGGGATCGCCCTCAAGACGGTCAAGGTGCACCGCGGTCGGGTGATGCTGAAAATGGAGGCGGCCTCGGTGGCCGACCTGGTGCGCTTCGCGGCGTCGGTCGGGCTGTAGCCCGCTGGCAACCGGGCACCCGTACTTCGCGACCCGGAACGGATCCGTTCCGGGTTTCTCGTAGGGGTACCGGATGCGGGGCGGGCGCTATTGACGGACGGTTCGGTGGCGTTTCGGGCGGGCAACGCGGGCGGTAACGTGCGGTTCCATCGGCACTTGCGGGGGGGAGGCGGCTGGTGTGGACAGCTTGGGCGCGTGACTTGCGGGTGGCGACCGGCTCTACTACGTTGCAAGGCTCACCCCACTCCGGTGAAAGCCGGAGGTGGGTCCGAACTATCGGGAATTTTCGAAGAGCTGTGACGGAGCCGGGATATGCCGCGCGAGAAGATCATCCTCGGGTGCACCGAGTGTAAGAACCGCAACTACTTCACGATGAAGAACAAGCGTCTTCATCCGGAACGCGTGGAGTGGAAGAAGTACTGCCCGCGCTGCAACAAGCACCAGCTCCATAAGGAAACCAAGTAAGCCATGACGGCTCCCGTCGAGGTTTCCCGTCCGGGACTCGGCACGCGGTTGGTCACGTTCTACAACGACGTGGTCGCCGAGATGAAGAAGGTGACCTGGCCTGATCGCCCGCAGCTGCAGTCGGCGACCATCCAGATCATCATCTTCGTGCTGATCCTTGGTGCGCTCATCGGCTTGGTGGACGTGACGCTGCAGTTCGCGCTCGTGCGCCTGCCGTCCATGCTGTTCGGTCGCTGACGTGACGCCCATGTCCGTGTCGATGCTCGAGCACCGCTGGTACGCGATTCAGACCACGTCCGGCCACGAGAACAAGGTGCAGCGCCTGATCCAGCGCAAGATCGACACGGATCCGGCGCAGCCCGAGGATCGCCTGATTCGTCAGGCGCTCGTGCCGACGCAGGAAGTCGTGGAGATCAAGAACGGCAAGAAGGTGACCGTTGAGCGGAAGATCTTCCCGGGCTACGTGCTCGTGGAGATGGTCGCGTCGCAGGATACCCTGCACGAGATCAACGCCATTCAGGGCGTCATCAAGTTCGTGGGCAAGGATCGCGATCCCATGCCGCTGCGCGACGACGAAGTGCGTCGCCTGTTGGGGCAAGCGGATCCGGCCGACGAGTCGCCGGTGCGCGAGGAGATTCCGTTCCTCGTCGGGCAGGCGGTGGCGATCACCGAAGGGCCGTTCGCCGATTTCAACGGGACCGTGGAAGAGATCCTGCCCGACAAGGGCAAGGTGCGCGTGTCGGTCAGCCTGTTTGGCCGTCCGACGAGCGTGGAGCTGGATTATCTCCAGCTTCGCGGGTACTGAGGTCGTCCTCGTACCTCGTCGCCACCACTCGACGGAAAACAACGTGGCAGCTAGACCGCCGTGGGATGGTCCCTCGGTGGAACTCGCGATGAGGAAGTAGCATGGCCAAAAAGGTCACTGGATTCGTCAAGCTGCAGATTCCAAGCGGCAAGGCGAACCCGGCGCCCCCAGTGGGTACGGCCCTCGGCCCCCAGGGTATCAACATCATGGGCTTCTGCAAAGAGTTTAATGCTCGGACGCAGGGCGGTGATATGATCATCCCGGTCGAGGTCACGATCTACGCGGACAAGTCGTTCACCTTCATTCTCAAGACGCCCCCCGCGGCGGAATTGATCAAGAAGGAGATCGGCGTGCCGAAGGGGTCCGGTCAGCCGAACAAGGTGAAGGTGGGTACGATCACGCGTGCGCAGCTCGAGAAGATCGCGACCGTGAAGATGCCCGACCTGAACTGTGAAAACATGGAGAGCGCGGTGGCGATGATCGCCGGTGCGGCTCGTTCCATGGGCATCACGGTCAAGGATTGAGCCTCATGAAGACGCATGGAAAGAAGTTCCGCGCCGCGAGTGAGCGTCGCGACCAGGCGAAGGCGTATGAGGCGAAGCAGGCGATCGCGCTCGTGAAGGACATGGCATTCGCCAAGTTCGACGAGACCGTGGAAATCGCCGTGCGCCTTGGCGTCGATCCGCGTCACGCGGATCAGGTGGTGCGTGGCACCGTCGTTCTCCCGGCTGGTACGGGCAAGACGATGCGCGTGCTCGTCATCGCCGCCGGTGCGAAGGTCCAGGAAGCCCAGGATGCGGGCGCGGACTACGTCGGCACCGAGTATCTCGCCAAGATCAAGGAAGGCTGGCTCGACTTCGACGTGCTGATTGCGACGCCGGACCAGATGGGACAGCTCGGCCAGCTCGGCCGCGTCCTCGGTCCGCGTGGCCTGATGCCGAACCCGAAGGCGGGCACGGTCACGTTCGACGTGGCGAAGGCGGTCAAGGAGTCGAAGGGTGGCAAGATCGAGTTCCGTGTCGACAAGGGTGGCAATCTGCATGCCCCGATCGGCAAGGTCTCGTTCACCCCGGAACAGCTCGAGACCAACTTCTCCGCGCTCATGGACACCATCGTCCGCGCCAAGCCGGCGGCGGCGAAGGGTGTGTACATCCGCAACGTCGCGATCTCGAGCTCCATGGGTCCTGGCGTCACCGTCGACACCACGCCGTTCCGGTAAGAGGGAGACGCAACCATGAAAGCCAAGCCGAAGGCCAAGAAGGCCGATAAGCAGATCCTGGTGGACAGCCTGAAGACGTCGCTGGAAGGCGCGCAGGCGCTCTACTACACCGACTTCACGGGGCTGAACGTGAAGCGCATGACGGAGCTCCGTCGCCGGTTCCGCAAGGCCGGGGTCGAGTACGTCGTGATCAAGAACACGCTGGCGCTCCGTGCCGTGAACGAAAGCGGTCTCGTAGCGCAGCGCCTGAAGGGCCCGACGGGGGTGGTGGTGGCGAAGGATGCCATCACGGCAGCCAAGGTTCTCTCCGACTTTGCGAAGGAGAACGACCAGAAGCCCGCTGTGAAGGGTGGCATCTACGAGGGCAATGCGGTCGACGAGGCGATGGTCAAGAAGTTGGCCTCGCTGCCGAACCGCGAAGAGGCGCTCTCGATCTTCGCCGGCTACCTCAACAGCATCCCGATGATGTTCGCCCTCGCCCTCGACGCCCGTAAGGCGCAGCTCGAAGGCTCCAACTGAGTTCCCCAGGCGTACGCCTGATTTACACGCCCCAGGACCCCTGGGGGACATTCACGGAGAACGTTTTACCATGGCTAACACGATCAGCAAGGACGAGATCCTCGACGCGATCGGCGCGATGAGCGTCATCGAGCTCTCCGACCTCATTGAGCAGTTCAAGACGAAGTTCAACGTCACCATCGCCGCGGTGGCGGCGGGCGGCGGCGGCGCGGCGGCCCCGGCCGCGGCCGTTGAAGAGCAGACCGAGTTCACCGTCATCCTCAAGGAAGCCGGCGCCAAGAAGATCCAGGTCATCAAGGTGGTGCGCGAGCTCACCGGCCTGGGCCTCAAGGAAGCCAAGGACCTCGTCGATGGCGCGCCGAAGACGCTGAAGGAAAACGTGTCGAAGGACGAAGCGGCGCAGATCAAGGCCAAGCTCGAGGCCGAAGGCGCTGGCGTCGAAATCAAGTAATCCGACTGGCCTCCAGCCACCGGTTTACGTCGACACTCTGTAGTTCCGTCGTTGTAACGCTCCTCCCCGGGGGCGTCGGTCACGAAAAAGTGACCGACGCCGTCGGGGACCGAGCGCTTTGCGCCCCCGCCCGGCCGAGCCACGGCCGCCGCGGGACCGCGCGCCCCGCCAGAGGGTGAGCCCCTTAAGGATATGATGAACCAGATCTCGTTCGCGAAGCTCGAGACGGGCATGGACATGCCCCACCTGCTGGACATCCAGACGCGCGCCTTTGAGTCGCTGCTGCAACTGGATGCCGCGCAGCAGGAGCGCGAGGACGTCGGCCTCGAGCGCGTCTTCAAAGACCTGTTCCCGATCACGGACGTCCACGAGAACTTCTCGCTGGAGTTCGTCCGGTACTCTCTGGGTGAGCCCAAGTACTCGGTCGCCGAATGTATCGAGCGCGACATGACGTACTCGGCCCCGCTCAAGGCCACCCTGCAACTGGTCATCTTCGAGGATACCGGCGACGGCAAGCGTCCCCGGAACATCATCGAGAAGGAAGTCTATCTCGGCGAATTGCCGCTCCTCACCGAGCTCGGCACCTTCGTCATCAACGGCGCGGAGCGCGTCATCGTCTCGCAGCTCCATCGCTCGCCGGGTGTCGTGTTCGAAGAGAGCACCCACCCCAACGGCCAGCGCCTCCTCTCGTCGCGGATCATTCCCTTCCGCGGCTCGTGGGTCGAGTTCACCGTGGACATCCACGATGTGATCTACGTCCACATCGACAAGAAAAAGAAGTTCCCGGCTACGGCCCTCCTCCGGGCGTTCGGCTACGGCGAGAACCGCGACATCCTGCGCCTGTTCTTCGCCGAGCGCGAGCTCGACCTCATGAAGAAGCGCGAAACGCGCAACGATATCCGTGAAGTCCTCGGCGCCATTATCGCCGAAGACATCACGCTCGAGGGCGAAGTCACCGCCGAGGACGCGCCGAAGCCCAAGACCAAGAAGGCCAAGGCCGAACGCGAGCGTAACGAAGCCCAGCTGCTCGTGCGTGAAGGCGATGAGCTCACCGAAGAGGTGCTCAACCGTCTCGTGCGCCAGGGCGTCACGACCATCAAGGTGTTCGCCTCGTACACGCAGATCGATCTGCGCGACGAGCAGGACGCCATCGATCGCGGTGAGCGCGACATCCGTCGCACGCTCGCCCGCGACGTGATCGATCAGGACACCGGTGAAGTCGTGGCCGAGAAGGACACGGCGCTCACCGACGCCGTGATCAAGAAGATCCGCAAGGCCGACATCGTGAAGGTGTTCGTGTTCGTCGCCTCCGGCCGCGCCGAGTCGACGCTCATCAAGAACACCCTCGCCAAGGACCCCACCAAGCACGAGGAAGAAGCGCTCAAGCAGATCTATGCGCTCCTTCGGCCGGGTGATGCGCCCAACCGCGAAACGGCGAAGCAGGCGCTCGAGCGTCTGTTCTTCTCGCCCAAGCGCTACGACCTCGGCCGCGTCGGTCGCTACAAGATCAACCAGCGCCTGCGCCTCAACACGGCGATGAGCACCACGGTCCTCACGAAGGAAGACTTCGTGGAGATCATGCGCCAGCTCGTCGAACTGCACGAAGGCCGCGGCGATGTGGATGACATCGACCAGCTCGGCAACCGCCGTATCCGCTCGGTCGGTGAACTGATCGCCAACCAGTTCTCCGTCGGCCTCTCGCGCATGGCGCGTCTGGTCAAGGAGCGCATGTCGATCAACACCGATCCGGAGAAGATCTCGCTCGACGACCTCGTCAACGCCCGGACGGTGTCGGCGGTCATCCAGGCGTTCTTCGGCTCGTCGCAGCTGTCGCAGTTCATGGACCAGACCAATCCGCTCGCCGAACTGACGCACAAGCGTCGTCTCTCGGCGCTCGGACCGGGCGGCCTCACGCGCGAGCGTGCCGGCTTCGAAGTCCGTGACGTGCACTACTCGCAGTACGGCCGCATGTGCCCCATTGAGACGCCGGAAGGTCCGAACATCGGCCTCATCACGTCGCTTGCCTGCTTCGCCCGCGTGAACGATCTCGGCTTCATCGAGACCCCGTACCGCATCGTGAAGGACGGCCGGGTGACGGGCGAAATCGTGTGGCTCGACGCGAACCGCGAAGAAGACGCGATCATCGCGCAGGCCAACTCCAAGCTCAATCCCGACGGCACGTTCGTCGACGGGCTGGTGCTCTCGCGTAAGCGAGGCGACCTGCCGCTCGTACCGCCCACGGACATCGACTACATGGACGTGGCGCCGGAGCAGCTCGTCTCCATCGCTGCCGCGCTCATTCCGTTCCTCGAGCATGACGACGCCAACCGCGCCCTCATGGGCTCGAACATGCAGCGTCAGGCCGTGCCGCTCCTCAACCCGGCCACCCCGCTCGTGGGTACCGGGCTCGAGGCCACGGTGGCGGTCGACTCGGGCGCGGTCATCATCGCCCGTCGTGCCGGCATCGTCACCAGCGTGACCGCCGACGAGATCATTGTCGACGCCGGTCTCATCGCCGGTCCGGTGGACGGCGACCGTCCGCTGGCGCGCCTTGGCCAGCTCGATCGCTACAAGCTCAAGAAGTACTGGCGTACCAACCAGGACACGGCCATCAACCAGCGTCCGCTCGTCCGCATGGGCCAGCAGGTCGCGAAGGGTGAAGTGCTCGCCGACGGCGCGGCCACCGAAATGGGGCAGCTGGCGCTCGGCCGCAACGTCACCGTGGCCTTCATGCCCTGGTACGGTCACAACTTCGAAGACGCCATCGTGCTCTCCGAGCGCCTGGTGAAGTTCGACGTGTTCTCGTCGATCCACATCCAGGAGCTCGAGCTCCATGTGCGTGACACGAAGCGCGGCCAGGAAGAAATCACGCGCGAAATTCCGAACGTCGCCGAAGAGTCGCTGGTCGACCTCGACGAACGCGGTATCGTGCGCATCGGAGCGCAGGTGAAGCCGGGTGACATCCTGGTCGGCAAGATCACGCCGAAGGGTGAGACCGAGCTGTCGCCGGAAGAGAAGCTCCTCACGGCCATCTTCGGTGAGAAGGCGAAGGACGTGAAGGACTCGTCGCTCAAGGTGCCGCCCGGCATGGAAGGCACCGTCATCGACGTGAAGATCTTCTCGCGCGTCGAAGATCAGGTGGTGGAAAAGGATCGTGGTGAGCGCATCGGTGAAGTGCGTCGTCTCGAGGGCGAGGAGAAGATCCGCGTCAACGAAGTGCGCGATGCCGAACTTGCGACGCTGCTCGAAGGCGAAACCATCCAGCTCGCCCTCAAGGCCGGCACCGTCGAGGAAGCGATTCCCGCCGGTACCGTGCTCACGAAGGAGATCCTGGCCGGCCTGCGCTTCGCGACGCTCGACCTCAAGACGTTCCGCGTCGAGAAGAAGGGCGCGAACGAGCGCGTGCGCGAGATCATCGACGCCGCGAACGAAGAGAAGAGCCGCATCGAGGAGCGTGCGGAAGAGCGCATCGACCGCATCCTGCAGCCCGACGAGTTGCCGCCGGGCGTGATCCAGCTCGTGAAGGTGTACCTCGCCGAGAAGCGCAAGATCTCGGTGGGTGACAAGATGGCCGGCCGTCACGGCAACAAGGGTATCGTGGCGCGTATCGTCCCCGAGGAAGACATGCCGTTCCTGCCGAACGGTCGCCCGGTGGACATCGTGCTCAACCCGCTCGGTGTGCCGTCGCGAATGAACGTGGGGCAGATCCTCGAGACGCACCTCGGCTGGGCGGCGAAGCTGCTCAACTTCTACGCGAAGACGCCGGTGTTCGAAGGCGCGAACGAGCGCGAAATCGGCTTGCTGCTCAAGCTCGCCGGCCTGCGCTGGGCGCGGGAAACCCTGGTGCTCGGTGACGCCGCACACGATGCGACGCCGGCCGAAGTGCGCGCGCTGCTCGCCGACATCAAGCCGGATCGTCGTCTGCCGGACAAGGTCGAGCTGCTCGCCGACTCGACGCTGAACGATCTCAATGCCAAGGGGATGAGCGCCGAAACGAAGGCGCTGTTCAACAAGGTGAAGAGCTTCGTGTCGGCGTCGGCGCGTGCGCTCGCCGAGCGCGAAGTGGCGGCGGTGCAGGCGGCGATCGCCGTGCATCGCTCTGGTGATGAGCTGCCGGGCGACGCCACGGCGGCCTCGGCGGCGGCGGCCATCACGGCCCTCGAAGCCGAAGCGGCCCTGTCGCCGGCGGACACGCTCCGTCGTGTCGGTCAGCCGGCGCTTGCCGCACTGCTCGCCGGCGAGAACGATGTGGATGCGGCGGCGGCGGAGCTCATCCGTCTCGCCGGCCTCACACCCACGGGCAAGGCCAAGCTGCGCGACGGCCGTACGGGTGAGTACTTCACCTCGCCGGTCACGGTGGGTGAGATCTACATGCTGAAGCTGTCGCACCTCGTGGACGACAAGATCCACGCGCGCTCCATCGGACCGTACTCCCTCGTCACGCAGCAGCCGCTCGCGGGCAAGGCGCAGTTCGGTGGTCAGCGCTTCGGCGAAATGGAAGTGTGGGCGCTCGAGGCCTACGGCGCGGCGCACACGCTCCAGGAAATCCTCACGGTCAAGTCCGACGACGTGAACGGCCGCAGCCGTGTCTACGAGGCGATCGTGAAGGGCCAGAACTTGCCCGAGCCGGGCATTCCGGAGTCGTTCAACGTGCTCGTGAAGGAACTGCAGGCCCTCGGTATCAAGGTCACGCTCGGTGCCAGCGATGGCACCGGCGTCGAACTGATCGACGCCGGCGGGAACAACGGTGGTAACGGCGGAGAGGAATAACGCATGATCGATTTCCGCAGCTCGCGCGAAGCCCGCGCGTCGGCGTTCGACTACATGTCGGTCCGCATCGCTTCTCCGGAAGAGATCCGCGGCCCGAAGGACCCCAAGGAGCGCGAACGGCTCGAGATGGCCGGATTGCGCACCTGGTGGTCGTGGGGCGAAGTCACCAAGCCCGAAACCATCAACTACCGCTCCTTCAAGCCTGAGAAGGACGGCCTGTTCTGCGAGCGCATCTTCGGTCCCGTGAAGGACTGGGAATGCCATTGCGGCAAGTACAAGCGCATCCGCTATCGCGGCGTGATCTGCGACCGGTGCGGCGTGGAAGTCACGCTGAGCAAGGTGCGTCGCGAGCGCATGGGCCATATCGAACTGGCCGTGCCGGTCGCGCACATCTGGTTCTTCAAGACCCTGCCGAGCCCGATGGGCAACCTGCTCGACGTCACGCTGCGTGACCTTGAGAAGGTGATCTATTACAGCAACTACATCGTCATCGAGCCGGGCAACCAGGAGGTGCGTGAGCGCCAGTTGCTCGACGAGGACGAGTACCTCACGCTGCGCCAGAAGGCGAAGGCCGAAGGCGACACGGCGTTCCAGTGCGACATCGGTGCGCCGGCCGTGCGTGAACTGCTCAAGAAGCTCGACGTCGACAAGACGGCCGAGGAGCTGCGCGGCTCCGTGGTGGGCGAGACGAGCCAGCATCGCAAGAAGCAGATGCTCAAGCGTCTCAAGATCGTCGATGCGTTCCGTACGTCGGGTGAGGGCGGCGAGATCCGCAATCGCCCGGAGTGGATGATCCTCGACGTCATCCCGGTCATTCCGCCGGACCTGCGTCCGCTCGTGCCGCTCGATGGCGGCCGCTTCGCGACGTCCGACCTGAACGATCTGTATCGTCGCGTCATCAACCGCAACAACCGCCTGCAGAAGCTCATCTCGCACCGCGCGCCGGAAGTGATCCTGCGCAACGAGAAGCGCATGCTGCAGGAAGCCGTCGACGCGCTCTTCGACAACGGTCGCCGCTCGAAGGCCATTCGTGGCCGCGGCAAGCGTCCGCTCAAGTCGCTGTCCGACATGCTCAAGGGCAAGCAGGGCCGGTTCCGTCAGAACCTGCTCGGCAAGCGCGTGGACTACTCGGGCCGTTCGGTCATCGTCGTGGGTCCCGAGCTCAAGCTGCACCAGTGCGGCCTGCCGAAGGCCATGGCGCTCGAGCTCTTCAAGCCGTTCATCATCCACAAGCTGGTGGAGAGCGGCGAAGCCGAGACCGTGAAGCGCGCCAAGAAGATCGTGGAGCGCGAGAACGCGATGGTCTACGAGGTGCTGGAAGGCATCATCAAGGACCACCCGGTGCTGCTCAATCGCGCGCCGACGCTCCACCGTCTGGGTATTCAGGCGTTCGAGCCCGTGCTCGTGGAAGGCAAGGCCATTCGTATTCACCCGCTCGTGACGACGGCGTTCAACGCCGACTTCGACGGTGACCAGATGGCCGTGCACGTGCCGCTGTCGTTCGAGGCGCAGATCGAGGCG
>Ga0164292_10005278_pt1 | contig 10566 bp, 10 predicted proteins | sample GEODES117metaG_FD_111486 | JGI IMG/M metagenome (GOLD analysis project Ga0164292, IMG submission 111486) | Eutrophic lake water microbial communities from Lake Mendota, Wisconsin, USA - GEODES117 metaG | ecosystem: Environmental > Aquatic > Freshwater > Lake | place: USA: Lake Mendota... | reverse complement strand
GTGGGCATCGTGCTACCAGGGGTCGCCTTCCTTGCGGGATTGATTGTCGGCGGCGCTGTGGCCCTCCTCACACTCGGTGTCTGCCTCTTCCTCGGGGCAGTCCTTTTTAAGCGCACCTCGCAACAGCCCCCCGGACTCTTCCGGTGGGTGTTCGGAGCGGGTGGTGCCGTTTTTGGCCTATTCACCGGTCTCTTCATTCTCTGGGGCGCGGTCTCGATCATTCGCACATCGGGAGCCCTTGCCAAATCCGGCATGGCTGGTGAAAAAATCCATGATGCCCCTGCTTCGGCCCGCACTTTTGCGATGCTCAAGGATTCTCTGGAAATGGGCCCCGTCGGCGACATTGTGGAGTCTATCGATATCCTTCCCTCCCAGGCTTACGAAAACATGACGCGCCTCGGGCAGTTAGCGAAAAACAATGACGCCATGATACGTTTTCTCGATTATCCGGGCGTTCAGGAAATCGCCACGCATTCGCGCATACAGGCTTTGTTGCAGGATCCCGTCGTCGTGCAAGCAGCGGAGAATAAAAATTTCATCGCACTCATTCAGAGCCGCTCCGTGCTGAATGCCGCTACAGATCCTTCGCTGCAGAAGCTCATCTTGGATCTCGATCTCGAAAAAGCGCTCGATTACGCGATGCCGTCCAAGCAAAATCCCACCTCTCCAAAAAAGACACCATGACAGATTACATTGCCACCATAGGCCTCGAAGTTCACGTGCAGCTCAAGACCCGCAGCAAAATGTTCTGCTCCTGCGCGGTGGAATACGGTGCCGAGCCTAATACCAATGTCTGCCCGGTCTGCCTCGGCATGCCCGGTGCCCTGCCTGTCATGAACGAGGAGGCCCTCAAGCTCACCGCGCTTGCCGGCCTCATGCTGGGCTGCGAGATCGGACCGGTCTGCAAATTTGACCGGAAAAATTATTTCTATCCCGACATGCCGAAGAACTACCAGATCAGCCAATACGATCTGCCATTCTGTCTTGGCGGCACCGTCCCGCTCCACGACCTCGCTTATCCGAAGGACGCCCAGAAAAGCATCGCCACTAAGGATAAAAACATCCGCCTCGTCCGCATCCATCTCGAGGAGGATGTCGCCAAGAGCTTCCACATGGAAACCGCCACCGGCATCGACTTCAACCGCGCTGGCACACCATTGCTCGAAATCGTCGGTGAACCCGATATTTCCTCACCCGAAGAGGCCTTCGCCTACCTCACTGTGCTCCAGCAGGTCATGATTTACGGTGGAATCAGTGATGCTGATATGGAGAAAGGTCAGCTCCGTTGCGATGTCAACGTCTCGGTCCGTCCCGTCGGAACCGAAAAATACGGCACCAAGATCGAGGTGAAAAATCTCAACTCCATCTCCGGCGTCCGCCGCGCTCTCGCCTTCGAGATTCCCCGCCAGATCGAAGCCCTTCGCAGTGGGGCCACGCTCCAGCAGGAAACCCGTCGCTGGGACGACGCCCGCGGCGAGACGACTCTCATGCGCATCAAGGAAAGCGCGCACGACTACCGCTACTTCCCCGACCCTGATCTTCTTCCAGTAAAAACCGCCCCACTCGTCGAAGCCGCCCGCGTCCGCAAGCCCGAGCTCCCGTGGGAAAAACGCGCTCGCTTCGTCAGCGAATTCGGCGTGAGCGATTACGATGCCTCCGTGCTTGCGAACGACCTCGCTCTCGCCTCCTACTTCGAGACCGCCGCACGAGGTGCGAAGAAGCCCAAGAATGTTGCGAATTGGATTCTCAACGACCTTCAGAGCGCCATTTCATCAGCTTCCGTCACCATTGCCGAGTGTCCAGTCGCGCCGCATGCTCTTGACGAACTCGTGAACCTCATCGACTCCGGCTCCATTAATTCAAAACAGGGCAAGGAAGTTTTTGCCGAGATGTTCGGCACGGGAAAATCCGCTGCCATCATCGTTGAGGAAAAAGGCCTCAAGCAGGAAAGCGATACCGGCGCCATCGAGCTCTTCGTCGATCAGGCCATCGAAGGCAATCCAGGCCCCGTAGCCGATTACAAGGCAGGCAAAGTGTCAGCTCTGAACTTCCTCAAAGGCCAAGTTATGAAACTCTCCAAAGGCAAAGCCAACCCGGCTCTCGCCGGAGAGATTCTGGAGAAAAAACTCTCGTGATTCAAAAATGGAGGCGCCTCTCGCGCAGGCGCAAGCTCACTGGCTTTCGAAACGCTAGCGACCCTCTCCCATGATTGATCAATGGACAGACTGGATGCGCGAAGCCATGCTCTGGATCGAACAAACCGGTCCTGTCGGCTGGATTTGGTTTGTCATTCTCTACACACTGTCCTGTGTGCTCTTTCTGCCCGGTTCCGTGCTGAGCTTTGGCGCGGGTGCGGTTTACGGATTCTGGGGAGGCACGCTCCTCGTCTCCGTGGCCTCAGTCGGTGGCGCGCGTGCAAATTTTCTCTCCACCCGCTACCTCCTGCGAACATGGATGGAGCGCCGCTTCGCCAATAGTAAAAAATTCCACGCCCTCAACCATGTCGCCACCAAGGATGCTTGGCGAATGATCATCCTCACCCGCATTTCACCCATCTTGCCCCACAGCCTTGTGAGTTGCGCCTTCGGCCTCTCGCGAATCAATTTCTGGCGCTACATTATTGCCTCGTGGGTCGGTTTTATGCCGATCAGCGCCGCCTACGCCTACAGCGGTGCGGTCATCGGCGAGGCTGCCAAAGGCGGCATCAACCAAGGCCCGTGGGCCTGGGCACTCTACGCCCTCGAGATCGCTTTCACTATCATAGTCACTGTCTGGATCACCCGCGCCGCACAAAAAGCCCTCCGCGCCGTTGCCCCCGAAGTCGTCGAAGAAGAAAACAACAGCACCCCCTGAAAAATTCTCAAAAGCTTTGTTCAAAATCTCTTTGCCCGACCAATTCCTGCTTACTATTCCATTCCATTCATCCCGAAAACGGATTTTTAGACAGGAGGGCAGGATGGAGAGAATTGACAGAAAAGGCTTTGGCTTTTGTTTGATATCGCACAAATCATTTCAAACGCATCGCATCATAAACAGATCATCCTCTGTGTTCTCTGAGCGCTCTGTGGTTAATTCTGCTGTATTCGGTTTAATCTCAAAGGGAAACTGGGTGGCAGGCAACATTTCCTTTCATTTTTAAAACTCAATTATGGTATGGCCAGCGCAGCCTTTTTCGACCGTGAGGCAGCGATAAGTGAAAACGGCTCGCTCAAATTGAAAATCTCATAGCCGTTGGTATTTGGACAAGATGACGGGATAATCAGGATACGCAGGCCGGGGTTGCCTGAAGAAAAAACAGGTTCCCGTTGGATAAGCTGGATTCTTCTCCTCCGTGCTCTCTGTGTGCTCTGTGGTTAAATATTTGCAACGCGTGAAATCTCCACGGCGGCGATGTTTTGCGACAGGCCCCAGTGCGGGACAATCAAGCGTGGATAGTGGCGCTGACGGGCGGCCAAGATGATGTTCCAGGCGGAAGATGCCGTGAAGGCATCGTGCCGTAGTCCTTGGCTGAGATTGACGAGTTGGCGGTTGCTCAAGAGGGATGCCGCTGTTTGAGATTTCCAACTGGTAGCCGTATCCATTACAGGAGCGCTCATGTCGAACTCGCCGAGACATTCGATGCCTGCGATCCGAGCTTGGTCTCGAGTGCGGAAGGTGTAGCCGTCAGCAATGCGCGTGATGTCCGCAATGGCGGCAGGCGTCTTCTTGCCTATGAGAACGGCTCCTGCGCCCTCGGCGATGCGGAAGGGATGTCCCGCCGTGAACCAGCGCAGCGAGTGGAAGGCAGCGAGGAGGTGCGGTTCAAACTCCTCCGCTCCAGCGACAATCACATGGTCGATGTCGCCGTTTTCGATCCACAGACACGCTGTTCGCAGTGCGGAAACCCAGCAGGAGGTGTCGCCGACTTGTGAGTAAACCGGGCCGCCGATTCCGAGTTCCGCCACCACATGGCTGAGTGGAGTGTTCACAACGGTCTCCGGAAATAGAATGGGACTTGCGAAGCGGCGTCCATCGTTGCTCAGGCCTTTGTAAAACCTCACCGAGTATTCCAGGCACCCAAAGAAAAATGCGCCGACCACACCCACGCGCTCGGGGTTGATATCAGGACGGGCCTCAAGCGTCTGCGCGATGGCCTCGATGAGGTGATGGGAAAGCGGGCTTGCTCGTCGGAGCCTCGGCTTCAAGCGCCAGCGGTTCACGGGTTCCGCTGAGAGGTTGATGCGGGCGACTTCGTGAAGTCTGCGTCCACCGGACTCGGGCACGGATTCGAATGGCCATTTAGAAAAATCCTTCAGCGCTTCGGGTGAAGTACCGCCCGGGCAGGAAATGCCGAATGAGAGAATGGAGACAGGATTTTTCATGCGGCGGTGAAGACGAGCGCGGCATTGGATCCACCGAATCCCAGATTCACGCTGAGCACGGCGGGCTTTGACAGTTTATCCCCCGGCCGCGCCAGGCAGCGGGCGAGTTCCGGGAGTGGATCTGAGGTATTGATTTGTGGGGGGATGTCGCCCGTGCGGAGGCACTCGAGCGCAAAGACGGCTTCGAGTGTGCCAGCGGCACCCAGCGTGTGGCCGATTGCCGCTTTTGTGGAGCTGATGCGGACAGTGGCGAGATCCTCGGCAAACACGCGCGCAAAGGCCGCAGCCTCGGCGCCGTCGTTAAAGACCGTCGCCGTGCCATGGGCGTTGAGGTAGCCAATCTCGGAAGGCTTGAGCCCTGCCTGCTGAAGGGCGCGTTGGATTGCACCTTCGAGCGGGGCACCTGTGGGGTCGGGCTGGGTGATGTGGTGTGTGTCCGTCGTATGGCCGTAGCCTGCGAGGCGACCTTTGATTTGTGCGCCGCGTTTGTTCGCATGCGCCGAAGTTTCCATGACAAGAAATGCCGCGCCCTCGCCGAGCATCAGGCCCCGACGATGGAGGTCGAATGGCTTGCAGAGATCAGGGTCCAGCGCTTGGAGCGAATCGAAACCGCAAAAAACCAACTCGCAGAGCGCCTCGAAGCCGCCTGCCAGAACGATATCGGCAAAGCCCGCCCGAAGGAGGTCCGCCGCATGGCCGATGGCGTTCGCTCCGCTTGCGCACGCGTTCGACACAATCATGGCCGGCCCGGAAAAACCGAGATGTTGCTGCAGGTCGCCGATTTGTTGCTGCGCGGGATAGCGGGAGATTTTGCACGCTAGGTGGCGTGGATTACCGGACCAAAGGTCGCGTAGGAATGCTTCTCCATGTTCCATGCCACAAGCAGTCGTGCTGATGCTGAGTTCCAGCCTGGAAAAAACACTGCGCCCGTTGCCATCGAGTATTCTGGCATCCGCCATCGCCTGTCTGGCTGCGGGAATCGCTAAGCGCGAGGCGCGACTGAGACGGGAGACTTCTTTTTTGGAGACTCCTTTCAATTCCGGCAGGTGCGCCTCGGCACCCTGCGTAACGCGGCATCCCTCAACAGGAATACATGTGATGTCACCTCTCGCCGATTCAGCACGCATCAAGGCAGCCCAACTCGTGGGCGAGTCACCACCGAGTGGCGACACGCAGCCCCAACCGGTAATGACAACATCCTCACGTGAATTCATCTCGCCAAATTAGCCGCCACTCGCGGCAGGTGGAAACGCCAAATTGTGAGAAGGTAGGGATCCGCCTTCTCAACTACGGCGTGAAGATTGGTACGCCTGAAGTTTTGACCCCGCAGCAGTGCAGGATCCTGGCTTTCATCTTAGCCCGGCTCGGAGCGGGCGAGTTCGCGGCTGAGCGTGACTCGCCCCCTAGCCACGGCTCGAGTGCCAGTAGCGACTTCGAATTCGAATTGGGCGAGCGGACCGAGTTCCCTCACAAGGGTGGCCGTGGTGGTCAGAGTCTCGTTCGGAAGCGCCGCGCTTTGGATGCGCATGGCATCAATCGAAGCAACGAACAAGGTCGCATAGGGCTCCCCGCAGCCCCGCATCCAAAGAGCTCCTGCGGTCTGTGCTGCGAATTCCATGAGCAGCGCGGCGGGGGCGATCGGTTGGCCGGGGAAGTGGTCTTTGAAAAACCAGAGATCCGGCTCGAGATGCCAGGTCCCGATGCCCTGCGTATCCCGGCATTCAAAAGTATCCAAAAAACGGAATCCCGGCCCGTGCGGAGTGAGTGGTCTGTTCATTTTTCGAGTCGTGAGTAGTGGTGCCATTGCTCAGGGGCGCGGGCGAAGAGCGGCACGAGACCATCCTTTGCGAGCCTAGTCGTGAAGTGAGCCAGCGTGGCCTCGCGTCCCTCGGGTAACCACTCGGGGCGGAGCGGGGCAGAGGCTTCGATGGTGAATTGCCCATTCGGTTGACGCCAGATGCCGGCGGCGATGATGGGCGCACCGGAGAGAAGCGAAAGCAGGACTGGAGCGGTGGAAAATGGAATGCGGCCGTGCGGAAGATCGACATCCACTTTATTGGAGTCGAATGGACGGTCGCTGAGCAGGGCGACCATTGCCCCGCTTCGCAGCTTGCGCGTTATTTCGACAGCGGAGAAGGCATCGTTCCCGACCACTACGGTTTCAACACCCCAGCGTTTGCGGAAGTCGGCTCGCCAACGAGTGAGCTCGGTCGTTGGCTCCGGAAGAGTGAGTGTGGTCATTGGATAGCCCATCAGGGACATCACCAGTCCACCGAGTTCAAAAAAACCAAAGTGGCCTGTGACGAAAAGGCAGCCCTTGCCGTCCCTGCGTGCGTCCTCGATGTGTTCGATGCCTTTTTTTGATCCGAGCATTCCCAGGGCGGCGCCGGTTTCGCCCACGCCCAGTTCCGCATATTCACGGAAGTTCATCGCTTGGTGGATGCAGACCCGCGCGGCGTTTGCCCATGTCGCCTTCCTTCGATCCAGCAGGGCAATGTTTGCCTGAATTTCGCGAAGCACTTTGGGATGTGTGAGTGCGTAGCCTGTGCCGATAAGGCGGGCGACCCACAGGCTGAGAGGCCTTCCAACAAGTCTCCGGGCCGTGATCGCAAGTTCAAAGGCATGCGGACGATAGAGCGCTTTGTAAAACTTGGCATCGCGATAATCTTTGCCACGTCTGCGGCGGAATACGGTAGCCACGAATGCCAGCGCCGTCGCAAGAATCAAAACATGTCGAAGTCGCATAAGTCGGGATGGCTTCTATCGCAGCGAGGGAATAGCAGGCGCGATACTCAAAACCCGCTGCAATCGGCAAATGGCACTAAATGCCGCAATGCGCAGGCGCTGGGAGAGAGGCAGGTCCATTTGCCCACCTACGAGATATCCAATGCTACGGGGAATCTGAAAGTAGGGCAGCGGATGCATGAAAATCTCAAAGCCCGCTCGGTCGTAGAACGAGCGGATAATCCGCCCGTAGAGGCTCATCCAGGCTGAGACTTCTTTCGTGTAAGCGCTGCACTCCTTGGCTGTGAGTGGGCGTTTTTCCAGTTCTGCCTTTCGGATGAGTTGCGCCGCGAAGCGTCCTGATTTCATGGCAAGCATGACGCCCGAGGAGAAAATTGGATCCACAAAGCCTGCGGCATCGCCTGTGAGCAAAACCCGGTTCTTAGCGAAGGATTGAAACCTCCAGCTGTAGTCCGCCGTCGCCCGGAGTGCTTGTAGGCTTTGCGCCTGAGCCATGCGCGATTTCGCATCGGGTGTTGTTTCCAGGCAATGCTGAAAGCACTTCTCCAAATCTCCGCCATTCTCGCGAAGGAGGTCGGGAGGAACGACAACTCCGACTGAGGTTTTATCGCTGGAAAGCGGAATTAACCAAAACCATCCCTCCTTGAAGCGGACGATCACCGTGTGGCCTGAGGCCTCGCCACTATTGCGCCGGACACCTGAGAAGTGTCCATAGACGGCGACCATCTTTCTGTCGCGCGTGGCCACTTTTGGCATTTTTAAATGTGTCCCAGCAACGCCGCAGCGTCCGCTGGCATCGATCAGCCAGCGGCTTTTCACAGTCTGGCTTTCATTGTTTTGGTCATAGCTAATTATTAGAAGGCTATTTTTATCTTCTGCCACAGAAGAGACGCGTGCCCCTTCCATGACCTCGCAGCCTTCACCACGCGCCCGGTCGAGTAGGATTTTATCGAATATAGCGCGCTCGACTTGGAATGTGTGCTCGTAGTTTTTGCCTAGAGCATTCCGAAACCAATAGCGGTTGAAGCGCTCTGATTTGCCACTGGTAAAATCCGCTCCGTATTTTTTCAAGAATCCGCCCTGCTCCAATTCAGGCCAAACGCCTAGATCTTTCAAAATATCGTTACCGCACGGCAGGAGGGACTCGCCAATGGCGAAGCGAGGGAACTTTTCCTTCTCCAAAATCAGCGGTCTCAGGCCATTGCGCGCGAGATAAGCTCCAGCGACGGCCCCGGCAGGGCCTCCGCCTATGATCACAGCGTCGAGAGGTTCTTTGGAGACGCCTGGCATGGTAGGGCAGGGGGTGCTTTTATGCTGTGGCAAGACGCGCGTTGATCCAGTCGCGGAGCACTCCCAGGCTCTGCAGGGCATCCCGCGCCGTGGTGGCATCGCCAATCGAAATGCCGTATTTTTTTTCCACGGCGATGATGATTTGCAATGCGTCCAAAGAGTCCAACCCGAGGCCTTCTGTGCCAAATAAAGGGGTGTCTTCCGAAATTGTGGCGACATCAATTTTGAGCATCACATTTTCGGCCAGCATGGAGCGGAGAATGTCAACGGATGTTTCTTTTTCCATGGGCTCAAGCGAGGGTGGAGCAGCAGGGCGTGTGAACCTCAAGCTGATCCTGCATCCAGCCTGTCTGTGAATAAATAACCATCTCCTTTTAACGTATTCAGAAGCGCCGAAAGTGTGCAAGCCCGCTCTCCCGGTCGCATGCCGCGCAGGTGGCTATCATGAAGCAGGACGATGCCACCGGGTGTTGCGCTTCGGCGGATACGCTGTACTACGCGACTGGGGTTGTGTGCGATGCCATCATGTCCCGTTGCTGACCAACCCATCATCTTCAGCCCGCAGGACTCCGCCACGAGATGCACAAATGGGTTCGCCATGCCGACTGGGGGGCGGAATTGGAGTGGCAGTCTTCCGGTTGCATTCTGAATGGCCAGGGAACACCGTTCGATTTCCTCCTTCGCACGGCGGGGGCCGACGGACCAGAAGGTCGCCGAGTTATGTGAGAATGTATGGTTCTGCACCGAGTGGCCCTCCTCTGTCATGCGCCGACAAAGGGCCGGATAGGCCTTCACATTTTTTCCAATAACGAAAAATACGGCCCGCACCTTTGCTTGGGCCAGAGCGTCCAAGATTTGTGGTGTCTGTCGAGGATCAGGCCCGTCATCAATCGTTAGTAGGAGTTCCCTCTTCTGAGTCAGAAAGGATTTTTCCACCCTGCCAAACCACCCGCAGTTTCGGATCACTCCTGGTAGTACAAGCATCCATCCCGCATAGGCTTGGAGCTGTCGCATTCTGTTCATGCCTGCGAGTCGCTACGGCGGATAGCCTCTCCCTTACGGATCAGGGATTGGCGATAATATTTCTCCAGCGTCTGGCTGAAATCCCGCGCGCTTTCATTAGGGGCTGGTTGAAAAACCTTGCCGATGGAAACGCGGAAGTGGATGGGGAATTGAAGCGGACTTTTGAAGGAGATGGTTTTCCCTAAAAAACGGCTTGTACACTCGATGAAGATCGTTCGCACCGTGGCACCGCCTTTGATTGCCGCGAGCGCGAATCCATCGAGGAATGGCTCCAGCTCTCCTTCGCGGGTCCGCGTGCCCTCGGGAAAAATAATCATGTTACCGCCTTGGCTGACCACTCTTCGCGTCTCTTTGATCATGCTCAGAGCTGGAAGGCTTGGAATGTATGCGGCTTGCTTGGCTGGGATGGAAAAAAGAGGATGTCTCCAAGGGTTTGTTCCGACGACACAGGCCGCATGCGGAAAAATTTGAAACAATAGGAGCGCGTCAAAGATTGAGGGATGGTTAGCACAAAGCAGAGATCCACGCCAGTTGGAGCAGTCTTCAAATCCGACATATTCGCAGCGTATGCAGCCCATGCGCCCCAATTGATCTAGGTATTTTGCGCTGTGGCGGCTGATGATTTCTCTCGCTTGAAGGTCGGATGTTTGGTCTTTGCGGGGCGGTAATCTAAAAAGAACGCAGGCCGTCAACCAAGTCGCGCTCGCCAGATAGAGGGCGTAGGCAGCGTGTAGTCGCACAGAATCTCGCAGTGGCCTGCGCTCAGAACGGGACACTGACGCAGTCGTCGAATTTTCAATGGAAGCGAGCCTATTGATTACCATTTACCGTATTTTTTACCAACATGCCCTCATTGCACCAGAATAACCTAAAACCTGTTCCGGACACTCGATATCCCCTTACTGGCAGTCAAAAATGAACCCGCGAGCCAACCAACAGCATTGGCGGTGCCAACCTGTTTGTAAGATGAAGTTCAAGAAAGCTTCTCGGCTAGGAACCACTCGTTTGGCAATGGACATTCGCCGCTTCCTGACTCCCGGCACTTTCACACGATGAGGAGCTTTGGCAGCGGCGATCATCCATCGCATTTCGATGAGCAGAAGATCGCCTAAATTTCACTGAACACGCCAGCACCATGCCCGCCTCG
>Ga0164292_10005275_pt1 | contig 10576 bp, 7 predicted proteins | sample GEODES117metaG_FD_111486 | JGI IMG/M metagenome (GOLD analysis project Ga0164292, IMG submission 111486) | Eutrophic lake water microbial communities from Lake Mendota, Wisconsin, USA - GEODES117 metaG | ecosystem: Environmental > Aquatic > Freshwater > Lake | place: USA: Lake Mendota, Wisconsin... | reverse complement strand
GAAAACGAGCCTCGACCGCGGCGAATCGCTCTTTTGCGGTGCGCCAGTTGGCGGCATTCATTTCGGTTTTGCCGTCTTGGAAGAGTCTTTCTGCATTCCAGTTGGCCGTCGGATCGTATTCTGGTGCTTTGGTGCCGCAGCCAGCGATCAGCGCAAGCGCAGCAAGCATCAATAGAATCCGGCTGGCGAGCTGACCAAGCGGGGGTAAGGAAGGAAAAGAAATGGCGGTGCGACTCATCACGAGATGATCCTTGGTGTTAGCATTCTTTACTGATTATAAGACGAGTCTAAATGCCTGATAACCCTATTTCTGAAGAAGTCTTGTCGGACGATGAGCCGCAGACCTTTCTAGTGACCGACCAGATGCCGCTAGAGCGTCTTGACAAGGTCCTAGCCCAACTGATCCCTCAACACTCGCGCAGTCGCATACAGACCTGGATCGAGCTTGGGCACGTGCTTGTCAATGGGCAGGTTGCTCGTGTGCGGCAGACACTGCGGGAGGACGATGTCATCACGGTTTATGAACAGCCCTCTCCTGAGGAGGGCGCGTTTAAACCTGAGCCCATTGAGTTTGAGGTCTTGGGCGAAAGTCCTGATTGGATCGTCGTCAACAAGCCGGTCGGGCTAGTGACCCATCCAGGGGCAGGCAACTGGAACGGGACGCTTTTGAATGGCTTGCTATACCGCTATCCTGAATTGGCGCAAGTGGCCAGAGCGGGGATTGTGCATCGCCTTGATAAGGATACCTCTGGTTTGCTCGTGGTGGCTCGAAATGAAGTGGCTCAAACGCATCTGGTTCGACAGTTGCAGGCAAGGTCGATGGGGCGCGAGTATTTGGCGCTTGCCCATGGGCGAATGCTTGGCACAGGGACGGTGGACCGTCCAATCGGTCGGGATCCAAGAGTGCCGGTCAAAATGGCGGTAGAGCGCCCGAGCGCGCCCAAGGCCGCGGTGACCCATTATGAGCTGATGCGTGTGGGTGAGTATCACGGCTCTAATATTTCTCAGGTGCGTTGTCGCCTAGAAACAGGACGAACACATCAGATTCGTGTCCATTTGGCCAGCCTGGGTCACCCCTTGTTGGGCGATACGCAGTACGGCGGCCGGATACTGGGGGATGCCAATCGTCAAATGCTTCACGCCTACCAGATTCGGTTTGAAGACCCAGGTCATGCAGGTCAAGAGGTGAGCTTTACCGCGCCACCCGCGCAAGATCTTTTACGCGTTCAAGAACATATCCTATGGAAATAAACGGCGAACTCCCAGTTCCTGTCGTGCGACCCAAACAAGCTTGGCCAGGTGTACAGGCGTTTTGCACGACCCGAGTCGGCGGAGTGGGGGTCGCGCCTTATGACACGTTCAATCTCGGTTTGGGCGCCGGTGATGTGCCGCAGACTGTGTTGGCAAATCGACGCTTACTGAGTCGTTTCTTGCCTTCCCAACCCGTCTGGCTCAAGCAAGTGCATGGCGTTCGAGTTGTGGACGCCGATCATGTTGAAACATTCACTCCAGTGTCTGAGCCACCAGAGGCGGACGCATCGGTCACAATCTGTCCTGACCGCGTCCTGGCTGTGCTGACGGCAGATTGTTTATCTGTCGTGTTGTCTGACCGCGATGGGAGCGTCTTGGGAGCAGCACATGCGGGATGGAAAGGGTTGGCCGCTGGTGTGCTCGAGCAAACTCTGACTCTGATGCGTCATAAGCAACCCTTGGCGACTGGGTGGCGTGCTTGGATTGGACCCGGCATCGGCGCAGCATCATTTCAAGTTGGGGCAGACGTATGCGAGGCGTTTGCGACAGAGCTTGCGGCCCGACCGCAGCTTTATTTTCCTGATCCTGCTGTGCCAGAGCGCTGGCGGCTTAATTTGGCCGGACTCGCACAATACCGCCTCGAAAAAATGGGGGTGACGCAGGTCGAACTGAGCCAGCAATGCACCGTTACAAATCCTAAACAATTCTTTTCTTATCGAAGGGATCGTCAAACGGGAAGGATGGCGACCTTGGCCTGGCTTTCTTGCGTCCGTTTCCCCTGATTGACAATATTGGTATTGCAGCGCAGGATTAAGCCGCTGCGTGCTTATAAAGGTCACGATTTGAATTTCCCTTTTCCTGATGGTTGGGTTCCGCCAGCCGGTATTTCGTCCGAAGATCTCGTCAAGATTCAGCATGATTTTCTGGAAGGGTGGCAACGCATTTCCAGAGATGCCGCGGATGGTCATTTGACCCCACTCAAGGATCGACGTTTTGCAGCACCTGCTTGGCAAGGGAGTCCACCGCATTTGCTGATGGCGCATTTGTATTTGCTTTCTGCCGATGCGATGAGCCGTATGGTGTCGGCATCTGAAGCAGCGCCAGAGGTTAAAAACCGATTAGAGTTTTCAATTAGCCAATGGCTTGATGCGTTATCTCCGGCTAATTTTTTTGTCACGAATCCTGAGGCACAGGCTGCGCTTGTTGAGTCGGGGGGCGAGACTCTGATGGCGGGGATGCAAAACCTATTGTCTGACTTGCAAAAAGGCCGCATTACTCAATCTGATGAATCTAAATTCCAGATTGGTGTGAATGTCGCGACAACCGCGGGCGCCGTGGTGTTTGAAAACCCTTTCTTTCAACTGATTCAATACGCGCCTGCAACGGCTTCTGCCTTTCAAAAACCCATTTTGTTGGTACCGCCATGTATCAATAAATATTACATTCTCGATCTGCAGCCGGAAAACTCCTTCGTTCGGTATCTTGTAGAGGAGGGATTTTCGGTCTTTTTGATGTCCTGGCGTAATCCGCTGGCCGAAGAGGCTGACGGCATGGATAAGGCCACTTGGGATGATTATCTTGAGCACGGGGTCCTCAAGGCGATCGAGGTGACTCAAGCCATCTCTAAACAAAAACAAATCAATGCGCTGGGTTTTTGTGTGGGCGGCACAATGCTGGCCACTGCGCTCGCAGTAGCGGCGGCGCGTGGCGACGAACCTGTTTCTGCGGTCACCATGTTGACAGCCATGATTGATTTTCACGACACCGGCACGATGGGTGTATTTGTCGATGAGCAACACGCGCGCCTACGTGAGCAGCAAATTGGTCAAGGTGGTTTTATGTCCGCGCGAGAGCTGGGTTCTACCTTTTCGTTTCTGCGTCCAAATGAGCTGGTGTGGAATTATGTCGTCTCTAATTATTTAAAAGGTCAAACACCAGTCGCCTTTGATTTACTTTTTTGGAATAGCGATGGTACGAATTTACCTGGCCCGTTTTTTAGTTGGTATTTTCGCAATACCTATCTTGAAAATAAGCTCTCTCAACCTAATGCGCTGACTTGCTGTGGCGTGCCGATCGATATGCGCAAAGTCAAGATTCCTGCATTTATTTATGCTTCGCGCGACGACCATATCGTGCCTTGGCGTTCTGCGTTTTCGACGCTTTCCTTGTTTGGTGGTGACAACACCTTTGTTCTCGGTGCTTCGGGACATATTGCCGGTGTGATTAATCCACCCGCAAAAAATAAGCGTAGTTTTTGGATCAGCGGAGCCAAGGCGGATCACAACAACTCTGAGAAATGGGATCAACAGGCGCTTGAGCAGCCCGGAAGTTGGTGGCCGACGTGGACCCAGTGGCTTGGTCAGCATAGTGGTAAGCGTATCCGCGCGCCTAAGTCCTTAGGCAGCAAGGGTTTCAAGGTGCTTGAGGATGCGCCCGGTACATATGTAAAAGTCAGGGCGGTTTAATTTTTAGTTCAACGTAGATGCATGACAACTTGGAGATAAAACATGAGTGCAAAAATTGCGTACGTCACGGGTGGTATGGGCGGCATTGGCACTGCGATTTGTCAGCGTCTGTCCAAAGATGGGATGACGGTGATCGCTGGATGTGGTCCGAGTCGCGACCATCAGCAATGGATCGATGAGCAGGCTGCGTTGGGCTACACTTTTTATGCTTCGGTTGGTAATGTGTCTGACTGGAACTCTTGCGAGGCGGCATTCAAAAAAGTCGTAGCAGAGCATGGCCCAATTGATGTACTCGTTAACAATGCGGGGATTACCCGCGATGGCGTATTTCGTAAAATGTCGTCCGATGACTGGCGCGCTGTGATGGATACCAACTTGAACAGTCTGTTTAACGTCACCAAACAAGTCATTGACGGCATGGCTGATCGTGGATTTGGGCGTATTATTAACATTAGTTCCGTGAACGGGCAGAAAGGTCAGTTTGGTCAATGTAATTACGCAACAGCGAAAGCCGCGATTCATGGTTTTACGATGTCACTGGCCCTTGAGGTCGCAAGCAAGGGCGTGACGGTCAACACCGTGTCTCCAGGTTATATCGGTACAGATATGGTGCGTGCGATTCGTCCCGATGTGCTTGAGAAAATTATCGCGACCATTCCTGTCAAGCGCCTCGGACGACCTGAGGAAATTGCCTCCATCATCGCGTGGATTGCCTCCGAGGAGTCCGGGTTTTCGACGGGGGCAGACTTTTCGTTGAATGGCGGCTTGCACATGGGTTGATTGAGCAAGAGGCCTGAAAGATGAATATTTTAAATTCAGTGGTCAAATAGATAGATAGATAGATAGTAGATTTGGGGACAGTCATGACTGAAGCAGCAACGGGCGCAACCGTACGCCTGATTAAAAAATATCCGAACCGTCGTTTGTATGACACGCAGACCAGCACCTACATCACGCTCGCGGATGTCAAGCAATTAGTGTTGGAAAACGAGCTCTTTAAGGTGGTTGATGCCAAATCGTCGGAGGATTTGACTCGCAGCATTCTTTTGCAAATCATTCTCGAAGAAGAAAGCGGCGGTATGCCCATGTTCTCCTCGACGATGTTGGCCCAAGTGATTCGCTTTTATGGTCACGCCATGCAGGGCATGATGGGTTCGTATCTTGAAAAAAATATCCAGGGGTTTATGGAGATTCAGGAGCAGATGGCGGTTCAGTCCAAGGGGCTGTACGGGACCAATCAGTTTGCGCCAGAGGCGTGGTCGCAATTTATGACGGCTCAGACACCGATGGTGCAAAACATGATGAATAGTTATGTCGAGCAAAGCAAAAGCCTCTTTTCCCAAATGCAGGACAAGATGCAAGAACAAACGCGCGCGATGTTTTCGACATTTCCTTTGTCGCCAGGATCACCTGGAGAGAAAGGCAAAAGCTAAAAATCAATCGCTCAAGGCGGTTAGCCCTGACCGACACGCAGGGCGATGTGATCCAACGCTTCCTGCACCTGATCGATCAAAATTAAACACAGATCGCCAGGTTGCAGTTTGGCGAGTGCGGTGTCAATCGCCAAGAACTCACCTCTGATTTCCTCAATATCTTTTGTTCGAGATACGTTTTGCAATCCTTGTTGTAAAAGTGCAAGCACTTCGCCATCTTCGCGGCCGCGCTGGCACTGGTCTTGATACAAAATCGCTTGGTCAAAGACCTCACCGAGAATCTCGGTTTGACGAACGATATCCTCATCACGACGATCACCCGCACCGCTGATGACCACCATGCGTCGCTTGGCAGGCATCGTTTCGATGGCCTGAATCAATGCCTGAATCGCATCAGGATTATGCCCATAGTCAGCGACTACCGTAGCGCCTCTGTAATCGAACACGTTAAAACGACCGGGTGCATTTTGAGCATCGTTAACAAAGGTGGAGACGCCTGTCGTGATCGTGGGCCAGTCAAGGCCCAAAGCCCAAGCCGCGCCGATCGAGGCCATCGCGTTCTCATTTTGGAAGGTGATACTGCCATTGCGGGTAAGGGGAATCGACTTGAGCGCAATGCGTTGTTCAGTAGCGCCTTCGGCGGCCACAACATGTTCACCATCGATATAAATCACACGTTTACCTTGCGCTCGATGTGTATTGAGCGCTGGATTTTGTCGGTCACTCGAAAAGAGTGTGACAGATCCCGGGCATACATCGACCATTTTTAAAACCATTGCGTCCGAAGCATTGAGCACTGCCGTACCATGGGGGGCCACGTTTTGAACAATGACGCGTTTGACGAGGGCAAGATGGTCAATGGTCGTAATGAAGTTCATCCCAAGATGATCTCCCACTCCCAGGTTGGTGACGACTGCGACATCACATTTGTCAAACCCAAGTCCTTCTCTCAAAATACCGCCCCGCGCAGTTTCAAAGACAGCGGCATCCACATCGGGATGCATGAGCACATTGCGAGCGCTCCGAGGACCGCTGCAGTCACCTGTATCGATACAGCGTTGTTCGATGTAAACACCATCCGAATTGGTCATCCCGACGCGCTTGCCACTTGTTTTTAACAAGTGGGCGGTTAACCGAACTGTTGTCGTCTTTCCATTCGTGCCGGTAACGGCGACCACTGGAATACGCGCATTGTCCCCGTTGGCGAACATGGTCGAGATAATGGCCTCGCCAACGGGGCGTGCTCGACCAAAAGAAGGGCTTAAGTGCATGCGCAGGCCAGGCGCGGCATTAATCTCTACGATGCCGGCGCGCTGCTCTTCCATGGGTTTGATGACCGTTTCGGCGACTAAGTCGACGCCTGCGATATCGAGTCCGACCATTTGCGCCGCTGTCACCATGCGGGCTGCCAACTCGGGGTGTACCTCGTCGGTCACGTCGGTCGCGCTACCGCCCGTGCTGAGGTTGGCGTTATTGCGCAACAAAATACGTTGACCATGGTCTGGAATGGATTGCGCATTGAGTCCTTGGTTGGCCAGCGTCGCCAATGCGATTTCATCAAGGCGGATTTTTGTCAGTGCGGTAGCGTGCCCATCGCCCCTGAGAGGATCAAGATTGACCGTGTCAACGAGCTGCACAATCGTATGTTTGCCATCGCCGATGACGCTTGGCGGATCGCGTCTTGCCGCAGCGATGAGTTGGTTGCCGATCACCAACATGCGGAAATCATGTCCGGGAATGTACTGTTCAACGATGACATCGCGGCTAATGGTGCTGGCGACCTCGAAGGCCTGATCGAGTTGTTCACGCGTCTCAATATTGACGGCGACCCCTTTACCCTGATTGCCGTCGCGCGGTTTGACGACGACAGGTAGTCCGATTTGGTTGGCGATTTCCCAGGCTTCTTCCTGGTCTTGCGCGACATGACCTTCCGGAACAGGAACACCGGCAGCCTGCAACAACATTTTTGTGAGATCTTTGTCCTGCGCAATGGCCTCGGCGATGGCGCTCGTGCTGCTCGTTTCTGCGGCTTGAATGCGTTTTTGTTTGCTTCCCCAGCCAAACTGAACCAAGCTGCCTTCGGTCAGACGGCGATAGGGAATGCCTCGCGCGACGGCGGCATCCACGATTGAACCAGTACTCGGGCCCAGTCGGACGTCTTCGTCAAGATCGCGTAATTCGGCAAGCGCTTGCTTGACGTCGAAAAGGGTGTCGTCAAGCGCGGCCTGGCAGAGGTTTTCGGCTAATTCAAGCGCGCGTCGGCCAACGGGTTCTTCGCTGTACTGGAACACGATCTGAAAGACATTGAGTTCCGGTGTCGAGGTCGTTTGACCAAACGCGACAGAGCAACCCGCTGCGGCTTGGAGACCGAGCGCAATGGCCTCTAGAGCGTGTGCAACGGTAATCGGTTCTTTATGTCCCAGAGGGCGCAGGGGTTTCATATCAGGAAAGCGGGCACGTAACCGCGTGACAAAACTGGGCATCTGGTCTAAGTCAGCCTCATTGCCCGCACATGTCACAACAGCCTCAATGGCGGTGTGACGGCTCCACAAGTTAGGGCCGCGTAGCGCGCGAATTCTAGAAACTTCCATTTGGGATTCCTGAAGTGATAAAGGTGCGTAAGGGTCAATAGTTTTAAATTTACGGTCATTCGAATGCGATTAAACCAGCCTCGATGAGCTCGGGTGACACGCCGAGTGCCCAGGCTGCGGCTGCCGCAGCCAAAATGCTGGTGAATTGCTCATGACGGGTACCAGTTTGCGTCACCGGAATTGAGGCGATTGTGCAGAGATTTCGGCGTAAAGAGCCTTCGGCCAAGATAAGTTGTCCGTGGTCGATAAATACGGCACGCTGACCTTGGGCGACGTGACTGGTGAGGCTGGCGAGATTGGCCTGACGGCTAAAAAGTGTTAACGCACCGTCGCAGAACTGAGCAAGCCCCATGACGCGCGGATCTTCCGCATTCAGTATGGCCATGCCGTGAGGCAACACAACGTCCATTTGCGTTCGATAAATATTGACGAGATCGTTTTCATCACGAATTTCGTAGTCTGCTAAGTCTTCGGTCCAGTCAACGTTTGTGATGATGCCGACTTCGCAGCGCTCGTAAGCGAGGCCTTCCGTAAGTATTTGTCTGCAGCCGTTTTCGATAATCACAGCCTCGACTTCTCGGTTGAGCAAGACGCGCCTGCCATTGGCGTGATCCGCGCAGTTACCGGCGCGAAGCTGTCGGCGATTGACAAATAAGCCCTCGCTGCAAGCGAGTCCGCTATTCCAGCCATGCAGTGTGAGTAGCCTAAAGAGCAGTTGACTAGTGAGGGTTTTGCCACTTGTACCCGTGATCCCTACGACCGGCACTCTGGCCATATCTCCGGGTGGAAAGGTGTAGCCGACAATGTCTTGACCGACTTGGCGCGCCTTGCCCAAAGCTGGCTTGAGATGCATTAGGAGGCCGGGGCCGGCGTTGACTTCGACAATAGCGCCTTGTTGAGCCGCAAGAGGGGCTGAGATGTTTTCGGCAACGAGGTCAATCCCTGCGATGTCCAAGCCAACAATGCGCGCCGCTGTGCAGACGATGGCGGCGATATCGGGATGCACCTCTTCGGTACAGTCAAAAGCGACATTGCCATTGCGCTGAACGGTGATCTCTCTACCTTTGTCTGGGATGTCATCGGCGGTGAAACCTTGTCTGGCGATCTCCAAGACCACAGCAGAGTCAAGACGCACATAGTTCAGCGCCTGGTCTTGTTCGTGCCCCCGGCGTGGATCCGCATTGAGTTGGGTGTCGATCAAGGCGCGAATGCTTTGTTGGCCATCACCGGTGATGATGGCATGTTGCCCCTTGGCTGCGGCGATGAGTTTGCCGCCCACAACAAGCAGGCGATGCTCGTTGCCACGAATAAATTGTTCGACGATCACGCTCGAGCCTTCTTCGATCGCGACCGAATAGGCTTTGTTGATTTCGTCTTGCGTTGTCAGATTGGTAAAGACGCCGCGGCCGTGATTGCCGTCGCTTGGCTTGACCACGACGGGCAGACCGAGCTCTTGAGCGGCCTCCCAGGCGTCCTGAGCACTGTGGACTTCACGGCCGATCGGGACTGGGACACCGCAGGCTTGAAGCAGGCTTTTGGTGAGATCTTTGTCGCGGGAGATGGTCTCTGCGATCGCGCCAGTATTATCGGTTTCGGCAGTCCAGATGCGGCGTTGATTGACGCCGTACCCAAGTTGTAACAAATTGCCAGAGCTGAGCCTGATCGCAGGAATATCGCGGTCGTCCGCTGCATCGACGATGCAAGCAGTGCTTGGGCCTAGGCAATACCGCTGGCGTAGGTCATGGAGTGTCTTGATCATCTCCTCCACATCGACCGCTTGATGGTCGACTGCGCTCAATATGATCGTGCGCGCGAAACTCATTGCTTGTCGCGTGACTAACTCGTGCCAGGCACGCACCACCACTTTATAAAGACCTGGCTTGGAGGTTGCCTTGGTCTGCCCAAAACCGCCAGGCATGCCTGCGAGCTGCTGCAATACCAGGCTGAGGTGTTCAAGCAAGTGAGGCGACCAAATGCCTGCTGCGAGTAAAGAAGGGGTATCCTTGGATGCTTCGATACCTGGTCCTGGTTGGACCAATGACGGTAAAGTCTGACAAATTCGTGTGTAAGCATCGCGCAGTGTTGAGGCAGAAAGCGCCTGTAGTCCATCAAACTGAATCCATGCCTCGATGACGGGACGGTATGTCCATATATTCGGTCCGCGCAAGTGGATACTGCGCAGAGTCGAGATGTCACATGTGCTCATAAGAAACTGATCGGCTGAAAAGACTTTGTTGCGATGCACAATGGCGTGCATGTGTCATTATCGCAGCAAAAAGGTGGTTTGGTAGCACCGCTCTTGGACGAGGTCAGATATCCGAGTCATATGATCGTTATACTTGCATCGTGAACAGCATATCGAGTCAGCCAAATTTTCTCCATGAACAGCTTTCTGTTGCAGTCGGCGTTTCTGACTGACGAGCCCCTTCTGCCGCAGCAATGACAACTTTCTCAACCCCTGAGGCCAAACTCAGCCCAACAATGCCTGGCGACTGGTCTGTCGCATTGACGGCATTGCTTGAGCCTGGGGAGCAGGTTCTTGCCTGGCTTGAACCAGATTTGGATGAGCATTTGTTTTTTGCCTCGGGTGCCTTGGTATTGTCTTCTCATCGCATCTTTTCGAGAGCGCCCGGGACAACTGACTGGCTTGTTTGGAATGTCTCAACGACCCTGTCTTTGCAGCATCGCGATCACGCCGGTGTTGGTGCGATTGAGCTATTTGACGGAACGACTCGATTAGGTATCTGGCGCCACACGTTGGGGATTGTTCCTGCCGTCGCGCGTATGATCGAACTGTTCGGTCACTTGCAAAAAAAGTTGCGTGATCCTGATGCCG
>Ga0164292_10005274_pt1 | contig 10577 bp, 12 predicted proteins | sample GEODES117metaG_FD_111486 | JGI IMG/M metagenome (GOLD analysis project Ga0164292, IMG submission 111486) | Eutrophic lake water microbial communities from Lake Mendota, Wisconsin, USA - GEODES117 metaG | ecosystem: Environmental > Aquatic > Freshwater > Lake | place: USA: Lake Mendota... | reverse complement strand
TTTCCATTTTCCTTTCCTAACCATCTTTCAACATCTTCTTTTTTATAGATTTGACTCATGCATTCTACAAGTGTATATTGATATTCAGAAAGTTCTGGTTGATTTAAATATTCTTTTCCAGTAACAAATGTTTTAACATCTACTGGATTTTCTAAAAACGGACTCTCATCTAATGCCTCTATAAAGTCACTAAAATCAATCGTTGTCAATTACAATCACCTCTGTTTGAATTTCAGAAAGACGTTTCATAATCTCTTCTCTAATTTCAGGATGACCAGAGGCAATATCTTTTAATATTTTTATTAATATATCGTGTTTTCTTTCCATTTCAATAATCTGTTCTGCTATTTCTTTATTGTCTAACAGCCCTGCTTTTTGTAACATTTCAAGTCTTTTAGTTTCAATGTCTGCAATAAGTTTAATAGAAGTAGTCTTAGCATTTAGGTTAGCAGTTTGATCTGCTGCATCAATTACCTCGTAGGCTTTTTTAATTAAAGATGAAAAATGTTGATCTGCTCCAGCAAGAGCCTCTTTAGCCCTAGCGTGAATTGCTTGATTGTTAGAAGCCATTACTCGCCAGTCATTAAGCAAAGCCATAACTCTTGGTCTTGGTATTGCTAAAGAGTTAGAAATTTCAGAAGCGTCTAATCCTTTTAGGTACTCTGAAGCAACCTTATTAACAAGGTCTAAGTGTTTTACTAAATCATCTGTTGTCATTTAATGTCCTTAATAATACGAGGTATCCAATAAGATCTAAAATAGTATCCTCTGATGCATATTCTTTACCTTTATGTATTCTATTAAGTTTATCATCAATACGAATATATAGTTGTTCTTTTGGATCTGATTTACTAAATATATTGATAGGATGGCTATATGAACTGCCATATGAGTTATTCTTTTTAATAAGTAGTTCTGCTATATCTAAGCATTCATCTAATATCTTTCTACCCGCAGGTGCCTGAGTAGAAATATCGCGGATAAACTTCATCCTATCTTCAAGTTCTTTTCCAAAATCTGGAATTTTATATTCTGCCATTTTTACCTTTTTGACTTTTTGATTTTAAACTTGGCCAGGTATACATAGATAGTTTCGAGGCTAACTCCGCATTCTTTAGCAACTTCCATAGGAGTTTTCTTATCAACATTAATCCTTTTTCTTAGCCATGCTTCACTTGTATATAGTTTCATTTTATCACTAACCCTAAGCCTTGTCAATGTTCTTAGGCTCATTAGCCAATTTGTTCCAGTTATTAGTTGAGTACCAACCTATTGCAACAGCGTCAGCAACATCGTCATCATCTATATTAGTGTCAAAGTTTATATTAACCCAGTTAATGGTTCTTGACTTTCTAAACTCTCTTTCTTTTTGTTTATACCAAGAAAAGGAATGCTCTCCTGGATTGTCTTGTTTAATTTTTTGTTTTTCTTCTTTTGTTAACTTTTTATTTCCAATCCAATTCTGCCATGCAACTGGTGAGCAGGATACGACTGATCTATTTCCATGCATTTGAACAGAGCCAATAATTGCACCTTGAACTAATGCTAGATTCATTGCAGTCTTTTGAGAGTTTGTATATATAGCAGATTCAATAACTACTGCATCTATATTAAAATCTTTTAAAAATGGAATAAGTTTTCTACATGCGTCTCCAGCCTTTTCATAAACATGTTTTCCATGAAAGTTTATCTTTCCATATTTACACAATCTTGATTCTTGATATACCGAAAAAGCCATTGAGTTAGTTGAAGCATCAATAGCCAGTATATTTTTAGGGTGTCCTATATATAACAATTTATTTTTTTTCATAGTCAAAATAATCCTTTATGTCTTTTATAAATCTATCTACTTTTTTATTATTAACTAAACAAGAATTACAAAATCCTGCATCGTTATAAATACTTAACAATGTATCACATCCACCAGCACATCTTCTTTCTTTTCCAATCCTGCTTTTATATTTTGAAACATGATATCTATCTACAATCTTTTTCTTGGTAGATTCGGCACGACATTCAACTGAACAGTAGATCTGATTCTTGCTTTTTGATGTAAAGTTTTTGTCGCACCACTGGCATGTTTTTATCATTCAAGTTCTTTCCTAGCCTCAATTTTGATATCACCAGTTGGTTTAGTTTGACAAACTTTAAAGAAATCGCATCCTTTACAGTTTTTATTACTAAACTTATTTTTATATGGATTTTCTGGAAGTTGCTTATCATCAAAAGACTTTTGAACCTTACGCATCCAGTCAAAAAAGTAGTTAATAAAATCTTTATACTTTTGATTAAGGTTAATAGTAAAAATAAGCATTTCATGGTTATTCTTATTTTCGTATATCAATAAACCAAAACTCTTCTTAAGTATCTTCATATATATAAGAAGTTGTTCTATATTATAGTTTCTAGGTCTAGTTATTCTATGGAATGATTCATCATTAACTGTTTTTATTTCAGTCAATACATCCATACCGTCCCAATTAATAATGGCATCTGTTTTAGCAGATATAATAGGATCTTCATATTTAATAGATAATTCTTTATTGATTAATATTCCAGCATCATCCATTGCTTGTTCGATTCTGGTATGTCTATCTGAACCAGAGTCCATATTAGCAACCGAGTACCAATCATTAGTATTTTCTGCTTCGTTTCCTTCAAACCATAAATACCAAAATCTTGGGCAATGACCTGCTCCATACGTTAGTCCAGACGGAGTAAAGCCAACTCTTTTCTTAAAGATCATACCCTTTTTATGTTCATATCCATCGTGAATCTTTTTAATAATTTCATTAGTGTTAATCTTTGATACTTCTTTTGGAACTTCTTCTTTGGTTATAATCTTAGACAATAGCCTTTTAGTCATCAGAATGTCCTTACATTATATTTAAGGGCATCCACTAGTTTGTCTACCGCTTCTCTTGCTGTATAGTAAATATTTTTCTTTGCTCTTTCATCTTTCTTTACATGTGAATACCAAGCAGCAAGCATAGCAAATTTAGATGAATATGCTTGTAATTGCGTAATTAATAAAGTAGCCTTTGCTGGTGGAACGTCTGGGTTTGCTATTAACTTACTAACAATTACCAAAACTTTTGTTAACTCTTCATCTTGCATATACTCTGATATGTCGTTAAACTGAGTAATGCTGTTTAATATATCAACTGTATTTTCCATTACCATCTCTTAACTGTTCGAATACTTCCCACTCTATTATAGCAAGGCGAACCTTTTTATTTCCTTCACCTAAAACTATCATTAGTGCTGGATCTTTTTTTCTATCTACCTTCATTGTGTCTGAAACAATTTTTGCCCAGGAGTCTTGGCTGACAGAATATGATTTAGAATATTCTTTCACATCTACAACGAAGTGATCGAGTGATCCGTCAGCCTTGACTGGTCCCCTGCCTGAATTAACGTGTGGCTTAGCACCTATGCGTTTTAGTTCGCTACGCTCACTCATTAATATCCCCTAACATTAAAATTAACTTTAGATAAATGCTTTTCTGCACACATCCAAGTTAAATCTTGCTTTTCTTTGTACATCCTTGCCACTTCTACTACTGCCTTACATGTTTGACAAATAAACTTGCCATTATAAATACTATATTTAGAAGGTAAGTTTTGATTCAAGTTCTTTTATCTTCTCTGGATTTTCTTTTAAGTACTCAATTACCTTTGCTCTACCTTGTAATCTTTCACCTAGAACTGTATACCAAGCCCCACCCTTTTCAATGATGCCTAAAAGTTCTGCAGTGTCTACAAGATCTGCTACCTTATCTACCCCGATGGTATCTCCATCAAAATAAAAATCATATTCTCCAGCAAGAAATCCTGGTCCAGTTTTATTAAAATCAATGTGCCAGTTAACTTTTCTACCAACCTTGCCTTCAATTAATTTATCTCCTACTGTAATCTTTGACTTTAACGCATTGTTATCAGAGTCACTTGACCATAGTTTTACTACAGTGCTAGAGAAAAACTTAACGGCTAAACCACCTGTTGGCATATGAGATGCATACATCGCACCAATGTTATTTCTTAATTGTGAAATTAGTACCAACAATGTTTGACCATCTTGATTATTTGCATAGTTAAGCATCTTTACAGCATTAGTCATATCTTTGGCTTCTGCACCTATTTGTTTAGTGTTTTCTAAAGCCTTTAGTTCATTAGAATCTTTTTCAAAATATATAGCAGGTAATAATGCAGATATAGAATCTACTATTATAATGTCTACCTTTGCTTTCATTAACTGAGTAGCAACATCTACCATATCATTAATAGTTCTTGCAGCAGAGTATACTAATTTATCTGTATCTACCCCAAGTTTTTTAGCCCACTCTGGATCAAAAGATTGCTCAGCATCTATCCATGCACATAACTTTCCTTCTTTTTGTGCTTCACCAATCATTTGTAAACAAAAAGAAGACTTACCAGCAGACTTATTACCCCAAACTAAAACCTGTCTACCGTATGCAAAGCCACCCTTAAGTGCATTGTTAAGACTTATACTTGGTGTTTTTTGTTTATGAACTTCTATATCTGTTGCATTGCTAACTCTTTTCCTTAACTCAGGATTTAATTGAGATAAGAAATCTTCTATTTCTATTGTTTTCATATACCTATCTTTCTATCCGTTTATAACTTCTCTTAGGACTTCTGTTCCATCTTTTGCTGTTTCAAAAGTCATCTTTTTAGCCTTACCTGGCTCACACTTCATAAAGCCTTCTGAATATTTTGCTGGAAATATAACTATTGATTTCATATCTCTACTTGTATCTGCAACTATCATGTTAGCCATTTTCTTTCCTGCTTTTGTTGTTCTAGGTTTAAATGATAGCACATAATACTCTTCTCCGCTATAGGGAAGTGTTTTATAATTTAAGAATTTAATTAATGGATTGCTTAATGAATCTTTAACTTCATCTACAGGAACTGCTTCCATAATTCTATTATTTGCTACTGCTAAAATATATGTTTTACCTGGTTCAATTTTTGTATCTTCATCATCAAATATACCAAGCATTCCTGTTGCATCCATTATTTCTACACGAGACCAACCCTTTCCTCTTTTAATATTTTTAATTACTCCCATTAAAATAAATACACCAACCTCATCAAAATCTTCTACGTCATCTATATATGCATAGTAATGTTGTGGAACTGTTGTTTTAAATTCTGGCAAATTTAAATACTCATATAAATTTTCTCTAATAGAAACTTCATCCCTTGTGTTATCAGGAAATGTTAATGCTCCTACTGCGTTAAGTGCTGCAATTGCTCTTGAGTTTACACCACTACCTTTTGTAAAAACAAAATCTGAAAATTGTTTATATGTTTCAAAAGGTCTTTTATCTATGATCTTAGAAGATATTCCATCTGATATCCATTTGATAGCAGATAGTCCTATTCTTATTCCTTTACCCTCTATCTTAAAATCACTGTCTGATTCATTTATATGTGGTAACTTTAATGCAATTCCCATTCGCTTTGCTTCAATTAGATATTCTGTTCTAGCATCTTTATCTTGTTCGTTCTTTAATAAAGAATACATAAACTCAATACCGTAGTAGTACTTTAACCAAGCAGTCCAGTATGATAAAGTTGAGTAAGCAACTGCGTGTGACTTATTAAATGAATAGCCTGCATGTGCCTCAAAATCGTGCCATAGACCCTCTGCTTTGAATGGGGTAATATGTTTTGATGCACCAGTGACAAATCTGTCTTTAAATTCATCAAATTCTTTTGCATCTTTTTTCTTACCAATAATCTTACGTACCTTGTCTGCTTCTGACATTGTCATGCCACCAAGATAAACACAAGCCTGCATAACTTGTTCTTGATATAAAACACAACCATATGTATCTTTAGTAAAATTTTGCATAATAGGATGAATGTATTCTGTTATTTCTCTACCATGCTTTCTTGCAAGATATGATTTACCAATTGTATTCATTGCTCCTGGTCTAACAAGTGCATTAGAAGCAGCCAACTCGTCTAAATTATTTACACCCATTTTAACTAATAGGTTTGTATAAGGAGTTGCTTCACATTGAAACACTCCTTTTGTTCTTCCATCAGAAAGCATTTCATAAACTTTAGGATCATCTAATGGAATTTCTTTTAAATCAATATTTATCTTATGTCTTTTTTTAATTACTTTTAATGTATCATCAATAACAGTTAAAGTTTTTAATCCTAAAACATCTAGTTTAATCAAACCAATATCTGCTACCTCTTCCATATCAACAGCAACTACTGGAATTCTTTCTTTACTTCCAGGTGATGATCTAGTTTCAAGTGGTGCATATTTAAAAATAGGTTCTTTTGCTGTCACAACACCAGCAGCATGAATTCCTGTACCTCTAATTCGACCACGCAACTGTTCTCCATACTTAACAACATCTGGGTATTTTAATCTAAACCATTGAGCATTTTTAGATTTTATAAAATCATCCCAATCATCAACAGTTTTTAAAACCTTATTTACTTCTGACAAAGGTATATTGAATGCTCTAGAAACATCTCTTACTACACCCTTTCCTTTAAACATTAAGAATGTTGCAATAGATGCTACATTTTGATATTGAGACTCAAGATACATTTTAAGTTCATCTCTTCTATTATCTGCAATATCAGAATCAATATCTGGAAAATCATTTCTATCTGGGTTAACAAATCTAAAAAACAAAAGACCATACTTTATTGGATCAATATCTGTTATTCCAAGTGCATAGCAAACTAAAGAACCAGCAGCCGATCCACGACCTGGACCTACTAAAATTCCTTGGCTCTTTGCCCAGTTAAGCATATTACTTACAATTAAAAAATAAGGAGAAAAATTTTTATCTCTAATGATATCTAACTCTTCTTGCATTCTTTCTCTATACTCTGGAATATCATATAATCCTTTTTCTGTTAAACCTTTTAATGCTAAATCTACTAATCCCATATGAGGATTATCTATTTTTGTAGGCAATAAATCTAATCCAGATTTAATATCATAATCTTCTATCTTATCTGCTATATCTAAAGTGTTAGTATAAATATCTTCTCTTTTTATACCCTGCATATTCATAGCCTGCTTCATCTCATCATATGAAAGTAAGTGTATGTCAAAAGATCTAAAAGACATGGGTCTATCTTCACCATACAAATAGTCTAAACGTTTCATAACATCATCTATCTTTTGAGACTTTTCAAACTTAGCATCTTTTTCTAATTTTGCATGAGTATTTAAAAGCAACATAATTTCTTGAATAATTTTTTGATCTGTACTTGCGTGATGACAATCTGGTGTAACTACAGACTTTATATCCATAGAGTCTGCTAGTTCTAATAATTCATTATTAAGTTCTTTAGAATTGTGAGGCATTACTTCAACATAAAAATCTTCACCAAAAACTTCTTTAAACCACTTAAGATGTTTTTTTGCAACAGCATATTCTTTAAACTCTAAAGCCTTTGCAATAAGACCAGACATGCAGGCTGATAGAACAATCAAGCCCTCTTTGTGTTTTTCTAATACTTCAAAATCAATTCTAGGTTTTTTATAAAATCCTTCTGTCCAACCTATTTCATTTAATCTATTTAAATTTTCTAATCCTTGTTGATTCTTAGCAAGAATAACAATATGATTATAAACTAAATCTAAAGGATCTCCTGCTCTTGCTTTTTTATCTCTTTGATCAAATCTATCATTAGTAATATATCCTTCTATACCAAGGATTGGCTTTATACCCTGCTCTTTTGCAGCACGATACATAGGACGATGTCCAGATAGTGCACCATGATCTGTAATGGCTATGGCTGTCATGCCGTTTTGTTTTGCACGTTTACAATACTCTTCTGGAGTTGCAACACCATCCATTAATGAATAGTGTGTATGAACGTGTAAAGGAACGTAATTCAAGCCATAGCCTTTCAGTTACTTACCAGTCAACAGACGCTGAGGTTGCTTCATTGCTAAAGCCAATAAAGAAGTTTTCTTGTTCTGCGTACGGAACTTCTCTAACAACTTTCTCAAGATTAGGGTATTCATATGATCCCCAGTTAAATGGTTCTGAATCTTGTTTCATTGGAAGTAGAACATAATTTGTTTCTGTTCCTTTTCCATTTCTTTTTAATTTCCAAACCATATTTGAGATACTGGTTGAATCTGACATGTATTCTCTAATTGTGTTAAATGTTGCAGCCTTGCTTACACCCATACTCCAAACAGCAATATGAGGTGCATCAATTCCATTATCTACTAATACGTTACAGTAGAAACGAAGACGTGCTCTCCAACCACCTTTTGGATTCTTTCTAAACATTTCACATCCAAAACAACGACCTTGTGTATCAGCAGTACATGCTGCTTTACGTTTATAGTCATCTGGATTTGAGTGTTCACTTACAACAATTGCAACGCCACGCTTTTCTTCATAGTGTGGGGAGTCTGCATCTAATTCGCTAACGAATCTTATTTGAGAACTTTGACCATCTTCTAACTTAAGCCAAGTTACTTTTTCTCCTGAAGCATTTGATTTTGGTTTATCAATAACTGCTTCGATATTCTTTAACCCTTTAATAATTGACATACTTTTTCTCCTTAGTATTTGCTCTGTATATGAGCGTTATATTATTGTAGCACAGTGGACAGCATATCGTCAAATCTATTTACAAAGTTTTTTAAATCTTCGTCTGATAAATCTGACACATCTTTTATTCCCTCTGGAAGCGTTGGTGCTATGCATCCTGATCCAAAAAAAGATATCATTTTTTTAGACATATTTTGTCCAGCCTCATCATTATCTCCTAAAACAATAACCTGATTAAAATATTGTTTTAAAAGTTTTCTTTGTTCTTTAGATATTGTTGCTCCAAGTGTTGCTACTGCATGCACCCCTACTTGCTCTAGTCTAATAGCATCAAATGAAGACTCTACAACAAAAACCTTATCGTGTCTTTTTGCCCTTTGTAAATTAAATAAAGTTTTACTTTTAGGAAGACCAGGAGTATTTTTAAAAACTTTTCCCTCTATGGATCTTCCAACAAACCCTAAACATAATCCATCTGGAGAATAAACAGGTATAGTAACCATATCTTGTTTTTCTGAAAATCCAAGTTTATATTTTAATACACTATCTTTAGTTATCTTCCTAGACTTATAATATGTTGCTGCTCTACTAGAGTTTAAAGCATTCTCATTTAATCTTTCTATCATAGATAAATCATACTCTTGAAACTCTACAATCTTATCTAATGTTTCTTGCAATACCTCAACTAAGTTTTTATTATCAGACTTGGAGTCTATAAGTCTTGCTGCTTCAAAGTATGATCTACCAGAGGCTTGCATTATAACTTCTGTTAGTTCTTTAGTTTCCTGACAAGCAAAGCAATAAAACATTCCGTTTGTTTTGTGAATTTCTCCAGCAGGTGTTCTTGAGTTGTTATGAAACGGACAAAATATAATAAAGTCTATATCTACTTCTGAAACTATTTCTATGCCAGAGGCTAAAAGACTTCTTCTGATCTGAGTTTCTGTGTAGTATTCAACATTATTGTCGTATTTTTGTCTATGCCTAGAATGCATTTTGCTTTAACCTTTCCAACATAAACCCCATAAACTGATAATTTAAAATCAAATGTCTTACCATTATAACTTATAGTAAAGTCTGTGTCAATATCATATCTAGGAACATATCCTTTACTTCTCATGCCGTTTATTAGCATAAATACATATTGATCTTTTAACCTAGAGATGTGAGAATCATCAAAGATTTCACCTTCTAAGTAAAACTGTTGTATTTTTTTATGGCTATACGACATACCATAATTATATCAACGTTATTTATGAAGAAGGCTCATTATCTTTATACATAAACCTACCGCTATCAAAATCAATATCAATCATAAAATCTCCACAAAATCCATGCCTATTCTTTCTAAATACGCACTCTAAAATACTACTTCCTGCTGCACGACCTAATGCCAATACCCAATCAGCATCATAGGCTAACTGTCTAGACCAGGCTACCTGCCCTAATGACGGAACTGTATACATGTCTGTAGCATCATCTGGGGTAGCAGAAGCAATTGCAACTATAGGAACCTGTGCAGATATAGCAAGGATCTTTAATTCTCTAGATATATTTTTAATTTTTACTACTTCATTATCAGTATAGTTATTAGACTGCATTAACTGAATATAGTCAACAAATACTATGTCAGGAGAGTATTGATCTATCTTACCCCTCAAAATTGATGGAGAAACTTCTCCAAGTCCATCATTAGAAACAATGTGAAATGATGGCATTCTTTCTAAGTGAGTCTTTCCCCAATTTTTAAATGATTCAGTATCTACAATTCCAGAACTTAGTTTTCTATGAGACCACATTCCTTGACCCATAATTGTATAAGCACGATTACGAACCTCTGACTCTGTCATTTCTAACGAGATAAATAATGGTTTTCTTCCGTTCTTCCATGCTTGAACAGCCATAAAAAGTGCGAGCCAAGACTTACCAATAGCAGGATAAGCAAGAAGAATGCCAAACTGACCAGCAGTAATACCCGCAGGAAGATAGTTG
>Ga0164292_10005272_pt1 | contig 10578 bp, 11 predicted proteins | sample GEODES117metaG_FD_111486 | JGI IMG/M metagenome (GOLD analysis project Ga0164292, IMG submission 111486) | Eutrophic lake water microbial communities from Lake Mendota, Wisconsin, USA - GEODES117 metaG | ecosystem: Environmental > Aquatic > Freshwater > Lake | place: USA: Lake Mendota... | reverse complement strand
ATGGTCAAGGACATGGGTGGCTTTCGGTCGTGTTATCTTTTTCGGTTGCAATGCGGCTGACGTTCGGCGGCATCCTACCTATTTTGCGCAGGCGCGGCCTGCACGTTGGAGACACGATGACAGCCACACAACGCGTTTTATTGGTCACCGGCGGCGGTCGCGGCATCGGGGCCGCCACAGCCCTGTTGGCCGCCCAGCAGGATTGGGCCGTGGCCGTGAACTATTCACAAGACGCGCAATCCGCGGCCCACGTGGTGAAGCACATCACCGAACAAGGCGGTCATGCCCAAGCCTTTCAGGCCAATGTGGCTGAAGAAGACCAGGTGATGGCCATGTTTTCAGCCATCGACCAACAAATGGGGCGACTGTCCGGCTTGGTCAACAACGCAGGCGTGGTGGACGTCTATGCCCGGGTCGATGAAATGAGCGTGGCTCGGTTGAAGCGCATGTTCGATGTGAACGTGCTGGGCAGCTTCATTTGCGCCCGCGAAGCCATTTTGCGCATGAGCACCAAACACGGCGGCAGTGGTGGCAGCATCGTCAATGTGTCCAGCGCCGCTTCGCGCATCGGCTCACCTGGTCAGTATGTGGACTACGCCTCGGCCAAAGGCGCCATCGACACCTTCACGCTGGGCTTGGCCAAGGAAGTGGCGGCAGAAGGCATTCGTGTCAATGCCGTGCGCCCAGGCTTGATTGACACAGAGATCCACGCCTCGGGTGGCAAGCCCAATCGGGTGAAAGACTTGCAGCATTTGATTCCAGCCCAACGCGGCGGCACCGCCCAAGAGGTGGCGCAAGCCATTGTGTGGTTGCTGAGTGACGCTGCCAGTTACACCACCATGAGTTTGGTGGATGTCTCGGGAGGCCGCTGATGGCTGAGCCCCGTTGGTATTGGGAAGACTTCGCCGTGGGTCAGGTGCGCGACTTGGGCAGTATCAGCGCCACGCGCGAAGACATCATCGCCTTTGCCCGTCAGTTTGACCCGCAGCCTTTTCATCTGGACGACGAAGCCGCCAAAGCCTCGGTGTTTGGTGGCCTGTGCGCCAGCGGTTGGCACACCTGTTCGATGGCCATGCGCTTGATGGTGACCAACTTTTTGCAAGACACCGCCAGCTTGGGTTCGCCCGGCTTGGAAGGCATCAAATGGCTCAAGCCAGTCTTTCCCGATGATGTGTTGCGCTTGCAAACCACGGTGCTGGAAACCAAGCCCATGGGCCGCCGCCCGGATGTCGGCATGACCCGCAACCTGTGGGAGATGTTCAACCAGCAAGGCGACAAAGTGTTGCACATGGAGGGTTGGGGCATGTTCAGGCGCAGGACGCCAGCAGACAGCGCGCAATAATCCAGCTTCAACCTTTTTCCCTGCGAGACCACGCCATGAGCACCAAGCCGATCCACCACTACATCCATGGCACAACCACCGCCGGCACTTCCAAACGCAGCCAAGCCGTGACCAACCCCGCCACCGGCGCTGTCACCGGCCAAGTGGCCTTGGCCAACGCCGCCGATGTCGGCCGAGCCGTGGCTGCTGCGCAAGCTGCTTTCCCTGCTTGGGCCGATGCACCGCCGTTGCGCCGTGCGCGGGTGATGTTCAAGTTCTTGGAGTTGTTGAACCTTCACAAAGACGCCTTGGCCCATGCCATCACAGCCGAGCACGGCAAGGTGTTCACCGATGCGCAAGGCGAGGTGGCGCGCGGCATCGACATCGTCGAATTCGCCACAGGCATTCCGCAGTTGCTCAAGGGCGACTACACCGAGCAAGTGGCCACCGGCATCGACAACTGGACCTTGCGCCAGCCCTTGGGCGTGGTGGCTGGCATCACGCCATTCAATTTTCCGGTGATGGTGCCCATGTGGATGTTCCCGGTGGCGATTGCAGCGGGCAACACCTTCGTGTTGAAACCCAGCCCGACCGATCCGACACCGGCGCTGATGCTGGCCGATTTGTTGAAACAAGCTGGTTTGCCCGACGGTGTGTTCAATGTGGTGCAAGGCGACAAAGAAGCGGTGGACGCGCTCTTGGTCCACCCCGATGTGAAAGCCATCAGCTTTGTCGGCTCGACACCGATTGCCAACTATCTACGAAACAGGCGCGCACCATGGCAAGCGGGTGCAAGCACTGGGCGGCGCTAAAAACCACATGGTGGTCATGCCCGACGCCGACTTGGACCAAGTGGTGGACGCCTTGATTGGCGCGGCTTATGGCTCAGCGGGTGAGCGTTGCATGGCGATTTCCGTGGCCGTTCTGGTGGGGGATGTGGCCGACAAAGTCATCCCCAAGCTGATTGAGCGCACCAAGGCCTTGAAGGTCTTGAACGGCGAAAACCTGGCCGCAGAAATGGGCCCCATCGTCACGCAACAAGCGCACGAGCGCATCAGCGGCTACATCGCACAAGGCGAAAAAGAAGGCGCAAAGTTGCTGGTCGATGGTCGCGGTTTCAAGGGCGCACAAGCCGGCGCAGGTTGCGAGAACGGTTTTTGGATGGGCGGCACATTGTTCGACCACGTCACCACCGACATGCGCATTTACAAGGAAGAAATCTTCGGCCCGGTGTTGGCTTGTGTGCGTGTGCCCGACTTCGCCACCGCCGTGCAAATCATCAACGACCACGAGTTTGGCAATGGCGTGTCATGTTTCACGCGCGACGGCAACGTGGCGCGCGAATTCAGCCGCCGCATTCAAGTGGGCATGGTTGGCATCAACGTGCCCATTCCCGTGCCCATGGCTTGGCATGGCTTTGGTGGTTGGAAGCGTTCGCTGTTTGGCGACATGCACGCCTATGGCGAAGAGGGCGTGCGTTTTTACACCAAGCAAAAATCCATCATGCAGCGTTGGCCCGAGAGCACGCCCAAGGGCGCCGAGTTCGTCATGCCGACCTCCAAATGAACGACACACAATTCGACTACATCATCGTTGGTGCGGGGACGGCGGGCTGCTTGCTCGCCAACCGCCTGAGCGCCAGCGGTCGCAACCGCGTGTTGCTGATTGAAGCAGGCCGCAAAGACGATTACCACTGGGTGCACATCCCCGTGGGCTACCTGTATTGCATTGGCAACCCACGCACCGATTGGCTCTACCACACCGAGCCCGCCGAAGGTTTGAATGGACGCAGCCTGCGCTATCCTCGTGGCAAGGTCTTGGGTGGTTGCTCCAGCATCAACGGCATGATTTACATGCGTGGTCAGTCGCGCGATTACGACCACTGGGCCGATGTCACAGGTGACGCGCGTTGGCGCTGGGACAACGCCCTGGCCTATTTCAAACGCCATGAGGACCACCACAAAGGCGGCGACGACGTGCACGGTGCTGGCGGCGAATGGCGCGTTGACAAACAACGCTTGCGCTGGGATGTGCTGGACGCCTTTGCCCAAGCGGCGGTGCAAGCCGGTATTCCAGCCACCGACGATTTCAACCGCGGCAGCAACGAAGGTGTCAGCTATTTCGAGGTGAACCAAAAAAACGGTTGGCGCTGGAACACCGCCAAAGCGTTTTTGCGTCCCACCTGCTATGGCCGACCCAATTTTGAAATGTGGACGAGCGCCCATGTGAAGCGCTTGTTGCTGCAAACCGAAGCCGATGGCAGCCAACGCTGTGCCGGTGTGCAAGTGTGGAATGGCCACGAACTGGTGCGTGCACAAGCCGACAAAGCCGTGCTGCTGTGCGCCGGTGCGATTGGTTCGCCCCAACTGCTGGAGTTGTCTGGTATTGGTCAAGCAGGCTTGTTGCAGCAACACGGCATCACGCCGGTCATTGATCTGCAGGGTGTGGGGGAGAACCTGCAAGACCATCTGCAAATCCGCGCGGTCTTCAAGGTCAAAGGCGTGAAGACACTCAACACCTTGGCCAACAGTTGGTGGGGCAAGGCGGCGATTGGCATGGAATACCTGTTCAAGCGCACCGGCCCCATGAGCATGGCACCTTCTCAGCTGGGTGCGTTCACGCGCAGCGATCCGTCTCAGCCGTGGCCGAACATCGAATACCACGTGCAGCCCCTCAGCTTGGATGCGTTTGGTGAACCGCTGCACCCCTTTCCCGCTTTCACGGCCAGTGTGTGCAACCTGAACCCGACCAGCCGAGGCACGGTGCATATCCAAAGTGCCGACCACGCCCAAGCGCCCCGCATTGCGCCCAACTACTTGGCCACCGATGCCGACCGCCAAGTGGCGGCCGATTCCTTGCGCGTGACACGTCGCATTGCCGCGCAACCTGCACTGGCCCCATACCAACCCGAAGAGTGGAAACCGGGCACGCAGTTCCAAACCGACGACGACTTGGCCCGCTTGGCCGGCGACATTGGCACGACCATCTTCCACCCCGTCGGCACAGCCCGGATGGGCCGTTTGGACGACCCACTGGCGGTGGTGGACAGCGAGCTGCAGGTGCGCGATGGCCGAGGCGGCGTGGTGCAAGGCTTGCGCGTGGTGGACGCCAGCGTCATGCCCACCATCACCAGTGGCAACACCAACAGCCCGGTGCTGATGCTGGCCGAACGGGCGGCTGAACTCATGATCCAAGCTGACAAAAAAGCCTCGGGAAAGTCCTAGGTCACAAACCCATCCTTGCGCTCTAAAGTTCAGCCACTCGCATGGGGCTGTGGCCTCATGTTTGAGGGTCTGAGGAGACAAACAGCGCAAACTTCATCCGAAGCGCAGCGTGATATGAAAAAAGCACCGCACAACGGTGCTTTTTTTTCGACCGAAAGCATCATGTGGACCTGCTGATCGTTACCTTGTTGTCTGGCTTGGCAGGTTTTGTCGATGCCGTGGTGGGCGGTGGCGGCTTGATCTTGGTGCCCGCTTTGTTTGCCACCTACCCAGGAGTGCACCCGGCCACTTTGCTGGGCACCAACAAATCGGCATCGGTGTGGGGCACCTTGTTTGCCGCCGCACACTACCAACGCCAAGTGCAGATGGCTTGGCGACCCTTGGCAGCAGGCAGCCTGATGGCCTTGGCAGGCTCCTTGGTCGGTGCCCACATCCTCACCCTGGTGTCGCCCACTTATTTGCGCTTGGGTTTGCCGGTGTTGTTGTTGGCGCTGTTGCTCTACACCTTGTGGCAGAAAAATTTGGGCCAGCACCATGCGCCGCGTTTTGCGGGACGGTCACAGCTGTGGGCCATGGCAGCGGTCGGTGGCAGCATGGGTTTGTACGACGGTTTTTTTGGTCCGGGCACCGGCAGCTTTTTGGTGTTCTTGTTGGTGCGTTTCTTGGGCTTTGATTTTTTACAAGCCTCGGCGCACAGCAAAGTCATGAACCTGGCCAGCAACTTGGCCGCCGTCAGCCTGTTGGCTTGGCAAGGCCATGTCTGGTGGCAAGTGGGGATTTTTTTGGCTGTGGCCAATGTGGCGGGCAGTGTGTTGGGCACCCGCATGGCTTTGCAACATGGCGCCCGCTTTGTGCGCTGGTTGTTCATTGGCGTGGTGGCCGCACTCACCCTGAAAACCGGTTGGGATGCTTGGCGCAGTTGGCAGCAGTTGTCAGCGTTCTGAGCTGCTGTCTGGTGCCGTCTCTTCGGGCACCACGACGACCTTGGGCGGCCACGGCATGCTGGCCACAGGGCGTGGTTTGCCAATCGGGCGGGTGGCCAAGCCTTTTTGAACCGCTTCAATATCCTCTTGTGAGGGGTACAAACCCATCAACAAAAAATCGAACACGCGACGGGCAATAGGTGCTGCATTTTGTGCACCGAACCCCGCGTTTTCAACAATCAAGGCCAAAGCCACCGTGGGGTTCTCTGCAGGTGCATAGGCCACATACAAAGCATGGTCGCGCAATCGTTCATCGATCTTGTTGGCGTCGTATTTCTCGTTTTGTTTGATGGAAAAAACCTGCGATGTCCCAGTTTTCCCGGCACTTGTGTAGGGGGCATTGATGAAGCTAGAGGCGGAAGTGCCTTCCAGGTTCACGCCCACCATGGCGGCCTTGACCACATCCAAGTCTTCCTGCTTGAACGCCAATTTTTCTGTAACAACCAAGCCCTTGGTTTGCTTGTCTTTGGTTTCGACATCGACCACTTCACGCACCAAATGCGGTCGATTGCGCACCCCGTTGTTGGCCAACGTGGCGGTGGCTTGCGCCAACTGCAGCATGGTGAAACTGTTGTAACCCTGACCAATCCCCAAAGAGATGGTTTCGCCCGCATACCAGCGCTTTTGTTCAGGGCGCTTGTAGCTGTTTTGCTTCCACTCTGTCGAGGGCAAGATGCCTCGCGATTCGCCTTGAATGTCAATGCCTGTGATTTGCCCAAAGCCCCACAGTCGCATCTGTTCATACATCATGTCCACGCCCATGTCACGCGCCAAGGTGTAGTAATAGGTGTCACAAGACTGAACAATCGACTTGTACATGTCGACAGTGCCATGACCACCCTCTTTGTCATCGCGAAAACGATGGTTGCCAAACATGAAGTAGCCCGGATCGCTCATCACATAGCTGGCGGATCGTTTGCCCGTGTTCAATGCCGCCATCGACATGAAGGGCTTGTAGGTGGAGCCGGGTGGGTAAGAACCACGCAGAGCGCGGTTGAGCAGTGGTTTGTCGGGCGACAGGTTCAGCTTTTGCCAATTGTCGGTGTCAATGCCTTCAACGAACAAATTCGGGTCAAACGTGGGCTTGCTGACAAAGGCCAACACCTCGCCGTTTCGAGGGTCCATCGCCACCAATGCGCCGCGCCGGTTGCCGTACAAATCTTCCACCAGTTTTTGCAACTTGATGTCGATGGAAAGCACCACCGTGTTGCCCGGGGTGGCCGGACTGCTGCGCAAGCGGCGAACCGCCCGCCCGCCGGCAGATGTTTCCATTTCATGCACGCCCGTGTGACCGTGCAATTGGCTTTCGTAACTTTGCTCAATGCCCAGTTTGCCGATGTAATCGGTCCCGCGGTAATTGCCCGCATGGTCAGACTCTTCCAACTTTTCTTTTTCAGCTTGGTTGATGCGGCCGATGTAGCCAATCACATGGCTGGCAAGCTCGCTATAGGGGTAGTTGCGAAACAAACGAGCGCGAATCTCGACCCCCGGGAAGCGGTAGCGCTGCGCGGCAAAACGCGCCACCTCTTCATCGCTCAAGCGCGTTCGAATCGGCACCGATTCAAAGCTTTTGGACTCCTCTCGCAACTTGCGAAAACGCCGCTTGTCACGGCCTTGGATGTCAATCAATTGCCCCAGCTTCTCAATCACTTCATCGAGTGGTTCAGTGACTTTGGATGGCGTGATCTCCAGCGTGTAAGCAGAGTAATTGGTGGCCAAAACGACCCCATTGCGATCCATGATGACGCCCCGGTTGGGCACGATGGGCACGATGGCCGTGCGGTTGCTTTCGGCCTGAGCGATGAACTCCTGGTAGCGCCACAGTTGCAAATACACCAGGCGCAAAAAAAGCAAGCTAAAAATAAACAGCACGAACACCGAGGCCACCAGAACCCGCGCACGAAAGCGTCGAAGATCGTATTCGACGTTGCGCAACAAGCTCATAGGGGACGGTGTTTGTCGGGGTCAGGCGCCCGGCGCTGCGGCGCCAGCAACAAAACGGTGATGACCGGCCAAAAACAAGCCTGAATGGCAGGCGCAATCATCATCGACCAACCTGGAAACACCCCGCCCGCGGTGATGCGCACTGTGAGCTCAATCACCTGTGCCGCCAAGAAAACGGGGAAGACTTGCAAGGCCTGGGAAGGCACATCAAACCAAAGAATTCGACGGTGGATCATGGTGGCCAAGAAGCCTTGCACCGTGTAGGTGAGCGCGTGTTGCCCCAGCAGCGAGGTTTGATGGACATCGGTCAACAAGCCCAGCAAAAAAGCGATGCCCACACCGACTTTGAGCGGCTGGTGAATGGCCCAAAAAACCAACACCAAGGCCAACCAATCAGGAGACCAGGCTGCATTGCCAAACCACAGCATGCTTTGCAACATGTCCAGGAGCAAGGCACAGGCCAAGCTGAACAGCATGAACATCGGATTGGCAGGCAGCAGCAACTGGTGGCCGCGCGGCATGATCATCGGCGACCCCCTTTTTGCAGGGGTTGAGGTTCGGGCGGCAGGTCGTTGAAATTGGGCATGTTGGAGTGCACAGGCTCCATCACCATGACATGACGCGCTCCTTGCACCCGCGCCAAGGACTGGCACAAAATCTTGGCAAACACGGAATCAGCGCGACGCTCAACCTTGACCACCTTGGCAACAGGAATGCCCGGCGGATAAATCCCATCGACACCGCTGGTGGTTAAGACGTCATCTACCTCGATGTCGGCGTTGGTGGCCATGTAGCGCAGCTCGAGCAATGGAGCGCCCCCGGACTCGCCAAAAGCCACACCCCGCGCACCTGTTCGGGTGTTGAGCACAGGGATCGAATGCTCTCGATCCGTGACCAAGGTGATTTCACTCACCATCGGATGCACACGTGTGACTTGCCCAATGATGCCCTGCTCGTCCATCACTGGCGAACTGGTTTTCACGCCATTGTTGGCACCTTTGTCGATGATCAATTTGCGGGTGAACGGGTCGGCCGCTTGGTACAAGACTTCGGCCGCCATGGCTGTGGAGCCCAGCCTATCGCGCAGCGACAGCAGTTCGCGCAGGTTTTTATTCTCCAAAGAGAGTTGTTCAAGTTGACTGGTGCGAACCGCCTGTGACAACACCTTGGCATTGGCCTGTTCCACATGTTCAAGGGCTTCTTGTCGACCCAGAAAAGCATCGTCCAGGTGATCCAACAACACCTGCGGGCGCAAGGCAAGCCACTGAACGGGGTAAATGACGAGTGACAAGGCCCAACGCGCGGGCTGAACAATGTTGTAGCGTTGATCCGCGAACATCAGCGCCACAGAGATGGCGCTAAAGAGCAGCAGCTTGGTCAGCGCCGAAGTGCCTTGTTTGAAAAAAGGCGGCGGTGAGCGGTCAAGCGTGCCGAGTGGCATTTATTCGCTGGTGAAGATAGAACCCAAACGCTCCATGCGCTCCAAGGCCAAGCCACAGCCACGCACCACACAGGTGAGCGGGTCTTCGGCCACCAGCACAGGCAAGCCGGTTTCTTCGGCCATGAGGCGATCAAGGTCGCGCAACAACGCGCCACCGCCAGTGAGCATCATGCCGCGCTCGGCGATGTCTGCACCCAACTCTGGCGGCGTTTGCTCTAAGGCGTTTTTCACTGCCGACACGATGTTGTTCAAAGGATCGGTGAGTGCTTCCAAAATTTCATTGGAGGAAATGGTGAAAGAACGTGGCACACCTTCGGAGAGGTTGCGGCCTTTGACTTCCATTTCGCGCACTTCGCTGCCGGGGAAGGCTGAACCGATTTGCTTTTTGATGGCTTCAGCCGTGGGCTCGCCGATCAGCATGCCGTAATTGCGGCGGATGTAGTTGATGATGGCTTCATCGAACTTGTCGCCACCCACGCGCACGCTGCCTTTGTAGACCATGCCGCCCAAGGAGATGACGCCCACCTCGGTGGTGCCGCCGCCAATGTCAACCACCATGGAGCCAGACGCATCAGACACGGGCAAACCAGCGCCAATGGCTGCTGCCATGGGTTCTTCGATCAGGTACACCTCGGATGCGCCAGCGCCCAAGGCGGATTCGCGAATGGCGCGGCGTTCCACTTGGGTGGAGCCGCAAGGCACACAAATGATGATGCGGGGACTGGGCTTCAAGAGGGAGCGCGGATGCACCATCTTGATGAACTGCTTGAGCATTTGCTCGGTGACGGTGAAGTCGGCGATGACGCCGTCTTTCATGGGGCGAATGGCTTCGATGTTGCCAGGCACTTTGCCCAACATCGCCTTCGCTTCATGGCCCACGGCTTGAATGCTTTTCTTGCCTTGCGGTCCGCCTTCATGGCGAATCGACACCACGGAAGGCTCGTCGAGCACAATGCCGCGGTCGCGCACGTAAATCAGGGTGTTGGCTGTGCCCAGGTCAATCGCCAAGTCGGTGGAGAAATACCGACGAAATGCTCCAAACATCACAATCCTCTCTGGGTGAATCCAGCAAAGGCGAGATAATACCCGAACACCCTGACTGCACTTGGCCTTGGGCCATGAGACTTTGAACCCTATGTCTTTGACTTCGAACGATATCCATCGCCTGGCCCAACTCTCCCGTTTGCATTTTGACGCCCCCGCAAGTGCGCGCTTATTGGGTCAATTGAACGGTTTTTTCAGCATCGTCGAGCAAATGCGGGCGGTCGACACCAGCGGTGTGGTGCCCATGGCGCACCCGATAGACGCCATGCCCAACCTGGCAATGCATGACCCTACTGCCCAAGAGGGGATGCATTTGCGCCTGCGCGACGACCTGGTGAGCGAGCCGAATCAACGCGACGCCAACCAACGCAGTGCACCGGCTGTCGATCGCGGTTTGTTCTTGGTCCCCAAGGTGATCGAATGAGCAACAATTCCTTGCATCAACAGTCCTTGACTGAATTGCGCGCCGCTTTGGCCAGCAAACACATCAGCGCGCCCGAGTTAACGCAACATTTTCTAAAGCGCGCCCAAGCCGATCAACACCATGCGTTTTTGGCCTTCAATGAAGAAGCCACGATGGCACAAGCCAAGGCGGCGCAACAACGCCTAGACGCGGGTGAT
>Ga0164292_10005270_pt1 | contig 10580 bp, 11 predicted proteins | sample GEODES117metaG_FD_111486 | JGI IMG/M metagenome (GOLD analysis project Ga0164292, IMG submission 111486) | Eutrophic lake water microbial communities from Lake Mendota, Wisconsin, USA - GEODES117 metaG | ecosystem: Environmental > Aquatic > Freshwater > Lake | place: USA: Lake Mendota... | reverse complement strand
ACCAGTAAATGAACTTGCACCATTAGTTATTCCTGCAATTACAATCGCAGCACCTTGGCTTTGGGCTGCAGGGGCAACCGCAGCAGCAGCTGTAGGTACTTGGATTTATAAGGTCCAAGGAGGAGGAGACGCTTTTAGTAAAACCCAAACATTTTTACAAGGATGTTCTTCACTTGATAAAAACTTAAAACCAACTCAAAGTAAAGGAGACCACAGAGAGGCTGCGGATTCAATATACAACGCTATTCAAGGAATAGGTACTGATGAGGATGCAATTAAAGGAGCTATATCATCGATGGAAACTGTTGCCGACCTTTGTGCAATGGCGAAATACTACAATAAAGTTTATGGTGATTTATATGATGACTTAGATAGTGATATTGATGGAGAAGATTTTAGAAAATATGTTTGGTCAGCAATTGCACCTATAGTTGACGACGCTGAAGAAGATTTGGCAAAATCAAAAGAAGAAGGTGGTAAAGAAGAAGGTGATGGTAAAAAGAAAAAAGGCGGAGGCGGAGGAACTGGTGGCGGATATAAACCATGTTCAGGAAGCTACACTAAAGGATGTAAGTCTGATGCAATTGCAAAAGTTCAAGGATGTTTAGGATTAGTTACCGACGGTAAATTTGGTCCAAAAACTGAAGCGGCGTTAAAGGCAAAAGGATTTTCATCATTTACAGATGCAGAGGTTGATAAAATCTGTAATAAACCAACAACAACACCTACAGTAGATTCTGATGAAGAAGATGTTGATGGAGTAGACCCAAATCAAATTTAAAATATGAAACAGTTTTTAATAGAAGAAGAATCAGAAAAGAAAAATATTTTGTCAATGCACAAATCTTTGATGAAAGAACAAACTAAAGCGACGGGAGAATTATCTCCTGAAGAAGGTCTTTTACGTAAAGCTATTAGTGCTGGATGTTTGAAAAACGGTTCATTAAAACGTCAAAAATCTACAGGTAAACTATACTACAAGAAAGAAAGTACTAAACAAGTTGGAAAATTTGTTAGATTTTTTCCTGACATGACTTTTGCATTTGAAGACGGAAGTAGAAAAGGAAAATGGGTTTGTCCTCAATTAGCAAATGCAACTGCGACTGAAATTACAACACAACAAACAACGGCAGATAACGAATCTAAAATTGCGACCGAAATTAAAAAAGGTTGGAAAAAATTAGAAACTTTAAGAGCTGAAGGAGTTGATTTAACAACATTAGATAAAGTTTACGACACTCAAGTTGTTGGTAACGTAACATTATACAGACCAAAAGGTTCCTCAACAAATTTTACACCAAACACTTCAACAACAGATTTTAACAAAGACCAATTATCATTCATTTCTACGTTTGAACAAAAAGGATATAAGTTAAATCCAAGTAGAATCGAACAATCAACTTTGGTAAAGGTTACCGATAAAGATTTAGGTGCACCTGCAGACCTTTTCCCTAATGGATTGGTTATGTGGTATAATCCTAATACTCAAGACGATATTAAAAGAAATGATGGAAGCGTTCTTTCGGATGTTCTTTCAAATCAATCAATTAATAGACAAGCTTGTAGAAAAAATGTTACGGATTACTTCGAAACATTCAGAAGAAAAAATAGTATTGTCATTGACCCAGCAACAATTAACAAAGCGAAAAGAATTGTACAAGCTTGTAAGGATGAACACTATGGTAAATGGGGTATTGCAGGTGGTGGAAATAGATTAGACAATTATTTAGATATATTATCAGGAAATAAAGAAGGTGGTCCAACATCATACGGAGACGATTCAATTTGGAGAATAAAGTAATTTGAGAATATGTTAGATAAAAACATCAAAAAAGCAATTTTAGAAACTAAAGAAAGGAAAGAAAAACTTTTGATTGAAGAAAATTTAGTCAAAAGTAGAATTATGATGATTTTTGAGTCAGAAAAAAACATCAAAAATTTTAGTTCTCTTCCTAAGAAAAAACAAGAAAAAATTGCTTATAAACTTTTAGAAGAAATTAATTACCTACAAGAAACAAGTTTGTTGAATGAACAACTTATGGACTTTTTAGGTAAAATCTTTGGGAATAGTTTAGGAGGTATTTTTCAAACGGTTGCTGAACCTTTAGTTAATTCAGTATTAAGTGCAATTGGACTAAAAGGATATTTTAAAGATTTTTTAGTTTCATTTATAACAACAAACCCTCCAAGATTAGCTAAAGCAATGAAAAGTTGTGAAGAACTTACAAAATTAATTGCTGAGGCGTTGTCTGAGGCGGTCTTCATGATGATTCAAAGACAACAAGGATTAGAAGGTCAAGGATATACGTTCCTTAGAAATGCTTTAGGAGGCGCGGTTAAAGATTATGGGTTTATACAAAGTATTGAAAAACAGATAAGTGGAATAGTTTGTGAATTGTTTGGAAAAATGAATGATAAAGCTTCAGGAGTTTACGACAAACTTAAAACTGATGTTACTAGTGGTGGTCTTGGAGGTCTAATTCCATCTTTGGGAACTTCAGCTACGCCAAAATAAGTAAAACTATTTTGTGATAAACTGACGAACAAAAATAAAGGGGGTGTTCTAAAGTCTAAAAAAAGAAGGGTTATTTACCCTTCTTTTTTGTTTTAACAATTTCATCAATAATTCCGTAAGCTAACGCCTCTTCACTATCTAACCATAAATCACGAGTTGCATCAAGTTTAACTTGTTCTGCGGTTTTACCACAATATTCACCTAAAAGGTCAAATAAAGTATCGTTGATTTTTTCCCATTCTTTAAATGATACTCTAGCGTCTTGGATATTTCCACCAGCACCTCCTGAAGATTGGTGTAACATAGTTCTTGAGAACTTTAATGAACTTCTTTTACCTTTAGTTCCTGCACCTAACAATACTGACCCCATAGATGCTGCCATACCTGTGTTAATAGTTCTAATATCACAAGCGATGTAATTCATAACATCAACCATAGATAAACCAGATTTAACACTTCCACCTGGAGAGTCAATATGCATTGTAATATCTGTTTTATCGCTTGAATCCAAGAACATTAATTGAGCTTGAACTATTGTTGACATATGGTCATTAACAGGACCCGCAACCCATAGAATCCTATCTCTCATTAATCTTGAAAAGATATCAATTTGAGTTGCCCTCAATTCCCTTTCTTCCAAAATATAAGGAGTCATGGAAGATTCGATATGGTTTGAAAAATTATGTAAATCCAATGAAGACTTACCTAAATGTTTAACGTAGTAGTTTTGAAAATCTTGTCCTATATTCATATATGTTTTATTTTGAACAAAGATAAGAAAAATTAACTTAAACCCAAAATATCATCTGAAATTTCTTTTGCGGATAACTCCTTCCAATTTCTTGGGTGTTGATAAGACCAAAAAACTTTCCAGTTTCCAAACCAAAGATTACCATATTTTCTTGTTTCACCAACACTTTTGAAATCATTTACTGTTTTATGAAACCTACCTATGTTGTATGTTTTATATGGAGACTGGATTTCAGTTGAGTATTGATTGTTAATTTCCTCAAATTTAGAATTAACTTTTACAATACACCCGTGTTTTTTTTGATATTCATCAATACTTTTAGTCCAAATCTTGGCATCTTCAATATTATCCGTAACTAAATTAAATTGAACTAATTGGCCACAATCATTATACCTATGAGAATGTATTTTTTGTAAGCCAACATTTTTTACAAATTTGAAAATTGATATTTCATAGTCTCCGTAGAATTCACCAAAGAAATAAAAATTATAATCTTTGACAACATTGGCGTTTCTGTTAAAATGAAATCCTTCTACAAATTTTGATTCAGGATTGTCTTTAACATATTCACGAACCTCAACATAATAAAAATGTTCAGGACCCCAAACATTAACATAAATGTAAGGGTCAAATTTAATCTCTATCCGTTCATTATTTACGATAATAAACATAATCTCCTATAATTAATTTATCTATGATTCCTTTTTTTAACGTATCAAACGCTTGTTGTGGAGAATCTATAATTGGTTCGTTGTGAGAATTAAATGACGTATTCAATAAAACAGGGATTCCTGAAATTTTATAATACGCGTTTAATATTTCCCAAAACTTTTTGTTTTTATTTTTTACAACAATCTGAGGTCTTGCCGTTTTATCGGATTTTTGAATAACTGCGGGAATTTTGTTTATCCAAGATTCTCTTGTGGAATAACAAATTGTCATAAATTCAGAAGAGTATTTTGATTTGGAAGGATAAAAAATTTCGTCAAAATATTCTTCCATTACAATTGGTGCAAATGGCATTATTTCATACCTCTTAAGTCTTTCATTTAGAACTCGGTGCGTACCAATTTCGGTTGGTTTAACCAATATACTTCGTGCGCCTAATGCTCTTGGACCATGTTCAAATCTATCCTGAAACCATCCTATAATACCACCATTATCGATGTCTGATGCAATTTCTTCAGGTACATATAGTGACTTATTGAAGTCATAATCTTTTGATATGTTGTCCACTTCTTCATTTGTGTATTCAATACCAAAAAACACATTTTTTAACTTAATTGGTTTTGTTATTTCACCCAACTCCACAGCTTTTTTAATACAGGCACCTAATGGAAGTCCTTCATCACCCATTGGGGGATAAACAAAAATCTCATCAACAAAATCTAATTCATTTATCTTTTGGTTCAACTTTACGTTTGCAAAAAGTCCACCCGAGAACGCAAATTTTCTATACTCAGGGTAAAGTTTGTTTAGGTCAGTTAAAAACTCAACAAACATTTTGTTTGTATAATGTTGTAAATTATATGAAAAAACTTCTCGTTGTTCTTTGGTATCAAAGGCACCTTGTAATCGTAATGAGTCCATTAAAAATTTAGTTCTTTCTCCTGTTGTTGATGGACTAAATTTTAAATCTTTATATTTTATAACGGACTTTAACATATTAATAATGTTTTCATCGTAATATCCGTCCGCCGCCATACCCATTAATTTACCTTCATCTTTACAAATTTTCCAAATTGATGCACCGTCCTCACCAACCCCTAAAATACCTGTAGTAGAAAATCCCCAAAGATGTGATAAACTTCCAAAGGTTGAATAATCCAAACTTTTAAGTAATGTCATTTTACCATTTTCACATAGGTAAATTTTCATAACTGACTTATCACCTCCACCATCATAGGATATTGTCATAACTTTTCCGTCCATTCCACTTGTAAAATATGAACCGTAACAATGTGAGTCGTGGTGACTAACTCTTTCATATTTACCATTTGTAAGTTCATCTGCATACAAATCAGGTACTGGCTCTACCATTATTCTATAGTCCGCATCTTTTATTTGTAAACCAGATAATTCAACAATTTTGGATGACGATAAATTTGGAAATGATTCGTATTTATCTCCTGCTTTGATTCTACTTAATCTCTCTTCCTCAATAACATATTTTATTTCACCATCAATGATTAATGATGATGTTGCACTATGTGAACCCGCAAAAAAAGAATAAATTGAACTCATATTAATTTTTGGAGATAATAAAATTATTGATGACCAAGTAGTCTAAATTGTTTTCTAAGAATGTATTAATTGCTTCTTTAGGTGTTTCTACAATAGGTTCTTTTGGTCCGTTAAAACTTGTGTTCAATAAAACAGGAACATTAGTTTTTTCGTAGAATTTTTTAATCAAAGAATAGAATTTAGGGTTATTTTTTTCGGTAACCGATTGATGTCTTGCAGAATTATCAATATGAACTACGGCTGGTATTTTATTTATCCAATCTTCTTTAACTGTTGTTGTCAACAACATGTAAGGTGAATATACATCAGATTCAAAAACTTCTGATTGATGCTCAAATAATACTGCAGGTGCAAAAGGTCTATACCACTCTCTTTTCTTTATGTCTGAGTTTATATGACCAGTCATCCATGACTTAATTGGAGATGCCAATATAGAACGATTACCTAACGCTCTTGGACCAATCTCCGAACCTCCTTGAAACCACCCAATAACTCTATTTTGTGTTAACCAATAACTAATTTCATTGATTAGTAAATCAAAATTATCGTATTCAGTATACTTTAAACCTGGATACTCGTTAAGTGCTTCAACAACATCGTTTTTACTGTATGATTTACCAAGATAAGGGCTTAATTGTTCTACTTCCGAAATATCGGTTAATTTTTGATATGCAAACCAAGCACAACCTAATGGAATTCCACTATCATCGCTTGGCGGAATGAAATAACAATTTTCATATAAACCTGAATTTAAAATTCTTTCATTAGAATTACAATTCAAAAAAGAACCACCCGCAACACATACATTTTCTGAACCTGTTTTATCTTTTGCGATTTTTGCCAAAATTAAGGATGCTCTTTCTTGTTCTCTTTGATATATTCCCGCAACACATGCTCTTGAAAAGAAATCAGACCCCCAAGTAACTTTTGGGTATATTGCGTTATTGGGAATATAGATATCATCACCTAAATCTTGAACATATTCAGGGGCTTCTTTTACAATTTCATCATCCGCATAAGATGCCAGTCCCATTAATTTACCTGCTGGCCAAGTATGTTCATTTGGTTCATAGATTAACTGTAAAGAACCTTGTGAATATACGGTACCAACCGACACACCTTCATTAGTGTCAATAGGTACAGGATATTTTATCCATTTTTTATAAACTTCATTATATTCATTTTTCTTAAAATGATATATTGAAATTCCTTCTGTCCAATCTTCATCAGGGTTCAATCCCGTACGGTCAACTTCATACCATAAATGTAATTTATTTTTGAAGTTTAATATACTACCTGACGCGTCGGCAACAATAACCGCAGCGTCATCAAATCCTGAACTAAAGAATGTTGAATAAGCGTGTGCTAAATGGTGAGGTATAAAAAATAATCTATCGTAACTAATGTCATTATATTTTCTGAAAAAATCCGCAGCTGTTTTATCCTCAAGCTCCGTTGTACTATAAACAAAAAGGTCAATTTCTTTATAAGTAATACCAATTGAGTTTAGACAATAATTTATTGACTCAAAAGGTATAAGTCCTCCTTGATGTGCTCCATCATGTTTAACACGAGAAATTCTTTCTTGTGTTATACCCACAATAACTTTCCCATCTTCAATAATAACCGCTCCTTTATCGTGGCCTACTGAAAACCCTAATACCCTCATTTAAAATTTGTTTTTAAAAAAATTATACCTCTTCGGTTGGTTCCACAACTTCAGGACCCTCATTTTTTTGGTCCATATTTACCGCGGTCCCTTCTTCAAGGTCTTCTTCACACTTATATATGTGAACTTGGTTTTGATATTCAAAAACGATAACTTTTTTTACGTCTTCTCCTAAATTAATGTCTCCTTTGATGTCGACAACAATACCTTCACCTTCTTTAAGAATTAAACCTAAAGCTCTGGCAAAAATTAATGATGCGTTAATAAGGTCTTGAGGGTTTTGTCCCTGACCTGATTGTTCTGGGTTTGTGTAATTTGAATCTTGCATTTTATTTTATTTTTATTCTGTTTCTTGTGATATTATGTCACCGTATTGTGACGCGGCTTTTGGATTTCTCTCCTTAAAAATTTCATATGCGATTTGATATCTTCCAAGCTCAACTTGACATGGGAAAATTTCAACCTCTAAAGAATCAATTACATTTTGTAATGAATCCATAGTTTGAACTTTAGAAATATCTCCGCCACTAAACACCTCAATTTTTAATTCTTTTTCTTTTAATTTTTGTTCTTGTTTACTGTACATAACAGTTCCCCAGCAAAGAATTAATCCAAGGATAACAATTGTAATTCTCAATGATTTGTCTGACATATTACTCATAATTATAGGTTTTATTTTTAAGAAATGAATGATTCTTGATACGCATTCCAAACATTCAATAAAGTGTTGTCTTCGTACATAATTTGTGGAATGTATGGTTTAGATTTCATGTTCATTTTGGCCTCATCTGGTGTTCTATCTGCTTTTTTACGATTACATTTCATACAAGACGTAACAAGGTTAGTCCATTCATTTGTCCCACCTCTTGATTTGGGTAATACGTGGTCTAAGGTCAACTCTTTTTTTGACCCACAATAAACACACTCATATCCGTCTCTTTTATATATTCGACTTCTGTTTGCCCTTAATGTCCTTGAACGATGTTTGATATATTTCAGTAATCTAATAATAAGTGGACGTACATAAGTATTATATCCTGCAACAATCGGATTTTCGTCTGATTTTACAATTTCTGCCTTTCCTTTATCAACTAACACAAACCCCCTCCAAACACTAGTTGTGTTTAACGGAGTGTAGTCAAAATTTAATACCAATACAGTGCTCATCACTAAAATTTTTTACAAAGATATATTATTTTTATTAAAAACAAAAGGGGTCAATTTAGTCGACCCCTTTATATTATACTACAGATTTAGCAATAGTTTATGGTTCGAGGTTTTCCACGTCTCAAATCGCCCGAGTTCTCATATTTTTGGTTAGTTCCCAAAAGACACGTTATATTTTTGTCTGTCATAATATCTATAAATATCACAAAAAAATTTCCAAAATCAAATTTATTGTTTATCTTTGTATCAAATTGGACTTGTAGCTCAGTTGGTTAGAGCAACACACTCATAATGTGAAGGTCCCTGGTTCGAGCCCAGGCTGGTCCACTAAACTATTAAAAAAAAAATAATTATGCCTGAATTTTGTGTAGAAGAAATCGACATTGACCCGTATGAATTTGTTACGGCCTGTGACCCAAGAGAAATTAAAGAATTAATTGAAGGGTTAGTTGAAGAAAACCATTTACCTAAATCAGTGTTGTCTCAAATACAAACTGATAAAAATGGTAAACCAAAAACATCTATTTTAGAAGATGAATTTTTAGAGAAAATGGATAAGTTATCTCAAAAATTTCATGTTATAAGTAGGGAAGATGAAGACACCTTAGAAACAATTTTTAAAAAATACATTTAAACAAACAATCATGAAAATCAAACAATTATTATTATCATTCCTTACCTTATCGGTATTTGTTGTGTCTTGTTCTAAAGAAGACATCACTGGAGTAGACTTCGAAAAAACTAAAATTGAGCAATCCCAAGAACTTAACTCAACTTCAAGTACGAACCCTAATTTAAGGGTTACGACAAGTTCAACACCTAATTTGAAGGCGTATGTTTTTATTGAAAAGCAAGCTAAAACAACATTAATTGTTAATTACCTTAAAAACTCAGTTCCAAGAAACCCACAATCTACAAGCGTTCCATTTTACTCTTGTTGGACAATGGTGAGTATTCAAAATACCAATTACCGAGATTTAAACAATTATTTAAACATGCCATTTTGGACTAATGGTGTGTTACCACAAGTTATTCAGGCTGACATACCACAAGTAAGTGGTGGAGTTGATGAACACGGTAACCCTAAAATGGCATATAATTTTACAACAGTAAAAATATCTAAAAATACTGTTAATGATAACGCTTGGGTTTTAGTTTTGATTCCTGTCTCGGCAATGAATAATGATACAAAAAGACAAACTAGAATTGGTTATTATGCGAAAAACGGTACAAGAATAGTGTCAAGTGCTAACAATAGTCAAACAGTGTTGAACACAAATACTCAGTTGTCATCATACTTGATTAATTATACAGGGAATGTAATTCCACAGGGTCAATATAGAGTTTATAGTACTTATCCAAACTCATCAATGAGGATTAATTTCAATATGACAAATGATGTTTATTTGAGAGGTTTTAGTAACTAATATTTATTTTTTGGTTTTTAAATATATTTATTGTAATATTGCACTATGAAAACTATGAACACAAATACGAATTTAGACACACCGACAACTCCTAATGGGGATGCGGGCACTATTTGCGTAAGTTCAGAAGCGAGTGGTTGGTAAACAATATTATAGCCAATTATCTAAACCCTGAACTAATACTTCAGGGTTTTTTTATGTACGGGATGTAGCGTAGTCAGGTATCGCGCCACGTTTGGGACGTGGAGGCCGTTGGTTCGAATCCAGCCATCCCGACAAAAGTTTCCTTTGTTGGAAAATTTGATTATAATTTTGCTCTATCGTATAATGGTTATTACGGAGGACTGTTAATCCTTTTATCCTGGTTCGAGCCCAGGTGGAGCAGCTGAGGTGGGTGGAAAATTTCCAATGTTGTGGTATCGTGGATGGAGTAATCCTGAAGCATAAACAGACAAAAAGAAAGAAATGAAGTTAAAAACATTCTTATTGACTGTGTTGTTATTGTTAGGAACAATGACAACAAAAGCACAAGAGAAGCAAGTACAAACAACTTATCAGACACAAGATGATAGGTTGACAAAAGAAGAATTGTACGAGCAGATAATTAAGTTTGGTATAAAATTTCCTGATATTGTGTTTGCACAAGCTGTGTTAGAGTCAGGAGCATTTACATCAAAACTGTTCAAAACGGCAAACAATCTGTTTGGAATGAAAGTTCCGACAAAAAGAGAAACATCTTCGGTGGGTAAAACCCAAAGTGGATATTCAAAATATACAGATTGGAACCTTAGCGTATATGATTACTTT
>Ga0164292_10005269_pt1 | contig 10581 bp, 8 predicted proteins | sample GEODES117metaG_FD_111486 | JGI IMG/M metagenome (GOLD analysis project Ga0164292, IMG submission 111486) | Eutrophic lake water microbial communities from Lake Mendota, Wisconsin, USA - GEODES117 metaG | ecosystem: Environmental > Aquatic > Freshwater > Lake | place: USA: Lake Mendota, Wisconsin... | reverse complement strand
CAAGGCCTTGTTGAAGCAGGCGTAGACACATTCCGCATCAACTGTTCATACCTTGAGTCGCATGAAGTGTTGGAACTCATTCAACACATTCGTGTCGCGACGCCAAATGTTGGAATCCTTGTCGACGTGCAGGGGCCAAAGTTGCGCACGGGAGACTCGCATTACACCTTTGTTGAAGGAACGGAAATAGAGCTCACGCCAGACATGTTTGGTTTTGACCTGCATGAAATTGGTATTCAATCGGGCGAGCGAGTGCTGGTAGCCGATGGTCAAATTGAATTGTGGATCACGGCAATTCGTGGTGGCGACATAACAGCACGAGTGTTAGTAGGCGGAGAATGTGCACCGCACCGCGGTGTCAACTTTCCAGACACCGATGTGAAGGTGTCAGCTCTGAACGAGAAGGATTATGGCGATATTGCTGCCGCCAAGCAGGGTGGCGCTGAATGGATCGCACTGTCATTTGTGCGCGACTCGGCAATTATTGAAGAAGTACGTGGCATCGTTGGTGATGAACCGCGCATCATTGCCAAAATCGAGCGTCGTCAAGCACTGATGAATCTTGAAGCAATCACGCGTGCTGCAGATGGAGTGATGGCAGCGCGAGGTGACTTGGGCGCTGAATTGTCTTTTGAAGAAGTGCCAACCATGCAGCAGCGCATTGCCGAAATGGCAATGATTGAAGGCAAAGTGTCAATTTGCGCAACGGAAATGTTGGAATCCATGCGGACAAGCCACCGTCCAACGCGAGCCGAAGTGGCCGACGTTGCTGGCGCCGTGCGTCAAGGGTTTGGCGCAGTGATGTTGTCTGCAGAAACCGCAACTGGCTACGACCCGATCAATGCCGTTACCGCAATGGCAAGAATTTGTGAAGCGAACGAAAGCCACGATGGTCATAAGTCGTTTGCCGATGCTCATCCAACTGAGTCTGCGGTTGGTGCTGCTACTGCTGCGCTTGCGCAACGAACTGGCGCCGCAAGCATTATTGCTCTTACCTATTCGGGCTATTCAAGCGAAATACTTTCTGCATGTCGCCCAGGTGCGCAGATCATTGCTGCAACTCCTTCGCAGGAAACCGCAAGGCGTTTACGTTTGTATTGGGGAGTAACCCCGTTGATCTGTCAGCGCAATATCGACATGACCGTTGCCGTCGATGATGCGTTTAACGCAGCCCTAGATGCCGGTTTGGTGCAATTCAATGAACTGGTTGTGGTGTGTGCTTCGCGCGAAAACATTCGCTCGGCAGCCGACACCATTTGGGTTCACAACGCCTAGCGTTGCGCTCGTGTGCCCATTGGCTTAAGGATTAGGGTTTCACCCATGACTTCCGAACACGTAGATGTTGTGGTGGTAGGTGCGGGACTTTCAGGAATTGGCGCTGGTTATCACCTGCAGACCATGAGCCCAGATCGCAGCTACGTCATTTTGGAAGGTCGCGACGGCCTCGGTGGGACGTGGGATTTGTTTAAATATCCGGGCATTCGTTCCGACAGCGACATGCACACGCTCGGGTTCAGTTTCAAGCCGTGGACAGAGGCGAAGTCCATTGCCGATGGTCCTTCTATTTTGCAGTACCTCAAACAAACGGTTGCCCAGTTCGGAATCGATAAGCACATTCGTTACGGACAGTTAGTAACACAAGCACAGTGGTCAACTGCCGATGCTCAGTGGACGGTGACTTCAACAAACAAAGCGACTGGTGTAAGCAACATCATTACGTGTTCGTTCCTGTTTATGTGTTCTGGCTATTACAGCTACAAGAAGGGCCACACGCCAGAGTTCGCGGGTCGCGAGAAGTTCAAGGGATTGGTGATACACCCACAGGAATGGCCAACTGATCTGGACTATGCCGGCAAGCGGGTAGTGGTCATTGGTTCTGGCGCAACTGCAGTCACCATCGTTCCGTCAATGTCAGACAAGGCAGCACATGTCACCATGTTGCAACGCTCACCGACATACATGGTGTCGCGCCCCGACCATGACGTGTTAGCGAATCGATTGCGCAAAGTGTTGCCGCCAAAAATGGCATACAACCTCACGCGCTTCAAAAATACTTGGCGTCAGCAATTGGTGTACAACAAAACGCGCACCGACCCAAACAAGGTGAAGCAACTGTTACTTGGCGGAATTCAATTAGAACTTGGCGCCGACTACGACATTGCAAAACACTTCACGCCGAACTACAACCCGTGGGATCAGCGTTTGTGCCTGGTGCCTAATGGCGACTTCTTCAAGTCAATGCGCGAAGGAAAAGCTTCGGTTGTTACCGATCACATCACTTCGTTTACAGAAACGGGTATTCAGCTGGCCTCCGGTGAGCACCTCGATGCCGACATCATCATTACGGCAACAGGTCTCGAACTTGTCACACTTGGTGAAATGGATTTCTTTGTTGATGGCAACCAGGTGGACTTCGCAAAGACATGGACGTATAAAGGTTTTGCCTATTCCGATATTCCGAACATGGCTTCCACGTTTGGGTACATCAATGCATCGTGGACATTGCGCTCCGACCTGACGGCCGAATACGTGTGCAGGTTGCTGAACCACATGCGCAAGAAGGGCGTTGCTCAGTGCACGCCACGCTTGCGCGAGCAAGACCGCAACATGGAAGAACGTCCGTGGATTGACGGGTTCTCTTCTGGATACATGCAGCGCATGATGCACCGCATGCCACGCCAGGGCGACCACGAACCATGGATTAACCCGCAGAACTATCGCCGCGACAAAAAGATGTTTAAGCATTCGCCAATCGACGACGGTGTAATGCAGTTCTCGAAGCAATCCGCACGTGTCTAGCGACTATCTGCTGCGACTTATTCGCAACATTCCCGACGTTCCGTCGCCGGGAATTTTGTTTCGCGACATTACGCCGTTGCTCGGCGATGCCGAAGGCTTTCGTCAGACCATTGCCGCGCTTATCGATGCTGCGCCAAACCGCATGGTGTCCAAGGTGATTGGGGTGGAGGCAAGGGGTTTCATCTTGGCGGCTCCGGTTGCCGAAGAACTTGGCGCGGGGTTTGTCCCTGTGCGTAAGCCCGGAAAGCTTCCATGGAAGGTGGTCAGCCAGGATTACGAACTTGAATACGGCACAGACCGCCTAGAGATTCACGAAGATGCGGTTGGCCATGGCGACACCGTGCTCATTGTGGACGATGTGTTGGCTACTGGCGGCACTGCGCAAGCCACTATTCGCTTAGTAGAGGGTCTTGGTGCCACTGTTGCTGGGCTGGTGTTCTTGATTGAACTTGACGCGCTGGGCGGACGAGAAAAACTTGGCGACTATGCAGTTGCCTCGGTGTTGCACTTCTAGCGACTATTCCTCGTCTTCAATTTCAAAAAGGGTTTCATCTTCTGCAGGAAGCTCGGCAATGTTTTGACGCTGTCGTAGTTCGTCGATTTTCTTAATTTCGCGACCTAGGCCCTTGAAACGTTTGCCAACCGTGAGGTCGTCAAGTTCTTCCTGCAGGTTGTCGAAGTTCTTCTTCACCTTGTCGAGAGACTTGGTGTACGCCTCCCACTGCTTTTTGAACTTGCCCATCATTTGCATAATTTGAGCAGCAGTTTCCTCGGTATGAAAGCTTTCTGTTGCTTGGCGAACTACCACCAAGAATGCGTACAGGGTGAGGGGGGAGCACAACACCACTTTGCGCTCGAGTGCCCAGTCAATGAGCTCTGGGTCGGCTTCGTGAACGAAACCAGTGATGCTTTCATTCGGTACAAACAGCAACACGTAGTCGAGTGAGTGCTGAGTAGTAGACACCACATAGTCGCGCTTTTGCAGTTCGGTAACGCGTGCGCGCACAGCTGTCATGAATTCGCGCTTCAATTGGTCGCGAGAAGTTGGCTCTGTTGCGCCAACGTACTTGGCATATGAGTCGAGAGGGAACTTTACGTCCATGTACAACACACGGTCGGGTGGCATGAGGAAGGTGTAGTCGGGGCGACCGCCACCGGTAATGGTGTCTTGCTTTTCGTAGTTGATGCCTTCGATGAAGCCGGCTGCACGCAGCATGTCTTCTGCCATGCGCTCGCCCCATTGACCACGCGCCTGCGAACTGGACAACACGCTGTTTAGGTCGCCTGCTGTTTTTGCAAGTGCAGCAACTGCTTCTTCAACATTGCCAAACTTCTTCGTGTTCTGTTCGCGCAGCGAAGTGATTTCGGCATCCATTTCGGCAATGCGGCGTCCAATGTCTTCTTGCACATTGCGCAGCGACGTATCAATTTGCTGTGCGCTCTTGCCGAATCGTTCGCCAGAAGCTTCGGCAACACGGTCGGCTGCGAGTTTGATGGACTCTTCGCGATCGCGACGTGACTGTTCGGTAAGTGCTGCAAGCGCATCGGACAGAGCAGATTGCACCACGTGGTTTACCTGGCCGGCGATGTCAACCTGAGGCGCTTGCTCATACGTTGGCAACGAAGGCGCAGTGTTACGGCGCATTGTAAGGAAGAGCACTCCTGCGCCAATGGCGAGGCCAACGATGAGGGGAAGAATGAAGTCCATCAGGCGATGGTACTGAAGGGGTAGCGCAGGATTTCGCTGTTAGTCGCGCGGGTGATGGCAGGCAACGTAGTTTCCGCCGCCCATTTCGCGAAGTTGTGGTTCCTCGGCTGCGCACAGCTCGGTAGCGGCAGGGCAGCGCGTGCGGAAACGGCATCCCGAAGGTGGGTTGGTTGGCGAAGGAGGGTCGCCATCAATTATCTGCGCACTAATTGAGAACTCAGGATCTGGAACTGGAATCGCACTAATCAAAGCACTGGTGTAGTGGTGACGTGGATTTTTGTAGAGATCTGTTGGATTACCAATTTCACAAACTTTGCCGAGGTACATCACCATTACTCGTGTACTTACTGCTTTTACAACCGCCAGGTCGTGAGAAATAAAGATCATGGTAAGTCCATATTGATCTTTCATGTCCTGAAGCAAGTTGAGAATTTGTGCCTGAACACTGACGTCCAATGCAGAAACCGGTTCGTCACAGATAAGGATTTCGGGGTCAAGAGCAAGAGCACGTGCAATTGAAATTCTCTGACACTGTCCTCCAGAAAACTCATAGGCATGACGTTCACGTACGAGTGCTGGTTCCAAACCAACTGAGTTCAACAGCTCATCAATTTTGGATTCTTGCTCAGAGTCGCTACCACGGGACCAAATTTCAAGTGGCTCTTTCACAATCTTGCTGACAGTGAAGCGAGGATCTAGCGAGCTCACTGGATCTTGGAAGATCATTTGCATTTTGGGGCGCAGTTGACGAAGTTCTTCTTTGGTCGACTTCATCAAATCGGATCCCTGGAATACAACGCTTCCAGACTTTGGCGCAACAATTTGCATGACAGCTTTACCAAATGTCGATTTACCACAACCAGACTCGCCAACGATGGCGAGTGTCTCGCCCTTAATCAAATCAAGGCTAATTCCGGAAACTGCTTGCACTTTCTGGTTGCCTGCAGTCCGATATTCAACAACAAGATCTTCAACATGCAGTACAACGTCTTCTCCGCCTTGAATATGCGCCTTGCCTGATCCAGCCATTATTTGTTTACTCCTAGTGGGAAAAAGCATCGGTACATATGTCCGTTTCCTCCGTCTACGAGCTGAGGTCGCTCAGTGTGGCATTTCTCGGTTGCATATTTGCAGCGTGCAGAAAATCCACATCCATTTTGGGGGAGGGTTGGGTCGGGGAGTCGCCCTTCAATTACCGGAAGGCGTATGCCACTTTGGTTCGTGATGCGAGGGATTGAATTCAACAATGCCTCGGTGTAGGGCATTCGCACATTGCTGAACAGTTCTTTTGTCGGAGCCATTTCAACAATCTCACCGGCGTACATCACCGCGATTTTGTCGGTATGACCAGCCACCACGCCTAAGTCGTGGGTAACAAGAATGAGTGACATATTCAATTGTTTGCGAAGTGAACTGATCAATCCAAGAATTTGTGCCTGAACGGTTACGTCGAGTGCGGTAGTTGGCTCATCTGCAAAAAGAATCTTGGGGTTACAAGCAATAGCGATTGCGATCATGACTCTTTGGCGCATACCACCGGAAAGTTGCAAAGGGAATTTCTTCAGTACTTTCTCTGGTTCTGCAATCTGCACCATTTTGAGAAGTTCGATTGCCCTTTGCTTCGCATCCTTTTTCGACATGCCAAGTCGAACACGTGGTCCTTCTGCAATCTGGTCTCCAATTCGGCGCACTGGGTTAAGTGCAGTCATTGGGTCTTGAAAGACGATTGCCATTTCAGTGCCCCATTTAGAGCGCAATTCTGAGCGTGAGAGTTTGGTGATCTCTACGTCGTTGAGTACTACCGAGCCAGACTTCTTAGCGGTGCTCATGGTGAGGAGCCCCATGGTTGCTCGTGAAAGTACGGTTTTGCCTGAACCAGATTCACCTACAATTCCGAGACTTTCGCCCGGCTCCAAATTGAAAGAGACGTCTTTTACGGCGTGCAAAAGACCGCGTGCCGTATCGAAGCGAACATCAAGATTGCTTACTCGTAGAAGCTCGCTCACAGTTTTGACTCCCTGCTGTCTAGGTGCTGTCGAAGGGCATCGCCGATTTGATTGCATGCAATGACGGTGAGAGCCAAAAACGTTAAAGGGACAAACAACGAAGTAGGCGCATACTCCAGATCTCCTTGCGATCTAGCGAGCATTGACCCCCAGCTAATTCCTTGTCCGACGCCAATTCCTAGCAACGAAAGCGCTCCCTCAACGACAATGACAATTCCTATAGCAAGAAATGCCACGGCGTAAATCGATGGAAGCACATTGGGGATGATGTGTCTCCTGATGATCATGAGATCTTTCATACCCATTGACTTCGCGGCTACTACAAATTCTGCATTGGTCCAAGCGAGCGTTGAACCACGGGTAATTCTGCCAAGAATTGGGATGATGACGATCGTCAATGAAATGATAATTACAACAAGCCTGCGGCTATCCGCAACCGTTTGAGTTGGGTCAGGACTAGTCGCAAGGACAGCTATCAACACCAGACTTAAAATCAGGTTTGGAATCGAAAGAAAAATATTGAAGAAAATTGTTAATACATAATCTGTCTTTCCGCGTAGATATCCCGCGGCGATTCCTAAAATGCCACCTAATAAACTGCCAAGACCAACAGAAATAATGGCGATAAACAACGAATTTCGCGATCCGACTACGATATTCGCGAACAGGTCATAGCCATTTAGATCAGTTCCCAATAAATGACCCGAAGTGAAGATTCCGGCACCTAGAGCGTCAGAAAACTCAGATGGATCAGGCAATGGCAACAACGGTCCGGCAATGGCAAAGAAGAGCATTAACGAGAGCCATGCAAAACTAATTTTTGAAAAGAACCCTAAATTTCTAAGCATTCCGATTCCTAGTCCGTGGGTCAACGATTCCGATTAATGCATCTGAAACGACCGTAAAAATGATGAATGCAACGGCGATTAAAGCTATGTATGACTGAAGAGCTAGATACTGTCGAGCAAAAACCGCAAAGGTAATTTGCTGGCCCAAGCCGCCCAGGGCAAATATCTGATCGATAATTACTGTCCCTCCTATGAGCCCACCCATGTTGAGAGCAGCAGTGGTGATGAGAGAAGTGCTTGACGGACGCAATACGTGTTTAACAAGCACGCGCGAATTTGAAATTCCTTTAGATACTGCCATTGTGACAAAGTCTTGACGAAGTGTTGAGATGATCTCAGATCTAAGGATTCTCGCGTAACTTGCGCATAGTGGGATACTGAGAGAAAGCACCGGTAAAACAAGGTGTTTTAGATGTTCGCCAAAACCCTCTGAAATTGGAACGTAACCAAGTGTGGGGAGCAGCTGTAATCGAACTCCTAAGTAGTAACCAAGTGCCAGAGCAAGTGCAAAACCAGGAATCGCTGATCCAGTGAAAAGCGCAGTACTGATTACTCGATCGGCGGCCTTGTCGGCCCGATATGCGGTAATTAAACCGAGCGGAATAGAAATGAGCAGTGAAAGGATCTGCACGTACAACATGATCAATAGGGAACGTGGTACAGATTCCCAAATAATCGTTGAAGTCGGTCGGGTACTTCCCCCACTCATGAAAAAAGGACCGAAGTCTCCACGAACAAAATCAAACAACCAATGTAGATAGCTAGAAAAAACATTGCGATCTAAGCCAAGACTTTTGATTTGTTCCTGTCTGCCTTGTTCATCGAATGCATTTGTATAAAAGTCTGCAGGGCTACCTGGAAGCAAGCGCAGAATTAGAGCGAGAAGAAATGTTGCACCAATGAGAACGAGAAGGAGCTTGAACAGCGCCTGAATGATCTGGTTTAACTTGTACAAGCCGGTTCCCCCTGCTGCATTTGGTACCTAATTCTATAGAGATACCACTTAAATTAATAATAAAAAAGGGCCGATGCGGCGTTGCCGCATCGGCCCTTTTTCTACCTACTTACTTTTGAAGATATGCCCCGGTGAAGTTAACGCCGAAGTTGCTCATGGCGATTCCTTGTCCGCCAGAAGCAAGGATGAATCGATCAGTTCCCATTAGTTTCTTCGAGAGAAACACTCCGTACTGCTGGCCAGGGATTGCGATGTTGTAAGCATTCTCCTGGTTGTACTTGGTAACTGCCTTCCATGCTGCTTTACGCTTTGTAGCGTCGGTTTCACTGGCAGCCGCCCAAATGAGTGCGTCATAAGCCGCATCTTTGTGTCGTGCTGGTTGCAATTGAGCACCAATCGCTAATACAGCGCCACCCGTTTCGGCAGCCTTGGTATTGCCTGGTTCGGTGAATGCGTTTGAAGGTAGGAATGGAAGAATGAAATCTGTTCCTCGATTTTCATAGAGGTTCAAAGTTGTCAATTGGAATGGGTTCAACTTTCCTTGAGCAACGTCTGCTGCTCCTGGGTATACCTTCGCAACTAATTCTGCGTTGGTGTAGCTGTTATTAATTGAAACAGTCATTCCAGCTTTTTTCCACATTGCTACAGAGTATTTGGCGTTGTCCATGGCACCGTTGTCGCCTACAGCAACGTTGATGCTGAACTCCAGCTTCTTGCCAGTTTCTGCTTCGTAAGCTGCTACTGCGGCTTTTGCTTTTGCCAGATCGTATTTGATAAAACCAGCATTGTTGTACAGAATGTTTTGCTTACCAACGATGCTGTCACGGGTTTCACCGAAGCAACGACCGTTTGTGCAGTTGCGAGCCTTGAAATAGCTACCTTGATCAGTTGCATAAGCAAGTGCAAGACGTGCATTCTTGTTGTTGAAAGGCGCAATGGCAACGTTTGGTGCAAGGACTGGATAGTAGTTATTTCCGGTCAATTGCGACTTCACGTTCTTGTCCTTAAGCAACGATGCCATCTGCTTTGCATCTGAGCTTGAAGCGAACATTACCAAATCGGCAGATCCACTTCGCAAGGCGTTTGCTCGCGCTGTTCCACTCGAGTTGTACTTGAAGGTGATCGAATCCAAGTAAGGCAACTGAACTCCTGCGGCATCTTTGCGCCAGTAGTTCTCGTTCTTTACAACCTTGATCGTGTCAGTGTTGAATGCACCCGACCACTTAAATGGTCCAGTACCTGCTGGGTTCTGGTCACAAGTTGTCTTGTCCATGATTGATTTCTGAGAACGCATGTAAAAACGACCTGAAGCGTAAGCAATTTCAAGGAAGTCAACGCGCGAGTTCATCAACTCGACGGTAACTGTGTCACCGCTTGCTGTGATGCCCCTCAGCTTTGAGTTTCCAAGAAATGCAATACCCGAGCCTGCTGTATAGGCATATGACGCTCCGCCACCAATGTAAGTAAGGCCTTGAATGGTATTGAGGTTGAGTGCAACCACAGCCGCTGTGAGGTCGGTACCGTCATGGAACTTAATTCCTGGGCGGATTTTGATTTTCCATGTCTTGTAGTTGTTACTTGCAACTGCTGACTCAGCAAGGTACGGCACCATCGTGCCATCTGCTTTTTGTTCAAACAAACCTTCGAAAACGGTCTTCATAATTGCCTGTGCACCGTTGCCTGGGTTTGGGTTATAGCAGCGACTGAGCAACTGGTCCCATTGGACAACAGTGATGTCACCACCAGATTTTGTATCTGCTTGTACTTTTGCTGCGCTACTGCCGGATACACCGACAGTCGAAACAGCAAGTGCGAGACCCAAACCGATTGCGATTTGGCGAACTCGACGTGAACGTTTGACGTTCATTGTCATGAAATTTCCCCCCATTTGTTTAGTGCCGGATGGCATGTGTTGAAAGACTAGGGGTGGTGCAAGTGGGGAGTCAAGCCAGCAAACTCATTATTTGCAGGTATATCAGCGCTAACTCCTGCTAGCAGCGGTGAAGAAAAATCAAGCTTGCGTCGTGCGTAATTGATCGAACGGTATGTGGCAGCGCATGAAGTGACCGGGCTCAACTTCTTTGAGTTCTGGTTCAACTGTGGTGCACAAACCTTCAACGCCACTGCCTGCCATGCGCGGGCAACGTGGGTTAAGCACACAGCCAGATGGCGGGTTTGATGGACTTGGTACAGAACCAGTTAATGGAATTCGCTTGCGAACGGTGCCATCAATGTTTGGAACCGAGGACAGCAGGGCTTCGGTGT
>Ga0164292_10005268_pt1 | contig 10582 bp, 6 predicted proteins | sample GEODES117metaG_FD_111486 | JGI IMG/M metagenome (GOLD analysis project Ga0164292, IMG submission 111486) | Eutrophic lake water microbial communities from Lake Mendota, Wisconsin, USA - GEODES117 metaG | ecosystem: Environmental > Aquatic > Freshwater > Lake | place: USA: Lake Mendota, Wisconsin... | reverse complement strand
ATTCGGCACCCTTTGCATCTCCTGATAAAAAGAGAGGCTCTCCGATGCTCTCGCCGATCGGTAAGCGAGGGTTAAGCGAGCTCGCTGGATCTTGAAAAACGATTCCTGTATGTCGGCGAATTTGGCGTAACTCTTTATCCGTTGGCTTAGAGATGTCCCGACCAACAATTTCAATGCTGCCTTCAACAATTGGTAAAAGTCCAATTGCAGCACGGCCAACGGTAGTTTTTCCAGAACCTGATTCGCCAACGAGGCCAACAATTTCTCCTGGGAAAATTTCAAGACTAAAATCTGTTACCGCACGAAACGCCGGAATTCGACCATTCTTTGGGTATTCGATAGAAACATTGTTTAACTTCAAAACAGGTAATTTGCTCTTTCGCTCTGATTCCAATTTACGCACCGCGACTGATCCAAGCTTTGGAACAGATGCTAATAATTGCTGGGTATAAGGGTGCTGTGGTCGGTTAAAAATTTGATCAGATGTTCCATTTTCAACACACAATCCATCTTTCATAACCAAAATGTCATCTGCAAGATCTGCGACAACACCCATGTCATGCGTAATAAGCAGAATTGCCGAGTTAAGTCTGTCTTTAAGTCCGCGAATCAAATCCAAAATTTCCGCTTGAACGGTAACATCCAAAGCAGTTGTTGGCTCGTCCGCAACCAAAAGTGCAGGATCACATGCAAGTGATTGAGCGATCATTGCACGCTGTCGTTGGCCACCAGAAAGTTGATGTGGGTACTTTTGAAAAGACCCCTCTGGGTTTGGAATTTCAACCATTGTAAGAAGTTCAATTGCGCGCTGTTTTGCCTCGTTGGGGCCCATATCAAAGTGGGTGCGCAGGGTTTCAACTATCTGGAAACCAATGGTGTAAACAGGGTTGAGCGCCGTCATTGGTTCCTGAAAAATGTAGGCAACATCTCGGCCACGAATTTTTCGAAGCAAAGCTTTCTTAGCCCCAATCATTTCTTCGCCTCTTACCTTGACGCTTCCAGAAACTCGGGCATTTGATGCCAGAAGGTCCATTAAACCCATAGCGATCGTTGATTTTCCGGAACCTGACTCACCTACGATGGCGAGAACTTTTCCTGCCTTAACCTGAAAATTCATATTGATCGCAGCTGGGTACCAAACGCCTTCGACCCAAAAATCCACAGAGTAGTTCGAGACTTCCAGAACTGGCTGCGTTGCTTTCACATCATTGGACTTGATCTGTGTCATTGAGTTTCTCCTGCAATAATGGACCTATGTATGAAACCTTTCGCCCAAGAAGTAACCTTGTTTGGGCTGTCATTTCGATTTTGCTGATTTGCCTCTTCGCGGCAAACAGTTTTGTCGTCAATACCAATTCGCTTCAGATCGCTTTCGAACTGTTGATCTGCTTGGTCCTGGTTGGAGTTTGCTATGCCATTTGGATCAAACCCAAACTCATCTTCAGAGATGAGGCAATCGAGGTTATCAACCCTCTCAATACTGAGTTGATTCCTTACGATGATGTCATTGAACTCCAAACACAGTGGGCGCTGAGAATCATTCATACTCGTGGAAAAACGACGGTATGGGTCGCTCCGGCGAGCGGAAAACGAAAGTGGATTGCTGAAAAACGATTTGGCATGTACAGCAGCAACATCCCACTTTCCGAATCCCGCCACAACACCTCTGAGAGCATGAGCGGAAGTTTGGACAGTTTTAGCGGGCAAGCTGCTTACATGATTCGAGAGCGTATTAAGCGTCGTCACTAGCTTTGCTTCCCGCTTAATTCTCTTGCCTTGATGCGATCTTTGAAAGATAAATGTCTGCGTTGTCTTGGATCAAAGGCATCGCGTAGACCATCACCAATAAAGTTTACGCAAAGGGCGATGGTTACGATCAAAGTTCCAGGCCACCAGAATAACCAAGGACTAATAGTGAAAGTGTCTTGGTATTCACTGATTAATAATCCAAGTGAAACATCTGGCGGCTTGACACCAAATCCAAGATAGCTCAAAGCTGATTCGGCCAGAATTGCGCCAGACATTAGTAAGGTTCCAGAAACAATAATAACGCCGATCGAATTTGGCAGAATGTGCTTAAAAATGATTCTACGATTCGAAGCACCTGCAACCCGAGCGGCATCTACAAATTCACGTTCGCGCAAACTCAGGAATTCGGAGCGAACAAATCTTGCAAGACCCATCCAGGCAAAGAATCCCAGCAAAAGAGCGAGCGGAATGACTCCAAAACTTCCAAATCTAAATCCAATTACCGACCCGATAATGATCGTCGGAGTTACAAGGAACATATCTGTAAGTCTCATCAAGACAGCATCGACCATTCCACCAAAGTAGCCTGCAATAGCTCCAACGACGGTACCTATTCCTACTCCAAGAAGACCCACAACTAACATCACCAAAATTGATTGCTGCGCTCCGCGCATAACAAGTGCAAAGTAGTCAGTTCCAATAATGTCTGTACCAAATGGATGATCTCCAATTTGAATACCGTCGCCATCCATGAAAGAGGGAACTAAGTCAAGTGTGGGACAACCAGTGACGCCGCCTCGACAGGTGCTTGCAATGGCACCGGCTGGATCAATATCTGTTATGGAGTAACCCCACCACCCACGTATATCAAGAATGTTTGCATTTTTTCCCAATTGAAGCCCAGAAGCGGTAAAAACAAAGAAAATAATGGAGATCAAAACAACAAGTGAAGCCATTGCTGCTTTGTGTCTCACAAATCTCTTGAGGATAATTTGCTTTTGACTCAAACCTACTGTTTCGCGACTTGCGATCTCATTTTCATTTTTTTCAGAAGTAAGCTCGGTTTCGCGGTTCATTTCGCCCATTCCACTCATTTCCTTATCCGGATTCTAGGATCAACAACACCATAGAGAAGATCTGCCACAAAATTTGCAAGCACTGTCAAAGTTGCCGAGATCATAAATACACCCATGAAAAGATTGAGGTCGTAGTTTCTAATTGCATCGTTAAAGACTTGACCCATGCCTTTCCACGCAAAAACACCTTCTGTAATAATCGCACCGCCCAACAAGCCCGCAAAATCATTAACCAAGATTGTTGTTAATGGAAGCATTGCATTGCGCATACCGTGGCGGACAATGACTGTTCGTTCGGTGAGCCCTTTTGCGCGTGCTGTTCTGATGAAATCCATGTTGAGAACTTCGAGCAAACTTCCGCGAGAGAATCTGACATAACCTGCAAATGAAATCAATGTCAATGCAATTGTTGGTAAAATCAGGTGCAAGGCAATGTCTAGACCTGAAATCCAGAAGTTCTCCAATTGTTCTGGATCAAGCATGTCATTGCCTTGACCCAAAGTTGGCACTGGGCGACCACCCACTGCGTTGGAATTCATGTATCCCGAAAATTCTCTCAAGAATCTATCTACAATGATTGGGAAGGTTGAAAGTAGAGCGGTGAAGATTCCAATTCGAACATACATGCGCTTATCAATTGGACTAATGAAATAACCAATTGCCGAACCTGCTGAAATCGTTATTGCAAACACCCCAAGAACATTGAGTAAAGATGCTGTATCTGACATCAAGACCTGCAGTGGGTAATAAAGAATTCCTATAGTTATTGCGGTACCGAACCCTGCTCGTAAACCCTTGCGGTTATCTAGTCCGGAAATCAACTGAATTACCAGCACCGCACTGGTTAGTGCTAGGAAGAAAATTCCAAAGATCCCAAGTGATGGTTCTAAGAACCATTTTGTCGCACTAATAAAGGTGAGCACAGAAGCGGCAAATACCGCAGCTCCTGCAATTACAGAGAAGAAATTTGCTCGGGTTCCGCCAGCAAAACCAGCAATTATCAAGCCAAAAATCAAGGAGGCGATCACAATTACTGGTGGCGGTATCACTGGGTCCGCTAAAAAGTCATTGAATTGGATCGCCATGAACTCTTTCAACAGTACAGCTACCCAAAAAATAGGTAGTGAGAAAAGTAAGAATGAAACGAATGTCATCACATAATCAAAACGGCTGTACTGGCGAATAGCGGTAAGCATGCCAACACTTACGCCAAGAATAATCGCAAGAAACGTTGCAGTAATGACAAGTCTAATTGTCACCGGAATAGCTTGACCAATCATTTCAGCAACAGGAATGTTTGAGCGAGTTAACCCTAAATCTAAATCGCCCCAAAGCCCGGCAATGATTCCTCGCAGCCATGAAAAGTATCTAATTGGTGGCGGGACATCTAATTGCAAGTCTCTGATTGTTTTTGCAATCAGAAAGTCTTTATTTAAAGCAGTACTCTCACCAAATGCGGATAAAGGATTTGAGGAATATGCCTGCAAGTTATAGGCAAAAAAACTTGAGCCAAAAACAATAACTAGCATCATGCCGAAACGACGCGAAATGTATGCTAACAATGAAATCCCCTACTTCCGGCTGTCCGTGAAATTTAAATGAATCATATTCCATGCGTAAACATTGCAAATTGTAACATCAAAATAAAGGTGGGTGTGTTCGCTAGGAACACACCCACCCCTATATTTACTGCCTTTTACTGCTTATTACTTAAATGACCACTCGAAGAAGTTCCAAGTGATGTTGTTTCCGATTGGTGCTGGATCAATACCCTTTAGATCCTTATTGAATGCAGTAATTGTTGGGTTTGCATAGAGCGGTAGTGCCCAAGCATTCGCAACAATTAGCTTATCTGCAGCCAATCGCTTTGCAGTTACTTCTGCAGCGGTAAGAATGTCTCCTTCAAGACTCTTCATGATTGCATCAACCGCTGGATCATTCCAACCCCAAACGTTGTTTCCACCGTCTGACTTGTAGATTCCAGTTGAGTTAGCTTGGCTGATCGCAGTCAAACCAAAACCGTACATGGTCACATCGAAGTTAGAGCTTTGGTGGTCTCTCTTACCAAATAGATCTGTACTTGCTGTGGTTTCAACATCAAAACCAGCCTTCTTTGCTTCAGCCTTAACCAAAGCTGCAAGTGCATTTCTCAAAGTTGTGTTCGCATGAACGAACTTAACCTTAGCTAAAGGATTTGATTCAGAAGCATTTGGGAAATACTTCTTGACAAGTGCTAACGCCTTTGCAGTGCGTTGTGCCTGTGTTCCTTGAGAGTATTCAGCGACACCTGAACCACCGGTAATTGTCTTGTATGCAGATGTTCCTTGGAATTCAAACTGTGTATCCAAAGTTGTCGCATCAGACTTGATTGGCTTGATCAGGGTGTCAACCATTTGCTGACGAGGAACTGCAAGCAAGAATGCCTTGCGCAGATCCTTAGCGCGTGGTGTGTTTCCAGCAAAGATACCTGTGTATGCAGGTTCTCCTGTTGCTGCTGCAACGCGAAGATCAATGTGTGAATAGTTTCCGCCAACCTTTGTTACTACCTGAGCATTTGGAAGCGCTTCTAGAACAAGCTTGTCATTTGCAGTTGGTAGTGTGTTGAAGTAGATATCCACATCACCGTTACGAAGAGCCTGTACCTGAGCTGTGTTGTCCTTAATGATCTTTAGGACAACTGCATTGACAGGGTTAACTGTTTGCATCGCTGGACCAGATGAATATCTTGGGTTTCGTACCAAGGTCATTGAGTCACCATATGTGAACTTCGAAACAATGAAGCCACCGTTGCTGATTAGTAACAGTGGATTTGTTGAAGCATCAACCTTAGTTACGTCGTAACCTTTGCTCCAAATTTTACCTACTGATGCAAGCTTTGGGCTCTTTGTAAGGAACCAGTTCTTGAACTTGTTCTTGGCAGCAAGGTTTGCTGATGCAGATTGCAATCCCTTTTTGCCTTCAGCCATAAGAACCATTGAGTGAACAGGTGATGGTCCTGGAGCCAAAAGCTCCCAGTCTGGAAGCGGCTTGTCGAACTTAACTGTCAAACTCATGCGATCTGAGCTTAGGCGTGGAAGGCCAACAACATGCTCACCGTAGGTGCTTGAGTAGCTAACGCTGTCAAAGGCTGGCGTTACCTTGTTATCTGTTGGATCACCAAGTCCTGCTTCTTTTGAATATTTATCTGACTGAACGATGTGAGACAAAAGTAGATCGACAGCATCAATTGGAGTTCCGTCTGACCATTGCTGACCAGGCGCTACGGTGTAGCGAATCTGGAAATCCTTTGCAGCTTTTCTAACAATTTGCATTGATCCGAATTTGGTGTTCATTACTAGCTTCGCATCAGCGTCGTAGTATGAGAATCCCATTCCGGTTAGTGAACCGACAATTGCGTTATAGGAAGTGTTTCCATCGCTTGTGCCTGAGTTCAGAGAAGTGATATCAGCAGGAACGACCATTGTTACTGTCGTTCTTGTTGATGCTTGTGCAGGCGTAAGTACTGTGAACGCTAAGGCCACAGACGCTGCTGTTGCGAGTGCAAACTTTGCACTACGTGTGAACTTCATGTAGTTCCTCCTTGAGGGTTTTAGAAAAGCGTCTGTGGAGAGTCGACCACCCCATAGGCGCTTTTGGTGGCGAAAGTCTGCCGTAGGAAGCCTTTTGAGGCAACAAACCGACATTTTGTATGAGCGTGGTTTTATAACGCCTGCATAACCATTGGCTGAGAACAGTCAATTTCGAGGCTGATTATGGGGTGAGAAGGGAACTACTGAGCTGCCTCTACACGCGCTGCAATGTCCATGAAAAATTTTATGGAAAATAGGGCAATCGCCGAAGCGATCACTCCGCCGACATACATGGGTAGTCGCAAACTGAAATGGGCAAGAACTCCCCCCAGCACTGAACCTACAGGCATCATTCCCCACACCAATGTTCGGCGTGTGCCATGAATTCTTCCGTACAACTGATTGGGAATGACTGTTTGATAGGTAGCCATCAACAAGATATTCCATTGGGCAATTGCAAAGCCACCCAAGGTGGCAAGGGCTACGAAGATGTAAATATTGGGAGCAAAGCCTTGGGCCAATAGTATGAAAGAACTTGCAGTGATTCCGATTGTCATCACGATGCTACGACCGAATTTTTTGGAAGCTTTGGGTGCCACAATCGCTCCTAATAAGGCACCGATTCCTTGGATGGATAAAATAACGCCAAAGTATTTCGGGGCAAGCTCTAGCTCTTTAACTATAAACAAAACCATTGTGGCTGTTCCAGCGGAGTAGCAAACTCCAATTGTTGCAGTCGTGATGACTAAGCGCCTTAAAACTTTGTGATTGTATAAATACTTAATTCCAAACTTTATGTCCTCGATGAAGTTTGGTTTGTTATCTTTAGAACTTTCAACACGCACATCCTGCAAATACTGAATAGGGATAGATAGTGCCAAAAGCATGGCGATGGCGTAACCAATACTGTTGATGAAAAATGGAAGCCAGATAGCAAGTGCATACAAAAATCCGCTTAATGGGGAGCCAATGAAACCTTGGATTACTGTTTCGGAAATTTGCAATCTCGAATTTCCTTTTTCGTAATGCTTCTCATCTAGAATCTGAGGGATTAGTGATTGTGCAGTCGTATCGGTAGCAACTTCGCATACTCCGATTACAAAGGCGGATGCAATCAGCCAATAAATGCTCACGTGTCCTGTTGCTATTCCTAGAGCCATAACGCCTATAACCGCACTGCGAATTGCGTTAGATCCAGCCAAAATAAATCTTCGGTCAATTCGGTCAACTAGAGCACCGATAGGGATTGCAAAGAGCAACCAGGGCAACATCACCATCGCGCCAATTATCGAGATTAATACGGTGCTATCAGTCAACGTAATCGCTAGAAGTGGTGCGGCAGCGATCAAAACTCCATCAGCTAAATTAGAAACAATACTGCCAGCCCATAAGCGATTAAATGCCGGACCCATGATTGAAACCTTAGTCCATACAATTCGGGTGCGGCCGAAGCTGCTCAGATCAGCAGAAGTTTCCTTGCTTTATCCACTGCGGTGTGACGACCATCTACACCTAATTTTCTATAGACATTACGCAGATGCGTCTTCATCGTGTTTTGCGAAATATGAAGCTGCTTAGCAATCGCACTTAATGGACTACCAGTCGTTAAATGCTTCAATATCTCCAACTCTCTAGAAGTTAATTTTTCTTCAAGAGGCCCCGTGTCTGAATTCATAGCTTGGATTCTTTCTGTCATTAGATTAACCACGCTTTCTCTAAATACTGTGGGTTGGGCAGCAGCTGCCTTCACCATGATCGAATACAGACGATGTTGCCTTACAAAATACTCGTGGTATCCGACTTCGGCCCCTACTTCGAGTGCCTTATTGAGATATCCCAAAGCAATATTTTCACTATCAACATTGATGGTTGCTTGGTAAAGAAATTTATTGACTTTTTCTCGTGGCGTATCTTCGGGAAATGCTGCAACCAAGGCAGGAATTTTCTTTGGGTCATTTTGAAATCTAACGTTCAAGTCAATTTGTCGGACCATCTCAATTTTAGGCATTCGGCGAAGGAGTTCTTCGGCGCGATCCCAATCATCTAAAACAAAACGCAAAAATACTTCTGTCATGTCAACAAACCAGTCAAGTTCGTGCGCCGACTTTAATTTTGCAAGCTCTTCTCGCTGCTGCTTAACTATTTCCATCATCTGTGGAATATGGCCTCTTGTGATATTTATCCGTGCACGAGTGCCCTCGGCCATGAGCGCCCATGGCCAAATGTTTAATTCAGTTGATTTTTCAAAAAGAATTGTCGAAATTTCGATCGCTTTATCTAATTGTGAGAGTTCTAACTGACAGCGAGCCAACACCATGTATGCATCAAGAGGTGCACTAATGGATGAATAGCCTGAAATGGTTGCCTGATTGATTGCGATTGAGGCTTGCTCGGCCGCTTCAAAGAATCGACCCTCACACCATAACGAAAGCGATGTCATGCACGTGATGTAATACGGAGCGTTGACTACATTCCCAGACTGAAGAAGAGATCGGGCTTTTGTCAGGCATGCCTCAACCTCATCTGGTTGATCATAAAGAAAATGAATTCCAGCCTTAAGCCGAAGCAATGCAATGCGATCTGTATTTTCTATTGATTCGTAGGGAGAATCCGTAACCAAAGCTCTGTCAATCATCTGTAATGCGCGAGTGAACTCTCCCCGCGCAAAGTAGATGTGAGCAAAAGCCATAGAGGTAAGTTGGGTTAGAAATACAAGTTCCTTGCTTTGCTCAGAAATAATTTCGAGTTCGGTAGCCAGAGCCTCAGCTCTTGCAAATTCTAGATTTACCAGGTGCCCAATCACTTTGATCGTCTTTTTCATCACTTCACCCCGTGGTGATGCATCACCGGAGAATTCAGACCATTTCAATAATTTGTCACCTCGACCAATAACAGCCATATGACGAATACTGGTGTCTAAATAAACTTGAAACTTTTCCTTATTGTCTGACTTGAAGATATGTTCTAAAGCTTTTTCATAATCGCCTTTATCCCAAAAATGGGTAGCAAGTTTTTCGTGAATTTTCCTATTATCTTCGGGGTTCCCAAATTCTTGGGTCGACAAAACTTCATAAACAATGTCATTGAATCGATAAATTCTATTTAGCCCTGAAGATACGCTCATAAACAAACCGTCTGTGGCTAATTTATTGATATAGCCTTCAGAAAAATCTTCGCCAAGAACTATTGCCGCAGTTTCTAGATCAAATTCTGAAAGTAAAACCAATCTTGAAATTTTTGACCTGTTTTCTGCGTTCAATGAGTTAATTGTTTCAAGGGCCAAAACCGCGAGAGGACTGGATCCAGATTCAATTTCAAAGTTAGAAATTTGGTTTCCTCTTGCAATTGCCCGAGTAATCATCTGAACCGCAGCTGGCCAACCATCACATTTCTTGAGCAATCTGCGTGAATAATCATTGTCAATTTCTGCGCCGTTAAGATCGGCAATACGAGACACTTCTTCGGGTGAAAACTTTAAATCTTGACTTGTAATCAGACTAAGATTTCCAAGACTCGCATACCTTGCGAGCGAAGTTGCGGGAGTAACTCGCCGAATTATGACTAAGTGGATATTGTCTGGAAGATGATCAATTAGGGCTTGAGAAAATTCTGCAACTTCTGGATTATCTGAAGCACCGTTGTTAAGAACAAAATTAAACCCGCTCTTCATTTCACTCACCGCAGTGGTCAGTTTTTTTATGTTATGCAGTGCGTTTGGGCTAGGTTCGTGTTCAAAGTCAGAAGCAAAACCCGGGAAGACAATGCGAATTGATTCCAACACGTGAGCAAAAAAACTTTGCATAGAGTCCTTGGGATTTATGGAAAACCACACTGTTGGTCGCTCGACAGATTGGGCCCATTGAGACACTAAGGAACTCTTTCCAAAACCTGCAGGGGCTGCGACGACAGTGGCACCCGGAAGGTCTGTTTCAAACAGGTGGAAAAGGTGCTTTCGAGAAATTGAGGTAGCTGGGATTGCAGGTGGTACAAGTCGCGAGCGATCAATAGAAGGGGTGAGAAATTCTTTGGCGCTCATGGTTAAAGGGTGATGCCTGTCCGGGTAAGAGGCAAGGCGACATCACCCCGCTTGGGGTGAGTTGTGCGGGTTATTTAATTAAGCGAAAGTTCCGGTAACTAAGAAGTACACGCGGCGTGCAACCGAAACCGCATGGTCTGCGTATCGCTCGT
>Ga0164292_10005266_pt1 | contig 10582 bp, 10 predicted proteins | sample GEODES117metaG_FD_111486 | JGI IMG/M metagenome (GOLD analysis project Ga0164292, IMG submission 111486) | Eutrophic lake water microbial communities from Lake Mendota, Wisconsin, USA - GEODES117 metaG | ecosystem: Environmental > Aquatic > Freshwater > Lake | place: USA: Lake Mendota... | reverse complement strand
TGCGACGCGATGAGCCTGCCAGATTGAACGCTGAAAAAACTAAAGTTCACTCCGATTTGGAATGACTTACCGTTGCGCAAGCAACTAAATTTTTTAAAAACCATAATAAAGCAGACTAAAGGCTTGCTACGTTACTGTCAACCTCAGACTAAAGCCGAAGTGAAGCTGCGGATAATCCTTATATGTTGGCTACTGCCTTTTTCAGCGTGTCTAAATTGACGAAATAAGTTCTTTGTATCCATTTTCAATTAACAGTTTTAATTTTCGTATTTCATCAAACTTTATTCTTCTCGTTGGTTTTCCAGTGCTATTTACTTTTGGGTGTGATAAATCACTTTCCAATCTTAATTTATGAACTGTCTCACATAGTTTAAAAAGATTAGGATATTTTGTTGCGAATCTATTTCCAGGAGTCAAGCAACTACCAATTTTGCCAAGAATGTATGTACCAATAGTTGTGTCATGCTTAAATAAAGCATAAAGAATAAAATCATTAAACACATCTAGCTCGTTTATAAATGCATTAGCATCTGTTTTAATATAACCAGTTAATAAGTAACATAGTCTTTCGCAGTTTTTTAATTCTGAATTTAGAAAGTTATTCCAGTTCATTATAGGGAATTTTACCCCACATATTTCTTCAAGCTTTAAATTAATTGAACTCTTTTTAAGGTAAGTCTTTCCAATTAGGTTTGCTTTACGAAGTATTATTTGAGCAGCATCATTAATTTCTTTTATTGGTGTGATTACTTTTAAGTTGTTTTCTACTAACAAGAATGCAGCTTTGATTGATACTTCAAAAGAGGCAGATTTTAGCAGAACATTCAAAATAGCTTCATAAGAAGGTTCTCCGAATAAATCGATATCAATATATTCTAAGGAATTATGTATAAGCCACCATTCTTTACTTTTGTAAATGGACTCAATCTCTTTGAACTTAAAGTGATTTTCGTTTAATAGCCATACAAATACAATAGACCTAAGATTTGGCGAGTTAATCCCTTTCCTTTTTTTATGCAATATTTCGCAATATTTTTTAAAATCAGGTTTGATGTCTTTATGAACTTTGTTTAAACTGCATATTAAATATGAAGCTGTGATTTCTTCATAAAGTTTTTGAGTTTGTATTTGTTCAAGAAGTGTCTTAGATACAGTTTTAGAAAATTTCTTGTACTTGCTAAAATATTTAAGAATTGACTGATACAAATGGGGGTTTTTTTTCAAAATAGCAAGTAATCGCTTTGCTAATTTTTCACTTGGATCAGCATGTGCTAAAACATATTTGAACCTAGTTTCATTCTCAATCTTATTTCCCCTGCTTAATTCAACAACTCGCTCTTGAACTTTCTTTTGGTCAAATATTAGCTTAAAATCAATGGGTTCAGGTGGTAAACTAACAGTTTTAATTTCTTCATCAATATCTACTATTTCATGAATGTTGATTTTACTCGATTGAGGAAACAAGCCAATTTCTTTACTTATATAATCAAGTTCTAATAGTGCTTTTCTAACATCATCTTCTGTCTTTCCTAACAATCTAATATCATCTACGTACCTAAAATATTTTACACTTGATTTTTTAAAGCTTTTATGTTCATCAAAGTGCTGCAATATAACTTCCGAAAGGAGGCCAGAAGGTAATGGCCCTTGGGGTATACCGTGTCCATGATAAATTCTATTTGGTGAAGAAGCAGTCCAAGTTTCCAAACAGTCTGTTAAATATTTTGAAAACTCCTTTGTGATTCCTAACTCGATTAGAAAGTGTGTTAAAACTTTATGGTCAATACTGTCATAGAATGCAGTTAAGTCAAATGAAGCAGTCCATTTAAATCCATTATTAAATGAGTCATTTATTGCATGATTATATTTCACATAACCATCAGTCCATTTTTTATAGAAAAAGGAACTTGATTTTCCTGCATATAAGTGTCCAAATACAGATTTATGATAGTTTTTTTTAGCCTTTTTATGTAGTTTCTCAGCAATTACAAAAATCAGAGCCAAGTATACAATTTGGTCATTTAAATTTAAAAATGTAAAAGGTCTTAAAATTCCAGATTTCTTAGGTATGTAAAGTTTAGTTGTAAGTTCGGTTTTATACCTGTGGTACTTTAACTCTCTGTGAAGTTTGTCGATATTTTCTTCTAATGCCAGACTATATGCTTTATATAAACTTCTGAAATAAGATTTATAATTATTGTCGCTGTTGGTATTTAACCAAATCCAACAGAGTCTCAAAGTGTCTTTTTCAAAAGCAGTTTTTAAGTCATTAGTCATTATAATTGTTGTCGTTCGTTAAGCTTGCAGCCAACTTGTGTATACACGAAACTAACCTTCGTATATACACCCATTATTAGATAGATAAGTGAAAGTTTGTTCTCTATAATTGATTTTTCTCTCACAAATCATCAAAAGGACTTATTATTTGTTTAATACTTTTAGTTCCAACTCGTGTGTAAAATTCAGTTTTTAAGAAAGTATCTCCCTAAAACAAAAAAAGCTCGCGCAGTGCAAGCTTTTATAATTACTCAAAATATTCGTTTCTTAGTTTCATGGTTTCTCAAACATCTTCTAATCTTCCTCCTAATGCGCCACCCCATTACTCCCCAATACACTTGTAAACGTCTTCACCACAATCATCACATCAAAAAGAAAAGACTTCTTCTCCAAATATTCCTTCTCCAATGCCACTTTCTCCTCAATGGAGATCTCATCGCGTCCGTTAATCTGTGCCCAGCCTGTGATTCCTGGCTTCAGTTTGTCTACCCCTGCTGCGACCCTTAAGGCCATTAAATCCTCTTGATTGTACAAGGCTGGTCTTGGCCCTACAAAGACCATTTCTCCTTTGATGATGTTGATGAGATTTGGTAACTCATCCAAACTCAGCTTTCTTAAAATTACACCGATATTAAGCAGATATTGTTCAGGATTAATCAACAAATGAGTTGCTACATTCGGGGCATTCTTTTTCATACTCCTGAATTTGTAGATATTGAACAAAGTATAATTAATGCCTATTCGTTTTTGTTTGAAAAATTATCCAAAGTAGCAAATAAACAAATAAATCATTAGGGCTGATAATATCTAAAGTTAAAAAGGGGAAAACTAAAAGAAATAGATTAAAATCATACTTGATTCAAGAACTAATTGAATTTTAGACTATTTATCAGCCCTACAAACTTTGAGATAAATGAGATTTAGAATTTTAAAAAAATGCTTGTTGAACCGAAAAACTAATGCGTAAAAAATTCAAAATTGAAACTAATAACTGAACAGTTTATCTTCAAAGAACTATTTCTGAAATCAATATATTGGAATTTCTCTTGATAAAAGAAATTATTGATCATAATAAGACCAACCTCTTTCCATTGCTGCTTTTTTCAATAATTTAGCTTTGACTTTTATTTGATTACCAGATGTACATCCGCTGAAGTCAATATATGTATGCCCATCGAATGAAACATTATCTTCTATAACATTTAAACTTATTGTAATACATTCAGAAACTAAAACCGAGAGTACACCTTTTGATACATAATGAAGTGCAAAATGATCAAAAGCTTGTTTAGCATCAAATTTTTCACCGTTATAAACAGATAACATTTTTTGATCTTTTTTTGTTGGAATAAATGCTGAGGATGTTGCTTCGAAAATCTGAGAACTAACATCTTTTTGTTGAATAAAATCAGGATGAACTTGTCTATGAATAATAGTGGATGGCGTCATTGATTATTTTTGTTTAAACCAATCATTAATTCTAGCCCAATCTTCTATCAAGTTTAAATCCAGGTTCATAATATTTTCATATTCGTCAGAAAATCTTAACGAATGAAATTCAGACTTCAAACTAGTTAAATCAATAGTTAAAGAATCATCGTACAAATCTGTTGACCATTCCAATTGAATTTTACCGTCTACTGTTGGATAAGTCGATGGGTTAGGTACGATTGGATCACAATTCAAATTAAATAAAGTTAAAAACAGATTTAGCCTTTGTTTGTCAAATGCGGTACCTTCTCCATAATACCACCCGTTTCTTAGGGAGCTAATATGGTTTATTCTGACCTCTATATCGCCCGCATCAAGTTGATCTAGATGCTCAATAGTTGTAATCATGCCCATTTTATTAGAAGCATTAAATTTAGCAATTCCCTTTAATTTTAAATGTATTCCATTTTCATATTGTGAAAAAGCCTGATAAATCGTTTCTTTATGTTCTTCAGGTATAGAAATTCCACTTATTTGGATTTCATTGTTTCTAAAGCTAAAAGTTTGCTGTTGTTTATCAAGTTCTGAAACAACACCAATCCAACTACCATTTTCAAGAAATTCGGCATTAGCATTCGCAGAAAGTAATATTTTTCTGCGGGATTGTTTATTTAAAATAACTCCCCTCTCGGGCGAGAATGGCATAAAATCAATAGACTCATCTTCTCCAATATTTTTACCAATTCTATTAAAATATGTAATAAACCTTGAAGGCAGATTAACTTGTTCGTTTGAATTAGCTGATGAGACTGCATTTAGCAGCATCTCTTTCGCTTCTGCAAAATATGAAGGAATATTCTCAAAACCCACAAAAAGTGAATTTACCGCAAAAGTAGAGACTAAAACCAAATTGGAAATAACACTACCATCTTCAATTGAACTGATTTTTAGTGAAACACCATCTGAGAAACCTCGAGGAACTCTTATTCGTCCTGGATGAGCTTCTAGATATTTATGCTTTGCTAATTCAATCAACAACTCCTCAAGCGCCGCAAAATCGGCCATAAACTCTACTGGCAAAGCATGATCTTCAAATCGCTTTCCTATTAATCTTGGACTTAAAAAGATTTCACCTCTATACATTACAATTTGTTAACTTAAAGGTTGAGACTAAAGGTATTAATAAATAATCTTATTTTAACACTTGAGGTTAGATAGAAATTACTGTAAGTCAAAGCAATACTGATAGTTTTTGTTAATATAAATATCTAGAAAAAAACAATTAATTTTAAATAAGTGGCTTATATAGTTACGAAATGTAATAAATATTTCCTAAGTAGTCTACTCTTAAATATAAAATATTCCAATTAATTCAACCGCTCACTACCCCTAAACTCCTCCATCGTCGCATGTCCATTAGCACTTATATCTTTTCGCTTAATAACATTCAAAAATGTCATCCAAAGAATTTTGCAATCCATCCCAAATGATTGCTTATCAACATATTCAACATCGAGTCTAAACTTTTCTTCCCAAGAAATTGCGTTACGACCATTTACCTGTGCCCATCCTGTTATACCAGGTTTAACATTATGCCTCTTAGCTTGTTCTGGTGAGTAGCGTGATAGATATTGCATTAATAAAGGTCTTGGGCCAACTAAACTCATATCTCCTTTTAATACATTTATCAATTGAAGAAGCTCATCCAATGATGCAGATCTAATAATACCACCAATCTTGGTAAGTCTGAATTCATCTGGCAATGGGATGCCATCTTTGTCAAAAGCGTCTCTCATTGTTTTAAACTTTACAATCTTAAATGGCTTGCTATTTAGTCCTGGTCTTTGCTGAAAAAAGAAAACCTTGCCATTGTTTGCAAGGAATAACAAAATTGCAGTAAGAAGTATAAGTGGGGAAAGGATAATCAAAAGAAAAAGGGCTATAAAAAAATCGCCAAAGGGTTTTATAAAATGTTTGAACATAAATTAGTTATGCTTTGAAAAAATTATATCCAAACAATTAAAAATTCTTTCAAATTCTTCCTCAGTTAAGTTAGATCCGCTCGGCAAACACAATCCTTGCTCAAACAATTTTTCACATACTCTTGTTCCAAAAAATTTAGAACCCTCATATACTGGCTGCAAATGCATTGGCTTCCAAAGTGGTCGAGATTCTATATTCTCCGCATCTAAAGCAATTCGAACATCTTCTCTTGTAATACCTCCTGTTAATGCTGGATCAATGAGAATTGCTGAAAGCCAATAATTACTATAAAAATCTGCATTAGGTTCCGTTTGAATAATAATGCCAGCAACATCTTTAAAAAATTCGCGATAACGCTGATTGTTTGCTCTACGCTGTGCAACACGTTTGTCAATAACTTCCATTTGACCACGACCAATACCCGCCACAATATTACTCATCCGATAGTTATAACCTATTTGCGAATGTTGATAATGTGGTGCACTATCTCTTGCCTGTGTAGATAAAAAACGTGCTTGTTCCACGTAATTTTTATATTTGGATACCAAAGCTCCGCCTCCACTGGTAGTAATAATTTTATTGCCATTAAAGCTTAAAGCGGCCATTTGCCCAAAAGTTCCACAATTTTGATCTTTATAACGAGAGCCTAGAGCTTCTGCAGCATCCTCAATAATAGGTACACCAAACTGATCAGCAATATTTTGTATTTCATTCATTTTAGCAGGCATACCATACAAATGTACCGGCAATATCGCTTTAACTGATTTGTCTTTATATTGTTCTAGCGCATCTTTTAAAGCAATGGGGCACATGTTCCAAGTATCTATTTCAGAATCTATAAATACAATTTCGGCATTTTGGTAACTCACTGGATTAGTTGTTCCACAAAAAGTAAAACTTTGTACCATTACCACATCATTAGGACCAATTCCCAACATCTTTAATGCTAAGTGCAGAGCGGCAGTCCCAGATGTTAAGACAGCTGAATATATTTCATCTTTACTACTCAAATAGCTTGAAATATCTTTTTCAAAACCATCGACATTAGGACCTAAGGGAGCTACCCAATTCGTATCGAATGCTTCGTTTACATATTGTCTCTCATTTCCCCCCATATGTGGAGATGAGAGCCATATTTTTGATTCATTCATATTAGAATATTTTTTTTGCTGGATTTCCAAAATATGTACCTTTTTGTTTTATTGATCTAATAACTACAGAACCTGCTCCAATTATTGTATTATCAGGTATTTTTACACTTGGCAGAATAACTGCATTTGATCCAATAAAAACATTTTTTCCTATTTGAGCATTTCCTCCAATATCAACGTTTGCCATTATGCTTGTACAATTTCCAATAACAACATCATGACCAATTTGAGAACCATTATTTATAAAAACTAGGTCTCCGATATTAGCATCGCAAGATATCAGAGAAAAGGGCATCATTACAATTCCTTTCCCATACGTTGTTCTTTCTCCGATTAAACAAGAGCTATGTAAAAAACTATGAAATTGAAAATGGTATTTATCAGACTGCATTAGTAAATCCTCCTTTTTTGAACAATTTGCAATAGCACAAATGACTTTTGTATGTTCAGAAAAATTATCATATTCTATCTTACCTAATACGTTTAAACTATATGAATTTGCCTGACCTTCATTATAAAAGTCATCCATGTAACCAATTATGTTAATCTTCTTTTTAGATAAATTGTTCCAACTAGTGATTTCTCTAGCTAAGCCACCCGCACCAAAAACTATATATTCTAAATTATTGTATTGAATATCCTCCATCGATTATAAAGTTTTGTCCAGTAATCCATCTTGAGTTACTAGAAATTAAAAATTCAATTGTAGGCACAACGTCACTAACTTCTCCAATACCTAGTGGATGCATAGCTTTGATTTCATCTACGTTATTAGGACTTATTTGGCTGAATAATTTTTCTGTCATTGGAGTATTTACAACCCCCGGCAAAACTGCATTGACTCTTATTTTTCTTTTTGATAATTCTAAAGCACTTGCCTTTACCACTCCTAAAATGGCAGCCTTTGAAGAACAATAACCAATTTTACCAGGTTGTCCCAAAACGCCCATTACCGAGGAAACAAAAACAACACTTGCACCTTCATTACTATATTTTTTTTTAGAAAAATGCCTTAATAATTCAATTCCAGCAAAAACATTAATTTCAAAAATATTTTTAATTTTTGATGGGGAATATAATGTTAAAGGAATTGTTTCTTCAATTCCAGCACAATGGATTAAACAATCTAATTTCTCGTCAACTAAATTAATTTCAGTAAATATTTTTTCAATATTATCAGTTTCTTTAAAATCAAATGGAACTGCAATAATACTACCCGAATGTAAATTTAATAAATCTGCAATTTTTGAAAAATCTCTAGCTACAGCAAAAACTTTATTTTTACCATTAATTAGACATTTCAATGTTTCTAAACCAATTCCAGATGTGGCGCCTGTTAAAAGAATATTCATTTTATATATTGAAAAATTTAGTGTAACTTTTTTGAAATTCACAAACTCGCATTTCCTCTTCACTCAACTGGCCTTCATAGTGCGAGTTTTTTACCCCTAATTGAACTTTTTCACAAATTTCTTTATCCTCATTAAAAACTTTTTGATTAAAGTTTATCAAAGATTCTTTATACATTGATTCAACACCTTCATTTTTATCTGTACCTTGTTTCTTAGTTAAAAAAACAAAGCTTCGAAAAAGTGATTTATTTTCATCTATAGGTATAATTTGTGATAAATTAAATGAAATGCCATAGGTTGAAGAAATTAATATATTGGGAAATACAATAATATGTTTATATCCTTCAATTTTATATTCTCTATTTTGGTATGGTTGATGAATTTTAGCTTGTTTTCCTTCATTTTCTTTAAGTAACAAAGTAGCGTTCCATGCGGAATGAACATTTTCAAAAACAAAATCTAGCCCACCAGCACCTAAACGTTTGAATGTATCTGAATGGATTAAATTTACATGATAACTCTCAAGCGTATTTTCAACTAATATTTTCCAATTAGCATGAATCACCATCTCGTTTATATCAATTAGGTCTCCAAAATTTTGACTCATTTTTTCGATTTCTAAATAAAATAAACCTAAAAAATCTTTTAGAGTTTCCGTTGAATCAGGATTGATATTGACAAATACTAAATCTCCACAAAAATCAACTTTATACTCTTTCAGTTTTAAACATTCCATTTCATCCGAATTGAAATTGAATAATGGTTTTTTGGGTATGCCAAAAAGCGATCCATTTTCATTATATGACCATCCATGATATGGACAAAAAAGAGGTCTATTCCCTTTAGCCTCAACTTGAATTATAGAATGCCTATGCGAACAGATATTCTTAAAACATTTTATTTCCCCTTTACAATTTTGAATTACAACTGGAATATCTGCAATATCATGGGTCTTAAAGTCATTGATTTGAGAAAATTCATTTTTAAATCCAACAAAATTCCAGATTTTAGAAAATAATTTTTTCTTTTCATTATCCAAGACAGATTTATCAAAATATTCTAGTGGCGAAATAAAAGCTTTCATATTATTTATATTTCTTTAATTGGTTCTATAAGTGTATTTGAAATATCGATTATACAGTTACCCCAATTTAATCCTGATCCATAGCCGCTTAATACAACTTTATTTGTATTAGTAAATGATTTATAAAAAGATGAGATTAAAAGTGGAATTGAAACACCACTGGTATTGCCATATTGATGAATATTTATAGGCACTCTATCTTCCATTACACCTAACTTTGCAGCAATTTGTTTTATTATAAATTTATTAGATTGATGAAACAAATATTTATCTACTTTATTTAAATCTTGATTAAAATATTTAAATAATTCAATAATACTTGGATATATTTCTCTTAAAGTAAAATCAAAAACATTTGGCCCATCCATTGATAGTTGTAGCCTATTTTTTGTTTCATTTTTTTCATTTGAAATTACATTAAAACTATCTTTTGTAACTACATTTCTAAACCCACCATCAGGAATCATAATGGCATTATACATTCCTCCATCTGAATAAAAATTAAAAAATGATTCATCACTTAATTTTTCAGTTTTACTTATTAAAATTGCAGACGCACCGTCTCCAAATAACATAGTAGTACTTCTATCGGCATTTGATAGAATTTTAGACAATGTTTCAGCAACAATCAATAATACTTTTTGACCTTTTTGAAGAGTTGTTGCAATTGAAAATGCAGTACTTAAACCTTGAATAAAACCTGCACAACCAGCATTGATATCTAAACATAATATTTCTTTTTCAAGACCTAATCTGTGTTGTAAGATATTTGAGGTGAATGGTATTTTAAAATCAGGTGTTTGAGATAAAAATATTACACTTTTTATAGAATTTTTGTTCGTTACGTTTTTATTCAAAATAGCACTTGCAGCATTATAACCTAAATCGGAGGCCGTCACATTATTATCTACCCATCTTCTTTCAAGTATTCCAACAGTTTTTTCAAACATTTTTAATTCTTTTTCGTTTAATAAAGAATCGAAAAAAGTATTTTTAATCGTTCTTGATGGAACACAAGAAGATATATGTTCGATTGTCACACTGTTGAATTTTTGAAACATAACTAATTAAATTTATCTTGTCCAATTTTTTGAATTAATGATTCAATTGTTGTTATTGCTGCAATATCATCTGCATTTAAAGTTATTCCGAATTCATCTGAAACAAATCCAATTAGAACCATAGCAGCCATGGAATCCCAATCATCTAATTCCTTGATATTTGTATTTATTTCTAAATTAGATTCAAATTCTAATTCTTCTTTAAGTCTAGTAAGAAATTCTGTCTTTTTCATGATATTTATA
>Ga0164292_10005262_pt1 | contig 10586 bp, 8 predicted proteins | sample GEODES117metaG_FD_111486 | JGI IMG/M metagenome (GOLD analysis project Ga0164292, IMG submission 111486) | Eutrophic lake water microbial communities from Lake Mendota, Wisconsin, USA - GEODES117 metaG | ecosystem: Environmental > Aquatic > Freshwater > Lake | place: USA: Lake Mendota, Wisconsin... | reverse complement strand
TTGACCGCGGCCTGAATCGCATAGGTGCTCGACATGTTGAGCAGCGTGTAGCCATCGGCGGGCGATTTCAGTACGTGCGCCGACCCGATCGCGCCACTCGCACCGGCACGGTTTTCGACGACGACACCGGTCGGGAAACGCTCGGAAAGGCCCTTGGCCATGAGTCTTGCGATCACATCGCCGCCACCGCCGGCGGCAAAGGGCACGACAAAGACGATCGGCTTGTTGGGAAAGCCAGCCTGAGCCCGAAGCATGGGGCTGACCGCGAGAACTGATGAAGCGGCCACGCCTGAACGAACGAAATCACGACGTTTCATGGATTGTTCTCCCTGGGAATGAGCCGGAAATCTAACATGACGAGTCCAGGCGCGCAGCCGGGCGGGGCCTGCGCCGCGAGAACGCAGGCGATGCGCAAAAAGAGGACGGTGCGCCAAGCGCGAAGGTGTCGCGGGCCGATGCCAAGCACAGAGGGCCGTGGAGAAACACGCCAGGCCGTCTACGGCCGCCAGGCCGGGATCTCCCAGTCATACTGGATTGCAAGGAGGCGCAGCGTGGCCACCAGCGCAAAGCTCAGGGCAAAGCTCGCGATCGGCGCCACCGCCCAGGCATCGAGCAGCAGGTAGAGCGAACTGCCCGCAAACGCGAACACGGCGTAGGGTTTGTGATCGGAGAACGCCTTGGGGATGTCGTTGCAGACGATGTCTCTGAGCACGCCACCAAATATCGCACTGATCACGCCCATCAGGATGGCAACGATGACCGGCTGCTCGGCCTCGCTCGCGATCCGTGTGCCCAGGATGCTGAAGAGCGCGAGCCCCAGCGCGTCGGGAATCTGGATCGCGCGCTCGGTCCAGTCGATGTGACGGCTGCGAAGAAAGGCAATTCCCGCAACCGAGAGTGCGAGCAGCACCCAGAGCCAATAGTGCTGCTCGACCCAGAAAAAGGGCCGGCGGTCCAGAAGCACGTCGCGCAAGGTACCGCCGCCAAAGGCCGTCAGCCCGGTCACCATGCAGACACCCACCGCATCCAGGCGCTTGCGCAGGCCTGCAATCAGACCCGATGCCGCAAACGCAAGCGTCGCGAGAATCTCGATGATGAGTTCGAAGGTGGACAATTCAGGCGCCTGTCGGAATGGGTGAGCGAAACCGGGATAATGCGTCCAAATCGTCGATTCCGTTCGCGCCCCTGTCGTCCGCCCTCCGTGCGAGACGCCGGTTTTTGAGGAGAGCCTTCGTCATGGCCGATTCCGACACCCTGCAATGGCCTTTTTTTGAAGACCGCCACCGTGACTACGCTGCTTCTGTCGAGGCCTGGGCCGCCGGCACGCTCGAGCCCCTGCTCGATTCGCAAGCATTCCGGGCGGGAACGGTCGATGAGCGCTGCCAGCACCTGATCGAAGCGCTGGGGGCAAGCGGACTGCTCGAGGTCTGCGCACCGGCGGCGGGTCCCGAAGCCTTCGATGTGCGCTCGATCTGTCTGGGCCGTGAAATCCTTGCGCGGCGCTCGGCCCTGGCCGAGTATGTCTTTGCGATGCAGGGTCTGGGCAGCGGCCCGATCACGCTCTTTGGCAGCGCAGACCAGTGCGAGCGCTACCTGCCGGGCGTGCGCGCCGGGCGCAGGGTCGCGGCGTTTGCGCTCTCCGAGCCTGACGCGGGATCGGATGCATCGGCGATCGCCACCACCGCCCGCGTGACCCCCACGGGCTGGATCCTCGACGGCGAAAAAACCTGGATCTCGAACGGCGGCATTGCCCATCAATACGTCGTGTTTGCGCGAACCGGCGAAGCGCCCGGTGCCAAGGGGCTCTCGGCCTTCATCGTCGACGCGGATCAGCCCGGCCTCAGCGTGGCTGAGCGCCTGGAGATGATGTCGCCTCACCCCATCGCACGCCTTCGCTTCGAAGGCTGTGCGGTGGACCGTGCGCAGTTGCTGGGCCAGCCGGGCGAGGGTTTCAAGATCGCGATGGCCACCCTCGACGTGTTCCGCACGACCGTCGCCGCCGCCGCGCTGGGCTTTGCCCGCCGGGCGCTCGCCGAAGCCTCGCGACGGGCCGCTACCCGAGTTGCGATGGGCAAGCCCCTGATCGAGCACCAGTTAATCCAGGGGAAAATTGCGGACATGTGCTGCGCGGTGGACCAGAGTGCGCTGCTGGTCTACCGCTCGGCCTGGACGCGTGATGTGCTGAAACGCCGCGTCACGCGCGAATCCTCGATGGCCAAACTCTGCGCGACCGAGGCCGCGCAGCAGGTGATCGATGACGCGGTACAGATCTTTGGCGGCCTGGGCGTCATGACCGGCGTACCGGTGGAGGAGCTCTATCGCGACATCCGGGCGCTGCGGATTTATGAGGGCGCGAGCGAAGTGCAAAAGGTGATCATCGCGCGGCAGCACATGGCGAGCCTGGGCTGACAGGCACGTCGCCCGGGGGCACGGAAGCGCGTCGCCCGGGGCACGGATTGCGGACCGTGGGCTGCGGATCGCGGCGCGTGGGGCGCGCCGCCCGCCGAGCGACCACGCCTTACCGTGCCCGCCGGCCGCGCGGTACCGGACCGGTGCTTTCTCGAAACACGATCTGCACCGGCAAGCTCAGACAGCGCTCCCAGACCCGGCCCTCGAGCCGGGCAATCAGGTGCTCGGCGGCGGCCGTGCCCACCTCGACAACGGGTGTGGCGACGCTGGTGAGGCCGGGCTGCTGGGTCTCGCCCAGTTCGGTGTTGTCGACGCCCGTAATCGAGATGTCCTCGGGTACGCGCACGCCCAAGCGCCGACAGGCAAGGAGCGCTCCCACGCCAAACACGTCGTTGGTGCCCAGCACGGCCGTGGGACGATCGGGCAGCATCAGCAGCTCGCTCATCGCCGTCTGCGCCGCCTTGAGCGAGATGGGCGCGTACCGGATGAACCTCGGGTCGAGCCTGAGCCCCGCCTCCTTCAGCGCGCGCCGCAGGCCCGCGCCCCGGGCCCGTGCGCGATCATTGTGCTCAGGCGGCGCGCTCAACAAACCGAAACGTCGGTGTCCCAAACCAATGAGATGGCGGGCCAGCGCATGGGTCGCTGCGGCATTGTCAAACCCGATGTTGGGATGAGGCGCGCGGGGGTCAGCGCCCCAGGTCAGCACGAACGGCCGCTGGTGCTCATCGAGCAAGGCGTACAACTCGGGCGCGTGATCAAGGCCAACGAACATGAAAGCATCGACCCCGTGCTCGATCAGCTGCGCCGCGACGCGCAACTCCTTGGAGAGATCGTAGTGATGTTCGGCGACCACCACCGAATAGGACTGGGCGTCGAGCCGGCGCTGCAACGCGCTGGTCGTGCGCGCATACAGGGCGTATTCGAATGAGGGCACGACCGCACCGATCATCCGGCTGCGACGGCTGCGCAGCGACCGGGCCGCGCCATGCGGCACGTAACGCAGCGCCGCGACCGCCTCGAGCACCCGCGCGCGAGTCTGGGGGTCGACCCGCTCCGGGGTATTGAGCACGCGGGAAACGGTCGCACTCGAAACCCCCGCCGCGCGCGCCACATCGAGCGCCGAGGCGCGCGCCGGTGCCCGCATCCCGGAGGGCTCAGCCGGCCCATCGCCGGACGATTCAGAATGAGGACGGGAGGGGTTGTGGGGCATGGTCAATTCGCCTCGATCCGGCCGATATACGCCACCGGCTCAAGGTTTAAGTTCTGGACGCGCGTCTCAAGCTTTGGTATTTTGCGCAATGTAAACGATTACACCAAAACCCGATCACCGTTCTCGATCGAACCGCGGACCCTGATCCGCCCATACTGGAGGAGACCCGAATGAGCCGTTCCCGTTCCACCCCCCCTGTCGATTCCGGCCGCCGCACAGCGCTCACCCAGGCTGCCGCGCTCGGTGGTGCGGCCGCAGCCGCGCAGGCACTGCCCGCCACAGCCCTCGCCCAAGGCGACGACCTCGCCCCGTATCGTGCGGCCAAGATCGACTGGCGCCAGGCAGCCGGCGAGTCGATCACGGTTGCGGTGATCCCGGCGAGCTACTTCGAAAACCTGATCGGCCTGCAGCCACAGTTCGAAGCGCTCACCGGCATCAAGGTCCGCTTCGAAAAAGTGCCGCCCGGCCAGATCCGTCAGAAGGCCATGCTCGACCTGTCATCGAAGACCGCGACCTACGCGACGCACGCGGCCGATCCGATGTACTACCCGCTTTACGTGGCGAACAAATGGGTCGAGCCGCTCGATCGCTACCTGAGCAACCCCAAGCTCACCGATGCCGCTTGGCTCGACTTCAACGATATCAACAAGGCCTGGCGCGAATCGGCCTCGGTCGACGGCAAGCCCTATGGCATGCCCTTTGACGGTGAGGTCACGGTTCAGGTCTACCGCAAGGACCTATATGAGGCCAAGGGGCTCAAACCCGCCACCACGTTCGAACAGCTGCTTGCCAACGCCAAGGCGCTCAACGACCCAGCCAATCGGATGTTCGGGCTCGCCATGCGCGGCTTTGCGGGTGCCGGCCAAAACATGTACATCTACCCGTCGATCCTGCGCGCTTTTGGCGGCAGCTGGTTCGAGGGCAAGACGCTGGTGGTCAACTCGCCGATCGCCGTGCAGGCGCTCGAGTGGTACGTGAATGCCCTCAACCAGTATGCGCCGCCCGCAGTTCGCAACTGGAACTGGCCCGACATCGCAGACGCCTTCTCGCAGGGGACGCTTGCCTGCTATCTGGATGCGCATTCTTCCGCCTCGGTCATCAACGATCCGTCCAAGTCCAAGGTGATCGGCAAGATCGGCTTTGCACGCTGGCCCAAGGGCCCGGCGGGCAAGGGCGTGACCTCGATCTGGAACTGGAGCTTTCCGATCAATGCGGCCCTCTCTGATCGGGCGAAGACCGCCACCTGGCTCTTCCTCTCCTGGGCTGCATCGACTGAGACACAGGTGCGCACGTCCTGGAAATTTGCCGGGGCGGCCAAGCGGTCGGGCGTCAATCGCACGTCCATCTGGCAGTCGCCCGATTTTGCGAAGTCGATGGCGGGCATGGGGGACAACTTCATCAAGACCGCGATGGATTCGCTCGCGATGGACACCGACGTCGACTGGCGGCCGCGCGTGCCCCAGTGGCCGGCGATCGGCGAAACCATGGCGACCAACATCCAGGCCGCACTGGTGGGCCAGAAAAGAGCCAAGGTCGCACTCGACGAGGCGCAGGCTCGGATCACGCAGATCCTGCGCGGCTGATCGCGATTGCCTGAGCCGCCCGCCAGCACCGCGAGGAGCGGCTCCGGCGGTGTTGTCTGGCGGTACAACCGGAGCCGCATCGCGGCTCCGGTGCCACCACGCGTTGCCCGAACCCATAAACTGTATGGCCAAAGCAGTTCTATCCCTCGAAGCCCAGGAGCGCCGCTTTGCGGTGCTCCTTCTCGCGCCAGCGCTGCTCGTGCTGATCATCACCACGACGATTCCACTCGTCTATCTCGCCTGGAATTCGCTCCAGAACCTCAATTTCAGCATGCCGTGGATGCGCGGCTTTGCGGGACTGGGCAACTACATCGCGATGGGGTCGGACCCTCGGTTCTGGAATTCGTTGTGGTTGACAATTATCTACACCGGCACCACCGTCACGCTGCAGGTCGTGATCGGGCTCGCCTTCGCGCTGCTGGTGCTGCGCATGCCGCGCGGCCAGGGCGTGATCCGGGTCGCGCTGATCCTGCCGATCGTGCTCGCACCCGTGGTGGTCGGCCTCTTCTGGCGCACGCTCGTGCTCTCGCCCGATTTCGGGCTCGTTGATCTCGTCACCCGCGCGCTTGGCCTCGGCTCATACAACTGGCTGGGTGACCCGCAGCTCGCGCTGATCTCGGTGATCTCGATCCACACCTGGCAATGGACGCCCTTCGCGTTCCTGGTGCTGCTCGCATCGCTTGCCACGCTGCCCCCGGATGTCTACGAGGCCGCACGGCTCGATCGCGCGAGCGCCTGGCAGCGCTTTCGCTACATCACCCTGCCGCTCGTTCGTCCCGCGATCGTCATGGTCGTGATCCTGCGGATGATGACAGCACTCTCGGCCTTCGCGGCGATCTATGCAGCCAGTGGCGGCGGGCCCGGCTCGGCGACCGAGATCCTCAACCTCTATGCCTACCGGACATCATTCGTCGAACTGAACCTCGGCTACGGCAGTGCGCTCGCGATGGTGCTGCTATCGATCACCCTCGGCGTGTCATGGCTGATGTTCCGACTGAGGCGCGCGCGATGAGCAGCACGCGCCTGACCCGGCCCGGAGCCGCACTTCGCCGGCTGCTGATGTTCTGCGCCGCGGCGGTGCTGGTGCTCGTCTGGGCCTTCCCGGTCTTCTGGGGATTTCTGACATCGTTCAAGACCGAGCGCGATGTACTCGCCTGGCCACCGGTGCTCTTCTTCACGCCCACACTCGACAACTATCGTGCGGTGATGCAAGGCAACAGTTCGATCCTGCCCAACCTCTGGTCGAGCTTCGTGGTCACCTCGCTCGCGACCCTGATCACGATGCTCTTCGCCGTACCGGCCGCCTATGCGATGGCGCGACTCAGGATGCGGCTCAAACGCACCACCGGCTTCTACGTGCTCGCCACGCAAATGCTCCCTCCGGTCGGGCTGATCATTCCCTACTACATCGTGCTCCAGAAAATCGGTGGCCTCGATACCTACTCGGGCATCACGGCGATCTATCTGAGTTTTTCGCTGCCGTTTGCGATCTGGCTGATGATCACCTACTTCGAGGACGTGCCTTTCGAGATGGAAGAAGCGGCGCTGCTGGATCGGGCCGGGCGGATGCGCACGCTCTGGTATGTGATCCTGCCGCAGGTGCGGGGCGGGATTGCCGTGACCACCATCTTCGTTTTTCTGAATGCGTGGAACGAGTTCCTGTTCGCAGTCGTTCTCGGCGGCAATACGGTCCGGCCGGTGACCGTTGCCATGTACAACTTCATCTCGGTCGAGCAGACCCAGTGGGCGCTGTTGTCGGCTGCCGCCATGCTCGCGATGGCGCCGGTGATCGTGATCGGGCTCGCCGCGCAGCGACATATCGTCAAGGGGCTCACCGTCGGCGCGGTCAAGGGCGGAGGCAGGCGATGAATCGGCCGGGATGTGTCGCAGGTCATTCAAAGGAGGGGCGATGACCCGAAAGGGAGAGGCGATGACACGATCGGCCAGCGTACGGATCGAAGGCGCCGTCAAGCGCCATGGCAAGACCACTGTGCTGCATGGCATCGATCTCGAGGTCCACCCGGGCGAGTTCTTTGCCTTGCTGGGACCGTCGGGATCCGGCAAGACGACGACACTTCGGCTTCTCGCCGGCCTCGAGACGCTCGACGGCGGACGCGTGTTTCTGGATGGGGTGGACGTGAGCCATGCCGAACCGGGCGAGCGCGACGTAGCGATGGTTTTTCAGAGCTACGCGCTCTATCCGCACATGACGGTCCGGGAAAACATCGCCTTTCCGCTCAAGATGATCGGGGAGCCGGCCGACCGGATCGCTGCCGCGGTGATCGAGGCGGCCGAGCGCGTGGGCATCGGCCATCTGCTCGAGCGCCGGCCGGGTCAGCTGTCCGGCGGCCAGCAGCAGCGTTGCGCGCTCGCCCGCGCAATCGTCCGGAAGCCCAGACTCTTTCTGCTCGATGAGCCGCTTTCAAACCTCGACGCGAAGCTCAGGCTCGAGACCCGCGCCGAACTGCGCCGGCTGCAGCGCTCGCTGGGTGTGACGGCCGTCTACGTGACGCACGATCAGGAAGAGGCGATGACCATCGCCGACCGGATCGCGATCTTCATGGACGGCAGGCTCGCGCAGGTCGGCACGCCGCACGCGATCTTTGACCGTCCGGCGAGCGCGCAGGTCGCGGCCTTCATCGGAACGCCGCCCATGAACCTGCTGAAGGCCGTGCTCCATGGCAACTCGCTCGAGATCGGTACAGACAGGCTCGCTTGTGAAGGGCTGATCGTGCCGGGGGCCGGAGCGGCGGGCCCAAGCGAGCGGGTCTCAGAGCCCGAACGCACCGCGCAGGCCGTGCTCGCCGGCATACGGCCCGGCGATCTCGAACCCTGCGAGCAAGGCGGGCTCGTCGCCGAAGTCGAGTTCGTCGAGGATTTTGGCGACAGTGCAATCATCAACCTGATGATCGCCGGCACACGGGCGCGCATGCGCTCGGCTCGCCGTGAGCTCCCCGCCGAAGGCACCCGCCTGCGGGTGCGGCCCAAGCCGGAGAGCGTGCACCTCTTTGCAGAATCAGACGGGCAACGCATCGAGCTCTGATCGCGCCCCATACCCTTTTGACCTCGGGAGAACATTTCTTGAAGCGCACACCCAACATCGTGCTGATCCTCAATGACGACATGGGCTTCAGCGACATCGGCTGCTATGGCGGCGAAATCGAGACCCCGACGCTCGATGCGCTCGCCGAGCGCGGCCTGCGGTTCTCGCAGTTCTACAACACCGCCCGATGCAGCCCTTCGCGCGCCTCGCTGCTCACCGGCCTGCACCCGCACCAGACCGGGATCGGCGTGCTGACCTACGACCTCGGCCCCGAAGGCTACGCAGGCAATCTGTCGGAACACTGCGTGACCATCCCCGAGGCGCTGCGCGGCAACGGCTACCGCACCTACATGAGCGGCAAGTGGCATGTGGCGAGCAACCTCGTGAGCCCCACCAGCGCCTGGCCGATGCAGCGCGGATTTGACGAGTTCTTTGGCACCATCATCGGGGCAGGGAGCTTCTATGACCCGAACACGCTCACCCGCGGCAACGACAACGCCGAGCACGAGGCACGCGACAATCCCGAGTTCTTCTACACCGATGCAATCAACGACCAGGCGGTCGACTATGTGGAAGCGCATGCCCGCGAGCATGCGGACAAGCCCTTCTTCATGTACGTCGCTCACACCGCGCCGCACTGGCCACTGCACGCGCACGAGGAGGACATCGCCAAATACCGCGGACGCTTCGACGCCGGCTGGGACCAATTGCGCCTCGAGCGGCTGCAAAGGCTCGTCGACTCCGGCATCCTGAAGCCCGATTGGGGGCTCTCGGCACGCGACCCCAGCCAACCCGCGTGGACCGAGGCCGAGGAAAAGGCCTGGCTGCTGCGCTGCATGGAGGTGTACGCCGCGCAGGTCGACCGGATGGACCAGGGCATCGGGCGCATCGTCGAAGCGCTGAAGCGAAACGGCCAGTTCGATGACACGCTCATCATTTTTCTCGCCGACAATGGCGCCTGCGCCGAGGACATCCCCGAGGGCCTGTCGGTCGATGTGCTGGTCGACAAACTGATGATTGCGCGCTCGCATACCCGCGCGGGCGAACCCGTGCTATTTGGCAACAACCCCGGCATCATGCCCGGCGCGGAAAACACCTATCAGAGCTACGGCACGGCCTGGGCCAACCTCTCCAACGCACCGTTTCGCCTCTACAAGCACTGGATCCACGAAGGGGGCATCGCAACGCCCCTGATTGCGCACTGGCCCAACGGCATCCGTGATCAGGGGGGCATCCGCCATACCCCGGGCTATCTGCCGGACATCATGGCCACGCTGCTCGATGTCAGCGGCACCGCCTACCCTCAGACACGCAACGGGGCTCAGGTTCCGGGGCTCGAGGGCGCGAGCCTCAAGCCCGCCTTCGAGGGCGATGGGCTGCCCGAACGTCCCATGTTCTGGGAACACGAGGGGAATGCCGCCGTGCGCCTGGGCCGCTGGAAACTGGTCCGCAAATACCCCGACCCTTGGGAACTCTACGATCTCGAGACCGACCGCACCGAGTTGCACGACCTCGCCGCCCTGCACCCTGAGCGGGCGAACGATTTGCTCGCGCTGTATGCGGCCTGGGCGCAACGCTGCGGGGTGATCCCGCGCGAGACCATCCTGGAGATCATGGCGCGCAACCCCGAGCCCGCGTTCTGGGAAAAAGAGGACGAGTAGGCGCGAAGATGGCTCAGTGTTGCGGCCCTGAGGCGACGAACGCTTTGACGCGGGTGCCCCGCGCGCGCGAGCGGCCGGAGGAGATCGGCTCCGTCGTTGTCAACACAACGATCGAGGGCTCGATGATCGCCATTGTCGGTGGCCGGGCCGCGATTGGCCAGGGCGATCCCGAAGGTTTTGCGAGCGACGGCGAGGGGCCCGCCCGGAGCGTGACACTCTCACCCTATCGGATCGGCGCAACGACGGTCACGAACGCCCAGTTCGCCGAATTCGTAGGCGCGACCGGCTACCGAACCGAGGCCGAGCAGGCAGGCGAATCGTTCGTGTTCTATCTCCAGCTCTCGGAGCGAGCACGGGCGAACGTGCGGCGGGTGGTGAAGGACCTGCCCTGGTGGCTGATCGTGCCGGGCGCATGCTGGCGGGCGCCTTGGGGTCCGGCTTCGGATTGGCAGACAATCGCCCAGCACCCGGTGGTGCACGTGAGCTGGCACGACGCTTTGGCGTTTTGCGAGTGGGCGGGCACGGCGCTCCCCAGCGAAGCCCAATGGGAGCACGCTGCGCGCGGCGGCGAAAGCGGACAACGCTATCCCTGGGGGGACGCCTTCGAGCCGGACGGGCAGCGCCGCTGCAACACCTGGCAGGGACGATTTCCCAATCAACCGGCGCCGGGTTGGCCCCCC
>Ga0164292_10005257_pt1 | contig 10589 bp, 4 predicted proteins | sample GEODES117metaG_FD_111486 | JGI IMG/M metagenome (GOLD analysis project Ga0164292, IMG submission 111486) | Eutrophic lake water microbial communities from Lake Mendota, Wisconsin, USA - GEODES117 metaG | ecosystem: Environmental > Aquatic > Freshwater > Lake | place: USA: Lake Mendota, Wisconsin... | reverse complement strand
GCTCCTGGAGAGCTTTCCAAGACCGTGCCTGTGTCGGTGCGAGGAGATCGGTTGATCGAACTGGACGAGCTGTTTGGAATGCTGCTCAGCAATCCTCAGCGCGGGTATCTGGCGGATGAATTGGCCGAAGTCGCGATTGCTGACAATGATGGTTGGGCCCACCCCCAAGAGATTGACTTTGGCACTGAGCAATCGCCGGTGAAAAGCGGCGCCGTCGCACTCGGTGCGCTCCCTTACAACGCGGCCAAGGGGCTCGGCTGGTATTCCGGCTTGTCCAATCTGCAGGTGGTTGATCGAGGAGTGGGAACACCGGGCTTGCGCGACCTTGTATTGACTTCGAACTCTGGCTTGGCGTTCAACGTGCCCAATGGCAATTATTTTGTGATTATCACCTTTGGCGACGCCGTTCAGGCCCACGATCAAATGCGTCTGACGTTGGAAGGCTCGGCCAAACCCGTGGTCTCCACCGCAGCCAATCAATTCCTGAACAGGGCCTATTCCACCAGCGTGACTGATGGGCAGTTGAATCTTGTCTTCAGCGATTTGGGTGGTGCTGATCCAAATGTCGCCGTTTCTGGCATCGCTTTCCAGCGGCGTTAAGCTGTCATCCACTCAAAGCGATTGCTAGCACCGATTGCACTGAATCTAAGGGATTTGCCGAGCCGATACGGGAATAGCGGACCAGTCAGTCCGTCAATTTTCTGAAAGAGTGTTCGGCGGTTCGCGGCCGTGAGCCGCTGCACAACCTGGTGCCGCCTGCCAATCGTGTTCGACTGATGCAACTTCGTTGTTGGGCAATCCTGTGTTTGATAGCCATGGCAATCTTGCCCTTGGCCAGCGGCTGCGCCGGTCGCAGCCTGAAGGAGATTGCTTCCCAGGGTTGGCGGGTCGGTCCCAATTACCAGACTCCCGCAGCCGCGGTTTCAGATGACTGGATCGATTCAGAAAACGTACGGATAGACCGTGGTCAGGAGCCAGCTGGTCGCTGGTGGGAGTCGTTTGGCGATCCTGCCCTGAGCCAATTGATCGACTTGGCTTACCGGCAGAACCTGACCCTTCGCGAGGCGGGTTGGCGAATTGAGGAAGCTCGCGCGCGGCGGGATGTCGTAGCCGGGAACCTGTATCCTCAACTGCAAGAGCTGCAAGGAGATTACCTGCGTTCCAAGCGGAGTACCGAGACAGCGCTCTTTCCCCCGATCGATCCTTCCTCACCGTTTGCCAATCTGGCCCGAACCGAATTCAGCAATTGGCGCATCGGCGGCGCACTCGCCTGGGAACTCGACTTTTGGGGTCGTTACCGTCGAGCGATCGAGTCTGCCGACGCTCGGCTCGACAGTTCCTTCGAGAGTTTCAACGAAGCCGTCGTTTTGCTGGTCGCCGAGGTGGCGAGTACCTATGTCGAGCTGCGGACGGTGGAGCAGCGGCTGGACGTTGCGCGCAACAACCTTCAACTCCAGGAAGAAAGTGCGCGGGTGGCGCAGGCCCGCCTGGATGCTCGGGCGGCAAACAGCGAGCTTGATACCCCACAGGCCAAAGCCAACCTGTACAACACGCTCGGCGTGATAGAGGCGATCCAGATCCAGCGCCGACAAGTCGAGAACCGCCTCTGCGTGTTGCTCGGAATGCCTCCCCAGGAATTGAACGAGCTGCTGGGACCATCCCGCGGAATTCCGCTCGCCCCCGAAGCTGTGGCCACCGGGGTGCCCGCGGATTTGCTTCGCCGCCGCCCGGATGTCCGACGGGCGGAACGCCTGCTCGCCGCCCAGTCGGCCCAAATCGGTGTTGCCGAGTCCGAGCTCTATCCCCGAATTTCACTCGTCGGTTCGCTGGGCTGGGAGGCCGAGCGGTTTGGTGATTTGTTCAACGGCAGTGCCTTCAGTGGTGCGATCGGGCCAGGGTTTCGCTGGGCGGTGCTGAACTACGGACGCTTGCTCGGCAACATCGCGGCCGAAGACGCGCGATTCCAGCAGTTGGTCGCCACTTACCAGCAAACCATCTTGCGGGCGAATGAAGAAGCCGAGAATGCGATCGTGGCCTACCTTCACTATCTCGATCAGATCAAGGCCCGCGAGGAAAGTGTGCGGCAGGCAGAGGAAGCCCAACGAGTGGCTCAAGTCAAATACCTCGAAGGTGAAATTGACTTCAACCGCCTGTTCACCGTTCAACAACTCCTCCTCAGCCAACAGGAGTTGCTCGCCGTGGCTCGAGGCAACTCAGCCCGAGCCGTCGTCGATCTCTATCGCGCTCTGGGGGGTGGCTGGGAATTGAGCCCAACGGTGGTCGAATCCATCGTCCCCGGTGAAACCGAAACGGCTCCCAGCGTTGAGCCGACAACGAAAGTTCCTTGAGGATTCAGCTCAGGCCGCACTTTTCATGCTCCCCGGTTCATCCCTTCCTTGACCCGCTTGCCAGTCTGACCCATAGTTAATTAGCGGACGGACTGGTCCGTCGGTTTATTTGTGGAGTAGTCAAAATGGCGAATGAGCAGGCGGAAATGGAAAACGGCGCAGATGAGGCTGTCCCAGGGAGCCCTTCCTATCTCGCTGCCGACCTGCCTCGGCTTAATCGAACCGCCGGCCGCCCGCCCGATGTGGCTCGGCAGGAGCGCCGCCGAACAGAAATTCTCGATGCAGCGACCAAAGTCTTTGCTCAAGTCGGATTCACCTCGACTGACGTCCAGCAAATTGCTGCCGCAGCCGGAGTCGGTAAGGGAACTGTTTACCGATACTTCCCTAGCAAAGAGGAGTTGTTTCTGGCCGCAGTTGATCAGGGGATGCAACGCTTGACTGCCAATGTGAATGCGGCAGCATCCGTTGAGCTCGCTCCGCTCGATCGGATTGCCGCCGGGGTGACGGCCTATCTCACCTGGTTTGACCGGCATCCGGAAATGGTCGAGCTCTTTATTCAGGAGCGGGCCCAGTTTCGCGATCGCCAGCGGCCGACGTACTTTGCCCATCGGGATGCCAATCTGGGGCCATGGCGGGAGTTGATTGCCAGTCTGATTAGGGAGGGTGTGATTCGCGACCTGCCTGTGGAGTCGGTGCTTGAGGTCCTCTCGGACCTGTTGTACGGAACCATGTTCACCAATCGCTTCACCAACCGGGAGGCCCTCCTGTCGAGTCAGTGTGCCCGAATCCTCGACATTGTTCTGCACGGTCTGTTGGCCAGCCCTCAGGCCGCAGGGCCAACGCAGGACCACGAGCCACGGTCATGACGATTCCCCCGCATAAATGAGTTGGTCTGGCCTGATTGTCGCGCTTGAAGTGCTGCCTTTGATTCACCCTTACTTGATCAGCTTGGAGTCCCGCAGTGAAGTCTTGTTGTCAATCGTGGTTGCTGGCTACGTTGCTGCTCTGCGGTATTGTCGGTTGCGAATCCAAGGGCCCTTCGGATGCCAAGTCGGACTTGCCATCAACCGAAGTCGCGCGGGCTCCCCAGCCGGTAGCAGTGACCATCGTCCCAGTTGCAACACGCGCAGTTGAACGCACGATTCCGGTTGTAGGCACGCTGAACGGTTATGAGGAAATTACGATTTCGCCCAAGATCGAGGGGCGGGTTTCTCAGCTCTTCTTTGACGTCGGAGATCGGGTCGAATCCGAAGCAGTTTTGGCCGAATTGGATGATGTCGATTACCGGCTCGCGGTGGAGCAGGCTGAGCGAACACTCGAGCAGGAACTGGCTCGCTTGGGTTTGACCAAACTCCCGGGCCCTGATTTCGATCCGGAGTCCAATCCGACCATCGTCAGTGCGAGACTGTTACAGGAGAATGCCCAGCAGCAATATGAGCGGCAGCAAAAACTGTTTGCCGAGCGGGCTTCATCGGCTGAGTCCTTTCAGCGCGCGGAAACGGAACTCAAGGTGGCCGAAGCCGCCCTGATTCAGGCCAGGCTTCAGGTCCAGGCGACTGCAGCGGCTGTTCGCCAACGCCTGGCGGCAGTCGAGGCCGCGCAGCAGAAGCTCGCCGATACCCGCGTTGCTGCTCCGCGGATCGAGCCACTCAAGCTTTCGGCCAGCGGCCCGAGATTGTCCGCCGCTGAGTTGAGCTATGTGGTGGCTGAGCGAATGGTCTCGGTCGGCGAGATGGTGCGGGCCTTTCCGACGACCCCGATTTATCGGCTGGTGCTAGACGACCTCCTGAAATTCAAGGCAACGGTTCCCGAGAGGTATGTCTCCCAAATCAGCGTGGGCCAGGAAGTGCGATTGCTGGTCGAGGCTTGGCCAGGGGAGGTCTTTCCCGGGGCGGTCTCCCGCATCAACCCTACAGTGGATGTCCAGAATCGGACGTTTGAAATCGAGGTCATGCTGCTCAATCGCGATCATCGGCTCAAGGCGGGAGGGTTTGCGAAAGCAAGTGTCGTTACGGTCACTTCCACCCAGGCTCTGGTTCTTCCGCTTGAGTCTCTGGTGCGCTTTGCCGGGGTCACCAAGGTCTTTCGGATTCGTGACGGGAAGGCTGAAGAGGTGCTGGTGAAACTCGGCGCTCGGGGGCCCGACTGGTATGAAGTGCTGGGTGAACTTGCAGCGGGCGACCAGATTGTGACCAGTGGGCAGACTCGCTTGGCAAATGGCACGCCCGTGACTATCCGGCATCCGGAATCTCCGGGTTCCACTGGTACCGATGGTGGCGCCAACAGCCGAGCGCCGGTTGAGTGAACCGGCCAGCTGGAAGCGCCTGATCGCTTGGATGTCCGCTGAAAGTCTTCGCTGATTCACCTTTCCCTTCTTTGCAGTCGACCATTCCATGAGCATTTGGGAATTCTGTATCCGCCGCCCCGTTTTCACGATCATGTTGGTCAGTGCCCCGGTTGTCATGGGACTGGCCTCATATTTTCGCCTCGGCGTTGACTTGTTTCCCAACGTTGATCTTCCGGTGGTCGTGGTCACGACGACGCTGAAGGGAGCCAGCGTTGAAGAAATGGAGTCGGGGGTGACCAAGCTGATTGAGGAAGCCGTCAACACCATCTCGGGCATCGATGAGTTGCGCTCGACGACCAAAGAGGGCTACACCCAGGTCGTGGTCAATTTCCTGTTGTCGAAGAATGGGGACGTTGCTGCCCAGGAGGTTCGGGACAAGGTATCGACAATCGTGGGCCGTTTTCCGGTTGGGACCGATCCGCCGCTGATTGACAAGTTTGACATCGATGCCGCACCAGTCATGACGTTGGCGATTTCGGGCCGGCGAAATTTTCAGGAAGTCACCGAGATTGCCCGCAAACAGATCAAGGAGCAATTGGAGACCGTTACCGGTGTCGGCGCGGTGACGCTCGTGGGTGGCCGTAACCGGGCGATTAATATTCTGCTGAATACGGATCAGCTGTTTGCCTATCAGCTATCAGCGGAAGATATTCGCCAGGCGCTGCTCCGGCAGAATCTGGAGTTGCCGGGCGGTCGAGTCGATCAAGGTCCGGAAGAGCTGGTCCTTCGAACCATGGGACGGGTGGCATCAAGTGAGGACTTTACCCAGCTCATTGTCGCCGATCGGCAAGGATACCCGGTCCGAATAGGCGACATTGGAAGGGTAGAGGAGTCGTTTGAGGAACCGCGTGGCTTCAGTCGACTGGATGGCGACAATGCGGTCAGCCTCATCGTGCAAAAGCAGTCTGGCCTGAATACGGTCGAAGTTGTCCACGCGGTCAAGGAACGGCTGGAGAAAATCCGGCCGACGCTTCCGGCCGACATCTCCACCGTGATTATTCGGGACCAGTCACGCTTTATCGAAGCTTCCATTGAAGAGGTGAAATTCCACTTGCTTCTGGCGGCCGTCCTGGTGAGCCTGACCATTCTGTTTTTTATTCGCGATTGGCGGACAACCGTCATCGCGACGCTGGCGATTCCGATGTCGATGGTCCCCACGTTTGCCTTTATGGATGTGATGGGTTTTACGCTCAACAACATCACGATGCTCGGTCTGATTCTGGCGATCGGCATCGTGATCGACGATGCGGTGGTGGTGCATGAGAATATCTTCCGGCATATGGAGGAGTTCGGCTCATCTGCAATGGATGCTGCCCGAAACGCTACTGGCGAGATTGCCTCGGCAGTGATGGCGACGACGCTGTCGCTGTTGGTGATTTTTGTGCCGGTCGCCTTCATGGAAGGTCGAGTGGGGCGGTTTTTCAATAGCTTCGGCTTTACCGTTGGTTTCGCGGTGTTGATGAGCATGCTGATTTCATTGACGTTGACGCCGATGCTCTGTTCGCGGTTTCTCAAGCTGGATGCCGGCCACAAGTCCAGTCGCAGCGGACTGTTCAGTCGCTTGCTTGATAGCAGCTATTTGGGGATTCTCCGGTTTTCGCTGCATCACCGCTGGCTCGTTGTCCTTGCCGCCCTCGGGGTGTTTGCAGCCACGCCCTATGTCTTCGGCCTGATCGGCAAGGACTTTGTTCCCCGCGATGATCAAAGTGAGTTTGAAGTGGCAATGACCTTGCCTGAGGGGTACACGCTTCAGCGAGCTGACGGTCTGTTGCGGGAGATTGAGGGCCGACTCAAGAAGTTGCGAGGCGTCGTCAATGTCTTCACCATCGTGGGCGACACGACGGGACGAGTTGCCAAGGGGCAGGGGGACGTCACTGAGGTCAGCATTTACTGCCGCTTGGTCGATCTCGGCCAGCGGGAGTACACCCAATTCGATGTAATGGATGAAGCCCGGGAGTTGATGCAGCAGTATCCCGACTTGCGGGTCGCCGTGCAGGATGTTCAGGCCTTCCAAGCCGCTGGCTTTCGGCAGGTCGATGTCGACATGAGCTTTGTCGGTCCCGACTTGAATCAGTTGCAGGTTTATGCGGACCAAATCGCTGCGCGGATGCGGGCCAGTGGACACTTCGTGGATGTCGACACCAGCCTCTCACTGCGCAAACCTGAACTTCGGGTGCAGATCGATCGCGAGCGCGCCTCGGATCTCGGGATTCCGGTTCAGACCATCGCAGCCACTCTGAGCATCCTCGTCGGCGGCGAGCCGATCAGCAAGTACAAGGAGTTTGACGAGCAGTACGATGTTTGGCTGCGTGCCGAACGCTCTTTCCGCGACGACCCGGAGGCCATTGTGAATATGACCGTTCCTTCGCCGCGCGCGGGACTGGTGCCACTATCGAACGTGGCGACGGTACAGCCGGCCCAGGGACCGACGACAATCGAGCGCTATGGCAGGCAGAGGCAGATTGTGGTTCTCGCCAATCTCAAGGGGATTGCTCTGGGAGATGCGGTGAACGAGATCAATCAAATCGTCGCCGAGCTCAATCCGGAGACCGGTTATCGGCATGAGTTTATCGGGCGGGCCAAGCTGCTCGCCGAAACCAACGCCAATTTTTTAATTGCCTTTCTGTTGAGCTTTCTCTTCATGTATATGGTTTTGGCAGCACAATTTGAAAGTCTCGTGCACCCAATCACCATTCTGCTGGCCTTGCCGTTGACGCTGCCATTTGCCTTTCTGTCGCTCTATCTCTTGCGGACCAATCTCGACATCTATGCAGTCTTTGGCCTGTTCATGCTGTTCGGGATCGTGAAGAAGAACGGGATTCTGCAAATCGATTACACCAATACGCTGAAGGAACAGGGCAAGGAGACGGAGGCGGCGATTCTTGAGGCCAATCAAACTCGCTTAAGGCCAATCCTGATGACCACCTTGATGCTGATTGCGGCAATGGTGCCGATCGCTTTGGGGCAGGGACCGGGTGCCGGTTCCCGGGCGAGTATGGCCAAGGTAATCATTGGAGGGCAAGCTCTGTCCTTGCTGCTCACGTTGCTCGTTACCCCCGTGGCCTACTCGCTGTGGGATGACTTGATTCACCACGGGATTGGAAGTTGGTTCAAATGGCCGTGGCGCTCGACCAGGAAAAAACGACAAGCCAATCCGGCAGCCGAGACAGCCGAGTGATTCTCGCCCTTGGCATTTCCGCCAGTTGCCTCCGTGAACCGGTAGTCGCTCGCTCAGTCCGGTTCCTGTTCGAAGTGGTCACCAGCGTCTGCCAGAGCGAAGGCCGCGCATGGTATTCTTTAAGCGGGCGTTGAACGGGCGATCGTTGCCCGGCCCTTGGGTTTTGCATTTTCCACCCTGTCAGGTTCGTATCGCAGATGGTTCGCACGCTGAATTTACATGCCTTGGGATGGCTGTTGTTTTTGGTTACGGCAACAGGGGCATTGGCCCAAAGTGCGTCTGTTCCGCCGGCTGGTGAGGCTGCGTTGTCATCGACGCCGCGCCACAATGCGGGTGCAGCACCCGACGAGCGAATTCAGAAGGCTCGAGAGTTGGCCAATCGCTATCCGGGGAAGGTCCAGCGTGAGCGGCTCGATTGGCATTGGCTGGAAGGTGGCCGCGCCTGGTACAGTGTCGCGGTTGCACCGGATCAGGTCGAGTTCTTCTGGGTCGACAGCTTGGCTGGCATCCGCAAGCCGTTGTTTGAACCAACCCAAGTGGCTGCCGCATTGAAGGCAGAGACAGGGGAGGCGGTTGAGCCAGCAGCCTTGCGCCTGGGTGGATTAAGCGTTGAGGATGACGGTTCGGCGATCGTTTTTCGGTGGGGAGAAAAGTGGTGGCGGTATCGGAGAGATACTGAGACTTTGGAGCCAGCCGATCGACCTCAAGGGCAAGAGCTTCCGGCCCATTCGCGGGTGATGCGATCCCGTGGGCAAGGAGCAGAAACGTCGATCCGCTTCGTGAATCAGACCAGCGAACCGCTGCGCCTTTGGTGGGTCCAGTCTGATGGCAATCGGGTCCCCTATGGAGCGGTTGAACCGGGAGCTGAACGGGAGCAACATACTTTCTCCGGGCACGCCTGGGTGGTGACCCGGGGCGAGTCCGAGGTTTGGGCTGCTTTTCGAGCGGTAGAAAACGGGGGCGATGCACTACTCAGGACCGAAATGAAGTTCGCCGCCGAAAGCGCGCCGGCCCGCTCGGGTCGTGGGAACCGAAGGCCTGCGCCAACTTCGAATGAAGGACCTTGGCGGACGGAAGTCGCCGCTGGAAAGCTGTTTCTGGTCGCCAAGCAGGGTGAGCAAAGGGTTGAGTTGGGGAGCGACGGTACTCCCGACCGTCCCTACCAGGGTCCGTTTCTTTGGTCTCCGGATGGTCAGTACTTGCTGTGTACCCAACTTGAGCCGGGAGATCGCCGCACACTTACCCTCATTGATTCTCGACCGGATGATCAGGTTCAACCTCGGCAGCAAACGCAGCGCTACGACAAGCCGGGAGACCGGCTCGACCTCGCTTGGCCGCGACTGTTTCGCATCACTGCCGAGGGTGGTGAGCCGATTCAACTTTCTACGGAGTTGTTTCCAAATCCCTGGAGTCTGGGTGAATTCCGCTGGGAACCTGATGGGCAGCGATTCACCATGTTCTACAATCAGCGCGGACATCAGGTCCTTCGCTGGTTGAGCGTCGAACCAATCAGCGGAGCAGTTTCAGTGCTTTGGGAGGAATCGAGCCCAACGTTTATCGATTACGCTCAAAAGCAACAACGACGTGATTTGCCCGAGACGAACGAACTCCTCTGGATGAGTGAACGGAATGGATGGTGCCATCTGTACCTTCACGATGCCCGGACCGGTGCGGTGAAGCAGCCCGTCACTACCGGCGATTGGGTTGTCCGCAACATTGTTCAGCTCGACCCGGAGAAGCGGCAGGTTTGGGTCGAGGCAGGGGGCTTTCATTCCGGCGAAGACCCTTACCATCGCCACCTGCTCAGGGCCAGTCTCGATGGCGGTGAGGTCGTCCCGATCACTGGCGGCGACGGAGATCACGAATGGACGTTCTCGCCGGACGGGCGGTTCATTCTTGACCGCTTCAGTCGCGTTGACCTGCCTCCGGTACATCAGGTTCGCGATGCCGCGGACGGGCGCTTGCTGGTAGAGTTGGAGACGGCTGACTGGAGTGCCTTGCGGGCCGCAGGGTGGCAGGTTCCCGAGCGTTTTTCCGCTAAGGGCAGGGATGGCGTCACGGATATTTACGGCGTGATTGTCCGCCCGAGCCATTTTCAGCCGGGCCGCAAGTATCCTGTGATTGAGGAGATCTATGCCGGACCCCAAGGGGCTCATGTGCCAAAGCCGTTTTCGCTGCTGCTTGGCGATGCCCAACTGGCCGAACTCGGCTTCATCGTGGTTCGAATCGATGGTATGGGCACCAGCGAACGGAGTAAGGCCTTTCACGATGTCTGCTGGAAGAATCTCGCTGACGCCGGTTTTCCTGACCGCAGGCTTTGGCTGGAAGCAGCGGCGAAAAAGTACCCGGAACTCGACCTGAGCCGAGTCGGGATTACGGGAGGGTCGGCCGGCGGGCAGAACGCGCTCGGAGCGCTGCTGTTTCACAGCGACTTTTATCATGTGGCCGTGGCTGACTGCGGCTGCCATGACAATCGCATGGACAAAGTCTGGTGGAACGAGCTCTGGATGGGCTGGCCTGTAGAAAATCACTATGTCGAACAAAGCAACGTTACTCAGGCTCATCGCCTGCGCGGAGAACTGCTCCTGATTGTGGGTGAACTGGATAACAATGTCGATCCAGCCTCGACACTTCAGGTGGCCGACGCGTTAATCAAGGCGGATAAGGACTTTGAGCTGCTGTTCATACCCGGCGCCGGGCATGGAGCCGGGGGGAG
>Ga0164292_10005255_pt1 | contig 10593 bp, 8 predicted proteins | sample GEODES117metaG_FD_111486 | JGI IMG/M metagenome (GOLD analysis project Ga0164292, IMG submission 111486) | Eutrophic lake water microbial communities from Lake Mendota, Wisconsin, USA - GEODES117 metaG | ecosystem: Environmental > Aquatic > Freshwater > Lake | place: USA: Lake Mendota, Wisconsin... | reverse complement strand
GACCTATACCCCTTAAAAAGAGTTTCTGCCCATTCAGAGAAATTAAATGGTTTACCATATTCTTCGAAGTAAACCCATTCATAATCCAACCCGTCTGATTGAATATATCGGTTTCCTAAAACAAGAGTATTTTCGTTACAAAGTTTGCGTATTGAGAAATTTGGTAAAGTAGAAGCATCAACATGATTGAAATTTATTATACCATCATCGGTTTCAGTTCGGTAATACAGAAACGATAGGTGTGTGCCGAATTCATGTGCTTTGGGTGAACCCCACACTGGTATCAATAATCTAATGTTTGGATTAGATTGGACAAAAAAATGTAGGGTATCCCTATTTTCTATTAAGTTCATACCCTACAAATATATAAAATTTATTTCAATAATCCAAGTTATTCTCCCCAATGATTTTTACGAAGTTCGTACATATCAATTGGTTCTCTCTTCATTTGATTACCTGGTCTAAAATATGCACCTTCTTTTAAATATGAAGTTAAGAAGTTTCTTCTCATTCTACCAGTGGTATCTCTGTTTGGTTCGGAACCATGTACAACATGAGAGTGTAGTAATACTGCTTGTCCTTTTCTAGCACATCCTTCAATTTTTTTGAAATCATGCCCTTCTGGCATTACACAACTAATTCCCCTTTCACTTCTCCAATTCCCGGTATTGGTTGCCTTTCTTTCCTCATTATCTTCCATAGGTAAAACTGGCAATCTATGTGACCCCTCATAGTTCCATACTGCTCCGTTTTGTGGGTCGTGATTATCTAATGCAATTGCAACATTGATAATTTCGTTGTGTCCACATCCTGTATAAAATCCGTTTTGATGTTGGTCTCTTCCCAATTCACCTTTTGGTTTAAAATATGCCCAAGTCTGCATACCAACGATATTACCTTCCATTAAAAATTCAGATGCCTCAATCAACTTTGGATGAGCAAATAATTTTTCTAATTTTGGGGATATTTTATGTGGGTGCATAAATGGTTCAAATTCCTGCCATTTTTCAGGTTCTGCTGCGTTTCTTTCTAGTCTTAAACGATTTAATTCTTCGTTTATTTCGTCTACTTCCGCATCGGTTAATAATTCAATTGTAGTAAATCCTCTATATCTCCAATCGAATAAAAGTTGTTGTTGTTCTTCAACTGATAAGTGTTTGTATTTGCTCATAACTATTAATTTATTCTTTAAGTAAATATACTATATTTATTTTTTATTTCCAAGTTTTTAAATAATTTTATGATTTGTAAAATTGTGTTACATTTGGCAAATACAATCCTATATTTTTTAATGTAGTAGATGCAATGAACAAAGATGCTTTATTTGAATCAATGATTCCCTTATCGGTAATATCACCTTTTTCATTATAAACTGCATTTAATGGTCCTGATATTCTCCATCTAACGATTTCAACATTCCAATTTGGATTTTCATTTAATTTTTGAAATGTATTTAACGAAATTTCATAAACAAATCCGTTTACATCGTTTGCTTTTTGTGTAAAATATCTATCTATACTCCCAATAGAATAATCATCTTCGGTTGGAGATGGTACAATAGTACTAGGAATGGATAGTGAGTAGAAAGTATTATTTTTAACTAAATCTTTATACATATTAATCTTCTTCTTTAACTTCAATTCTATAAGATGCGACAATTGTAGTTTTCCAACCATTTTCATCTAATCCATGTTTTACATTCATAATTTGAAAATACCCATTTCTGTTGTATATTTCAGGAACTCCATCTATAAGGAAATATTCTCCAGAACTCAATCCAGCAATTCCATCTATTGCTAGAGTTATTTCTAAAAATGTTAGAGCAGTGGTTCCTTTTGGCGTCTTTCCGATTGTAGATTGTATTAAACTTTTATCAGTATAAATTAAATTATTAGCAGAAGTTTTACTATCTTTATTTGATTTAAATTTAACAAAATTTTGACTCAAAACTTCATTCATATTTTTTATTTCATTTTGCCCATCGTTTTTTTTGGTAATATCTTCTACAGTTCCTCCAGAAGTTAGAGTTTTATTCCAATCGTCAGAATCTTTTACCAATTTAATTTCAAGAGCATTTATTGAATAGTATCCATCGGCGTTTGGTGTTCTGTAATTAATAGCATCTTTATATGTTCTACTTGCGTTTGTTTCTGTATCTTCAGTTTTATCCTTTTGAATATTATCTATTGCAAGTTGCGTTGAATACAATGCTTGTGATTGAGCTAAAACATCTAATGCCATATCAAATGTAAATTCTTTTACGATAGAACCCTTTGCACCTATTTTGAATCTATATTTTTCATCAGATGATGTTGATGTCGATGTTGATACCGATGTTTTTAATTTTCTATCAATTATAGTATTAGTTGAAGAAGCGTTTGGATTATCATCGGGTTTGCCAATTTCTAATTCACATAACCCAAACATATTATCATTAATCAAACCCGTTAAAGCATTTACAATATCAGCTTGAGCGTATGCTTGTGAATAAAATTGTACAAATGTGGACCACTTAATAAATACATTTAAAAGATTCCCACTTATAGATGATAATGAAACAGTTTCAGATGTGTTAGATTTACTCGTTAATGTTATATTTGTATTTTGTTTTCCATTTGAAATATTAAAACTATATCCATTTATCGGAGCATCTACCAAACTACCACTATCAATTATTATTTGTTCTTTTAAATTAGCATCAGTTACTACTTTTATAGATGGTAATTGTCCTGGTAGTATAAAATCTTTTGTAGTTGATATGATATGTGGTGATGAATTTACTGGTATAATATCTCTACCATCCAATGTGTACGCCGAATCTAAAATTTTTTCAGATTGTTTATATACCTGAATATTATTTAATATTTTCATTATCAATCTAAATGAAACATATTGGTCTTTACTAAATTTAGTATCTTCCTGCTTTTCGTTTAAAATCCCCCAGTTAAAAAATTCATTCTTATCATCTTTTTCAGTTATTACTGTTTCAAGTGGTGGTTCATTCATATCCGCAGCGATTTTTTTAACCCAAGATTGAAATCCTGTTACGTTTGGGTCACTTGAAGGCTTACTTCCTTTCGCTGCTGGTTTTGCCTGTTTTACGGGCATCCATAATTGTAATTCATTTCCTGCGGATACTTCTAACATTATATCGTATGTACCATCTTCTTGGGGGCTAAATGTGTAACTAGTAACATTTCCCGCCATATAATCATACTCATAGTTAGTTTCCTCTATCGTTTTTAAATACGCCAATCTAGCCTCTCTATATGCATTATTCGTATGAGAAAATATTTTCATATAGGCATCTACATAATCCGTAAATTTCTTTTTTGCAAATAATTTAGAACCAATTATGTATTTATTGGATTTGTTTTTAATATCAGTATTCCACCCCCATTCTATTACAACTTTAATAGCAGGTCTTAAAAAAAACAATTCAAACATTTCCAATTGCTTTAAACTAAATACTTTTATTTGAAGTTGTGCAGTTTTTAATGTATTATTATTACCATCAGTATCCAACTCCATTGATGTTATAATTGGAGTAGATATTCTTCTATTTTTTTCTTCTACAACTTCTATTGGTTTTCCGTTTAAATCATATCCAATAATTGTTTTACCTGTTTGATATAAGTTTTTTATATCAGTAGTATTTGCAATCACACATCCTTGAAACGCACCTTCATAATCTTGATTTTTTACTATTTCTTCATACGGTATTGTAATATCTGTTACTACAGTAGCAGAACTCAACATTATAAATGGTGATAGAGAATTTACATAACTAATATCATTTTCTCTTTCTCTTAATTTTTTTACTATACCCGGTTTTAAAGGGGCCAAAAATGGAAATCCCATAACTTTATTTATTTATTTTTTCTAAATCATTTAATACGGTAGATATACTGCCTGGAATTCTTAATTGAGTTCCTGGATTGATAAAAAACGATGCTTCATTTAAATTGTTTGCAACTGCTATTACCCACCATAGTGATTTATCTCCAAAATATTTAGAAGCTAGTATATCTAATCTATCGGATGCTTCTGAAATAATATAAAAATCATTATCAGATGGTTTTATTTTAGGATAGATAGTACTACTTATATACTTTCGTTTAGTATCGTTGGTTGATAGGGTTTTGGAATACAAATATCTACTTGCCATTATTCTTTTGTTTCGTTTATAATAAACTTACCAACACCCGCTAATTTATCAGCTCCGGATTGAGTCATCCAACCAACCTTATTAAATTCCTTAATTGGAGTTATTCCATCATCTTCATACGATAACCCATCAAAATTATATTTGTATTTAGTAATACCACCTTGAGTTACAGTTTTATGATTTTCAATAATTTTCATACCAATTTGTACATCTATTACAGATGGATATAATGTATTATCATTATTTAGTTTGAAAAATTCAAATAATCTACTTCTTCCTAGTTGACTACCGTTAGGGTCACCAGATGGCCAGGTGGTATTATCATCTATTTCAAATGATAAACTTTCTATGTATCCATATACATTTTTATACATGTCCCCAATTGTTAAATAAATTAAATTTGGAGAAAATGCGTATTGTGATGTTTGAGTATCATTACCATATTTCATTTCAGAAATTTCTTCGTATGGAAACGCTAATGATTTAAGATAATTTACTTTTTTTATCATTACATCCTTTTCTCTAACGGTTGTATAATATAATTTTAAAGTAAATTGTAGATTACGTTCTACTCCTAAATATCTGTTTACTTTAAATGGTGAACCTAAATATCTAAAATTTGTCCATTCAGGACTTACATTTTCGGATAATCCTGTTACGGCACCCACAAATGGTACTGTTGATTTATTTCCTTCTTTTCTAAACAATACCCAAACTTGATTTGCATCTCTGTAGTATGATATATCCGTTTGCAAATCGGTAAGTGAATCATATTTTTCGGTTCTATTTATTTTGTCTGTACCCAAATCCCATATTTTGTTTTTTAGGTCAGGATACGGGGTTGTTGTAACGGAAGATACAATATCACCTAATATGTTAGTGGCGGGTTTTTCACCTCTTACATCTAATTGTACAACTTGTTTATACTCTGAAAACTTCTTTGTTGTTCCCATTGGTTTACCTCCAAGTTCGGTTCTTCCAAATTCAGGAGCAAATCCATTTGGAGTGGCATTTGCATTTTTTAATTGAGTTGCTAATTTTTTTAATTCTTTTACTGAACCAAATTTATTCAACCCTTGTTGTGCTACAAGAGCTGCTGCTGATGCAGGAGATTGTCCATCTAATAATCTCTTAATGATTGAATTGGGTGCAGGTGTATCTTTTACATAATATGCTCTATCAGCATCTACTGCGTTTCTTAATTGAGCTTGAGTTAATGCAATGAGTGTTAATGGTTTCGCAAAAGGAGCTTCACTTCTGAATATAGTATCATCTGGCCTGTTTGCAAATCCACCTAAAGCACCTCCAACTTGATTTCCAATTATATCTGCTACTTTATTGGGTGATGATGCTAATAATGCCGCACTACGGGCTACATCAACAAATCCTTTACTTTCAATTCGGATTTCTCCTAATTTTCCATAAAGGTCTTTTTTTTGTGATTTGAAAAGGTCTCTAATTTGTGCCATCTATAGTTCTACATTTACTATAAATATCTCTAATTCAGATTTATTATTAATTTTCAAATGTATTATATGAAATCACCAATGGTCTTTCTACCATTTCCACCTAATGCATAAGATTTTCTGGCCTCGTCACGAAGTTGTGTTGTAATTGCTTTGCCACTCAAATTAAGCTCACCATCAAATATACCTTGTGTGTTTATGGCAATTTGTACCAATGTTTGAGTAGCCAATCCGAGTAATGAAACGGTTTCTATTTGTAAAGCGGAGTTAAATTCGGCTTCACTTAATTGACCGGCTCCTGTTTCTTGTAGTTTTTTATCCAACTCCGCTTGAGTTAACGCTTGGGCAAACAACTTATCATTACCAGCTATTGTAGCAGCATTACCCTCATTCATTGATAACTTTATTTCCTCCTGGTTTGCTACGTCAGATTGTCCGTTTGTTGCAACATTACTAGCTAATTGTATTGTTTGTTCTGTATTTTTATCAGTAGCTGCAATTGTAGATTTATAACCTAATAAATTTGTCTGTCTTAATTGTTCAATTTTAGCAGCGTCAACTACCCCTGTTTGGCCAACAATCCTTCCTTTAGCATCCTTTCTACCCCGTCCTGTTAAATTCACCAACCCTTTTACTTTCTCAATATCTTCTTCAGTTGCGCCAGTTTTCGTCATCACCGATGGTGCATATCCCCCCAATTTGGCATATTCCGTAGCTATAAGTTCGATTCGTTTAATTTCTGCCTCCATTTTTGAATTGTAAGCAGTTATTTCATTTCCAAACGCACCCTGTTGTGCAGACAATATTGTAGATTCAATTGCAGCTTTATCTTTTACATCTATTTCAGATAATTTAGTATCTAAATCTAAAATATACTTTGATAACTGGGCATCGGTAATCTGGTTCTGCTCTTTTAATGTTTTCATTATTTGAGCCGATTGACTAGATGCTGCTGATGATGTATCAATACCGTATCCTGCTAAAATTTGGTCTTGCATCGAACCACCAGTTCCTCTGCTAGCAATGATATTAGTTGCACTTTCTGCTAAAGCATTTGCCGCTTGCGTAGCTTTTTCTTCACTTCGAGCATATTCAAATTCCCATTTTGCTCTGTAAGCTGCTTCTAATTTTATTTGGTCAAGTTTTTGAGCCTGTTCTAACATCATCATTGCTAATCTCTGTCTTTGCTCAAACTCTAATAACTTTTTTCTTTGTTCTTGTTCTAATTTTAATTTAGCTCCTTGATTTGCTATATCTTGTTTAAGAGCCGCATCTGCAAATGCTTTTCCTTTAGCCGCTTCCGCTTTTAATTCCCCACTAACTTCTCCCTCTTTACCTTCCATTAATGCCATTAACGCAGATATATCCATTCCGGTAGCCTGTGATAATTGTTGTTTAGCAAATGGATTCATTGCACCAATATCCATGCCACCCAATGCAGATTTAAGAGCCGCTGCACCTCCTGCTTGGTCACCTGCCATTAATTTAGCTCTTACTTCAGAAAGATTTACATTTTTACCCAACATTGCGGATAAACTCATTTCCGCTTTAATACTATCTTTATAGTTTAATACCATAGTATCCGATGCCTTCATCATTGATGACATTGATACACTCATTTTACTTAATAAAACTGCCTGTTTTGCAAAACTATCAGCAGTACCATTACTGAATTTATATATATCTTCACCCGCTTCTTTAATTTGATTGAAGATTACTTGAGGTGCTATATCATTTATTTTAGCAAATGATTCAAATCCGGCTATTAAATTTTGAGCCGTTTCAGCTGAAGTTTTACCCATCAAACTGAATAATTTTGTCATATTCATGACATCCTCATCACTTCCACTTAAATGATACGCCAAACCTTGCGCGTTTTCAGATAGTTGAAAACTTTGTTTAATTCCCAATCCAAATGTAGCAGTGAATTTACCTACTCCTTCTAGTATTTGTTTTGTACCAGAACCGATTGCTTTTAATGCTCTTTCCGAAATGGTTGCATACTTTTGTATAAATGATATACCAGAGGCTGATATTGCTTTCCTTTTTTCTAATTCGGCATCTAATGCTTCTTTTTCTTGGTCTAATTGAAATTGAAGTTTATCTTTTCTTAACCCTAATTCATATTCAATTTCATCTTTTACTATAGACTGTTGATATTGAAGCATATCCATTTCAGTGCCTTTCTCCCACTCAAAATAGTCTTTAGTAAGATTTTGTTTTAATTCTAATGGTTTTTGATATGTGTATTTTGCATCAATTTTTCTAAACTCTTCAGTTCCTTCTAAATTTTTCTGCATTTCTGCTACCCCACCAGGACCCATCATACTGCCTTTATTTGTAGCCATTTTTACTCCAGCTACCAATTTAGCCAATCCACCACTATTCCAAAAATCATAGGCCATTTTCAAACCACTAATTACAGCTCCTGCTGGTCCAGCTGCTCTTAATATCATACCTCCAGCCGAACCTAATCCTGCTGCGGCTTTACCCAACATACCACCTGTTCCACCACCACCCTTTATACCAGCTAATCCTTTTTTGAATCCATCAAAATTTGCTTTACCCATTAATTTTCCGGCTACGGACATGGTTTTTCTACCAAATAGGTCATTGGCAGAATCCATAGCTTGGCGTACTTTTTTTTGTTCGCCACTCTCTTTTTTCTTTTCTCCTTCTACTTTTTTCTTTGATTTTCGGTCTAGCTCTTGTGTTTTTGCGAATCCGGCAAAAGAATCTGCTAATTTTTCTGCTACTTTTGAAAAATTGTCAACGGTTGCTTGAAAAGTACCTATACTTCTTTCTTGAACTGAATCTATTGCTTCTTGTTTTCGACTCTTTGCCATAATTAATTATAATAATTACATATAAATATGCATAATACTATTTTCTTCGTGCTCTACTAGGAGCAGATGCTGCTTTTTTAGTCGCATTTTCATACAATTTAGCTTCCGCGTTCTTACTATTAAGTAATTCGTTCCAATAAAATTCTCTTAATTTAGTGGGCATGAAATATACATCATGCCAAGTAAACCCGCCATTTGAGTTATAAATTAATGAAAATATCTGTTTATGTAAAGTTACAGAATAATTACTCGGTAGGGTAAAAAAAGTCGAGTCCTATTGGAACACGAAGAGCCTCCCTCTCTCCTGTAAACGGTGATTCATAATCAAAACTCAAATCTATATCTGGAGTAATTTGTTGTATATATTTTCTTAATGCTCTAGAATCGGCTGCTCTCAACTGATTTACAACGTAATTACTAATAAACCCCAAATCTCTGTTACCATCCACTTCTAAAATAAGTCTTCTTAAACGTGTGGTAACTTCTTTTCCTTCTTTTAAAGTTTTTTCAAATGCTTCAATATCTTTATTGATTGCCACTTCATCACCATGCGTCAATAATTTAAATTTAATTAATGTTTTTGATTGTGGTAATGTGAATTCATACTCATTCTGTCTGTTAAGTAAATTTTCATTAACTTCTTTAATTGATAATTTACTCATGTCAACTTTAGTTTGAACTGGTTCGTTTTCTGCTGGGTCGGTTACCGTAACATTATATTCTGGTCCGTACGCCAATACTCTAGTTGCTATTAGAATTGCATTCTTATCTCCAATTATCAAATCAGAAAGACTTACTCCAGGTTCTACGATTATAGATTCTAATAATTTATCAATTACCACACCCTTACGAATGAGGTTTGTAGAAGTAAGAATATCTTCTTCTTTGGCTGTCATCAGTTTAACCGTAATCTCACCTTTTGCTAATGGACTATTTTCAGGATATACTAATCCTTTTGATGGTAAACTAATAATTTCCGTTGGGAATGGATACGATTTTTGTTGTTGATAAACAGGATTAGCATTTAATCCTCTGCTAACTGCTTGTTCGGTAATTTCTTCCATAATAATAACATTTTGTTTAATTATAAGTATATATAAAACAAAAAAATGGGATGTATTTCTACACCCCATATTAAATTATTTTAAAGTTTACAATTAGAGATTAATATTCAAGAATTGCGTAATCATAAGTTAAAGTTAATTCTATCGATAGTGGGTCGTTTGAAGCCCAATCTAATTCACCAAAGTTTGCTGAAGTGATGAATGCTCCTTTAAGATTCCATTGTTCAACTTTATCACCAACTGGACCTAATAAGAAGAAATTAATATCTTTCTTATAAAAAGCTGCATATCCATCTCTACCTGTTAGAGATTCGTGTGAACTTCTAACCCACTCCATTACTTGCTGTGCTCCAGATGGAACAATTGGGTCATAAAGAGAGATAGTGATATCATCCCAAGTTGATTTTCCCTTTATCTTACGCTTTACGTTGATATGGTCTAATTCAACTATTTCCGAAGTAAATGTTGGTCTACTTGCCGTTTTGATGATGTATGATTCAATACCATTGATTTCCATAATAAATCTATTCCCCAATTTGGGTTCAAAATTTCTGTAGAACATCTTGTCAAACTCTAATATTTCTGGCATTTGTGTATATATTTAATGTTTATTACTTATAAATATTGTTTTTTAAAATTATCCGTTAAAACTTGCTCCAGTTGGTAAGATGTTGAAATCAATTTGAATGAATTCAGCAGTTTTAGTTGGTTGTAAGAAGATAGCTCCTGCTAATATATTTCTATCAATCACATCAGGTGTGTTGTTAGTATCATCCATTACAACTCTGAATGCGTAAAGTCCTTGTCTTTGTTGGATACTATCCAAATAAGGATTAACGATGTTTAAGAATCGGTTTCTAGTTTCAGAAGTATTTTGTTCAAACACTAAATATCTAGATGAAGATGCAATATACTTTCTAACAGTCAACAACAATCTTCTTACGTTAATTCTATCCAATGCAGATGGTCTATCTTGCAATGTTTTTTGTCCGAATACTACGATACCTTGTCCAGGGAACTGAACGATTGGGTTTACTTTACCTTCATAT
>Ga0164292_10005254_pt1 | contig 10594 bp, 9 predicted proteins | sample GEODES117metaG_FD_111486 | JGI IMG/M metagenome (GOLD analysis project Ga0164292, IMG submission 111486) | Eutrophic lake water microbial communities from Lake Mendota, Wisconsin, USA - GEODES117 metaG | ecosystem: Environmental > Aquatic > Freshwater > Lake | place: USA: Lake Mendota, Wisconsin... | reverse complement strand
TTTTGTGCACCATATGTATGCTCCCTATTTATTCCTGCTCAAAAACGGGTATGTATTTTAGGAGTTGATTTATAAGAAAGATCGAATACCTGAATTGAAGAAACTTTTTCAACAGGTTTTTTTCCGCTATTGGTGTTCGCTAATTTCGGAATAAAAATAGCCACAACCATCAGACGCCGTCGTTTGGTGTTCTGAGGGTGACCGAGAATTCACATTTGTTAGTAAATATAAAGCAACAAAGAAGATATAAATTTTGTTTTCTTTTCATGCAAAAATTCAAGCCTGTAATCAAGGATCAACTATTTTTACTTCCACCAGGTATCGAAGATTTTGTTCCTGCCGGCAACCTAAGCTTGTTTGCTTTTGTGGTTCGAGCCGCTGGTGAAAAACACCAGGCGGCGGCGTTAAAAAAAATGAAATCAAAACTTGAATTGAAAACTCCCAAACACACCAAATTCTGATTTGGATTGTCCGGGTATGGCGCCGGGACTTAATTTCCAAACCAAATCCACGCGTAAGATTTTAAGGATATTATCGATACCGGTACCTAATTCCATATACATTTTCCGGTTCAGTATTTTGAAACTGTTTTCGCTGTTGTTGAGTTCCTGATTGGCTTGCGAAAGGTTGCCCCATAAACATTTCACGTTCCAGAACTGGCGCCATTTTAATTTACGGGTAAGAGGGATGAAGCGGAACAAACCTGAACCGAAACCATGCTCAACATTTACTCCTGCATAAGTGTCGCTCAGGTATTCAAAACGGGTCATCAGGTTAAAAGTGTTTTTGTTGTAATAATAGATATCATTTCCTGGGTGGTTTTCCAGAAAAGTAAAAGGCACCGTTCCCTGTATTTTTCCTCCGTAAATTTTATAACTTAAACTACCTGCGGTGGATAGACGAAAATTATCTTTAATGCTTAGGTTGATGCGCTTGTAATTGTAATCGCTGTTCACTACTCCGGGAAAGCCTTTGCCTAGAGTAAGCTCTACGATAGGGTATTTACTGCCCAGGGAATACCGGAAATAATCGCCTTCTAAAAACTGCTCAAGGTAGGCGTAACGTATTTTCAAAGCCACTTCAAAATTGTTGATAGGAGCTGTTTTTGCTTCGGCAACAAATGGCAGGTTTTGCAGGGGTGTATAAATGCGGTGGAGGAAAAAGGCTTCAGTAGAAAATCCTTTGCCCCATTCGTTGAGAATTTCGAATCGGGAATCTTCCAATTGCAGGAATTTGCGGCTGACATTAGGTTTTCGGATGGCCAGTGAAAAAATATTATCCTGGCTTACTTCACCGATCTGGCTAACCCCATTATCTATATCTTTCGAATAGGCCACATGAATCCTTAACAGTCTTGGCTTTCGCTTAATAAGCCAGTATGCTTCTGCACGCCCTTTTATTTTCTTATCTTTTGTTCCGTAAGCCAGATAACCATGCAGGTAAATATTCTTATGAAAACCGGGATTGGTGCCCAGGTCGAAACGAAACCTGGTGCCTTCCCATACATTGCTGCTGATCCAATTGAACCAGGGGCCTATTTCAAGGTTTCCAACATAATTATACCCTGTAGCAAGGAACTTAATCCTCTTTTTCATTTTCTGAAACTTGGGCATTTGTAAGAGCTTGTCTACCGTTTCATAGATGGCTTTTTCATTTACCGATAAGGAGTCGTGGCGCATAGCGCTCCAGGCCGAATCGGTTTTGGTATTATTGCCTGATAAGGTGATTACTTTCTCTTCGATATTTTGTTGTTCCAGTAGGTTGGTAATAGAATCGCTATTGACATTTATATTTTTATAGGAAGTAGATTTCCTGCCGATCAGTGTAAGGCTTTGTTTACCCAGAATGGTGAAGTCGGCAAAGAACTTATCACGGTTTAAAAAATAAGTACTGTCGTTAAGTGGAATGAATTCCTGAAAAATACTGATCCGGTTGATGTAGTTCACATTTGCATCCTTACCCAGATAAAGAGAGATCTTCCTGATCTGATAAGTTTTTTCGGTCACCCAGGCATCGCCTTCAAAGGTGCTTTGTCCGGCTCGTTTCGGCTTGAAAACGAAATGAAAAATTTTCACACCCTGAACCACCTGTGTATCAGGCACCGAAAATTGATAAAAGGCGTCTGCATTTTCATTGAATGGGCCGATGAAATCGCGGTCCATCACATTTACAAAATTGCCGTAGATGTTCACGTTCTGGTTCATTACCCCCAGCATCTTGCTGATGCTTTCATTGGCAAAGCCTTTGGTGTTACTGGCTTTTATGGTTTCCTGGTATTTTCTCGGGTTTTTCTGGTATGCATAATCGCTCATCGTTTCTATAAGGTAAGCGGGTAAGAAGGGTTCTTTTTCCGAAACGCTGTCGATATTGTCGAATACAAATGAAAAAGGTTTGATCAGGAAGTTCTTTTTTGCCTTGTTCACATTGAAATTCTTGATATCAACTTCCAGTTTGTTATACGCTTCGTAGCTGAAATTATCGAGGTTGTATCGGTTGTACTGTTTTTTCTTGCTCATGATTTTCTTCCACAGATACAGGCCCCGGTTTACTTTTTTGGTACGGATGACAAAATCTTTCAATCCACCCCGCTCCAGATTGACCGTTATATTAATTTCATTGCTACTTTGTTTCACTCCGATTTTAGCCACTTCATACCCAACGTAACTGATCATTAAAGTATCGGAAGGGCGGTTGAAAAGCACAACGCTGAATTTCCCTGCCGTATCCGACGTGGTTCCGGTACCGGCTTGTTTGAAAAAAACAGAGGCATAAGCTACAGGTTCTTTGGTATGCGCATCCAGAATTTGCCCATTGATGCGTACACTTTGTGCCCATGGGGAGAGCGGCAGCATCATCAGCAGGAAAAAAAGGGCTTTCATGGTAGTAGAGGTAGAAAAATCTCGTTTATGCCTTACTGTTAATATACAGCCAGGCTTATTTTTCATCAGGGGAATTCAGTTTTTCTGTTAACAGTTTTACTGCCGATTCCAGCTCTTTGATTCTTTTTTCCAGTTCCGGCAGGTTGCGGGTAATGGCCTGGCTGCGTAAGGCAGCAGTATACTCGTGAGCCGGCGAACCGGTTACGGCAGTGTTTGCACTTTTTATCGATTTGCTTACGCCGCTTTGTGCGTTAATTTTACTGCCATCTGCAATTTGAATATGGCCAACAATACCAACCTGGCCACCGATCATAACATTATTGCCGATTTTGGTACTACCGCTTACGCCAGTTTGTGCTGCAATCACCGTATTGTTTCCAATTTCTACATTGTGGGCAATTTGAAGGAGGTTATCAAGTTTAGCACCTGATTTTATCAATGTTTTTCCGATAGTTGCCCTGTCGATTGTGGTATTGGCGCCGATTTCAACAGCATCTTCGATGATCACGATCCCTATCTGCGGTACTTTTTTCAAACTGCCATCGGGTTGAGGAGCGTATCCGAACCCATCACTTCCAATTACCGTACCTGCATGAATCACCACATGGGAACCAATGATACAATCGTAGTAAATTTTTACCCCGGCATGTATAATGGTATGATCACCAACTTGAACCTGGTTGCCCAGGTAAGCCCCGGGGAAAATTTTTACTCCATTGCCTATTATTACATTTTCTCCGATATAAGAAAAAGCACCTAAAAAAACATCGTCACCAATTTTAGCTGATGGATGCACATAAACCGGCTCTTGTAAACCGGTAAGCTGTTGTGTTTTGATTTGCTGGTATTTGTAGAGCAAACTGGCAAAAGCACTGTAAGCGTCGGGTACCCTGATGAGGGTAGCTTCGATAGCCTGTTTGAGTTGAAGTTGCTGGTTTACAATGATGATAGAAGCTTCAGTGCTATACAGGAAGTCTTCATACTTAGGATTTGCCAAAAAAGCCAGTTCCCCTTTTTTTGCTTCTTCAATTTTTCCAAAAGCATCTACTGCAGTATCCGCATTTCCTTCGATGGTTCCTTTTACCATGAGGGCGATTTGTGCGGCACTAAATTGCATAAATGATTTTTTTTTGGACGATTTCAGTTCCGGATCATCCCCTGTATTACTTTTTTGGCGATTAACCCGGATAACAAATGTAATATTTTTTAACCTTGCCACGAAGGTTTTCATTGATCAGGGCATGATCTACCTCTGAAATATCTTTAACCTTACCATCTTTAAACAGGATATAGATGTGTTCATGTTCAAAATTGTAGGTGCTGCTCGAGGCTTCCCCTTCAAATACCAACCATTCCAGGCAGGACGTTGAAAAGCCCGTTTTGGCTGCTGCCTGCGCTCGCTTTTCTTCAAGCAGATCAGGATTTACCGGATCTGCAAAAAAATGCACTTTGAGGAGTTGCCGGTTGATCAGGCCCTTACAGAGATAGGCCAATACCGGATCGTTATGCCGGCACCATTGTTTAATGGCCATCATCAGATCGGTATCATCTAGCTGGCAAAATTGATCGAGGCTTACTCCTCCGGGAGGCCTATTGATAAAACTATTAAGTGGATCCGGGCATGGCGCGTGGAGCATCTTCGCCCTTTTCACAATTCTCTTAAGCATCTGTTCGGCGCCGAGAACAGTTTTGTGCAGATAAACCTGCCAGTACATGAGCCTGCGGGCCACCAAAAATTTTTCGATGGAATAAATCCCTTTTTCTTCTACCATAAGTTGCCCATCATGAACGGTAAGCATCTTTAATATCCGGTCGTAACCGATCACTCCCTCATTCACACCGGTAAAAAAACTATCTCTGGTTAGATAATCCATACGGTCTACATCCAATTGCCCACTCACCAGTTGATGAAGGAATTTTTTGTGGTATTTGCCGGTGAATATTTCAATGGCCATATTTAATTTGCCATCAAAGCTTTTGTTGAGCGATTCCATCAGCAGGATTGAAATTTCCTCATGCGGCATGCCTTCTGCCAAAACAAGTTCCAGTGCATGTGAAAATGGGCCATGCCCGATATCGTGAAGCAGGATGGCAATTTTTGCGGCCTGCTGTTCTTCAAGCGTAATACTGTGGCCTTTACTGATCAATTCCTGCAATGCAGAACGCATCAGGTGGTAGGCGCCAAGCGAATGGTGAAGTCTGGAATGAACCGCACCCGGATATACCAGATTTGCCATTGCCATTTGCTGGATCCGGCGGAGGCGCTGATAATAGGGATGGGCCATGAGCTGATGAATCAGTTCGTCGTCGATAGTTATAAATCCATAAACCGGATCGTTGATTATTTTATGAAAGGGCATGATTTGGGATTGGTGATGGCATCTGTTAAAAGAATGAGAAATAGGACAGCGCTCCTGCTAAAAAAATTAAATTGCAGGGCACATGCCATTTAGAGGCTCAATTTACAGCAGCCTTTCCAAATATTTCAATTACCGGTAATAAGTTTGTTCAGCATGCAAAAATATACAACATGAGTATCGCCAGGATCCTTTGGGTAGATGATGAAATAGACAGCCTCAATTCGCAGGTGATGTTTTTAGAAAATAAAGGCTATGAAGTGCAAACGAAAACCAATGGTTTTGATGCCGTGGAATTTGTAAAGGATAATATTGTAGATGTGGTGCTGCTTGATGAAACCATGCCGGGCATCACAGGATTGCAAACGCTTCAGCAAATCAAAGAGGTCAACAGCAATCTACCCGTGGTGATGATTACCAAAAATGAAGCGGAAAACCTGATGGACGAAGCGATAGGCAGCCAGATCAGTGATTATCTCATCAAACCCGTGAATCCGAATCAGGTTTGGCTCAGTCTCAAAAAAATCATCGATAACAAAAGGCTGGTTGCCGAAAAAACCACCTCCGCTTATCAGCAGGAATTTCGCAGCTTATTTATGGCTATCAGCAACAATCCCGATTATGCGGAATGGATGGAGATCTACCGTAAGCTGGTGTATTGGGAACTCGAAATCCAGAAAAGTGACAGTCCGGAAATGCAGGAAGTTTTTCAAACCCAGAAACAGGAAGCCAATACCGATTTCTTTAAATTCATTTCAAAAAATTATGCCTCATGGGTTTCGCCGAAAAGTACCGAGGCACCCATCATGAGCCATAACCTGCTCAAGTATAAAGTGCTGCCTCATCTTGAAAAAGGAACGCCTTTGTTTTTTGTGCTCATCGATAACCTGCGCTTCGATCAGTGGAAAACCATACAGCCGATTTTTGCAGAAAGTTTCCGTATTCATGAAGAAGAAACTTTCTATTCGATATTGCCCACTGCAACGCAATATGCGCGAAATGCCATATTTGCCGGAATGTTGCCGGTGGATATCGAAAAGCAATTTTCTGCACAGTGGAAGAATGATGATGATGAAGGTGGAAAAAACCTTTACGAAGAAGAATTCCTGTTGGCTAACTTGAAGAAGCTGGGTAAAAATGACCTGAAAGTTTCTTATACCAAGATCACTAATAATCATGATGGCCAAAAGCTGGTAGATAATATCCATAACATGATGCAGAACGATTTCAATGTGATCGTATATAATTTTGTGGATATGCTCAGCCATGCACGAACCGAAATGGAAGTGCTTAAAGAACTTGCCGGCGACGAAACAAGCTACAGGAGCATTACCGCCAGTTGGTTTGAACACAGCCCGTTACATCAGGCTTTGAAAAAAATCGCCGAGAAAAAAATGAACCTGATAGTGGCAACCGATCACGGAAGCACCAGGGTAAGAACACCCGCAAAAGTGATTGGCGATAAGCAAACTACAGCCAACCTGCGATACAAGCATGGCCGCAACCTTAATTTTGAACCAAAAGATGTGCTTTCTTTCCGCGATCCCCGTGAAGCAGGGCTGCCCGTTCCGAATGTGAATTCCTCTTTCATTTTTGCCAAAGGCGATTTGTTTTTATGTTATCCGAATAATTACAACCATTTTGTAAACTATTACCGCAATACCTTTCAGCATGGGGGCATTTCGCTGGAAGAGATGATAATTCCGGTGATCCGCATGTCGAATAAATAATAACAGCTAAGAATAGATTTTTATCAACGATTGTTGAAAAGATTTTTTCATAAACAAACGGATATTCGGGAGTTTGCAGCATCATCGAAGGAAAGCTAAAGTGGGCACTATGAAATATACACAACATACATTAGATAAATTTGAACAGGTTGTTGAAGAAGCAGGATACCTCATCCGTTATGAAAGAGGCACTTTCCAAAGCGGCTATTGTATTTTGCAGGAAAAGAAAGTGGTGGTGCTGAATAAATTTTTACAAACCGAAGGCCGCATCAATACCCTGATTGACCTCATGCCACAACTCAGGATCAACATCGACGATCTCACGCACGAGAGCCAGAAACGTTATGAAGAAATCATGGCCAATCTGCATGTGCAAACAGCTTCCTGATTAAGTTTTTTTTACCTTGCTTTTTTTAGCCTGCAATGCCATTGAATATTGTATTTTGCAGTCATGTTTTGTCCTGAACTACGGATCCGTTTTCTGGGAACAGGCACCAGCAGCGGTGTTCCGATGATTGCATGCCAATGCGATGTATGTGAGTCGGTTCATCCCCACGACAACCGCCTGCGAAGCAGTATTTTGGTTGAAAGTGATACCACTTCGATTGTGATAGATACCACTCCTGATTTTCGAACCCAAATGTTGCGGGAAAAAGTGAACAGTCTGGATGCAGTGCTGTTTACACATCCGCATAAAGACCATATTGCCGGGCTCGATGATATAAAAGCATTCAATTATTTTCAGCAGAAGCCGATGAAAGTTTATGCCAATGAATTAACACAGGCGGCTTTGCACAAAGAGTTCTCTTATGTGTTTGCACAACAGAAATATCCGGGGATACCCGATATACAATTGAATGATATCGGCACAGATCTTTTTCATATAGGAGATATTCCTGTTCAGCCCATTACAGTATGGCATCTTAAAATGCCGGTTTTGGGGTTTCGTTTTGGTGCATTTACTTATATCACCGATGCCAATTATATTGATCCGCAGGAATTGGAGAAAATCAAAGATTCAAAAATAATGGTGATCAATGCCCTTCGTAAAGAAAAACACATTTCCCATTACAACCTGAGCGAAGCCATCGATCTGGTGAAGGAACTGAAAGTGCCTGAAGCCTATTTTACCCATATCAGCCACCAGATGGGGAAACATGAAGAAGTTAATGCGGAATTACCCGATGGAATACGGCTTGCCCACGATGGAATGTTGTTGAAACTCTCCTGAACAGAAGAGGGATTTCTCCTGTTTGAAATTTCTACCTGTGTTAGTATTGTGGGATGCACGAACGGCCTTCCATACACCCGCTGGTTCTTACTAAAAAAGAAAGAAAAGGCATCCTGTTCTTTGTGATCCTTCTGCTCATCACTCAATTTTCTCCCGCTTTGCTGGATTATTTTTATCCTGCCCCTTTACCCGAATTTTCATCGGAAGCAGAATTGAACGCGATGCTTCGTTTACGCGATGCTGATAGCCTACAGAAATTTTCAAAAGCCGAAGCAGGATCTTCAAAAGTAAACTATGAAAAGCCTTTCCGGGAAAATGGAGCGAAAGTACTTCTCTTTGCTTTTGATCCCAATACGCTTTCTCTTGCCGGATGGCAGTCGCTCGGTATATCAGAGAAAACGGCAACGGGTATCCGAAAATACATTTCGCATGGCGGAAAATTCAGGCAGCCGGATGATCTTAAAAAAATATGGGGACTTTCAGCAGCTAAACTGGATCAGCTGCTTCCTTATGTGAAGATTGCTACTGAAGAAAAATCAACTCCCTCATTTACCCGATATGATGAAAACAAGGCTCAACAAAAATCAGCTCAAAAAGCAATAGATATCAATCTGGCCGATTCAGCCCAATGGGAAACCCTGCCCGGTTTTGGGGCAAAATTATCTGCCCGTATGGTGCAATTCAGGCAAAAGTTGGGCGGATTTCACCAGATAGAACAGGTTGCAGAATTGTACGGGTTAAAAGATTCCGTATTTCAGGCAGTGAAAACACGTTTGATGATTACCAAAATCCCTTTACGGCAGATCAACATCAATCTTGATCAGGCAGTAGAAATGAAAAACCATCCTTACCTGGGTTATCGGCTGGCCAATGCTATCGTTGCATACCGGGAAAGCCACGGATTATATGATGCGATTGAAGATATCAAGAAAATCCAGTTGATTGATGAAAAATTGTTCAACAAAATTTCGCCATACTTAACATTATAAAAAAAGTAAGTTTTTGCATCAGGGGCTGTACATATATACCTAAATTGCATTCTCAACGAAATGAAATTTATGAATTTCCGGCAGGATGAATTAACAGTACAGGTAGCCCATTCAGCACGTGAATTTGCGCACCAGCATATCAAGCCTCAATTGATGGAGTGGGATGAATCGCAGGAATTTCCGGTGGCTGTATTTAAAGCATTAGGTAAACTGGGTATGATGGGCGTTCTGGTGCCCGAACAATATGGAGGTACCGGGCTTGGTTATTTTGAATACAGTGCCATCATACAGGAAATTGCAAAAGTTTGCGGATCGGTTGGATTATCGGTTGCCGCACACAATTCTTTATGCACAGGCCACATATTATCATTTGGCACTGAAGCACAAAAGCAGGCTTACCTACCCAAACTGGCTACAGCGGAGTGGATTGGAGCATGGGGTTTAACCGAGCCCAATACCGGTAGCGATGCCGGAAATATGAAAACAGTTGCCGTTAAAGACGGGGATGATTGGTTGATCAACGGCACTAAAAGTTGGATCACTCATGGTAAATCAGGTGATGTTGCTGTAGTGATATGCAGAACTGGCGAACCCCGGGCGAAGAATAATTCAACTGCGTTTATTGTTGAACGTGGTACAAAAGGTTTCAGTGCAGGTAAAAAAGAAAACAAGCTGGGTATGCGGGCAAGTGAAACTGCGGAAATGATATTCGACAACTGCCGTATTCCTGATGCCAATCGTTTGGGAGAAGTAGGGGATGGATTCAAGCAGGCCATGAAAATACTTGATGGCGGGCGCATTTCTATTGCTGCATTGAGTTTAGGTATTGCTAAAGGAGCTTATGAAGCATCGGTTAAATATGCAAAGGAACGCCAGCAGTTCGATCAGCCGATTGCAAATTTTCAGGGCATCTCTTTTAAACTGGCTGATATGGCTACCAAAATCGAATGTGCCGAGTTGCTCATCAACCAGGCCTGCGATTTAAAAATGAAAGGTTTGCCCATGACTAAAGAAGCGGCCATGGCAAAATATTATGCCAGTGAAATTTCGGTGGAAATAAGTACAGATGCCGTTCAGATTTTTGGCGGCTACGGATACACCAAAGATTTTCCTGTGGAGAAATTTTATCGCGATAGCAAATTATGTACTATCGGTGAAGGCACCAGTGAAATACAAAAATTGGTGATCAGCAGGGAAGTACTGAAATGATTTTGAGATAATAAAAAAGCTGCCAGCAATTATTGATGGCAGCTTTTTTATTATACTTCTTTCTCCTTCCCAGAAACGTCTCTCGAAGAGGACGTTTCGTTTTACTTCTTTAGATTAAACTTTTTTCTCTTCGCTTTTTTCATTTTCCTTCCCAGAAACGTCTCTCGAAGAGGACGTTTCGTTTTACTTCTTTAGATTA
>Ga0164292_10005253_pt1 | contig 10594 bp, 14 predicted proteins | sample GEODES117metaG_FD_111486 | JGI IMG/M metagenome (GOLD analysis project Ga0164292, IMG submission 111486) | Eutrophic lake water microbial communities from Lake Mendota, Wisconsin, USA - GEODES117 metaG | ecosystem: Environmental > Aquatic > Freshwater > Lake | place: USA: Lake Mendota... | reverse complement strand
CCGTATTCTATTAGTTATGTCAGCTACTGAAATGCATTGGGTTTTAATCACAGATGCGCCATTGAGTTTAGACTGGCCCGATAATCAATTATTAGATTTGGAAGTAGATGGTAAAAAAATCACCCTAGCAAGGTTTAAGGATGGCTACTTTGCCTTTGCTCAAAAATGTCCCCATGCAAGTGGGAGGATGGCACAGGGCTACATCAACCCTTTAGGTCAAGTGGTTTGTCCTTTACACAGATACGCGTTTGACATGAAAAATGGCCGAAACACCACTGGGGAGGGCTATTTCTTAAAAACCTACCCAGTAGAACTCCGTCCCAATGGACTTTTTATTGGTTTTAAGCCTAATTCTTTCTTTTAAACTTTTGTACTTAGCTAAATTTCATTATTTTTGCAACCCATTAAAGGGAACACTCCTCCTTAGCTCAGTTGGTTAGAGCATCTGACTGTTAATCAGAGGGTCTCAGGTTCAAGTCCTGAAGGGGGAGCCAGATACAGAAAGGGTTTCAGCATTTTAAATGTTGAGGCCCTTTTTTCATTTGCACACAATTTGCACACTCATTGCCTACTAATTTCATTAATTGGCTAATTGTTGCTTAAATTTATTAAAAATTATAATATGAAAAATCTGCTTGTATTGATTATGATTATATTAGCGAGTTGCAATACTTATAATGACAAAATGAATAATTTACTTGAATCGAAAGCTAAATTAGAATTGGAATACAAAATTGCAGATTCAATGTCGGCTAATTTCACTGAACGAAATACAATAATGATTAAAGGAATAAATAGAAAATACGAAGAAGAACAAATAGCTGGAGTCAATACATCTTCAGAATGGTTTAGAAAATGGTCTAAAGAAAGAGGTCTAATACTAGAATCAAATATTTTTCATTCTAATACTGATAGCGCTGAGAAATATGCAAAGAATTCAAAAATACTTTTAAATCAACTAAAAAATATTGAATACTCAATTGATAGTCTTTCTAAACTAAAATAAATATAATTACAATTTTTGTTTCAGCTCTTCAATTCTTCCTCTGATATCATTCATCAATGCTTGTCTGTTCTGTTCAACTTTATTATTTAGATTATCGTAGTCATTACTCATATAGTAAAGTGTGTCTTGATACAAACTAATAGCTTTTTCGGTTTCTCCTTTGAAAGCTGCCTTTTTAGCATCGTCTAATGAGACTTTAAACCTATCCTCATTACCACCATTACTTCTTTGAGATATTCTTCCTTCAACCTCTGGGGAAATTAGGACTATAAGCAAGCCAAGTAAAGGAGAGAATAAAACTGAAATCCAAAATGCGCTTGAATGACCTATTCTTCTGTTTTTACCAAAATCAGCAACTAAATAGGCTAATCCAATCCAAACAATAATAAATCCAATAATCATTAGCTCCATAAAACAAAAATTTAAAATTTTTTATCTAATATATTAAGTTATTCAGAAACTAGTTTTAATAAATATATCTGTTCATCTTCTTTAACTATTATATTTTTAAAATCAGTAATAGTTTTGATTGTGCCATCCATATATTGAACTTTAATAGATACTAATTTGATTGTTTCTACAATATCAGTGAACCATACATAATCCCATTCATATTCAGCTTCATCATACTGTTTAATTGGACCAACACACTTAACATTATTGATATAAGACCCCCCATATTTATTTAAGACTTTGTCATTTACTGTATTAATACCAATGAAAGAAATATTAATATATTTAATAGTTTTTTTCGATGGGTTGAAAAATTTAATTCTAAATCCAGTTCCGTCTGTATACTCGCTATTATCAAAAGCGGTATAATTCAGAATCGCTAATCCCGCCTTTTGTAAGGAATTAATTAAATTCTTTCCTCTTAATTCTCTTAAAGCTTCTTCTTTTTTCTCTCTTTCAAGTAATATGTTATCTATTTCTGACTTTGATTTATATTTTGAAGAATCAGTTATTGTAATATAAATATTTCCATCTGATTTAATCTTAGTTTCGATTGTATAATTCCACTTATTCGATTTATTCCATTTCGAATAATATTTTATTTCGTCATTTGATATTTTGTAAAGAAAACTATTTTGATTAAAATTATAATCATTTATTTCAATCTTCTCACTTTGTTTACCGTGCTGAGAACTTATACTATCAATTACCATTTTATAATTTCCAATTATATCAGAAGGGTCATTTAAATTATAAAACATAATATCATAAGAATATACATCTTCAATAGATTCATTCTTATTTGCAAATAAAAAGATACTTGCTTTCATTTTTGAATTCAACTTCAAAATTTCAAATTGCTTATCAACCTTATCCCATTTATTAACAAAATCAATTCCAAATAATTTTTGAGATTTAACTTGAGAATTAAATAAAATAGAACCAATCAAAACAATATATATAAATCTATTTTTAGAACAATTTACTTTAACCATTATAATTTATTTATTGTTTTAATTTGAATTAAAATCTATAAGAAATTCCGTATTTAAAAGCTACTCCTGATTGATATAAATTAAATCCTGATGATATCTTAATCTTTTCAAAGTAATAACTTAGCCCCATAATCATTCCAACTTCAGATTTTGTAGGGTAGTCGTCACCAGGGTCGTATGAGTAACTTCCTTTTGTTGGATTACTAACATTAACTTTATCAGTTGTAGAAGAAAGTAATAAACCTAAATCAGAATATAGTTCTTTATATATTTTTATACCCCCAGACAATCCTACAATACTATTAATTGTTCTCCTATTAACAGAGTTGTTGCCATATGCAATAGGTGTATATCCTTCTGATTTCGTACTACTTGACATTACAACCATATTGAATCGCTTTATACCAACCTCTAAGCCTATTGGTGTTTTTGTGTCACCAGTTAACCCAATACTAAATTGAGAGTAAGAAGAGTAACCTATTGATAGAAATACTAATAATATTAAGTTTTTCAGCATTTTATTTTACAGTTCAAATTATTTTAATGTCTAATTACATTTGTATATAAATCATTTGATTTTTCATACCATCTAATTAATTCCGAAAATATGTTATCAAATTCTTTATTTGGTTCAATTAAGTTATATTTCTTATTAAACCATATATATCTTGAACCGCTATCTAAAGTAAAATTATTCTTAACATATCTAAATTTTATTTCAGCAGAATACAACTCATTATATTGAGTTACAGAATCTTTTATATTTTTTAATGAGTCAATAGTTTTAGAATAAAGTTGAACTATTTCTTTATCAAAATAATTTTGAGCTGAATCAAGTTCTTCCCATTTTTTTATATCATTAGAATAAGAACCATAACTATAATATTTTAGATAACTTCTATCTTTTTTAATATTTAAAAGATCTCGAACGAAATCTGAATTCATTTTTATTAAATCTAATCTCCAAGTAAGTAAATTAGCAAAATAAGTACTTCTTTCTTTTGGATTAAGAGTATCAATTCTGTTAATAAAAATTGTATCAAATTTTAAAAAAGAATTAACTGTATCTTCTTTAATTTCTTTCTCTACAAATATTTTAACATTGGGTAATAAATCATTTTTAATTTTCTCTATATTTTGACCACAGCCTAAACATAGTATAGATATAAGAGGCAAATATTTAAGTTTCATAATTTAATTTTATTTTATAAAAATTTTAAACCCTCTTTCTAATTATCCAAATAGTTAAAAAGCCCTAATAGCACGAACATTAAGTGCGCCGTTCTGAGGAGAGGGGTTCTGATCGCCATTAGAAAAATTCTGTTCCCACGCTAAGTTGCTGCCGCTCATCGTTGAACTCCAATAGCTTAAAGTACTAAAACCTCCAATTGCAGGTCTATTAATCCAAAGTTTATTTAACTCATCCTTACTTGGTAAATACCAGTCAGAATATCCACCTTGAACTAAATCACCACATAATCTAGCTGCAATATCTACAACAGGACATGCTGCCATTATATTAATGGTGTTTTGATTACCAGTTCCTATTGCAGTACCTACAGGTACAGATATTATTTTACCACCACATTGCCATGGAGCATTACTAGAAATATTTGCTACTGTAGCAATTAAACCGTGTTTTATATTTGCATCATAACCTGGGTCTCCTGGAACTAAAAAATAAGCAATAACACCACCTTGATATGGTTGTCCAATTTTTAATAATCCTAATCTCATAGAATCATTAGCAGAAAGTGTCAAACAAGAGGCAAGTCTCACTGTATCAGAAGTCGTCTTTAGTAATCCTTGTTTTATTGAATCACAACCAGAAAGTTTAGTCACAACTGGTGGAGTTGTTGAATTTTCTGATTTTGAACAAGAATAAACGACAAAAGAAATTAGAAATATTAAGGCTAGTTTTTTCATTTTTATAGTTTGAGATTGTAAGTTACCCCAACAATTTCATATTATTCATTTCCTTTATGTATATTTCTTGATTTATGATTTTTCTCAGTTTAATTAGTCGCTTAGTTTTGGACTTATTGTAATATCTTCTAAAATGCTTTGATTCAGTTTCTTCTATAGCTTTATTGATTTGGTCAATTTTCCCGAATATTCCTAAAGTCTTTCTATTAGATTTACTAAGAAGCTGTTTTTCGTAAAATACACCCTTGAATCTATTTCTATGAGAAAAGTACTTATTTAATAGATATAATTTCCTACAACGTTTATAAGTGAATGGACAGATAAAATACCATATTTCTCCAATACCAAGATTTGACTTCTCTTTTATCAGCTGGACCTTGTATTGTATTCCTTCTTCATTTAATGTGTAACTCAATTCTATATAGGGATTAGCACTTAAGGTATTAACTATTACTTGCATCCTTCCGGTAGTTTCTTCATTGATGTACCAACGAATTATACATTCATTTAACTGGTTAGATTGCAAGTAGTTATTCTTCTTAAGTATTTTTATTTCTATTGATTTACAATCCTCATACGTGATGGGATAATTTGAATGTCTTGGCATTTTATTTTTTATTTAAACCTAAATAGATAAGGAATATTTACCAATTTGATAAAAATGGTTCTCCTATTGTAGAAGGGGCTGCTTCTATTTTGGGGAATACAAAAGGCATCAATTTAATTATGATATTTAGTCTTTCTTTTTCATTTAATGCTTCTAAATAGGTTGGCAAGTTTTCGATTTCTTCTTGTAGAGTTAACTTTAGTAACTCTCTAAGGTCTTTTGTGATAATTTGACTCATTTTCTATTTTTTTGTGATTTTAAATTTTTCTTCATCATATTCGAAAGTTCCACCCTCTGGGTTATCAAGAATCCATTTATTAAATCTTGATTCTCCCATTTTGATTTTAAATTCATTTAGTTCGAATTGGAGTAAATAGTCGGCTAAATCATATCCGTTTGTCTTACCTAATTCATTTGCATTTTGTTCTAGAATTCTTGAGATTGATATTTTCATGTCATTTCGGTATAAATAGGCTTTATCTCTCCATTTTTCATAACAACCTAAATCTGGGTAAACTATTACTTTTCTTCCCTTAAGGGCCTCAATAAGCTTAAAATTGCCTATTCCTCCTGTAGCTACCCATATCTTATCAGGATAAAAAAGACTTGAAATTATTGCTGTTTTTTCACTCTCAACCACCGCAATTGTATGACTATTTCCATAAATCAAATTTTCCCCAAATAGACATTGGACGTAGTTGAATCCTTCTTTGTAGAAGTGTTTATGTGCCCAAATAATGCTAGTAGGGGGCGGACCCTTAAGTCTTTTACCAGTATGTGAGTCATACTTCATTATTTTCCCAGTCCTAACCCTATTTGAAGCATCAATTTGCCAAAAGACTATATCTCTTTCAACTGCCCCTAATTGATATTTAGTTATTACTTTCTTAGTTTCTACTTCGCCAAATTTAGACTCTAAGAAGCTGATTAAACTTGCATTCCTAGGCGATTTAAGGGTGCCTTTTAATACCTCGGTGCAAATGTAGTGTGGCTTCAAAATTGGCTTAATTTGAGGCTTAAAATGACTACTAGATGCATACTTAATTCCAAAGGACCTATTTGCTTCAAAGTATTGTTTTGCACTAAAATGATAACCACATTTGACCTCTCTATCACACCTTCCTACTTCATCATTTATATACTGGTTTGATTCGGAATCTATATACCTAACTAATGTTTTATGTAGACAGTTCGGACAATGCCATTTATTATTTGGTCCATTGTATTTTTGTAGTGTATATCTAAAATTATTCATAGTATTTCTATCATTCGTAGTATTCGTAGCACTCGTACTTACATCGAGTACTACGAGCACTACGAGGGTTACTTTTTAATCTTTTTTAAAATTCCACGTACTCCTCCCTCAGATAACCCTACCATTTCTGCAATCTTTGTATTTGGTAATCCCTGACTGTGTAATTCTAATATTTGGCTATTTCTTTGATTAATATCCCTATCTGTTATTTCTTTTAAATGCTCTCTTTCGGAACTGAAATCTAGAAACTCAAATCCTAGGAAATTCGATGGTTTGTCTATTTGACATAAGGCGACATTATTGTTATCAAATTTGAACTCACTTTGACGAACTTTTATTTGCTTTAAGTATCTCAATTTTGAGTCTTTTTGACTTTCGCCAATTGCAAAGCAACTATCACAAAAATTCATAATCATTTTACTCCCTTGTAAGTCATTTTTAGTCAATGGTTTTGACTGGTCCCTTTTAGGCGTATGTGCAAGAATTAGTATAGATAGGTCATATTTTTTCTTTAATGCCCTTAAAAGCTTCATTAATGGGGAAGCGTTTCTTGCTTTTTCCGTTTCATTTTTTAAATAAGTCAGATTATCAATAATTATAATTTTTGCATTTTTTTCTCTTATTGATTCTTCTAATGATTTTATAATTATTTCTTCTTCACTTAATGAAGTATTTGAATCAGTTTCAGGATTAATTTCTACTCTTAAAAAACAATCATCAAAATGGTAGGAGTTTTCAAAATTTATAGAATATCTGCTTTGAAATTGTTTATCAGTTAATTCAAAATCAAAGTAGAGCACTTTTTGTTTTGTAGTTTCTGACTCAAATCCTTTTATTGGAAGGGCTTTACTAATGCTATTGCCAATTTGAACAGCTAGAATTGACTTTCCAAGGTTAGTATCAGCGAATAGTATTGAAACTTCCCCCTCATACCAGAATTCGTCAAAAATCATTTTAGGTGTAGGTCTATTTTTTGCTTCTTCTATCCACTCGTTTGCGGTTTTAATTATAAAATAGTTAGAGTTATTTATGTCAGAAATCATTTCAATTTCTTCAATAAATACTTCAATTGGAATATGAACTTTTGTATCTTCGTTTAACAATTCTTGATAGGGGGTAGGATGGTTATTTTCCATTTCTGCCTCCTTTTTTATTTAAGATAAATAAGTCTGTTTCCTTGATTAGTTGCTCAGAAGATTTCTTTTTTCCTTCTTTTAAATAGTTCTCAAGTTCCATTTTTGAGAAATAGACACGTTTACTCCTTTTCATTGAAGGAATTGCATTTCTGGAGATTAGTCCGTAAATAGTCTGAACTGATAGTTTAAGAAAGGAGGCTGTTTCTTCTACTGACAAGAATTCATCAAATTTTGAGTCATTCTTGGTTTGTTTTGCTAAAACTCTGTGTATTGAGTTCTCGATAATTGATTCTAGCTCAGGAGCTGAGATTTGGGTAATTGTAACTGCTTGCATATATATTATTTTAGTCAAAACTATTATGCAAGTAAGGGCTGTCCGGTTTTCTGTCCGGACAAAATATCGGACAATTTTTTAAAATTTTACTTTTACGGAAAAGTTAATTAACTTGAATGACTAATATTTTACAATTAAAGTAACAAAGATGAAAAAAGAATATCTTGCGATCCTTTTATCAATATTTTTGATTTTAAACGCCTGCAATCCATCCTTTGATAGAAAAAATCCAGATAAAGAGCAAGACAAAGTTGGCAAAACATTTTATACAATATTTAAGAAACATGATTTGGAAGAGTTTAAAAAATATATTTTTGAATTCGAAGAAGAATCAAAAAAAAATCAATTATTAAGTGGGTTTAATAATTTTAATAAAGAGGTTGGAAGCTATAAATTTGGGAACTCCAAGTTTGATTGGAATGACACAGAATATTTATATACAGAAGTTAAAAAACGAGAATATCTAGACCCAACTATAACAAACATTTTTACTCAAGGGGTTAAAAAGATTAATAGTTTAGAATTTAAGGTTTATTTTAAAAATAAAAATGAACCTAGAGTAAAAATTTATTTTATTATTGAGATGTCAAAAGTTAGGGATGAGTATGTAATTCTTCCTGATTTTTTTGGCACCAATTTAAAACCTGTTTTTGTTAATTGATAATATTTTTATAATATAGTTATGAAAATATATTTGATTGATTGTTTATATATTTTTTAACATTAATTACAATATTGTCGGGTATTATTGGAAAAATCAAATCGGATATATCGTTTATTTTTTTATCAGATTTGTTTAAATCTATGTTTTGATTATAATACTTTCTAACTGTACCAGGATTAGCATTAAGTTTAAATTCTAAAATTACTTTTTTACAATAAGCCTCATTACTATACTCCCCTTGTTTAATAATGCCAGAATGATTGATTATTTGACAAAAAAATGCAATAATTGGGGCTGATATTTTTTTTATTTTAGTTTTTTCTTTGTTGAGATATAATCCATGTATCACTGACTTAATTTTGATTAAATCTTCAATATATATATGCCCACTATATTTAGAATAATAAACTAAAAGGGGGATTCCAATACTTTCTAATTCTGGTTTTGGGAAATGTGACTTATTATTTTTTGGTAATACTTTGTCTTCATTAACTCCTAAATAGTATCTATTTAAATTTCTAGAATATAAATCATTGATTTTCTTTTCGAAAAACATAACTGCATCCAGTAATGATGAATAAAACTCCTCGTTATCAATGTGTTTTTCATTCGCTTTTAAGCATTCCCTTAAAATAAATTTTGAAGCGAATTTAGAATGCTCATAAATTGCATCAAGTAGAATGTGAGTATAATTTATTTCTGTCATTATGAATTATTAAAATTAGTTAAAGCATTCGTAGTTTTTTCTAATGTTTCTTTTTCAAAACTATCTAAATATAACCTTGTAGTTTTAAGGTTACTATGACCTAACATCTCACTAATAACCTCCATGCTAGCCCCAGAACGTTTCAATACTGTAGCGAAACTGTGTCTAGCTGAATAAGTGGTTACAGGTTTTTTAATACCTAATTCTTCAGCAATTGACTTCAAATTATCATTGATTGTATGAGTTAATTGTTGAATAAGTTGCCTCTGTTTTTCAGCACTCTCTTTTCCTTGTAAAATTGGGAATACGTATGTTTCATTAGAACTATTCTTATTTCCCCATTTTTCAATTATTTTCAATGATTCTTTTCTTAGTGTCGCATATATAACTCTTTCCTTTTTTTGTCTTATTGTTTTTGCTCTGATAAATTTAAGAGTATTTCCATCGATGTCCTTGTATTTCAACAAGCATAAATCTTTAACGTTTAGACCATTTGTTAGATATATGAAAGTCCAATAGTCCCTAGCCTTTTCCTTTATGCTCCCACTCTTAGCTTTATATTTAAAAATTGATTCAATTTCCTTTAATTCCAAAGCCTTTTTAATGTTACTCCCCTCTGGAATTCTATATTTATCCTTTTCATAATCGTTTTTTCTGAATGGGTATAAGGAAGGTAAAATGTCTTTATTTGATATTGCATTGTTAAATATGCTTCTTAATGTCCTTAAATATATCCCAACCGTAGTTCTGCTACAATCGTTATCAAGCATTTTCTTTTCATACTTGTATAATATTGAAGGAGTTATATCTGAAAATCTCAAGTTTGTCTGAAATTTTTCAATACTATTTCTTGCACACTCATAGGAAACGGCTGTACCTATTTGACCATTAGACTTAAGTTCTTTAATTCTTTCATCAAAAGCATCTTTGACATAGCTTTTTGCAGAACGATTGGCTAAATATCCCTTTTCAAAGTCTATCCAATTGAAATTTTGAATAGAATTAATTACCTCTATAGCCTTGTCTTCAAATACTTGGATTGATTTTTTGATTTCTTTTTCCGTCAAATTCAACCTCTCCCCAAACATGATTTTATTGTATTTAGCTAAAGAAAAGTCGTAGGGGGTGGGGTAATACTTTCTAACCCTTTCAAAGGTGACTTTGATTTTAACTGGGTAGAGACCATCTTTTTTAGGCCTTCTAGTATCGATGTACGTGGTTGTATATACTCTTGACATATTGTTTGCACACAGTTTGCACACAAATTTAATGAATAAACATATAATAATAATAAAATAGTTTTCCCTTAATGTCAATAAAATCAATACTTTTAGGCTATAATAATGTGTTTACTTATTATTGGTATTTGTTTAATTAGTGCCTAATTTATGACTGTTAATCAGAGGGTCTCAGGTTCAAGTCCTGAAGGGGGAGCCACACTGGACAAGCCATCAGAAATGATGGCTTTTTCTTTGCATATCAGTGAGTTAGGTATGTTGCATCTTTTGTTAT
>Ga0164292_10005252_pt1 | contig 10594 bp, 10 predicted proteins | sample GEODES117metaG_FD_111486 | JGI IMG/M metagenome (GOLD analysis project Ga0164292, IMG submission 111486) | Eutrophic lake water microbial communities from Lake Mendota, Wisconsin, USA - GEODES117 metaG | ecosystem: Environmental > Aquatic > Freshwater > Lake | place: USA: Lake Mendota... | reverse complement strand
CGGCGAACATGATACCGGGACGTTGATCGCGATCATCGAGGATGACATCCACACCACGTGCCTTGAGCTCCGCGTACAACGCTTCGCTGGCCTTGCGGACGGCCTCACTTTTACCCCACCCTACGGCGCAAATTGCGACCTCAAACGGTGCGATCGCGCGGGGCCAAACGATGCCTTTAGCATCGTGGTTTTGCTCGATGGCGGCACCTAAGATACGTGTGACACCGATGCCGTAACAGCCCATCTCCATGAGCGCCGGTTTGCCATTTTCATCGAGAAAAGTCGCCTTGAGTGCTTCGGAGTATTTTGTGCCGAGATAAAAGACATGCCCGACTTCGATCCCGCGCTGGATAGCGAGTGTCCCCTTGCCGTCTGGTGCGCGGTCACCTTCAACCACATTGCGCAGATCGGTCACCAAACTAGGTTCGGGCAAGTCGCGTCCCCAGTTCACACCTGTAAGATGCGCACCTTCTTGATTGGCGCCACAAATAAAGTCGTGCATCTTGGCGACAGTCAGGTCAGCCACAACACGCACGGGTTGTTTGGTTGCGACAGGACCCAGATAGCCTGGCTTGCAACCGAAGTGTTCGATAATTTCAGCCTCTGTGGCAAAACGGAAGCCTTTATTTAACCCCGCAACCTTACCGACCTTGATTTCGTTGAGTTCGTGATCGCCGCGTAGCAGTAACAGCCAGATTTGCGCAGGCTTGCCATCTTGTTCCGTGGCGAGCACGATGGATTTCACAGTGTGACTCAGGGGCGCCTTGAGCATCTCCGCGACCATTTCACATTTGGTGGCCTCGGGGGTGGCAACAGACTGCATCGGAGCACCTGGGGCCGCACGTTCATTGATCAGGCAAGGTGCAGGCGCCAACTCGATGTTGGCGGCATAGTCGGAGCGAGGGTCGTAGACGATCAGATCTTCGCCAATGTCCGCGATCACCTGAAATTCATGGCTCTGGGAGCCGCCAATCGAACCGGTATCGGCCGCTACCGCGCGAAAGGTCAGACCCAAGCGTTCAAAAATGCGCATGTAGGCATCAAACATCACCTTGTAACTTTTTTGCGCTCCTGCGACGTCACGATCAAAGGAGTAGGCATCTTTCATGGTGAACTCACGTCCGCGCATCACACCAAAGCGAGGGCGACGCTCGTCGCGAAATTTTGTCTGAATATGATAAAAATTGACGGGTAAATGGCGCCAACTTTGTATTTCGTTGCGCGCGATATCGGTAATGACTTCTTCGGAGGTCGGTTGCAACACAAAATCGCGGCCATGGCGATCTTTGACGCGCAATAGTTCGGGACCGTACTGCTCCCAGCGCCCGGACTCGACCCACAGTTCGGCGGGTTGCACGACGGGCATTAAAAGCTCGAGCGCTCCGGCGGCATCCATTTCTTCGCGGATGATGTGTTCGACTTTTCGAATCACGCGCAGGCCAAGCGGCATGTAGTTGTAAATGCCTCCGGCGAGCTTGCGAATCATGCCGGAACGCATCATGAGCTGATGACTCGCGATTTCGGCGTCGTTGGGGGCTTCTTTGAGAGTGCTGATGTGATAAGCAGATGCGCGCATTGTTTGATGAAAAATTTATTAAGGCAAATTGCCCAACAGGTACGTATAATTAAATGCAATTGTATTGAATTCGCTGGGAGTGGCCATGCTTGATCGCGAAGGCTACCGTCCTAATGTCGGAATCATCCTCGTTAATCAAAAAAATGAGGTCTTTTGGGGTAAGCGTATCAGGGAACATGCTTGGCAGTTCCCTCAAGGTGGCATCAAACACGGTGAGAGTCCGGTTCAAGCCATGTTTCGCGAGCTTCACGAAGAGGTCGGCTTAATGCCTGATCATGTCCGCATTTTAGGACGCACAAGAGAGTGGTTGCGTTACGACGTGCCGGATACCTTTATCCGCCGTGAGTCGCGCGGGCATTACAGAGGGCAAAAACAGATTTGGTTTTTGCTGCGGATGCTTGGGCGTGACATAGACGTCAAATTGAGAGCGACACCGCACCCGGAGTTTGATGCGTGGCGTTGGAGTCATTACTGGGTGTCTCTGGATGCCGTCATTGACTTTAAGCGCGAGGTTTACACGCAGGCCCTGAATGAGTTGTCGCCCTTGATCTTTAAGCGCGGGCAAGACTCGCGTGACGCAGCGATAGAGGCTGTTGTTCAATCATCGCCTCAGAGCTTGGTTTGAATCCCAAATAAAAACGGCGCTTCATATACATAAAGCGCCGTTTCGATGCCAAAAACTAAGGTTTTCTTTTTTACTTTAAGCGCTTGATCAGGCTGGAGGTATCCCAGCGCGAGCCACCCATTTTTTGTACGTCTGCATAAAACTGATCAACCAGCGCAGTCACAGGAACGCGCGCACCATTGCGACGGGACTCATCCAAAACGAGACTCAAATCCTTGCGCATCCAGTCCACCGCAAAGCCGAATTCGAACTGATCGTCGACCATGGTGTTGCCACGGTTTTCCATCTGCCAGCTTTGCGCCGCACCTTTGTTGATGACATCTAGCACCAATTTCATGTCCAGACCCGCTGCCTGACCAAAGGCAATGCCCTCGGACAAACCTTGAACCACGCCGGCGATACAGATCTGATTGACCATCTTGGCAAGTTGGCCTGCGCCAACAGGACCCACCAAGGTCACGGCACGTGCCATGACAGCGATGACATCGCGCACATGTGCAAAGTCAGCGGCATCACCGCCGCACATGACGGTCAGCATACCGTTCACAGCGCCAGCCTGGCCGCCAGACACAGGCGCGTCGATGAACTTAATCGATTTGCCCTGTGCCACGGCATGCATTTCGCGAGCAACGGAGGCCGATGCCGTCGTGTGATCGACATAGGTCGCACCCGCATGCATGCCTGCAAAAGCACCGTCGTTACCGAGCACGACACTACGCAAATCATCGTCATTGCCAACGCAGGAAAAAACGATCTCAGCGCCGCTTGCAGCCTCGCGAGGTGTTGCACAAGCACGACCACCAAACTCTTTGACCCAGGCTTGCGCCTTTTGAGCGTTGCGGTTGTAGACCGTAACCTGATGGCCCGCCTTGGCCAGATGACCTGCCATCGGCAGACCCATCACCCCCAAGCCTAAAAATGCGACTTTGCGGGGGGTAGAGGCTGCGTAGGTTTTGCTGTTGATTGATGCCACGGATTAAGTTTCCTCGAAAATCTCACGTTTCTTCTTGAGGGAAGGCAGCGAAATAATAATCACCAGAAGCGCGGCAACGCCGAGCAGTGAGGCTGACAGAGGACGCTCAAGGAAAGTCATGAAGTTACCTCGAGACAGGAGTAAGGCTCGCCGGAAGTTTTCTTCCATCAAAGGTCCCAATACCAAGCCCAGCAGCAACGGTGCGCCTTCGCATTTCAGCTTAGACCAAAGATAACCCACGATACCAAAGATCGCCGTGATAATGATGTCAAAAACGTTGTAGTTCAGCGAGTACACCCCGATGGTACAAAACAGCAGAATGGCGGGGTAAAGCACGCGGTAGGGGACGGTCAGTAGCTTGATCCAGATACCGATCAGCGGCAAGTTCAACACCACCAACATCAGGTTACCAATCCACATCGAGGCGATCAGACCCCAGAATAGTTGTGGGTGACTGGTCATCACTTGAGGACCAGGCTGGATGTTGTGAATGGTCATTGCGCCGACCATCAGTGCCATCACTGCGTTACCAGGAATACCAAGAGTGAGCAAAGGGATAAACGAAGTCTGCGCACCTGCGTTGTTGGCCGACTCAGGACCAGCCAAACCGGCAGGGTGACCTTTACCGAAACGCTCAGGGTTCTTGGAGAGTTTCTTTTCGATGGTATAGGAGGCGAATGATGACAACACTGCACCACCACCGGGCAAGATACCCAGCACCGAACCGACCGCTGTGCCACGAATGACGGCAGGCCATGACTCTTTGAACTCTTGCTTGTTTGGATAAAGCGAACCGATTTTAGCGTCCACCTCGACGCGGTTTTCTTTTTGCTCGAGGTTGGTCATGATTTCGGTGAAACCGAACACGCCCATAGCCACGATGGCAAAACCCACACCGTCTTGCAGTTCGGGGATGCCGAAGTCAAAACGCGCCACGCCAGAGTTGACGTCCGTACCGACCATGCCCAGCAACAGACCAAGCAAAATCATAGCGATGGCTTTCATCAGCGAGCCAGAGGCCAACACCACAGCACCCACCAGGCCTAGTACCATCAGGGAGAAGTACTCTGCAGGGCCGAATTTAAACGCGAGCTCAGCCAGAGGAGGAGCGAAAGCGGCAATCAGTAAGGTTGCCACGCTACCCGCAAAGAAAGAACCCAAGGCGGCAATCGCGAGCGCCGCGCCAGCTCGGCCATTTTTCGCCATGGCGTGACCGTCTAGCACGGTTACCACCGCAGACGTTTCACCCGGTAGATTTACCAGAATAGCGGTCGTTGAACCACCGTACTGTGTGCCGTAATAAATGCCGGCCAACATGATCAGACCCGCGATTGGGGGCAACACATACGTGATTGGCAGCAGCATTGCGATGGTCGGCACAGGACCCAGGCCTGGCAAGACGCCGACCAAGGTACCCAACAAACAGCCCAGGAATGCATAGGCCAGGTTTTCAGGAGTAAAAGCAACCCCGAAACCAATCATTAAGTTATTTAAAAGTTCCATGAATCAGTGCTCCTTAGTTCATGCCAAGAAATGCAGGCCAAATCGGGAACACCAACTTGAGACCAACAATGAAAGACAAATAGCACAAGATGGCCAGGAAGATTGCATTGGCAATGGTGACTTTCCAGGTGAACTCGTGGCTAGCCATGGCGCTGATAATGACTAAGACAAGCATTGAAATGATCAGTCCGGCTGGTTGCAGAATGAAAGCAAACACCAGTACTGAGGCCGTAATAATCGCCATGATTTTGAAGTCAAATTTTGCGACTTCAGTTTCGGCGGCTTTTTTGCTTAAGGAACCCAACAAAATCAAAGCGCCAAGGATCGCCATAAGGATCCCAAGCCAATAAGGGAAGTATCCGGGCCCCATTCGCGCGGCTGTGCCCATTGAGTATTCAGTGGATTTCCAGGCGAACGCTAGGCCGATGACGATGAACATCACTCCCGACCAGAAGTTCTGTTTGTTTCTAACCTGCATGGTGACAAGCTCCTTGACTGCGCTGCAAATAATTGTTTTAAGACTGGGGACGCGAGACGACCGCCAGGTAAACCAAATGATCTCTTGAAAGGAATTGCGAACAAGAGTTCATCACGGACTGCATGGTAAATGAGAGTACGACCAAAGCAAACCAAAAAGCACGAGATTATTGATGGGGTTTTCCCTAAAAAAGGGTTATACCTAAGTCGCTTTGGCGGAAAATATCCTAATGGTTTGCGATTTAGAGACTATGCAGAGATTTTTCAATGCGCGCCTTATCGCTTTATCATGTGAAACTGAATGCTAGCTGACAATATTTACAGAAGATAAATTTATTTCTTGGGATTCGTGGCGAGTTGTTGCGAAGCCTATTTCGCTTTTCCATTTTTGCTTTACGATATCGACATGCTTGAAGATCTCGATCATTTATCTACGCGCTTGGCGAAACTGCTCGCCTACACTCAGCAATTGTTCGCGGAACAAACTGCTCTGCGCGCTCGTCTCGCGCAGAGCGAGGGCGAGCGTGACGCTTTGCGTGCGCAACTCGCCCAAGAAGGCACACAAACTCAGACCTTGAGTCGTAAAGCGGCAACCGCGGCGTCGGAACGTGATGTATTACAAGGGTCTTTAGATTTGTTTAAGCAAGAGCATCAGGCTTTACAAACGCAACTCGCCTCGCGCGAAAAAGAAGTGTCTGCGTTGCGTCAAGTGACGACTCAGGCCCAGCAACGTATAGACGCCGTCTTAGAGCGCTTGCCGGGTGCGCCGCAGGTCGAGGAGAAGCAATAATGGAGCGCGTCGATATTTCAATATTAGGCCGCGATTATTCTCTAGCGTGTCCACCCGAAGAAAAACAAGCATTATCAGATGCGGCTCAGCATGTCAGTCAACTGGCAGGACGTATTCAAGGCTCGGGGAAAGTTTCAGGCAATGAGCGTATTGCGGTGATGGCAGCGATCCAGATTGCTGTCGAGCTGCTCTCGGTGCGTGCGCCGGACGGTCCTCTGGGCGGTTTGGCAGTTGGCGACTTCAAGCGTAGAATTGACGACATGAATGCAATGCTCGACGAAGCGCTTGCGACAGTGGCTCCCAACCGTGGGACCAAGCCCCGCTGACCCGTCCTCGTCGAGAGTAAAGTTTGTCCCTGCTGTGTTCGTCACTAGGTCATATATTCTCAGAACCAATGCTTTGGCATATTCAGGTCGCAGGATAGCTCGATGGGAATGCTCGTCTCTAGTCAGATGCGCTCGAAATCAAGCAGAACGTGGCCAACTTGAACCTTAGGTTCGAGATGCCGGCCTAAACGGCACGAGCGGGGCATTTATAGAAAAAGCCTGCCCTATGTACGGGCAGGCTTTTTTTATCCTTCTTTTTTACTTTTTGGCTTTTGTTGCGGCCCATTTATATAGAGCAACCCCGGCAACAATCATGGGCAATGAGAGCCATTGCCCCATCGTGAGCCCTGCAGTCAGCAGTCCCAGAAAATTGTCAGGCTCGCGGGCGAATTCAGCCATAAACCGGAAAAATCCATAACCCATCAGGAACATGGCGCTGATCTGGCCCATTGGACGCGTTTTGTTAGCAAACCACCAAACAAGTACGAAAAGAGCCAGCCCTTCGAGCCCGAGTTGATAGAGCTGTGAGGGGTGTCTTGCGATCCCGTCGCCGCTTTGAGGAAACACCATCGCCCAAGGCAGCGTGCTCGCTCTACCCCAGAGTTCGCCATTGATGAAGTTACCTAGTCGCCCAGCGGCCAAGCCTAGAGGAATCAAGGGCGAAACGAAATCGCAGACCATTAAAAATGGATATTTGCGGCTGCGAGCCAACCAAAACATCATCAGTGTGACGCCGAGGAGTCCCCCGTGAAAGGACATGCCGCCTTCCCAAAGATAAAAAATTTCAAGGGGGTGCGCGAGGTAATAGGCCGCCTTGTAAAACAGCACGTAGCCCAGCCTGCCGCCCGCCACCACCGCGAGTACACCGTAAAAGATAATGTCTTCCAGGTCGCGCATCTTCATCGTGGTTTTCTGGTGCTTGATTCTCCACCGCCCAAGCAACCAGGCTGATCCGAAAGCCGTCAAATACATTAATCCATACCAATGGATCGCAATCGGCCCCAGTTTTATCGCAATTGGGTCAAAATTAGGAAATTGCAGCATCACAAGCCACCAAGCAAAAAGATGTCCGATAATAACCGCTGCAAACTTCACTGATAGGTGTTTACTCATGGCAAATAACGACCGTTCCAAAAATATTACCGAAGGCGTCACGCGCGCGCCCAACCGTTCCATGTACTACGGCATGGGTTACAAAGAATCTGATTTCGCCAACCCGATGATTGGTGTGGCCAATGCACACTCCACGATCACGCCCTGCAACAGTGGTTTGCAGCCTCTGGTCGATGCAGCCATTATTGCGATTCGCGAAGCTAAGGCCAATCCCCAGATGTTTGGCACGCCCACGATTTCAGACGGTATGTCGATGGGCACGGAAGGCATGAAGTACTCGCTCGTTTCGCGCGAAGTCATTGCGGACTGCATTGAAACGGCTGTTCAGGGACAGTGGATGGATGGCGTGGTCGTCGTGGGTGGTTGCGACAAAAATATGCCTGGTGGCATGATCGGTATTGCGCGCACCAACGTTCCTGGTATTTACGTTTATGGTGGCACGATCAAACCCGGCTCGCACAAAGGCCGTGATCTGAATATTGTGTCAGTGTTCGAAGCAGTCGGCGAATTCACCATGGGCCGTATGAGCACTGAGGACTTCAAGGCGATTGAGCAAAAAGCGATTCCGGGCTCTGGCTCTTGTGGTGGCATGTACACGGCCAATACGATGAGTTCCTCGTTCGAGGCGATGGGCATGGCGTTGCCTTATTCAAGTACCTTGGCAAACGAAGATGGCGAAGCCATTACCAAGGCCGCTGAGGCCGCGCGCGTGTTGGTCGATGCGGTGCGTCATGGCCGTAAGCCGCGCGACATCATTACACGCAAATCGATCGAGAACGCGGTGTCGGTCATCATGGCGATTGGTGGATCGACCAACGCCGTCTTGCACTTTCTGGCGATTGCGCATGCCGCCGAAGTGCCATGGACCATCGATGATTTCGAAACAGTCCGCAAGCGCGTGCCCGTCTTGTGCGATCTTAAGCCTTCTGGATCGTATTTGACGGTTGATTTGCATCGCGCAGGCGGCATCCCTCAGGTCATGAAGATTTTGCTCAACGCAGGTTTGCTGCACGGCGATTGCATGACGATCAGTGGCAAGACGATTGCCGAGGTGCTCAAAGATGTGCCGGATCAGCCGCCCGCCGGTCAAACGGTTATTCGTGCGATTCCGAATGCGATGTATGCACAGGGTCACTTGGCGATTTTAAAAGGCAATCTTTCGCCAGAGGGCTGTGTCGCAAAAATCACAGGGCTAAAAAATCCAGTCATCACTGGACCTGCACGCGTCTTTGACTCAGAGGATGATGCGATGGCTGCCATCATGGCGCGCAAAATTCAGCACGGCGATGTGGTGGTAATCCGCTACGAAGGTCCCAAAGGCGGACCAGGCATGCGTGAAATGCTGGCGCCAACCTCGGCCTTGGTCGGACAGGGTTTGGGTGAAACCGTGGGTCTGATTACGGACGGCCGTTTCTCAGGTGGCACCTGGGGCATGGTGGTTGGGCACGTGTCACCGGAGGCTTTTGTCGGGGGCTTGATTGGCCTCGTTCAAGAAGGTGACTCCATCACGATCGATGCGCACACTCAATTGCTACAACTCAACGTTGCCGAGGCTGAAATCGAGCGCCGCCGCAAGCTTTGGAAGCAGCCTTTGCCGCGCTACAACCGTGGCGTGCTGGCCAAGTTGGCCAAGCTAGTGAGTTCAGCAAGCCGTGGGGCCGTCACTGATGCTTTTGATAAGTAAGATGCTTTCTGCTCAGTCAGTTTGGCGGTTTGGTCATGCATGCGCGTTCGCCTTGGTCGTGTTTGTGTCAACTTCGGCTCAGGCGAGCGCAGCGACCCCCGCAGGTGTTCCGACAAGCGCTTCGACAAGCGCGCCTGCGGCGATGACGCTCGAAGAAGGCTTGGCTCTCGCCAAGGCCCGAGCGTGCTTGGGTTGCCACCAAGTTGACAACAAGCGTGTGGGCCCCTCTTTTAGGGCAATTGCGCAGCGCCATGCCAACAAAGAGGACGTCGCTCCCTACTTAGTCCAAGTCATTCGAAAGGGTGGGCGTGGACAGTGGGGCGCGGTGCCGATGCCTGGTCAGTCTGTGAGCGAACAAGACGCCGAAAAACTGGTGCAATGGATTATTTCTCTAAGGAATTAAGCGTGAATCAATCATTGACATTAGAAGCCGCTGTGTTTGGTGGCGGTTGCTTTTGGTGTACCGAGGCCGTATTCAAGGCTTTGAAGGGAGTGCACGCTGTTGAGTCTGGATATTGCGGAGGTTCGGTCGAGCACCCTACTTATGAGCAAGTCTGCACAAAGCTGACAGGACATATCGAGGTCGTCAAAATCGATTTTGATCCAGCGGTGGTCAGTTATCGGGAGTTGCTCGAGGTCTTTTTTGCCACACACGATCCAACGACGCCCGGAAGACAGGGCAATGATGTGGGTCCGCAGTATCAGTCTGCTATCTTTTTTCAAACGCCTGAGCAACAAGCCGTTGCGACAGGATTTGTAGCTCAACTAGAGTCCTCTCAACGCTATGCCCATCCCATATCAACCGAGATGAGACCCTCAGCAATATTTTGGCCTGCAGAGCAATATCATGCAGATTATTTCTCCCTGCATCCAGAGCAAGGCTATTGCCAAATGGTGATTGCCCCTAAGGTATTCAAGTTTCGCAAACAATTCTCAGACAAACTGCGTGTTGATTGATAAAAAAATTGGGATTGTCGTATTTTTCCGCTAGATCGATTTGACACACCTAAAAAAAACATGCATAATCTCGTTTCTCTGCTGAACAAATAGCAGGGAAAAGAAATAAGTAGTTGGCAGGATCTGTGGAATTAACGTCTTTTAAGACTCAATTAACCCCAAAATCTTGAAAATTACCTGCAGTTAGCGGTTTACTGAGGCATGATTGCCGAGGTAAAGCGCACTGCAAAGCAGTGCCATGTTCTTTAAAAATTTGACAACCGATAAGTGTGGGCGCTTGGAATGAGTGTCGCAGGTTGCTGTGCTGTAACAGGTGCAGTAATTGCAAACGAAATCAAGTGCTCACAAAGAAGTTTGGAAATGAATATTAAGTGTCAAAGCTTGATATAAATAACCTCACTTCCTTTGAGCAGCGACGTATAACCGGCCTGGGGTAACTCGGGTCAAGGAAATACGATTTATACAGAGATTAAACTGAAGAGTTTGATCCTGGCTCAGATTGAACGCTAGCGGGATGCCTTACACATGCAAGTCGAACGGCAGCGCGGACTTCGGTCTGGCGGCGAGTGG
>Ga0164292_10005251_pt1 | contig 10599 bp, 9 predicted proteins | sample GEODES117metaG_FD_111486 | JGI IMG/M metagenome (GOLD analysis project Ga0164292, IMG submission 111486) | Eutrophic lake water microbial communities from Lake Mendota, Wisconsin, USA - GEODES117 metaG | ecosystem: Environmental > Aquatic > Freshwater > Lake | place: USA: Lake Mendota, Wisconsin... | reverse complement strand
AAGGTCGTAACTATTTTTGTATTCAAATGGGCAAAGACAGTGCCAGCTTGGTGTGCCTCTTCGGGGCGGTTAGCGTGATCCGCGCGTTCTTTGGAGCGGCGGCGTTCAGTCTTTTGGGAATGGCTCCTGCCAAAGGACAAATTGTCAACATCGAAGCGATGCGCGGGGCCACCGGAGATTCGTCGGGCACCCACGGAATCCTGGACGGTCAGTTTTATTTAGGGGGCGCGCAGAATGTGCTGTTGAGAACGTATGGAGCTGCCAACGTGCGCAAGAGCATAGGCAATGAGACCTTTTACGGTATGGCCAGCGGCACGTGGTCTACCCGGGTGGGCGGAGACAAGTTGTTGTTTGAAAGCAACGCCTTTTTGCACGGTCGGTACAATTTGGAACTCCAGCCGCGGCTTACTTTGGAGGCCTTTTTTCAGTACCAGCGGGACCGCCCTTTGCGCATTGCCCAGCGGTACAACGCGGGTTTTGGGCCGCGTATCAAAACCATCAAGGCCAAAGGATGGGAAATATATTGGAGCCCGCTTTTGATGGGGGAATTTGACTTGGAAGAAAAGACGGGGGTCTTGAACTACGCCCTGCGGATGAGTACTTATGTCAGTTCCGAAGTCCAACTTTCTGACCGAACCCGATGGAATACGGTGGTCTATTACCAGCCCGACCTTTTGCGTTGGGCCGATTTCCGCATGGTTTTCAACACCCGGATACAGACCCGTTTGACCCGCCGGCTCCAATGGGTGACGTCGGGTTTTGTGAATTACGACGCTTTTCCAGCGGATTATGCCGGTGTGCCGGCATTCACGTTTGGCACCACCACCGGCTTGAGTTACCGATTCTAGGCCTCCGGCCCGTTCGCCGTGCTTCCTTGCCGTCCATCCCAATGGGCCAAGGCCTCGGCCACCACAAAAATCGACCCTCCCACAAAAACAAGGTCCTGGGGCTGCGCTTCGCGCAGCGCTTCTTCCAATCCGCGCGCCACGGGGCCGCTCACGCGGCCCCGTAGGCCGAATTCGGCGGCCCGTTCGGCCAAGGCCGAGGCGGGCAGGGCGCGCGGCAAGTCCGCTTGCACCCAATAGTAATGGGCGTCCCGGGGGAGCAAGGCCAAAACGTCGCTGGGGTCTTTGTCTGCGACGGTGCCAACTACCGCGTGGAGAGTGCCGTTGGACGGGATCTCTTGGAGGAGTTGCTCCACCACCGGCCGCAGGCCGTGGGCATTGTGGCCGGTGTCTGCAACGACGCGGGGTCCTTGGGACTGCAAGACCTCCCAGCGGCCGCGCAGGCCGGTGCGCTGGACCACTTCCAGTAAACCAATCCGAAGGTGTTCGGGCGAAACCTTCCAACGCGTTTGCAGTTGGAGTGCTGCTTGCACGCACCGCACGTTGTAGGCTTGGTAAGCGCCTTGCAAGCCGCACGGAAGGGGATGGGGTACCAGGTCTTCCGCCCAATGCAATTCGGCCCCGACAGCCCGAGCACGTTCCTCAAAAACAGGCGCCGTTTCGGGGTCTTTTTCGCCGACCACTGCGGGAATCCCCGCCTTAATAATCCCCGCCTTTTCCCCGGCAATGGCCGCCCGGGTGGTGCCCAAATACGCTTGGTGGTCCAGCCCTATGGACGTGACGATAGCTACCTCGGGGAGGATTACATTGGTACTGTCTAAACGACCGCCCAAACCGACCTCCACCACGGCGACGTCTACCCGATGGCGTCGGAATGCATCAAAGGCCATCCCAACAGTCGCCTCGAAAAAACTGCAGCCCTCCAAATGGGTGCGGTGTTCCTCCACAAAGGCAACAACTTCTTCTTTATCGATCGGAACTCCGTCTATCCGAATGCGCTCCCGGAAATCGAGGAGATGGGGCGACGTGTACAACCCAACCCGGTACCCGGCCGTTTGGAGCACCGACGCGAGCAGGTGGCTGGTAGATCCCTTGCCGTTGGTGCCCCCTACGTGGATGCTGGGAAACGACTGTTCCGGATGGTCCAGGGCCTTCATGAGTCCCTCGGTTTTCTCCAGGTCGATTTTGTAGTGCGCTCCTCCACCGGTATGCTGAAATACCGGAAGCTGGGAATACAGCCAAGCCGTTGTCTCCTCAAAAGTCATGAAGCAAAAAGCGAAAAGGCGATTTAATTCTTTTCAAATCGGTACACGATGGTCCCAATTTGGGTTTCCAAGGCGTCGGGGTCGGCCTGCCACTTTGTTTTCAGAGCCGCTTGCTTGGCTCGATCCAACAGGCAAGAGGAGGAGGTCGTACTCCCTCCAACTCCGGGTTCCGCAGAAATCACATTTCCGTTGCGGTCTACCGAAACTTTGACGACCACACGGCCCTCGTCTTCGCAATCGTAGACCGGCCTGGGTCGAACATTGGCACTACGGCTCCCCAGGCGGTAGTCCCCCATTCCTTGGGTGCCGCTGCCGTTCCCGCCGCTTCCGCCCCCTGGCACACCGTTCGGGTTACCCTGATCGCCCCCTCCTGCGGTAGTGCCCTGTCCGCTGCCTGTCCCGGTGGTTTTCAGCTTATTGAGTCTGCTGGACAACGCATTGGACGGTTGGGGCTTCACGGGTTGTTGGGTGGTGGTTTCCGTCGGTTTGGGACGTTCGACCGGCTTGGTTTTGGGCTTGTCGCTGACAGAAACATCGGTCGGTTCGATGTCTTGGGTAACCGCGGTGGCTTCCGTAGGGTCTTCGGGAGTAGGTGGAACGGGCTCAACGGCAGACTGGGTAGACTGTCCAAATCCTTGGTCCTCGTAGCCGAAGTCCAAAGCGATGCCTTCTTCCGGCGGTGGATCCTGGTAGGTAAGTCCAAAGAATGCAAAAAACACCAAAACCAACGCATGGAACACCACCGTCACCACCCATCCGGCCACCCGGTGGTTTTTTTGGTCGCGTTCGACGGATGAGTTCATTTTACTTGGGGTCGGTGGCCAGCACCATTTTGAGTTTGTTGCGGTACGCAATGTCCATGACATGCACGGCTTTCCCGGTGGGTACCGATTCGTCGGTCCGCAAAATAACAACGGCCTCGGGGTCGTTGGCCACTTCTTGCAGGAGGTACATTTCCACTTCTTCTTCGGACACGACGTTTTTGCCCACGCTGAAGTTCAGGTCTTTGTCTATGGTCACCGTGACGGTCGCTTTTTTGACGGTCTGTGCCTTGCTTTTGGGCAACACGACGTCCAAGGCACTGCTTGTGACCAAGGTGGAGGTCAACATAAAAAAGATCAAAAGCAAGAACACCAAGTCCGTCATGGAAGACATGTTGAATTCCGGCGAAACCTTGTTGCGGGTGGTTAATTTCATGGATTCAGGCTTTTAAAGGGGGAAAAGCGTGCGCAAAAGGGAAATTTTAGGCCGGTTCGTCCAACAGATCCAGGAAGTCCGTGGTGCTGGCTTCCATTTTATGGATGACCGAGCTCACGTTGCCCACCAAGTAGTTGTATCCGAAGTAGGCAAAGATGCCCACAATCAAACCGGCTACGGTGGTGATCATGGCAATGTAAATGCCTTCGGCCAACATATCAACTTGTACCTGTCCGCCGGCATTGGCCATTTGTTTGAAGGACATGATCATCCCCACAACGGTGCCCAAGAATCCCATCATGGGCGCACCACCTGCCATGGTCGCCAGAAGCGACAGGTTGGTTTCCAGACGCTGGATTTCCAATTTTCCTTGGTTCTCAATGGAAGCGGAAATGTCTTGAAGCGGTTTTCCAATGCGGGTGATGCCCTTTTGGATCATACGGGAGACGGGCGTATCTGTGCGTTCGCACAATTGAATGGCCGATTGGATTTTGCCGTTGGCAACATGATCCCGGATGTTGTTCATAAACTGCGGGTCCAACTTGTTGGCTTTCTTAATCGCCATCAAGCGCTCAACAAAGAGATACACAGTGATGATGGACATCAAGAACAGCAAGGCCATGATGGTATTGCCTGCAATTCCGCCTGAAAAGGCCAATTCCATAATGGTCATGGTTTTCTCAACCGGGGCATCTGCGTTGGCTTGGGCAACGGCGGCAGCTTGATCGACCGCGGGCTCTTCCATGGTAATTTGCAAAAAGGACATAAAGCGGGTTTTCTTAGGTTAACGCAAAACTTGGACCAAACTTATGCCTTCGGTGTTCGCCTTTCACGTTGGGCAAGGTCCAAATATGAACAAGGGGCGGTTGACAACCGCCCCTTGTTCAAAAAGCAATAAAAAGAGAAAAGGTTAGAAACCGATATGGTGCTGCAGAACGTACACACCAATTCCTCCCAAATAACCCAACAGGGCCAGGAAGCTAATGCGCTTCAAGTACCAACCAAACGGAATTTTTTCCAAGCCCATAACTGCAACGCCTGCGGCAGAACCGATAATCAAAATGGATCCTCCGGTACCGGCCGTGAAAGCCAAATATTCCCAAAACAAACCGTCGGTCGAGAAAAACGAGCCAGCAAAGGATTCAATGGGGTACATGCCCATGGCAGCTGCCACCAAAGGAACGTTATCTACAATGGCGGAGAGGAGGCCGATGATGCCCCCCACCACAAATACGCCTGTTTCCGTGGAGGTGCCTACTGCGGAATCCAGCCCTTTGGCCAGATCGGTCAGTTGTCCGCCTGCTTGTAAAGCGGCGACGGCCAGCAAAATGCCCAAAAAGAAAAGGACCGACGGGGTATCAATTTTGCGCAAGGTGTGGATGACGCCCAAGTGCTGGCGGTGTTCTTGGGCTTTCTTGCGGTGCAAGATGTCTGTCAAAATCCACAAAGCACCCAAAGACATCATCATGCCCATGAAAGGGGGGAGGTGGGTGATGGTTTTAAAGATGGGGACGAAAAGCAATCCGCCAATTCCAGTAATCAAAATCAACTTGCGTTCGCCGTCGGTGACGTAATCGTTGTTCAATTGGGTTGATGCCTCCGGCTTCTGCAGTTCCCCTTTCAGCGAGAAAGACAAAAAGATAACAGGTATCAACAAGGCTGTTAGGGCTGTTAGAAATACCCCCTGTACAATTTCTCCTGCCGTGATTTGTTCCCCAATCCACAGCATGGTGGTGGTTACGTCGCCAATGGGAGACCACGCGCCCCCAGCGTTGGCAGCAATGATAACAATGCCGGCAAAGGTCCAGCGGGTAGGTTGGTCTTGGATCAATTTCCGCAGCAAGGAGATCATGACAATGGCTGTTGTCAGGTTGTCCAAGGCAGCAGATAGGAAAAAGGTCATAAAGCTTACGGCCCACAGCAATACTACGGGGCTTTTGGTTTGCAAGCGGCTGGTGATGACCGAAAATCCTTCGTGCGCATCCACCAATTCGACGATGGTCATGGCGCCCAACAAGAAGAACAAAATGCCAGCAATCTCACTGACATGCTCCAACAACAAATGCTGGGCGTGGTGAACGTCTGCGCCTCCCAAAATGTAGGTGGTCCAGCAAAGTACACCGGTTAACAGTGCGGCAGCGGCCTTGTCAATTTTTAGCGAATGTTCAAAGACGATGGCGGCGTAACCCAGGACAAAAATCGCAATCAAGAGGCCGTAAATCATGGCGGTATTTATTTAAAAACCCAAAGGTAATGGCCAGCAGCATCCATTGGTGAACAAAAGTGTGCGGTCTGTGTTACCGGGTGTTTATTTTCTACAGTCGTTTGACTAGCCTAACCAGACTGTGCCGGAACTGTGGTCGTGTACGGCTCCCGTAACCGATGCCAACACATTGTTTTCCCCGCGCAGTTTTAGAGCTGCAAGTAGCGCAAATGCCGCAGCCTCCTTGAAATCTGCTTGGTGGGAGGGCAACAATGCCAGGGTGCGGGATGTGCGGGCTCGAAGCACGTCCATAAAGAACGAATTGCGAGCGCCGCCTCCCGTGACCAAGACCGGGCCGGCGGGTCCTTGCTGGAGGTCGTGGGCCAGCCGCAGGGCGGCGTGTTCTACACAGGTGCGCAAGAGATCTTCGGTGGAATATACCGAGTGGACCTTTTCCAACAGCGGCGCCCAATGCTGCTCGACGTCTTCCCGGCCCAAGGATTTGGGTGGGAGTTGGTCGAAGTAAGGCAACGATTCCAGGGCGTTCAAAAGGGAGGGGATCAGGGTGCCCGATGCGGCTAGCGAACCGTCGGGGTCGAAGGGATGCCCCAATTTCTGCGCCAGGGAATTCCAAAGTATGTTCAAAGGAACAACGTCCCAGGCCCGTCGGAGACCTGCTATTTCGCACGAGGTGTTGGCAAATCCCCCCAGGTTTACACAGTGGGCGTATTCCGAAAAAAGCAGCCGATCGGCAATGGGCACCAGCGGGGCACCTTGACCGCCCAAGTCAACATCCGGTTGCCGAAAATCGCCCACCACAGGGCACGAGAATCCGCGTGCCATTTCGGGGGTGTTGCCCAGTTGGTAGGTGAAGCCCCGGTGCGGTTGGTGGTGAATGGTGTGTCCGTGGTGGCCAATGAGGTCCGGCTGGGACAGGTTCTCTTCCCGAATAAATTGATGAATCTGGGCGTTGCACCACTGGGCATACCGAACGGACAAGGGCCCTAGCAGCTCTTTGGGTTGGTGATAGGCGGCGGGCAAATCGACCTCCCAGGGCGTACCCGTGTACGACACGGTTTTTCCAGGACCCCAGGCGACTGACCACCGGCCGTCGGGATGGAGGCTAAATTCCACCCAGACGAGGTCCAATCCGTCCAGCGAAGTGCCGGACATGGTTCCGATGGCGCATAGAGGTTTCACCTTTCAAAGATGCGGGTTTGGTCGCTACCTTTGCACCACTCAGAAATCAAAATCCAAAAACATGCATTTTCAACTGACCGAGGAACACGAAATGATCCGCCAGGCGGCCCGTGATTTTGCCCAAGCAGAGCTGCTTCCAGGCGTGATTGAGCGGGACGACGAACAAAAATTCCCCAAAGAACAGGTTCGCCAAATGGGGGATTTGGGCTTCATGGGAATGATGGTTTCTCCGAATTACGGAGGCAGCGGGATGGATACCCTGAGTTACGTCCTGGCGATGGAGGAAATTTCCAAAATCGACGCTTCCGCAAGCGTGGCCATGAGTGTCAATAACTCCCTGGTTTGCTGGGGATTGGAAAAATTTGGTAACGAGGAGCAGAAGAAGAAATACCTGACGCCTTTGGCCAAGGGAGAGATCATTGGCGCTTTCTGTTTGAGCGAGCCCGAGGCGGGTTCAGACGCCACCTCGCAGCGAACGACGGCTATTGACCATGGCGATTACTACCTTTTGAACGGCACCAAAAACTGGATCACCAACGGCAATTCCGCCAGTGTGTATTTGGTGATTGCTCAAACCGATGTGGCCAAAGGCCACCGGGGCATCAATGCTTTGATTGTGGAGAAAGACATGCCCGGTTTCCAAGTGGGCAAGAAAGAACAGAAAATGGGCATCCGGGGCTCCGACACCCACTCCTTGATGTTTACCGATGTCAAAGTTCCAAAGGAGAACCGCATTGGCGAAGACGGTTTCGGATTCAAGTTTGCCATGAAAACCCTGTCCGGCGGCCGCATTGGTATTGCAGCTCAGGCCCTGGGCATTGCCGCAGGAGCTCTGGAGTTGGCCACAAAATACGCCCAAGAACGCAAGTCCTTTGGTAAGGCCATTGCCGACCACCAGGCCATTGCCTTCAAACTGGCCGACATGGCCACCCGCATTGAGGCAGCGCGTTTGTTGGTATACAAGAGTGCATGGCTGAAGGACCAAGGCCTCCCCTTTGACAAGGAAAGCGCCATGGCGAAGTTGTATGCGTCAGAAACGGCCATGTGGGTGACCACCCAAGCGGTGCAAATCCACGGCGGCTACGGCTACGTGAAGGAATACCACGTGGAGCGCATGATGCGCGACGCCAAGATTACCGAAATCTACGAAGGCACGTCCGAGATCCAGCGGATGGTCATTTCCCGCGCGCATTTGCAGGAAAACCCCGTAGCGTAAGGAGAAAATTGGGTACAAAAAAGGGCCGGCGCGAAGCGCCGGCCCTTTTTTATTTGTGCCTTTCTGTTTTTTGCAGAATCCGCCAGGTCTTTTCAGCGATTACCGCGTCCAGCGTCCGGACGTGTAGTCGGCCGATCCGCCGTCGTTTACTACCAACGAGTAGGTTACTTGGTCGGTTAAGACCGAGTACGTGCCAGAACCGCTTAGGGTAAATCCATTGATGGTTTGTTCAGGGATAGTCAGTGCGGTGCCGGACACCGTGCCCAGCACGGTGAAATTCAAGCCTTGGTTGTAAACACCGGAAACCGTGACGCCGTCGGGGTCTGCGCCCAGATCCACTTCAACGGTGTACACCTGCGGTGCCAAATCTCCGGTTTGCTCTTCGCAGGTCCAAGCGCCGGCCCAGTAATCGGTTCGGGGATCCAAAGGAACTTCGGGTTCGCATGCCACGAGAACAGCAGCGGCTGCGCTAGCCGTCAACAGGGACCGAAGGGTGCGTTTTTTTGCGTAAGGCAAAGAAAAGAGAGACATAAAAACTACGGTTTGTATTTATTTTTTGGACGGCTTTTCGGCTTTAGGACGGTCCATTTTGTTCAAGACGTCGGCCAATTCTTGGGTGACGTCCAGCTTGTCGGAACCGTAGAGCACGTTGGTTTCGTAGACCAAAACCAGGTCGTATCCTTTTTCTTCTGCCAATTGTTTCAGGGCGACGTCCATTTGGTCCTTGATCTGCGTGTTCAAACCGGCCTCTTTTTCAGCGAGTTCACCGGTTCGCTGTTGCTCCATCTGGCTGTAGCCCATTTGGATGCGTTGGAAGTCTGCCTGGGCGCGTTGCAATTGGACGGGGCTCAAAGAAGGCGCGGCCTTCTCCAGGATGCTGTACTCCGTTTGGAGGTTTTGTTGGGCCCGAACCAGTTCGGCTTCCACTTTTTTGGCTTCCAACTCAAACTTTTCCGTCAATTCGCGGTGGTAGTCGTACAATTGGGTCAAGGAATCCGCGCGGACGTAGGCGATTTTCAGGCCGTCGGTTCCGCCGGTGGGCGTGGATTCGGAGGTTGTGCAGGAGGCGGCAAGCATCAAGGTGGCTGCGGCCAAAGAAGAAAAGATCAGTCTCATGAGGGTGAAGTTACGGAGTTCAAGGCATTGCGCACAAGGGATTCATCGGCCAGGTGGGGAACGGTGATTTTTAGGCGCGGGTGGCGCTTCATTTCCCGGCCTATGGCAATCAGCGCTTCGGGATTGCGGGCCCATGCCCGGCGGGCAATGCCGTTGTTGACGTCGAAGAAGAGCATGGTTTCCAGTTTTTGGTCGGCTTCGGGGGTGCCATCCAAAACCAAGCCAAAGCCGCCGTTGATGACTTCGCCCCAGCCCACGCCGCCGCCGTTGTGGAGGCTGACCCACGTGGCGCCTCGGAAGGAGTCGCCGATGGCGTTGTGAACGGCCATGTCTGCGGTGAAGCGCGATCCGTCGTAGATGTTGGAGGTTTCGCGGTAGGGGGAGTCCGTCCCGGAAACGTCGTGGTGGTCCCGTCCCAAGATCACGGTACCCAATTCGCCGCGGGCAATGGCGTCGTTGAAGGCCCGCGCGATGGCGATGCGCCCCACGCTGTCTGCGTAGAGGATGCGCGCTTGCGAGCCCACCACCAAGCGGTTTTCCTCCGCTTGTTCAATCCAGCGCAGGTTGTCTTCCATTTGCAGGCGGATGTCGTCGGGGGCGTGGGCGGCCAGTTGGCGCAATACCTGAGCGGCAATGCGGTCCGTGGTGCGCAGGTCGTCGGGATTGCCCGATGCGCATACCCAGCGGAAGGGGCCGAAGCCGTAGTCAAAGCACATGGGGCCCAGGATGTCTTGAACGTAGCTGGGGTAGGCAAATTCCAGGCCGTTGGACCCGGCTACCTCAGCGCCGGCACGGCTGGATTCCAACAAGAAGGCGTTGCCGTAGTCAAAGAAATACATTCCCCGGCTGTGCAAGGTGTTGATGGCCCGCACGTGGTTCCGCAAGGTGGCTTGGACCTCGGACTTGAAACGCTCGGGATCCGACGCCATGAGGGCGTTGGCCTCGTCGTAGGTGAATCCTTGCGGGTAGTACCCACCGGCCCACGGGTTGTGCAAGGAGGTTTGGTCCGATCCCAAATCTACGTGGATGGTGCGCTCTACCAATTTTTCCCACAAATCCACCGTATTGCCCACAAAGGCGATGGAGGTGTTGCCCTGAACGGCTTGGGCTTCCAGGGCCAGGTCGATGGCTTCGTCTGCGGTGTAGACCAACCGGTCCACCCATCCTTGGGCGTGCCGCTTTTCGGCGGCGGCGGCATTGATTTCTGCGGTGATGCTGACCAGACCAGCAATTTTAGCGGCCTTGGGCTGCGCTCCACTCATGCCGCCCAGACCGGCGGTTACAAACAATTTTCCTTCCAACGGTCCGCGGGTAAATTTCCGAGCGGCATTCATGACGGTGATGGTGGTGCCGTGGACAATGCCTTGAGGGCCGATGTACATGTAGCTTCCGGCGGTCATTTGGCCGTACTGGGATACCCCCAAGGCATTGAATCGCTCCCAGTCGTCGGGTTTGGAATAGTTGGGGATGACCATGCCGTTGGTGACGACCACGCGGGGAGCCCAGGCCGTGGACGGGAAAACCCCTTGGGGGTGGCCGCTGTGCAGGTGCAAGGTT
>Ga0164292_10005249_pt1 | contig 10601 bp, 6 predicted proteins | sample GEODES117metaG_FD_111486 | JGI IMG/M metagenome (GOLD analysis project Ga0164292, IMG submission 111486) | Eutrophic lake water microbial communities from Lake Mendota, Wisconsin, USA - GEODES117 metaG | ecosystem: Environmental > Aquatic > Freshwater > Lake | place: USA: Lake Mendota, Wisconsin... | reverse complement strand
CGTGCGCTTCTTAATTCTCTGCGCGGTGAGGAGGAGAAGGTGAATCTCATCGAACAACAGCAATCCTCGCAAGACGTCCTCCGCGACTGGTAAGAAATTTCCAATGTACAGGCTTTGCATATTTTTTGTCCCCGCATTTGCGTTTTTCTTTTTCGGCATTTCGCTTTTTGCCCAGGACGCCACAGCTGGTCTCAGTAGTCCTGCCACAGTTGTAGGTCGCCCTGTGCAGATTGTGGTGACCGTCCGCGATGCTCGCTCGGCCGAAGTTCCTCAAAGCGTGAATTTGCCCGGGCTGCGCATCGAGCTTCTTGGGCGCTCAACACGATTCGAGATGAATAATTTTCAAGTGACATCCTCACTCACCTACACCTACTCCATCTTCCCGCAGCAGGCGGGTGAGTTTGATATCCCTGCTTTTGAAGTTCGCGTGGGAGACAAGACGCTAAAAACAAATCCCCTTCGACTCAGTGTGGGCGACGCTTCAACGGTGCAGCCTCCGCAAGGCCTGCCCAGCACCCCCTCATCACAGACGCCTCCTTCCGCCAGCCAAGCGCCCGGCAGCAACGTGCGGCCCTATTTCGGCGAACTCGTGCTCTCCAAGAAAAAAGCCTATGTCGGCGAGGTCATTCCGGCAGAATTCCGGTATTACTTCAATTCCTCCATTGGCGGCGAAGTCGGTGACCGCCCCAATCTCGTTGGCGAGGGTTTCACTGTCCAAAAACTCGCTAATGTCCCAAAGCGCGAGCAGATCGTGAATGGGGAGAATTACATCGTTTTTGCCTTTCAGACGGCAATCACTCCCGCCAAATCAGGACCTCTTGAAATCCCTCCAGCCAAGCTTGAGGCACGTCTACAGCTTCCCGGCAGCGCCCCTGCAGGCTTTGATGATTTCTTCCAGCAATTTGGCGGCATAGCTCCTCCAGGCATGTTCACCAACATGCAGGAGGTGTCCATCGAGACTGCTCCAACATCTCTGGAAATCTCTCCTTTGCCCAAGCCGGGTCGTCCGGATGACTTCTCGGGGGCGATCGGCAAGTTCAAAATGGAGGCCAGTGTGAGTCCCAAAAAAGCCGGGCCGGGTGATCCCGTGACCATGCGAGTTGTCATCTCCGGACAGGGGAATTTCGAGGCCATGGGCGCACCGGTTCTTGTCGGCGATGACGAATGGCGTTCCTACCCTCCGAGCGAGAAATTTCAATCATCGGACTCCATCAACTATTCAGGTGAGAAAGCCTATGAGTTTCTGCTCGTGGCGCGCTCGGATCAGCAGCAGACACCTGGCGTCAAGTTCAGCTACCTCGACCCCGACACTGGAAATTATGAAATTCTCACACAGAGTCCGCTCCCGGTGCAGGCCCGCGCAGGCCAATCTCCGGCACAAACGACAGAGGCTGTGTCTGACCAGAAAAAAACCGGCGCTCCCGCGCCTTCTCCAGTGCTCAACTCTGCTCAGGCAGGGAAGTCCGGTGGCGCTTCAAGTTGGACCTCGATCCTCGTCCATCCCGCTTTCCTGATTGCGAATGCCTCGCTGGGCGTGATTTGGATTCTTGTCCTCTTGGTGCTTTTGATCAGGCGTCAGGCTGCCTCCCCCTCGGGCCTCCGTCGTAAAAAAATCCAGAGGCTCAAAGCGGCCCTCACTAGCTTGGAATCCTGTCCTGAAAAGGAATTCACATCCCGCGCGGTTGCTTGCCTTCTCACCGCGCTCGACACGGAGTCCAATCCGCTCGCAGCTGGTTCACTTGTTGCTCGCCTCGCGCTGGATGATCAAACTAGGGCCCATTTGTCGAACCTTCTCTCGCTTAATGAGGAGTTAAAATATTCCTTCGGTGGGGCCAAAGTTCCTGATCGTGACACGCGGGCAAAAATTCTTTCAGCATTGAAAAAAATTCCCGCATGAGAAATCTAAGCTCCATACCCCTCATTGCCATCCTTTGCATTTTCTCTTCTGTCCTGTTCATTCGAGGTGATTACCTGGAGCAGGCTCGAGACCGCCTCGCGCATGGAGAACATGAGTCTGCTGTCACGTTTTTTGAAAAACACATTCAGTCTACTCGGCCCTCTTCTTACGCTTACTATCAACTCGGTCAGGCTCTTCAAAAATCCGAGAAGGAGGCTGAGGCCGCCCTGGCTTATCGGCGCTCTCTTCTTCTCGACCCCCGCTTTGCTCCAGCTGCTGAAGCTCTTCGCGAAGCCAATGCTCGGCTTGGGGTTTCTCCCTCCGTTTCCGGTTGGCAGGCCCGCTGGGCTGAAAAAGTACCCTCTGATCCTACTATGCTACTCGGAGCCGTCGTTTTTTGGTTCGGTGCCTTTCTTTTATTCCCTGCTCTCGCTTTTTCAAAAAGAAGCACCATTCTTGTCTTTCTTGCCTGCATGCTACTTGTGGTCGGCCTCGCGTCATGCATCCTCGCCACATGCACCGATCCTCGCATTTTAGAGGCCCGTCAGGCTATGGTCATGAGCTTGTCAGGCAAAACTCTATACAAAGTGCCGTCCGAGGATGCCTTTGAGAAAATCACCACACTCAACCAAGGCTCAACTGTAAGAATTCTTTCCACCCGTGGACGCTGGTTATATGTCGAACTTACAGGCGGTCAGCGCGGATGGTTGCTCCAGGAGGACATAACGTCAGTGATTCCGTCAGCTTGACTGATTAGGGAGGTTAGTTAACGGCATATTTTTTTAAAAAAAGCGTTGACGACCTACCCTGTTCGCCGTAATTAGGACTTTCACTCTGCGGGTGTAACTCAGTTGGTAGAGTGCAACCTTGCCAAGGTTGATGTCGCGAGTTCGAGTCTCGTCACCCGCTCCATTCCTCTAGTTTAAAATTTTCCCTGAGCTTTTTCCCTATTGAGTTTTTTTGAGCTTTGACAAAATATATGAGGGTGTTACATGGATCCCAGTGAACCCCTCCTAGGATGTTTTACGTAGCATTACTGAACTCGGGACATACCCACAGAGGATCTTGCGGGGTTGCTTCTATAGCTTTGGCGAGCTTTTCATTATTTGTGTCAGCCTCTCCCTCCTTGGCTCAGCAGACAGTCCTGACCGTTCGTGAGGCCGAGTTCCGGAATCATTGGGCAGGGCCGCAGGAGGATTGGATTGCTACTCCACAGTATTTTGAACCGGGCGGGGGATTAGACGATGAATCGGTCAAGTCTAAAAATGAAGACTTAGATGAAGCAGAACCCGAATTCGAGGAATCCCTCGACAAAATGGCGGAAAACATCCGGCACGGCCTTCGCTTTGGTCCTTTGGATTTCAATCTAGGTCTTGAGAATGGCTGGGAATACTCTTCGCAAAACTCTTTTGGTGGTGAGACGGATGACAATACCTCAAACAGTTTCTTCTCCGCACCAACGGTCGGCATTATTTATGAACGCGAGGTCGGTGTTTGGAATGTCTCCGCCCGCTACGGAGCCGGCTACCGCTATTATTACAACCCGGCCTACACTGCTGCTGGAATCGGGAAACAAAGGAATCCGATGTCGATGACCGGTGGCGTTGATGTCGGCTATAACAATAGTCGGCTCTTCTTGAATCTGAATGCCAGTGCATCTTCCGGAACGGGCTACGACCCTGTGGCGGGGTCTAATAACTGGCAGACCACATCCTCCGGCGGATTGTCAATTCGCTACATCATCAGGGAAGAGTTGAGCATGGGCGGTGCGATTTCTGGGACGTTTTTGAATACTGCCGATGCGCAAGTATTACCTGACGAGACCTCCCAGCCCGATAGCAACTCCCTAAACGTGGGTGCAAGTTTTTTCACCGATTACATGGTAACGCCTAAAAGCAATCTGCGTTTTGTGTTAAGCGCAGGTGAGGATTTGCAGGATTTTCAGGCAGGCATTTCTCAGGGGCGTCGTTTTTTCGACGCGATGATCATCCTCACTTATCAAATCGCTCCGAAATTATCGGTCGATGCCGGTGGAGGCGCAGGCTACGTGTTGGACCAAAATATCCCCGATCCTGAATATATCGGCTTGCGTCCGATTTACAACTTGGGAATCAACTACACTCCGACCGAGAAGACCTATTTCAAAGCGAAATTTGGAATGCAAGGTGCTGATGTAAAACCAAATTTCAGTCTCGTGGCTGGCTGGGACGCGAGAGAGAAGACAAGGCTTTCTCTCTCTGTTTATCAGAACCAAGGTTTCTCAAGCCTATCTCCCGATCAGTATAACATCACTAGAGGTGTTTTAGCCACGGTCGCGCAGCGCTTGATCAAGGGAATAACCCTTTCTTTCTCGGCTGGTTATGAGCAATCGGAATATGTCAGCCTCACAAGCGAAAAATTGGATAATCCAGTTCAAGGTCCTGCTTTATACTGGCTGACGAATGCTTCTGTCTATTGGCGTCTTCGCGACTGGCTGGGCTGGCAAAATACATTGCAGCTTTCCAGCGGCCAAGGAACCAGTGATCAGATGCAGGTGACATTCAATACCAGCTTGAATTTGACCTTCTGATTTCTCTCGTTTAATTTTCCTTACGAATGTCAACGTCTTTTTTTCTTCGGCTGCGCTCTTGGCTTTTTTTCGCATTGTTCGGATTAACGATGAGTCAGGTTGCTCTGGCCGCTCCTCCTATTCTTCCTGCGCCTCAAACTCAGTCCGATTCGACTTCGGCAACTCCTGCTGCATTCCGGCAGGAGACTCCCGGAGCCGCTACGCGAGGGGCTGCCTCCGATCGCACGATGGGCGTGGATGCCCCTATCCCCTCTCTGATGGCGGGTGAGGGGGACTACATTTTGGCTCCTGGCGATACCTTGGATCTCATGGTTTATCGCGAACCGGATTTGGGAATGAGGTCGAAGATCGCCCGCGACGGCCGGGTTCAGTTACCACTCCTGGGCGAGGTGAAAGTCGCAGGACTGAGTGTGCGCGATGCTCAGGAGCATATTCGAAAACTTTATGATGCAGATTATCTCGTTGATCCGCAGGTTTATCTAAATATCTCTTCCTACACGCAGCGAAAGATCACTGTGATCGGCCAAGTTTCGCGACCCGGTAGTTACGAACTTCAAGGCAACGAATCACTCGGCATTTTGGAGGCCATCGGCATGGCGGGAGGCTTCACTCGAATCGCCGATACAAAAAATGTCGTTGTAAAACGCCGCACCGGTGGGAAAGTCGAAACAATCAAAGTCAATACCAAGCGTTTGGAGTCGCCGGAGGGCGGAAGTTTTCAAGTTTTGCCCGGCGACATTCTCACAGTCGGAGAGAGTTGGTATTAACCTCACGCAGCACGAACTGGAAAATCATTTCGGATGAATAAGGAAACAAGCGCCAAAATATCAATATCTCCCAGTCCTAGTCCGGTTCAGGACGCCATTGATTGGCGCGAGTACTTTCATGCCGTCGTAGACAGGCTATGGATTGTCATCCTTTGTGTTGCGCTAGGAGGTATTTATGCGGGAGTCAACCTCGCAAAAGTCGAAACAAAATACCGGGCTCGTGCGGTGCTGTTCATTGAGCAAGACAAAGCCCGTATTCTTGATTCGAAGATGGAGCAGGTCCGCGATGAGCAGATTCGCAGTATCGACATGATCAATACAGTAGTAGATCTACTTCGGAGCTATTCTTTTGCGCAGCGTGTTTCAGCCCGTTTGAAACTCGACCAGGATCCCCGCTTTCTTGCTGCCGCTGGTATTCCTGCTCGCGATGCTTCTCCGGATCGTGTGGCTGCGGCTTTGAGTTCGATGGCGGCAGCAGTTTATCGCACGAATACCCGCCTGATTGATTTGATGATCACTACAGCGGATCCGAATCTTTCTGTGAAGCTCGCCAACGCCTACTGCGAAGAGTATATCCGTTATGTTTTTGAGCGGCGTTCGGACGCCTCCAAATCCGCCACGCAGTTCCTTCTTGAGGAGGCGGATCGATTGAGAAAAAAAATGCGCGTATCCGAGGAGGCCATGCAGAGTTTCCGAGAGAGGGAGCGCGCTGCTTCGATCGAAAACATGCTCAGCTCGGCACAGTCTCAAGTCTCGGAAATTTCAAATGTACAAGCTGAAATTGAGAAACGCATTCAGCAGATCGACAGCGATCTCGGGGTCGTGAGAGCCAATAAAGGAGCCGTCGTGGAATTGCTCTTCCTGCCTAGTGTGGCTGCCGAGCCAAAGGTCGCCCAATATTCCGAGTCTTTGAATGCCCGCCAGCGGGAGTTGACCCTTCTTTCCCAGCGATATCGTGCCAAGCACCCTGCCTATATTTCGATCAAAACCCAGATCGACCTCACAAGGTCTGACCTGCGAAGGGTTCTCAATGATGCCGTGAATCTTCTCGAAACCGCTCGCAGTCGACTCGAGATACAGGCGAACGAAACAAAGGCCGCCCGAGAAAAAGCTGAGGAGCGTCTTTTGGAAGTAACTAATAAGTCAATCGAATATAATGATATAAAGCGAGAACAGGAGACAGATCAGGCGCTCTACAACTCCGTTCTTTCTCGCTTGAAGGAAGTGGACGTCACCAAGCAGCTCACGGAGTCTCCAGTTCGTATTCACGAGCCCGCTGTCGGAGCGGCCCCCATCCGTCCTAGTGCAACCAAGACTTGGATTCAAAGTCTCTTGGGTGGGCTCGCTGCAGGTATCGGGCTCGCCATTGCGATTTTCATGCTCGATACCAGTATCAAAACAGTGGACCAGGTGGAGCAGTTCACCGGCGTGAATGTCATTGCTGCTATTCCCAAACTCAGCCTCTCCACCCGTGCCAGCGTTCTTGTGGCCAACGAGGAGCGCTCGGGCATCGTCGCAGAGTCATTTCGATCTCTGCGAGCCTCACTCACGCTTCATCGCCTCAATGAAAACGCACGCACGTTTCTTTTTACCAGTTCGATGCCGAGTGAAGGCAAGACATTCTGCAGTTCCAACTTTGCTGTAACGCTCGCCCAGCAGGGGTTCAACACGCTCTTCATCGACGCCGACCTTCGCAAGCCCGGCGGCTCCATTGTGTTTTACGGTGAAAACCGCAAGCCCGGTCTGTCCGAGCTGCTCATGCGTTCTTGTGCGATGAAAAATGCGGTCATGCCAACGCATATTGACGGCCTCAGTGTTCTGACCGCCGGTGGCAGGGCTCCGAATCCCTCCGAGTTGCTGACGTATGAAAACCTGGAGCGGGTTATGAGCGAGGCGCTTTCAAAATACGACCGTATTGTTGTGGACTCCGCGCCGTTGCTTGCGGTGAGCGACACTTTGCTGGTGGCCCCGCACATAGACCTCTGCACGCTGGTGGTCCGTGCCTTCGGTACACCGCGCAAAATGGTGGCCCGCGCTATCAAGTCCCTCGAGGAAGCGAACACCCACCCCGCAGGACTAATCTTGAACTTCCTGCCAAGTGGACGCGGTGGTTACTATGCCTATTACTATTCGGGTAAATACTACGGTTCCTATGGTGCCAAGGGCGTTTATGGTGAGTAGAAATTTATGATCACCACAACTTCTCAATCGCCTGCCAAGGTGTCTATGCTCCTTGGAGGTACTCTCTCCATCCTTGTCGGATTCTTTGCGATCAGTGCACCGACATTGTTTTCGTATGTCATTACCGCCTTCATTGGCACTCTCTGTCTGGTAAGCGGCTTTATTGGTTTTTTTCAAGCCCTCTTCGGAAGAGATGTTCCGCACCGCATTCTTTCTTCATTCTCCGCTGTAATACGCATTGCGGCCGGTTGCGCGCTTTTCATTTTTACCGAATCCGGAATGAAGACGCTGACTCTGATACTCGGAGCGGTTTTTTTTGCTGAAGGCGTTATCTGCATAGGTACTTCTTTTCGGCTTCGTGCGAACGCAGCTTGGATTTGGCTCCTTCTGAATGGCGTGGTCGCATTGGTTCTTGGAGGAATGATCTACGCCCGCTGGCCGCTTGATTCGGAATGGGTCATTGGCGTGTTCTATGGCATCCAGTCCATCTTCAGTGGCCTAGCCATGCTCATGCTTGGCTTTGCTATCAAAAAAAGTCCTTCTTCCTGAGCGCATGGATGACCGAATCCGCTCCCAACAAACGCCCGTTGGATCAAAACCTGCGATTGATATTTTTTAGAAAATCGTAAAAGTCCTGCGTCAGGGTGAAAAAAACGACGCATTATATCGCACAGGGTTTTGAAAAAATATCCAACGACCTCGATTTTCTCATGGGTTGCTTGGAGGAGGTTCTCAGGGAGTTGGGGGAAAACGCGGTAGCTGATCGCCTACCGTGGGTGGGTTCCAAGAAGGCGGGCTGCGAGGGCTTTGAACAAGCCACATCGATTGCTTTTCAGCTGTTAAACATGGTTGAGGAGAATACAGCCGCACGCACACGCCAGCTTCGTGAAATCGAATCCGGCGGCGAAGCCGAGCCGGGTCTCTGGCAAAGCCGGTTGGCGGAGTTGTCCGCTTCCGGAATGTCGCCTTCGGACATTGCGGCACTTCTGCCAACTCTCTGCATCGAACCTGTTCTCACCGCTCATCCCACAGAAGCGAAACGCGCGGCCGTCCTCGAGCAACACCGTGCTCTCTATCGTTTGCTAATATCCCGCGAGGGCCAGTCGCTCTCGCCAAATCAGCAGCAGGCCTTGCGCGAGGATTTCAAAGTCATTTTGGAACGACTGTGGAGGACCGGTGAAATTCTGCTCGAAAAGCCGGATGTCGCTACGGAACGCCGTGGGGTGATTTATTATTTGCGCGAGGTTTTTCCTCCCGCATTGGCACGTCTCGATTATCGACTCCGTGAAGCCTGGCGGGTCGCGGGTTTTGATTCCTCACTGATTGCCGATCCCCTCGGAATGCCCAAAATCCGCTTTGGCACATGGGTCGGCGGCGACAGGGATGGGCATCCACTCGTCACTGCGGCTGTCACCGAGACCACGCTCCGCGAACTTCGCCTCAGCGCCCTCATTGTTCTGCACCGCGAGTTGGAAGAATTGGCTGCGAATCTTCCACTCTCCAGCAATTTTCAGGATTTCCCGGAGGAGCTCCAAAGCGCGCTCGACAAGTTCCGTCGAGAAACGCCCGCGCTCGCTCAAACCTTGTCGCAGTCGTACTCCGATGAGCCATGGCGTCAGTTCGTTCTCCACCTTCAAAACCGTCTTCCAGTTTCAACCGGGGAAATCGAAGACGCAAAAATTCTGGAGACTGGTGTTCGTTTTCAACAACCGGCCGAGCTTGAGGCCCACTTGAAACTGCTCTCCGAAGCACTCCACGCCGGCGGCGCTGGACGGCTTGCCGACTTCGCCGTGAATCCCGTTCGCCGCGCCCTCGATACTTTCGGTTTCCACTTGGCGAATCTGGATATCCGTCAGAACAGCCGCTTTCATGATTTGGCGATTGATGGGCTCCTCCAGGCGGGAGGCGCGGAGGATCACAAGTTCTCCGAGTGGAGCGAGGATCGGCGTCTGGCGTTCTTGGAAGAAGAACTCCGCTCGCCGCGCCCGTTCCTGAGCGCGGGAACACCAGCAGGCCATGAGGCGGATGATGTTCTTGCCTGCTACAGTGTCCTGCGCAACCACATTGCCAAACACGGACTCGATGGCATCGGATCCCTGATCGTCAGCATGACGCGCCGTCTTTCGGACTTGCTTGCTGTTTATCTCCTCGCGCGAGAGGCCGGTCTGGCGCGTTGGACTGAGGATGGTCTTGTGTGTGACCTCCCAGTCGTCCCGCTTTTCGAGACTCTCGATGACTTGGAGCAAGGGCCCGGCATCGTTAGGCAATTCCTGAAACACCCGGTCACTGAGCGGAGCCTTGATTTCCACCGCAAAAGCGCGAATGAAAAATCCCTTAAGGAGTGCAGCCTGCCGGTGCAGCAGGTCATGATCGGCTACAGCGACAGCAACAAGGATTGTGGCATCTTCGCCAGCCAGTGGGCGCTCCACCAATCTCAAAGCGCCTTGGCCCAGGTTGGGCGCGACGCAGGGGTCAAAATCCGCTTCTTCCACGGACGCGGTGGTACGATCAGCCGAGGCGCGGGGCCGACACACCGTTTTCTGTCTGCTTTACCGCAGGGTTCCGCTCGTGGAGACCTGCGCGTTACCGAGCAGGGAGAGACCATTTCTCAGAAATACGGCACCATTTCCTCATCGGTTTACAATTTGGAGTTGCTCCAAGCGGGCGTTGCGGCTGTTTCCTTTAACGACCAGCCTGCTCCCATCGATGTCAAATTCAGGGAATCCTGCGAATTCCTCTCAGCAGCCAGCCGCGATGCTTACACCGCGCTCATCACTCACTCGAGTTTCATGTCCTATTTCTCGGAGGCCACGCCGATTGATGCCCTCGAGACGAGCCGCATCGGTTCGCGTCCCTCCCGACGCACTGGTCAGCGCACGCTCGCCGATCTCCGCGCGATTCCCTGGGTCTTCAGTTGGAACCAAAGCCGCCATTATCTTCCCGGCTGGTTCGGTGTTGGATCCGCTCTACAGCGCCTCCAAGCCGATCGTCCCAAGCTTTTTCAAAACCTCAGCGCCAACCTTAAAAAGTCGCCATTCCTCTACTATGTGCTGACGAATGTGGAAACCAACCTAGCCAGTGCGGATCGCGAGATCATCTCCATCTACGCCGGATTAGTCGGCGACACGCGGGTGCGGAGGGAGATTCTGAACATCATCCTTACCGAATTTGATTCCACCCGCGAAAT
>Ga0164292_10005247_pt1 | contig 10601 bp, 8 predicted proteins | sample GEODES117metaG_FD_111486 | JGI IMG/M metagenome (GOLD analysis project Ga0164292, IMG submission 111486) | Eutrophic lake water microbial communities from Lake Mendota, Wisconsin, USA - GEODES117 metaG | ecosystem: Environmental > Aquatic > Freshwater > Lake | place: USA: Lake Mendota, Wisconsin... | reverse complement strand
CGAGCGGTTGACCGACTCTTCAGGCCATCTTGGCCAGGCTCCGGCGCCCTGGCTGCTTAACGTGAATATTCCCAACTTGCCCGCCGAGCAGATCAAGGCCGTGCGTGTGGCCCGTCTGGGGCGGCGCCATGCCGCCGAACGAGTGATCACGCAAACCAGCCCGCGCGGCGAAACCATGTACTGGATTGGCAGCGCCGGTCCCGCCAAGGATGAGGGTGAGGGCACCGACTTTCATGCTGCGGCCCAGGGCCATGTCACCGTCACGCCGCTGCAGGTCGACCTGAGCGATCACGAGCGGCTGCCTTGGTGGCAGCAGCAACTGCGGGCATGAACCGAACTGGCAAGCCGTTTGCCCAGCCCCCGGCCCAGGACGTGGCGCGCCGGCCGGCGTTTCCGGCGCGGCTCGAGCCTGCTCATGCGTCGCCTTCCGTACCGGCGGCTCGTAAATCTCCGACGCGGGCGCAGCCACAAGTCATGCCCCCAGACACGCAAGCCGTGCGTGCCAGCATGGTGCGCAAGCTGGCTGCACAGGGCGTGCGCGAGGCGCGGGTGCTGGCGGCGATGGAGGCCATTGAGCGGCACCGTTTCGTCGATTCGGCGCTGGCTGCTCAGGCCTACGAAGACACCAGTTTGCCGATCGGCCTGGGCCAGACCATCTCCAAGCCCAGCGTGGTGGCCCGCATGCTGGACTTGCTGCTGCAGGGGCGTGCTCAGCCGCTGGGGCGCGTGCTTGAAATTGGCACGGGCTGCGGCTACCAGGCTGCGGTTTTGTCCCGGCTGGCCGCAGAGGTCTACAGCATCGAGCGCTTGCGCGGGCTGCACGAGAGGGCGCGCGAGAACCTCAGGCCTCTGCGCCTGGCCAATTTGCACCTTCTTCTGGGCGATGGCATGCAGGGCTACGCCAAGGGCGCGCCCTATGCCGCCATGATTGCCGCTGCCGGTGGGCAGGCGATTCCTCCTGCCTGGCTCGAGCAATTGGCCCCGGGCGGACGCCTGGTCGCACCCGTCGAGACGGCTGCTGGCTTGCAGGCGCTGGTGGTGGTTGACCACACACCGGGGGGGATGCGTCAGACGGTGCTCGAGCCCGTGCATTTTGTGCCGCTCAAGGCGGGAGTTTTGTGATGTTCAGGCGTGCAGTCATGAGCATGGACTATCCGCGTTGGGCCTGGCCCGTGCTGCTTGGCCTGGTGTTGAGCGCCTGTGCCTCCGGACCCCGGGTCCGGCCGCCTGTTGAAGACCGCGGGCGTCAGGCTTCCCCATTGCCGCTGCCAGCGGCGAGCCCTTCAGCGGCCAAGCCGGTGGCCAATCCACCTGCGGTCCTGCCTCAGGGCGGGCCCAGCGCGGCCAAGGGCTTGCGAGGCTTGGAAAACGCGGGCAAGCCGGGGTACTACACCGTGCAGCGTGGTGACACGCTGGTGCGTATTGCGCTCGATCACGGCCAAAACTGGCGCGATCTGGCGCGCTGGAATGGCCTGGACAATCCCAGTTTGATCGAGGTGGGGGAAGTGTTGCGTGTGGTGGCCCCGGCTCAATCGCAGCCGGCTCGGCCTGTCATTGCGGCTGCGACAGAGCCGCCGGCTCGCCCACCTTCGGTTGCGGCCACCCCTGCGGCCCCGATGGCCTCGCCTGCGCAAGCAGGTCCAGCGGCCTCTGGGCCCAGCGTGCCTGCGACTCCAGGCGAAGAACTGAATTGGATTTGGCCAGCACAGGGTCAGACCGTGACCTTGTTCGATGAGGTCAAGAACAAGGGCGTGGACATCGCTGCGCGGGCCGGTGATCCCGTGCTGGCCGCCGCCGATGGCCGCGTGGTCTACGCCGGGGCCGGTTTGCGCGGCTACGGCAACCTCATCATCGTCAAGCACAACAACACCTATTTGACGGCCTATGCCCACAACCAGACCTTGCTGGTCAAGGAAGACCAAATGGTCAGGCAAGGTCAGAAGATCGCCGAGATGGGCAGCAGCGACGCCGACCGCGTCAAGCTGCACTTCGAAATACGCCGTCAAGGCAAACCGGTCGATCCGCTGCGGTATCTGCCGCCGCGATAAACAGATCTTCGGCGTCACCCGTGCGGTGATCGTTCATCGCGGTCTGCTTCAGGCCGTCGACCAGCGACTTTTCGTTGCATCCCATGAGCGCCGGATGGGAGATGGCGGGGCTGGCTTAGCCGCAGCGCTCGATCTGCTCGCTCAGGTCCAGCCAACGCTCTTCAAGCTGGGCCAGCGCCTGCTCCACGTCCTTGAGCTGGCGCCCTGCCTGGGCCAACTCGGCCGGGGCCAAGCTGCGGCTGACCAGATCATGCAGGCGGGTCTGCTCAGCTTGCCGGATGCCCAGTTCGGCTTCCACCTGCTGCAATTGTTTCTTCAGCGGTCTGACCGCGAGCAGCCATTCTTGTTGCGTTTGCTTGTCGCGCGCGCGCTGCTGTGAAAGGCTCTGAGCCGCGATACCCGAAGTGGCGCCAGAGAACTTGCTGCCACCGTCACCTCCATCGCCAACATCGCCACCAACAACTGAGGGGCGACTGGCCGGTTTGTCGTTGGCATCGCTGCGTCCTTTTTCTCGTGCGCGTTTGGCCTCATCGAGCAGGTAGCGCTGGTAGTCGTCGAGGTCGCCGTCGAAGGGCTTGACACCTCCACGCGAGACGAGCCAGAACTCGTCGCAGACTGCGCGCAGCAGCGCGCGGTCATGGCTGACCAGCATCACGGTGCCTTCAAATTCGTTGAGGGCGACCGACAGGGCCTCGCGCGTGGCCAGGTCCAAGTGGTTGGTCGGCTCGTCAAGCAGCAGCAGGTTCGGCCGCTGCCAGACCAGCATGCACAGCACCAGACGGGCTTTTTCGCCGCCACTCATGCTGCCCACGGTCTGTTTGACCATGTCGCCGCCAAAGTTGAACATGCCCAAGAAGTTGCGCAGGTCTTGCTCGCGGGTTTCCTGGCCGGCCAGCCGGCCGGCGGCAGCCGTCTCCTTGGCCAGGGCGATCATGTGCTCTAGGGGGTTGTCGGCCGGCTTGAGCACGTCGAGCTCTTGCTGGGCAAAGTAGCCAATGCTCAGCCCCTTGCCCTCGATCATTTGACCGGCCAACGGCAAGAGGGCTCGTGCGATGGTTTTGACCAAGGTGGACTTGCCCTGGCCGTTCGCACCCAAAATGCCGATGCGCTGACCGGCCAGCACCGACTTGCTGATGCCCCGCACGATCACGGCGGGCTCGCTCCCGCCTTGAGCCGGTGGGTAACCGACGCTGACTTCCTGCAGGCTGAGCATGGGATTGGGCAAGCTCGCCGGCGGCCTAAATTCGAAACTGAAGTCTGCCTCGGCCAGCAGCGGCGCGATCTTTTCCATCCGGTCGAGTGCCTTGACCCGACTTTGCGCCTGTTTGGCCTTGCTTGCCTTGGCCTTAAAGCGCGCGATGAACTTTTGCAGATGCGCGATTTTTTCCTGCTGCTTGGCAAACGCCGACTGCTGCAGCGCCATTTTTTCGGAGCGCTGCTCCTCAAAGCTCGAGTAGTTGCCGCCGTAGCGTGTGAGCTGGGCGTTTTCAATGTGCAGCGTGACTTGCGTGACAGCGTCCAGGAACTCGCGGTCGTGGCTGATCACGATGAGTGTGCCGGCATAGCGCTGCAGCCAGCTCTCGAGCCAGACCAGAGCGTCGAGGTCTAGGTGGTTGGTCGGTTCGTCGAGTAGCAGCAGGTCCGAAGGGCACATGAGGGCGCGGGCCAACTGCAAACGCATGCGCCAGCCGCCGGAAAAGCTATTGACTGGGTTGTCGAGCTCGTTGACCTGGAAACCCAGCCCCAAGATCAGTGCCTGGGCTCTGGCCTTGGCATCGTGTTCACCCGCGTCATACAGGTGCATGTAGGCGTTGGCCATGCGCTCGCCGTCGCCGCTGTCATTGGCCGCCTGGACCTCAGCTTGCGCAGCCACGAGGACGGTGTCGCCTGCGATCACAAAGTCGCTCGCTCCCTGCGAGGTCTCCGGCATGTCTTGCGCCACTTGGGCCAGGCGCCACTGATCGGGTCGATCGAACTGGCCGCCGTCTTCGTGCAGCGTGCCGTTGAACAGCGCGAACAAGGTGGATTTGCCCGCGCCGTTGCGGCCGACCAGGCCCACTTTTTCGCCGGGGTTAAGGGTGGCGCTGGCCTTGTCGAGCAGGACTTTGGCACCGCGGCGCAGCACCACGTTTTTAAGGCTGATCATGAAGACGTGGGTACCTTAGGACAGTTGCTCGCGGGTCAGCAGCAGGACCTGCTCATCGCCTGCGCTGGTGGGCAGCCAGACGGGCGCCAGCGCGGGAAAAGCGCGTTCAAAATGTTCGCGCTCGTTGCCGATCTCCAGCACCAGCACCCCCTCCTGAGTCAGGCGGCTGGCCACTTGCGCCAGCAACTGGCGCACAAAGTCCATGCCATCGGCGCCGCCTGCCAGGGCCAGCGCGGGTTCGGCCCTGAATTCGGGCGGCAGGCGGACCATGCTGTCGGCGTTGACATACGGTGGGTTGCAAATGAGCAGGTCGTAGGGGCCCGCGCAGTGCTGCAGGCCGTCTGATTCGATCAGGGTGATGCGCTCGCTCAGGCTGTGTTGATCCACATTGATGCGGGCCACGGCCAGGGCGTCCGGGCTGATATCGGCTGCGTCGATCTGTACGTCGGGGTAGGTGAGGGCGGCGATGACAGCCAAGCTGCCATTGCCTGTGCACAGATCGAGCACGCGGTGCGTGCTGGCGCTGAGCCAGACGTCGAGCGTGCCTTCGGTCATCAGCTCGGCAATGAAGGAGCGGGGAATAATGGTCCGCTCATCGACGTAAAACGGCACGCCGCACAACCAGGCCTGGCGCGTCAGATAGGCGGTAGGCGTGCGTTGTTCGATGCGCTGGCGCAGCAGGTCTTGCACCCGTGCAGCATCGTGCGATCCGACCGCTTGCTCACCGATGTCCTGAAGGTTGCTGTCCAGCGGAAAACCTAAGCCCCAGAGCACCAGCCAGGCGGCCTCATCGAAGTTCGCAAGCGTGCCCTGTCCCAGCCCGTTTTCTGCCGTGATGCCAGCGGCATCGAGCTGCGCTGCTGCCGCTTCGATCAGCGGCAACACCCGGGTAGCCGGCGTCATGCGCCGGCCAAGCGCTCCAGCACGCCCTTGTAGATGTTCTTGAGCGGCTCAATGTCTGCCACCGCAACGTGCTCATCGATCTTGTGGATGCTGGCGTTGATCGGCCCGAACTCCACCACCTCAGGACAAATGCGTGCAATAAAGCGTCCGTCGCTGGTGCCGCCCGTCGTCGACAACTGGGGCACAGCGCCGGTTTGCGCGGCAATCGAGTCGCTCATGGCCTGCACCAGTGCGCCTGCCGAGGTCAGGAAGGGCTCGCCGCCCAGGGTCCAATCGAGCTTGTATTGCAGGCCATGGCGTTGCAGCAGCGCTTCGAGCCGGGCCTTGAGCCCATCGGCGCTCGATTCGGTCGAGAAGCGAAAGTTGAAGTCGACGACCAATTCACCGGGGATGACATTGCCTGCGCCCGTGCCGGCGTGAATATTGGACACCTGCCAGGAGGTGGCCGGGAAGTGCGCGTTGCCACGGTCCCATTCGGTCGCGCACAGCTCGGCCAGTGCCGGGGCAAACTGGTGGATGGGGTTGCGCGCCAGCTGCGGGTAGGCAATGTGGCCCTGCACGCCATAGATTCGCAGTTTCCCGCTCAGCGTGCCGCGGCGACCGTTCTTGATCATGTCGCCCAGCCGCTCGACACTGGTGGGCTCGCCCACAATGCAGTAGTCGAGCCGCTCGCCGCGCTGGGCCAACTGCTCGACCACGACCAGCGTGCCGTCTTTGGACGGGCCTTCCTCGTCACTGGTGAGCAAGTAGGCGATAGACAGGCCCGGCTCTGGGTGCTGCTGCAAAAATTCTTCCGTGGCCACCACCATGGCGGCCAAAGACGTTTTCATGTCGGCAGCGCCCCTGCCGTAGAGTTGGCCGCCCCGGTGGCTGGGCACGAAGGGCGCACTGGTCCACTGCTCGAGAGGCCCGGTGGGCACCACGTCGGTGTGCCCGGCAAACACCAGGGTGGGCGAGCCCGCTTTGCCGGCTCGGCGCGCCCACAGGTTGCTGACCCGAAAGTCTGCCGGGCCGCTGTCGAGGCGCTCGCAGACGAAGCCCAGGCGCGCCAGGCGCTGCCCAAGCAGCTCCAAGCAGCCGCCGTCTTCGGGCGTGACCGAGGCCCGGCTGATCAGATCCTCGGTCAACTCTAAGGTGAAATTCATGCCCGTGCAGCAGGTCTGTAGCAGGCTCAGTCGCGCAGCAGATCGTTCAGGCTGGTGGTCGCGCGGGTTTTTGCATCGACGCGCTTGACGATGACCGCGCAGTACAGGCTGTACTTGCCGCCCGCTTTGGGCAAATTGCCCGATACGACGACCGATCCGGCGGGGATGCGGCCGTAGCTTACCGTGTCATTTTCGCGGTCGTAAATCGGCGTGCTCTGACCGATGTAGACACCCATCGAGATCACCGAGTTTTCTTCCACGATGACGCCTTCGACCACTTCGGAGCGCGCGCCGATGAAGCAGTTGTCTTCAATGATGGTGGGGTTGGCTTGCAGCGGTTCGAGCACGCCGCCCAGACCGACGCCGCCGGAGAGGTGCACGTTGGCGCCGACCTGGGCGCAACTGCCTACGGTGGCCCAGGTATCGACCATGGTGCCCTCACCGACCCAGGCGCCGATGTTCACATAGCTGGGCATGAGGATGGCACCCTTGGCGATGAAGCTGCCCCGGCGGGCCACTGCCGGCGGCACGACGCGCACGCCCGCCGCGCGCATCTGGTCGGCGTCGAGGTGGGAGAACTTCGTTTTGACCTTGTCGAAAAAGCCCAGGTCGCCTGCGCGCATGATCTCGTTGTCGTTGAGCCTAAACGACAGCAGCACGGCCTTTTTGATCCACTGGTGCACCGTCCACTGGCCAACCGCCTGCCGGGTGGCCACACGCAAGCTGCCGTTATTGAGCTGGCCGATCACGGCCTCCACGGCATCGCGGATGTCCCGGGGCGCGTTGCCAGGGGACAGTTTGGTGCGATCTTCCCAGGCCGCTTCGATGATGGACTGCAGTTGCTGTGGGCTCATGATTTACTGTTTCGATTGGATGAATTGGACAATGCGCTCGGCCGCCTGGAGACATTCGGCCGTCTCGGCCACGAGCGCCATGCGCACCCGGCCCGCACCGGGATTGAAGGGGTGACCATCGGGCCCGGGCACCTCGCGTGCCAGGTAGCTGCCCGGCAGCACCACCACATTGTATTGAGCCAGAAGCTGGCGCGAAAACTCGGTGTCCGATCCCCCGAAAGCATCGGGCACCTGTGCCCACAGGTAAAAACCGGCATCGGGCAGCTTGACATCCATCACCGTTTGCAACAGCGGCGTGACGCGCGCGAACTTGTCGCGGTAGAGCTGCCGATTGAGCTGCACATGCGCTTCGTCATCCCAGGCGGCCCGGCTGGCTGCTTGCACCACCGGACTCATGGCTCCGCCGTGGTAGGTGCGATAGAGCAGGAACTTCTTGAGGATGTCCGCGTCGCCCGCCGCAAAACCCGAGCGCAGGCCTGGCACGTTGCTGCGCTTGGACAGGCTGGTCAGCATCACCAGATTGCGGAAATCTTTGCGACCGAGCTGCCAGGCCGCCTGCAGGCCACCGAGCGGGGCCTCGTCGCGAAAATAAATCTCGCTGTAGCACTCATCGGATGCAATGACGAAGCCAAAACGGTCGCTCAAGTCAAACAGCAGGCGCCACTCGTCGAGTCCCATGACGGCGCCGGCCGGGTTGCCTGGCGTACAGACAAAAAGCAGTTGGGTGCTGCTCCAGACCGATTCGGGGATCCGAGCCCAATCAATGCCAAAGTTGCGGGCGGGCTCGCTTGGGGCGTAGTAGAGCTGGGCGCCGGCCAGCATCGCGGCCCCTTCGTAGATTTGGTAGAACGGGTTGGGTGTCACCACGGTGGCCGGCCGGCTGGCGTCGATCACGGTCTGTGCCAGGGCGAACAAGGCTTCGCGTGAACCGTTGACCGGCAAGATCTGTTGCTTTGCGTCCACGCTCAGCCCATAGCGGCGCTCGACCCAGTTCGCCATCGATTGTTTGAGTCCGGGCTCGCCCCCTGTGCTGGGGTAGACCGCCAAAGAAGCCAGGGCACCGGTGAGGGCTTGCTTGATCAAGTCCGGGGTGGCGTGTCGTGGCTCGCCTATGCCCAGGCTGATCGGGCGGTGGTCAGGACTGGGGGTGATGCCCGCGTGGAGTTGGCGAAGGCGCTCAAAGGGATAGGGCTGCAGTCGCCCGAGCAGGGGATTCATCGTTCCTATTATCAATTATTGAAATGGCCCGTAAAAGAATGAGATATGCTTCAAAGTTGAACTTTTTTTGTCGTTTCTAGAATATGAAATCGCGAAAGCGGGCGGACCTTCTGCCGCGTCAGTTGAGGAGCTGGCAACCATGACCGAAGATCCGCAGCCGTCAAGCCCCACCGGGCTGGCCCGACTCGGTGCGCGTTGGCGGGATCTGCGTGGTCTGTGGTTCAACCGCAGTCCCGAGCCCCCCGAGGTGACGGCCGAGTACCTGCGCCTGATTTACCGCAACCTCAGCGTGAGCAGTCCGTTCTCGCTGTTCTTTGTGGTCTACCTGACCGTGCAGGCCGATTCCGGTGAGGCCTCTGCGCTGCGGTCGTGGGCCACGGTGTTTTGCATCTACCTGGCGCTGCGCTGGGTCATTGGCCTGTCCTATCCGCGAAAGGGCGAGGTAGATCCTGCCACTGTGCCTTTTTGGTCGGCTCTCTCGTTGGCGGTGCAGGCCTGCAATGGGGTGCTGCTGTCCTTGCTGGCCTTGTTCGTGCTGCCCACGTTCGATCCTTTCGCGCAGATCGTCGGGACGATGGTGGTGTTGATTCTGGTCGGCGCCATCGCCCACAGCCTGTCCGGGCGGTGGGCCGAAACCTTGGTTTACGCGCCGCCGATTTACTTTAGCTTTGCTTGGTCCAGTTGGCAGCAAGATCACCCCTATGCCCGGGGCGTGAGCATGCTGATCCTGGCCCTGTTTGTCCTGCATCTGGTGTACGCCGGCAACCAGCGCAGGTCGATCGTGGCGAGCTTTGCTGTGGCGCGCCGCAACGCCGATTTGGCGCGCGAGCTGCAGTTCAAGAACATTGAGTTTCAGGAGCTGGCCAGCGCGCGCAGCCGACTGCTGGCCACCGTCAGCCATGACCTGCGCCAGCCCGCTCACGCCATTGGCCTGTTGTCTGAGCGTGCTTTGCTTGAAACGTCGTTTGTCAGCGTGAAGGCCAATTTGCAAGATCTCAATGAGCTCAGCCAGTCGCTCAGCGCCTCGCTGACCACCTTGATGGACCTGACCCGTCTTGATGCCGGTTTGGTCAAGGCCACGATTGGCCCCGTCAGCTTGCAACAGGTCTTGATGCGGATCGAGGCGGAGTTTGGTGGTTCGACCCGCGCCAAGGGCTTGTCCCTGAGCGTCGGTCGATCTGACGCCTGGGTCCAGTCCGATGCAGTGCTGCTCCACGGCATCCTGGGCAATTTGGTATCGAATGCCATCAAGTACACCCGCGAGGGCCGGGTTGAGGTTCGGCTGGAAGAGGGCAACGATGGGGTGCTGATTGAAGTGAGCGACACCGGGATTGGGATTCACGGTGAGAAGCTCGAGTTGATCTTCAAGGAGTTTGTTCGCCTTGATGCGTCCGATTCGGGGACGGAAGGCTTGGGACTGGGGCTTTCCATTGTGCGCCGCTATGCCAATTTGCTGTCGCATCCCTTGAGTGTGCGGTCCGAGCCTGGCCGGGGCTCGACCTTTGGCATCAGCCTGATCCGAACAGCGCCTGCGGCCGCCAGCGAACAAGCGATGCCCTTGCAGGCGGATACGGCTGCGGCCCATGATCCCCTGGTCGGACTGAATGTGCTGGTGGTCGACAACGTGGAGTTGCTGCTGCAAAGCATGACCCAGACGCTGACGGGCTGGGGCTGTCGGGTTCAGGCCGCCCGTAATATGGCCGAGGCCCAGCGACTCAGTCGTCAGACGTGGCCCGATCTGGTGCTCAGCGACCATCATTTGGGCGATCGGGAGCCCAACGGCATCGAACTCATAGCCGGTCTGCGGATGCAGGGCGCTCTCCTGGGCCGACCCGCGCCGCCGGCACTGTTGATGACCGGCGATGTATCGGCGCAGCTCGAGGCCCAGGCCCAAATGGCCAGTGTGCGCGTGATGCACAAGCCGGTTCGACCGCGCGTTTTGCAGCTTGGGCTGATCGATCTGCTCGAGGGCGCAAGACAGTCGGCCATGGCCGATGTCAGCACGCGCGTGAGCACCCGTGGCTGAGCGGGCCGCACGGCCGCGCCCGGACCATGCAGGCCACGGCGTCAAGCCTTTGCAGGGTTGGCGCACCTGGTTTGGCCGGACGGATCCCACCGTGATGGCTGAAAAACTCAGTGCACGTTCCGGCCAGTCCATGTTCAACAGTGCGGTGGCGCTGCTGCTGCTTGTCTATGTCCACTTCAGCCCGGAGCCGTTTGGGGACAGGGGGCTGACCGACATCTGGGTGGCTGCCGTCTGTCCCTATTGGGTCAGCCGCATCGTTTT
>Ga0164292_10005244_pt1 | contig 10604 bp, 10 predicted proteins | sample GEODES117metaG_FD_111486 | JGI IMG/M metagenome (GOLD analysis project Ga0164292, IMG submission 111486) | Eutrophic lake water microbial communities from Lake Mendota, Wisconsin, USA - GEODES117 metaG | ecosystem: Environmental > Aquatic > Freshwater > Lake | place: USA: Lake Mendota... | reverse complement strand
GCAATTTCGCCAGCACAATGGGAGATCAATGTTGGAAAGGCGCTCGCGAAAATACATAGCGGTGAAATTTCGAAGGTGGTGCTAGCGCGAGACTTAGTTGCACAATCTGATTTACCTTTTGATTCTCGACATATCATGAACAAACTAGCTGAAAACTACAGCTCGACCTGGATTTTCTCAGTTGCGAACCTTGTTGGCGCTACTCCCGAACTTCTGGTTCGCTTAAATAAAGGGTTAGTCACCTCACGAATTCTCGCTGGCACAATTCAGCGAACCGGTGATGACGAACGCGACTTAGCGCTCGCAGCCTCACTTGCTCGCTCATCAAAAGATCTTGAAGAACATGAGTATGCAGTCGATTCGGTCGCACAAACCCTCGCTCCGTTCTGTTCCTCAACAAATGTGCCGGAAACTCCCTTTGTGCTCCATCTTTCTAACGTCATGCACCTTGCAACAGATGTCACCGGTGTGCTCACAGATTCGCTCGCCCCAGCGGATCTCTTTACTGTTGTTCGAGAATTACATCCCTCTGCTGCAGTTTGTGGCACGCCACGCCCTGCTGCTCAGCGCGTAATTAAAGAAGTTGAAGCGATGTCACGCAGTCGATATGCCGGCCCAGTTGGATGGATTGATAGTAAAGGTGAGGGCGAGATTGGTATCGCCCTTCGTTGTGCAGAAATTAACTCGGCAAACCCCCGCGAAATTAGATTATTTGCCGGGTGTGGAATCGTGCAAGGATCTGACCCAGCGAAAGAATTTGCAGAGAGCCAAGCGAAATTACTTCCAATTAGAGAGGCGCTAGAGAGCGCGTAACTTCCTTCAATAGCTCGGCGTTCGCTGCGCGATCGGGCATGTTCGCCACAATCACGCGAAGCCCTTCGCCACTTCTGGCAAGTTGAGCAATTAATGCTTCTTGCGTTCTTACTCCAACTGCAGGAATGCCATAACTTTCAGCAATAGCAACCAGATCGCGGCCATGTGGTGTTCCAAAAATCTTTTCGAAACCTGGCACATCCTGCTGTGGCAAAGTGGAGAAAATCCCACCACCGTCATTCGCAATTACAATGATTGTCAGATTTGGCTTGACTTCTTCTGAACTAATTAATAAGCCATTGATGTCATGGAGAAAAGCAAGGTCACCCAAAATTGCAAATGTTCGATTGCGTGAAAGTGCGATTCCAAATGCGGTCGAAATATTTCCATCAATTCCCGCTAGTCCCCTATTTGCAAAAGTTTCGATTCCGCCCCGTGGTTCTGCGAACGCTTCGATATCGCGAATGGGTCGCGATGATGCGACGAAGAGCGCAGATTCAGAAGGCAACTCACGGAGCGTTGCAACAATGGCGGATGGCTCCGACCAAATTGGTAGTAAATCAGGCAAGCGCTCGGAGATTTTCTTTGAATAGTCGAAGAACTTCGCCGCCCAAATTGCATCACGCTCATAAGCGCTGTTCGTGTTCATATGAGGAAGTATGAGATGAATTTCATCCCCTTCTCGTTCGACATCTATCTCTTCAGTTCGTGAATCAACTACGACTACTTTTTCGGCGAGCGCAAGATAAGCGTTCATAGCACGCGTCAACGTTAACCGGCCGACAACCATCGCTACTTTCGGCGCCAGCTCAACTCTTCGTTGTTCGTCCGATAAGAGCAAGGAGGAGTGCGGTACAACTTTTACACCAAGCAAGGGATCTTCACTCAATACTGGCCAGCCAAGTGCATCTGACAATTTCGCAATATCAGATGGCGCAATGCCTGCTCGATCATGTCCAAGAAGAATCACTCCATGTGGGTGATAGTTCTGCAACTGTCGCGGAGAGAAGAGCGGCGAATCTATTGGATCAATCTCAACATCTAGCGATTCACTCCATTCGAGCGGGCCGACTAAGGGCTCGTCGAACTCGACATTGATATGCGCGGGATTTTTCGATGCTAACGACTTGGCAATCTCCGCACGCCAACTTCGGACTTGACCAAGCGCACTCCCTGCTGCAGAAATGTTTACCGTGTACGGGATTGCTGCAGGAAACATCCCTAGCTGCGTCGTCGTTTGATTCGCGCCGGTCTGCCATAACCTCGCAGGGCGATCGGCCGTGATCGCGATTAGTGGATGTTGGCCATGGTGCGCCTCGAGTAGAGCTGGATAGAAATTGGCTGCAGCGCTGCCACTTGTGCAGATCACTGGAGTTGGCAATCCTGTTGCTTTTGCAATTCCCAGGGCAAGAAAAGCCGCGCTCCGTTCATCGATACGGGTATGCAATCGAATTCGGGAGAGTTCTGCTGCGCGCCAGAGCGCCATCGTTAGTGGTGCGTTCCGAGAACCTGGCGAGATGACTGCGTCACGAACACCAGAGCGAATGAGTTGGTCGATAATTACCTCTCCCAAAACTGGCGAAGGAGAATGCGTCATAACGACTCCTTTCGCTCTAGATTTTCCATAAGTCTTTTATGTGCGCTCGCTATGCGATTATGCCACCAAGCAACTTGCGCCTGGTCGAGTCGAAAGCGACCTAGCAGCTCCTCAACAACCTCAACTTCATTCACCGGCACTGCACCATCCTGTGGCAGTAGTGGATGTCGAACGATATCTCCGCTCAGTAAAGCTACTGTGCCAAGCCCGCAGTTCACATCTTCTGGTAGATGAGCAGCAAGTGCAATCCCTGCAGACATTCCCACACTGCTCTCCAGCGCAGACGAGATTACTACCGGTTTATTCAATTGAGAGATAATTTTCAAAGCTCGAGCGATGCCTCCCAATGGCGCAACTTTCACAATAACTACATCAGCAACTTTGTTTATTTCACTTAAATCATCACCAAGGCGAAGATTCTCGTCAATTGCGATTGGAATTGGTAAATTCAAAGCGCCATTTTCAGCAAGAGTTGCGCAGGGTTGTTCTACATATTCAATTTGATGTCCATACTTATTGTAGAGCGAGGTAAAAAAATCTTGCGCCTGTTGAATAGAAAATAATCCATTGGCATCTAATCGTAACCTTGCACCTGGAATTATTTGAAAGACCTCTTCGATACGCTCTTCATCGTTAGCGGTGCCTACCTTGATTTTTACTGTTTGTGAGCCAGGAAACCACGAGAGCACTTCGCCTACTTGGGCAACTGGTACTTCCGGGAGGGTGGCGTTGACCATCACTCGCGTACGTATTGGAGTCGGAAAGTTCTCATCTGCCGCTTCAAGTGCAGCTTGTAGCCAGAGCGCATCACGTTCTGATGAATAGTCTTTGAACGGCGAGAATTCACTCCATCGTTTCTCACCTCGAATTAGCGCTATCTCTCTCAATTGCACGCCACGAAAATTGGTGCGGGTCGGAATTCCAATAACTTCTACGCGAGAGAGTAAATCGCTGATTTGCATCGCTACGGGCGCTTAGGAAAACGACCAAAATTTGGTGGGCGTTTCTCCTGGAAGGCATTCCTTCCCTCTTGTCCCTCTTCAGTCAAATAAAAGAGGAGGGTGGCATCGCCAGCAAGTTGTTGCACGCCAGCAAGACCATCATCAGCAGCATTTAAGCCGGCTTTCAAAAGTCGGAGCGCAAGTGGAGAGTGGCGCAACATTTCGCGAGCCCAAGAAACAGTCTCTGCCTCTAATTCAGAAACCGGCACGACGGTATTCACTAAGCCCATATCAAGAGCTTCTTGTGCATCATATTGTCGACACATGAACCAGATCTCGCGCGCTTTTTTCTGACCGATATGCGCTGCAAGTAAACCTGCACCGTATCCACCATCGAAGGAGCCAACCATTGGTCCGGTCTGTCCAAATTTTGCATTATCAGCAGCGACTGTGATGTCACAAACCACATGCAAAACATGTCCGCCACCGATTGCCCAGCCCGCGACCATCGCAATCACAGGTTTCGGAGTTCGACGAATTTGAATTTGTAGATCTAAGACGTTAAGACGTCCGATGCCCTTCTTGCCAAGTGAATCACTTCCGATATATCCATCATCTCCGCGGACCATCACGTCGCCACCAGAACAGAATGCTTCTGTTCCTGCTCCGGTAAAAATAATCACGCCAACACTGTCATCGTCGCGCGCTACGTTGAATGCTTCCTGTAGTTGTGCGAGCGTCTCGGGGCGAAATGCGTTACGCACCTCGGGACGATTAATTGTTATCTTTGCAATGCCTTCGGCGCGTTCATACACGATATCGCTGTACGCTCCGACGCTTTCCCATTCTGGGATTTCACGGCTACCGGGCTCTCTTTTAATCGGTTTGCTCACAGGCGATAGCCTAGAGGCGTGAGAAATGTTGAGCGAATCGACCCGTTATCAGTCGCACCTCTGCGGCTGCGCGATGCGCTCGCGCGAGCAATCGACGGCGGTCCGACCGTCGCGCTCACCGAGCTCACCTCCGAGCAGAGTGAAGACTTAGCGAGGCTCCCCGAGAGCGCTGCGCTTCTCATCGAAACAGGCGGCTCGACCGGCGCACCCAAGATTGTTGCTCTTAGCGCCAACGCATTAAAGATAAGTGCATCGCTCAGCAACCAAACACTTGGCGCAGAGATTGGCGATCGCTGGTCGCTCTCGCTTCCACTTAATCATATAGCTGGAGTTAATCAGTTACTCCGTTCAATTGAATTAGGAACAGATCCTGTCGAAACAAATGCGCAATTTATTTCAATTGTTCCAACGCAACTTTATCGTGCGCTTGAACGACCTGACAGATTTTTAGAGCAACTCAGAAGCGCGAAGAAAGTTCTTATTGGTGGCGCAGCAGTTCCAGAAAATCTCGTTAAGCGAGGTCGAGAATCTGGAATAAAACTTGTCACAAGCTATGGTATGACTGAGATGTGCGGTGGATGTATTTACAATGGAAAAACGCTTCCGGACGTAGAGATAAAAATTGATAGTTCCGGCAAGATCGCATTAAAGGGGCCCATGCGAGCACTCGGCTATCTCAACAACAATCAGGCAAATCGCGAATCTTTTGTCAATGAATGGTTTATCACGAGTGATTACGGATCAATAAATGAAGAAGGAGAACTCAACATTGCTGGAAGAGCAGATGATGTCATCATCTCTGGTGGAGAGAAGATTTCAACTGGTGAAGTCTCTCGAATCTTGCAAGAAAGATTTCCTGAGTCTGAGATTTTTGTCGTGGGGGTACCAGACTCGGAGTGGGGTGTTGCACTTCGAGTAGTTATAGCCATTCGAAAATTTGAACGAGTTAATGACATCAGTCAGATGATTTCACTACAAGAAGTAAGGAATCTTCTTGGAGGAGCGCTAGGCAAAGTGGCGGCACCTCGCTCCTTACTACTACTCTCTGAGCTGCCGATGAAATCCAATGGCAAGGCAGACCTCGAAGCGCTTGCTGCCGCTACCCCCACCGAGAAAATTTAAGTTATCCCGAGAGGATTCCAGTAATGGCAACAACTAAGGAATGGATTAGTGGCGCTCGACTGCGCACCCTTCCTGCTGCTATTGCTCCCGTAATCGTCGGCACTTCACTCGCTGCACCCGAACCGATATGGAGTAATGCGCTGTTGGCGCTATTGGTCGCGCTCTCATTACAAATTGGCGTCAATTTCTCTAATGATTACTCCGATGGAATTCGAGGGACCGATACCGATCGCGTTGGCCCAATGCGCCTGGTTGGGAGTGGTGCGGCAAAACCAAAACACGTTCTCACTGCAGCGCTAACTTTCTTCGCGCTCGCTGGATGCGTGGGACTGATACTTGCACTCCGAACTTCGCTCTGGCTAATCCTTGTTGGCGCGCTCTCCATACTTGCTGCATGGGGATATACCGGCGGTAAACGACCGTATGGCTATCGAGCTCTCGGTGAAATCTCAGTTTTCTTATTCTTTGGCGTTGTTGCAGTACTTGGCACCTACTTCGCACAGAGCGGAGAAATCACCGCACTATCAATCGTGGCGTCAATCCCTGTAGGTGCACAAGCATGCGCAATCTTGGTTCTGAATAACCTTCGCGATAGAAATAAAGACTCAGAATCTGGTAAACGCACGCTCGCTGTCGTAATGGGTGAAAAAGGGACGCGAATCTTCTTTGCACTCCTTGTGATTGGCAGCAACGTTATAGGTATTGTGACCTCAATAAGTCAGGTGTGGTGTGTGCTAACTGTGCTTCTGCTACCAATTTCACTCTATTTGGCGGCAACTGTCATCAAAGGTGCTGGCGGGCGAGATCTTATCTCCTTGCTGCAACGAACAGCCCTCTTCCAACTTCTGTTCGCTGCGCTATACGCTGCCGGATTCGTCCTCAGCGCCTAATCAGAAATTCTTATATACTTTTCATATGCTTCGCATTCTTCTCCTGCTCTCGATTGCAATCACGGTCTACGCATTTGTTGATTGTGCGCGAACTCCGCAAGAAGAAGTGCGAAAGCTTCCCAAGTGGGCGTGGCTCTTACTCATTGTCCTTTTTAGTCCATCACCAATTGTGAGTATTGCTTGGTTAGTAATTGGTAGAGAGCGCGGTCGCGGTAATGGTGGCTGGAAGCGTCCACCGCGAAAAATCATTCCGCCAGATGACAATCCCGATTTCTTACGTAACCTTTAAACTTTTTTTATAAGCCAGAGTAGGTGTGGCGCCCTGATCCCCAGATGTTTACATAAACGTAATTGAAAAGGAATGTCGATCCCGCAATTAAACACAGCCATGCAGCGCGACGCCCCTTCCAACCTGCAGTCACGCGCGCATGAAGATATGCCGCATAGCCCACCCAGGTAATAAATGCCCACGTCTCTTTTGGATCCCAGCCCCAGTAACGCCCCCATGCAGCTTCTGCCCAAATGGCGCCTGCGATTATGGAGAAAGTCCAAATTGGAAACACCAATGCGACTAGGCGGTATGAGAGGTGATCAAGTGAAGCTAATTTAGGAAGTCGCTCGGCCCATGGCGGTCGAACACCATCGTTTTTTAGTTCCATCCGTTCCAAGATTAAGTAAGCACCAGCAATACAGTTAGCTAGCAGGAAAACTCCACCAGAAATGATTGCGGCTGAGACGTGAATAACTAGCCACGCTGATTTAAGGGCAGGAACTAACGGAGCGCTTGGCACGTATAACAAGGTGATTGCAGTGCCTAGGGTTAGCAACGATGCAAAGGTAATAAGAATTCCTAGCCATTGAACTTCAAACTTAAGGGAAGCCACAAGGTAGGCGAAAGTAAATGCAAGGGCTCCAGTAATTGAGAACTCATACATATTTCCCCAGGGCACTCGCCCTGCCGAGATTGCGCGTGAAAACACTGCGACTGCGAGGATCAAGAAATACAAGATGGTTAGCGCTTGTGCGATGCGGAGCACCTTTGCGCGGCGATTAATCGTCGTTTTCTCTGCGCCTGCACCCACCTTGATTGACCAAGCTAACTCATATGTGAAAGTAACGAAAGCAAGAGCGCAAACTGCCATGCTTGCATAAATCAGGTCGTTAGAGAGATACGCCCAGTCGCTCTTTGACATTACTGGCTCCCTTTTTCAAAACTATCTGCCAACGTCTTGATTTCGCGATCGAGACCAGGCGAACGTGTAAGTCCGGCAATATGAGCGATGGTATCTCCACCATTCTCGCTGACGCGAACCCAAATCCGGTGCCGCCGGCCAAATAGTGATACAAGTAACCCAAGTAAAATCAATATTGCGCCAACCAGCGAAAATTTCTTCCCAGGATCACGCACAACTTGGAGATTGACCCATGGCGTGACTCCTTCAAAAGTTATCGAACCGACACCCCCAGGTATTTCCCAGCGCTCCCCTGGGCTCATCGCAGCTAGACCTATCTGCGTCAGTTTTTCAGTATCGATTCGATAGACAGATTGTGGGATTCCCGAATCCAATCCTAGATCTCCACTCCATGCAGCAAGGTCCAAGATTGGTTTTAGCGGTTCGGGATAGCTTGAGAACCCGCCACGCTCCTTCGTTCGTTCTGCAGTTGGCAAGAATTTTGCGACGAAACCAATCTGAGGCTCCATATCAGGAACTTTAATTGCACCGATTGATGTGAGATTGCCATCTTGCGGAAGGAATGGAATGGCCCCGCGAAGGGTCACCGCACCATCTTTATTGCGCACGGTAACAATTGGTGAGTAGCCATTTGCCTGAAGGTAGACACGGGTATCTCCAAAAGTAAGTGGTGCGTTCACTTTTACGACCACATCTCTAGAAGCTGCTCCTGGCAAGTCAACGACTTTCGCATTTAGTTGATAATCAAGTGGTGCGCTCGTCACGATGTCATATTTGGCCGTGAACTTCTCTACTTTGATAGAAAAAGGTGGTAAATCATCTACCGAAAAAAGTGAACCAGTACTCAAAGAATCATAACTTGTTGCAACATTTGTAAAAGTTTCGCCTTCGCTCACAATAACATCAGCGCGCATTCCACCAAGAGCTCCATAAGCTACGCCAATCAAGAGCAAAATAAGTGAGAGATGAAAAAGCAAGTTTCCGCTCTCGCGAATGAAACCCTTCTCCGCGCCAATCGAATCGGGCAGCCTTCTGATTCGATAATGGCGTCGACGTAGCTCTGCTTCTGCCCAATCCAAAGCCGCTTGGCTACTTAACGAAGTTTTAACCTCGTTAAATTCTTCCAAGCGTTCTAAATTCTTGGGAGTTAGTGGCGGTAACGCTCGAGCCATTTTAAAATGTTCCCAAGTGCGCGGTAACACACATCCAATTAGTGAAATGAAAAGCAGAATATAAATAGCGCTGAACCACGCAGAGGAATAAACGTTAAAAAGAGAGAGAGCATCAAGGCGCCTAGCAAGCTCTGGATTAGTTCCGTAATACTCATTGACTTTTAATGGATTTTGGGAGCGCTGGGGAAAGATCGAACCAGGAATTGAGGCAATGGCAAGAAGTAATAAGAGCACGAGCGCAGTGCGCATGCTGGTTAGTTGGCGCCAAATCCATCGAAGAAAACCAATGCCGGTCAGCTGTGGGGGTTGGGTGTCGAATGAGATGCTCATAGCGCCACCACGAAGCTTGATGCCCAGCCCTGCAACCAATTCTCAATGCCACTCCAAAAACCAGTGAGTTGTGCAATACCGAGCAGGATTAATGAGACGCCACCAATTATTGAGAGCGCCCGGATTGGTAATCGCTTTAACGTGCGCACTGCTCGAGAGATCCCAAACGCGACGAGAAGAAATGGCAAACCAAGTCCGATGCAGTAGCCAAGAGATAGGAAGGCGCCGCGAAGCGCACTCTCCTCATTAAAGGCAAGAGCTTGAACGGCGGCAAGCGTCGGGCCTATACATGGCGTCCAGCCGATGGCAAATAGCACGCCAAGAAATGGTGCGAAAAGAAGTCCGCCATCAGTCTTTAATCGCGGTCGGAATTCGCGATTATTTTTGATCACGCCAAGAAAAAGCAGACCCATGATGATGGTGAAGATTCCCAGTATCTGACTAATCCCACGCTCTCGGGTGAGCAATTGATTGCCAGCGCCGCCAAAGAGCGCCCCGTACGAGATAAATACTGAGCTAAAACCCAGCACAAAAAGGAGCGTGCCGCCAATAACGCGCTTTCGCTTCGCTGGATTCTCTAAATCTGCTCCAGTAAGACCTGTGACATATGCAAGATACGCCGGAACTAATGGCAGAACGCACGGAGAGAGAAATGCAACGACTCCGGCAAAAATTGAGATAGGGAAGGCTAGGAGAACTGAACCTTGCAGAACTTGATCGGTTAACGAAAATAAATTCATTCGCTGATCAATTCTTCAAGTAATTTTTTAATTGATGAATAGGTAATCTCCCCTGAGATTCGTGCCGCAACTTTTCCCTCTTTATCAATGAGAAATGTCGTTGGAATTGCAGCGACAGCAAGGCTCTGTCTAAAGCCAAGAAGAATTTGATCATCCGAAATTGTGGGATAGGTGATTGCAAATCTCTTCTTGAAAGCTTGAGCGCTATCTATAGAATCACGAGTTAACAACCCAACAAATTGAACAGTTGGAAATTCTTTTGATAAATCTTCTAGGACTGGCGCTTCGGCTCGACATGGTGAACACCAAGAAGCCCACACATTAACAAGGGTCACCCGCCCTGGTTTCATGCTCACGTTCGAGCCAGTGATGCTCCGCCCATTGATTATGGGGCCTAGCTTTCGATTGCCACTTTTAATCTCTGTCACTACACCATCGCCGGCAACGTAGGAATTTTCATTTATTGATGTTCCACCGGCGCTACATGAAGTTAAAATCAATGTAAGAATTAATATTGAAAGCTTTTTCACTTTTTTTCACGGAGTAAGTGTGCGGCAGGCTCTGCATACTCAACTCCTTCAATCACCCCATTCGATGAGAACACGACTGTGGTCACCGAGGCAAGCGAACAAATTCTTTTCCGAGGGTCGTGCAGGAATGGCCGATCTTCAATTGCAGAGCGAAGAATCCAAATCGGAAGTTGATGTGAAACGCAAACCGCCTCCCGCTCACGCGCCTGCTCGTAGGCATGATGGATCGCACCCATCATTCGTGAAACTTGCTCTTTGTATGGCTCTCCCCACGATGGCCGCCATGGATTCCATAAATGTCGCCAAGCGGAAGGTTTTAACAGAGCACCTGTGCTCGCACCCACACCAAATTTCTTTCCCTCAAATACATTTGCCGCTTCAAT
>Ga0164292_10005242_pt1 | contig 10607 bp, 7 predicted proteins | sample GEODES117metaG_FD_111486 | JGI IMG/M metagenome (GOLD analysis project Ga0164292, IMG submission 111486) | Eutrophic lake water microbial communities from Lake Mendota, Wisconsin, USA - GEODES117 metaG | ecosystem: Environmental > Aquatic > Freshwater > Lake | place: USA: Lake Mendota, Wisconsin... | reverse complement strand
CTTCTCCGCTGGCTTGGCCGCTTCGGGGAGGACTTCGAGCGTGAGCGGATCACGGAGCGGGAGGTGCGTTACCTCGCCGCCGAAGAAGTCGGCCATCGTGGCACGCTTCTGGAGGTCACCCTGCTCGATGTCGTCCCAGTCGCCCACGACGAGAATCGCCATCTTCGCCGGATCGAGATGCTTCTTCGCCACGCGCTGGAGATCCTCCCGCGTCACGGCGCTGACCTTGTCGCGGTAGGTCTGCCAGAAGTCGGCCGGCCGGTCCGTCAGTTCGTCATTGACGAACACCCGCAGCATCGCCGGCTTGCTCTCGAACTGCCGCGGGAAGGTCTCGATCTCGGCGAGCTTCGCCGTCTCGAGTTCCTCGTAGCTCACCAGATCGTCACGCACCCCCTCCACGAGATCGAGGATGATCTTCGTCGCCAGGGCCACGGTGGCATTCTTGCTCTCGAAGCGGGCCTGGAACTGCCCCGGATAATCGACCTTCGGCACCACCGCCGACGCGGCCGAGTAGGCGAGCCCTTCGTTGCTCCGCACCTGCTGCATGATCCGGCTGGTGAAGCCGCTGCCACCGAGGATGTCGTTGAGGAGCATCAGCGGGATCGCGTCGGGATCGTCGCGCTCGATGGCACGCTTCCCGATCACCACTTTCCCCTGCGGGATCTCCTTCTGGACGTGGTACACGCCGGGGGCGAGGACCGCCGTCGGCGCGACCGGATCGGGCACCGCCGGCCCCTTCTTCCACCCGGCGAAGGCCTTCGCGAGCTTGCCGAGGATCTCCTCCTCGTCCACATCGCCCGTCACCGACACGATCATGTTGCCGGGATGGAAGATTCGGGCGTGGACCTCGCGGAGCCTGTCGGTCGTCATCGCCTCGAGGCTCCCGTCGGTCGGCTCGCGGGCCTCGAAGTGATCGTCGCCCCACATCAGCCGCCGCCACTCGCGCGAGAGGATCGTCGAGGCGTCGTCGTTGCGCTGCTTGAGCGCCTCGAGCATCCGGGCCTTCGACGTCGCCAACCGCCCCTCGTCGAAGCCGGGGTGCCGCAGCATGTCGACGAACAACCCCAGGCTCTCGTCGAGATTGGCCGTGAGGCAGTTCATCGAGGCCGTCGTCGTGATCGTGTCGCCGGCCCCCACGCCGATCTCGGTGGCGAGGAAGTCGAGCTGTTCGTCGAACGCCGCCGGCTTCACCGTCTCCGTCCCCCCGTCGCGCACCATCCGCGCCGTCGTGGCGACGAGCCCGGGAACGTCGGCCGGATCGAGCGACGAGCCCCCCTTGAACGTGACCGACACCTTGACGAGGGGAAACTCGTGCGACGGCGCCACGAACACGACGGTCCCGTCCGGGAGCGTGCGGCGGAACTGCTTCGCGTCGGGCACCTTGAAGTCGAGCGCCTGAAACTCGAGCTCCTCCGGCCGGGCCGGAAGGACCGGCGGCTCCTCCCCCCGCACTGCCAAGCCCGACGCCGAGCCCGACACCGACAAGGCGAGGATCCCCACGAGAGCACGAAGGCGGTGGAACGTCGTCACGGGAAACACCTGGGAAAGAAGGAATGAATCAGGATCGATCAAAAGAGGCGGAAACCGTCGGCACCGACCCGCGTCACTCCGCCGCCTTGCGGCGGAACGTCGCTACGCTGCGGTTGGTGGCGGCGAAGTATTCCTTGGCCACCCGCTGGATGTCGGCAGCCGTCACCGCCTCGTACTTGCGGGGGCCGTCGTTGATCTCCTTCCAGTCGATCGTCGCCTCGGCGACCGCCAACTGCACGAGCAACGACATGTTGTTCTCGAGACGCCGGTAGTTGCCCGCTGCAACCCGGTTCTTCACCTTCCGCAGCTCCCGTTCGGGAACCTCCCCCTCCTGGAGCTTGGCGAGTTCCTCGTACCACGCCTGCTCGAGTTGCTCCGGGGTCGCTTCGCCGCGCGTCTCGGCCTCGAAGGCGAACAGCCCCGCGTATTTGCGCGTGTCGGAGGCGGCACGGGCGGCCGACGCGATCCCGCGCCCCTCCACCAGGCCGGTGTAGAGCCGTCCGGTGCGCTCGTTCAAGATCTCGGCGAGCATGTCGAGCGGGTAGCTGTCGACGTGCCCGGCAGGGACGGTGTGGTAGCGGATCTCCACCGACGGCGGAAAATCCCCCTCGGCGTTCATCCGTTGCTCGGCGAGCTGGTCGACCTCGAGCGTCACCACCGGCGGCGGCGCTTTCTCACCCGCCGCGAGCCTGGAAAAATACCGCGTGATGAAGGCCTTCGCGGCCACGGCGTCGAAATCGCCCACGACCACGCCGACGAGATTCCCGGGGCGGTAGTAGATGTTCCAGTACTCCTGCGCCTGCTCCTCGGTGTAGCTGTTGAGGTCGCTCGGCCACCCGATTACGGGCCAGGAATAGCCGCACGACGACCAGAACATGCTGTCGAACTGTTCCTGGAATCGCCCCGTCGGCGTGCTGTCGGTGCGGAGGCGACGCTCCTCGTGAACGACGTCTCGCTCGGAATAGAACTCGCGGAACACGCTGTCGTGGAGCCTGTCGCTCTCCATCCAGGCCCAGAGTTCGAGCTTGTTCGAGGGGACGGTGATGAAGTAGCAGGTGAGATCGAAACTCGTGAAGGCGTTCATCCCGCTCCCGCCGGCCTTCGTGTAGACCTGGTCGAACTCGTCCTTGACGATCGTCGCCACGGCCGCTCCCTCGTCGCCGCGCCCCTGCTGGGCCTTGATGAGGGTGTCGAGCTTCGCCCGGAGGACGCGGAGGGCCTGGGAGTCGTTGGCGGGATTCCATGGATCGTCGATCTCGCCACGGAAGTAGCGGGGGTACTGCTGCGTCCAGACGAGCCTGTTGAGCTCCTCGCGCACCTGCCGCTGCTCGGCCCGGAAACCGGCGTCGCGCTCGGCATCGCGCGTCCCGATCGTGTCGGTTCCCTTGAACATCATGTGTTCGAAGAAGTGGCTGATGCCGGTGATCCCTGGTCGCTCGTTGACACTCCCCACCTTCGCCACCCAGCCCGCGCTGACGACGTTCGGCTGGTCGGTGCGCGGCACGAGGAGGAATTGCATCCCGTTGGGCAGCGTGAACTCCTCGACGGCCACCTGTTGGGCGGAGACAGGTGCCACAAACAGGATCGATCCGGCGAGGAGGACCAGCAGACCCCGCAGGGATGGCTGGAGACCCCGAAGGTAGGGCTGGCACGCGGGCATCATGCGGCAATTCCGAGGGGGGGGATCGAAGGGGATGAACGGCGGCGGACCGCTCGCCGATTTATAGCAGGCTCGCGGATCGGCTGGGAACTTCAACCGAGACCAGACAGCCACCACTGGAGGAGCGTGAGGAGGATCTCGAACACGATCAGGCCGACGATCGCGTATTCGACACGCAGCGCCCGCCGGTTCTGGAGCAGCTCGAGCGCCGTCTCGGCCGTCCGCGAGATCAGCGCGAGCTTGCCGTGGAGGGCGGAAAACCGCTCGCGGATCTCGAACTCGTCCCGGAGCCGCGCCCAGATCCGCTCGAGCTCCTGGTGATCCCAGAGGATCTCCGGCGCGTCGTCGACCCGAGCGCCCGCCACGACCCGGTGCTCGGCGAGGAGCGCCGTTCCGAGATGCTGGAGGAGTTCACGGGCCGCCCGGCCCCCCCGGCCCCAGTGGTCGAGGTTCACGGCGAACGGCTCGATCCGCTCGAACTGCCGCTCGATGTTGCGCTCGTGGTGGGCAAGCGACACGCTCTTGGCCATGATGTCGGCCACCACCTGGAGCTTCTCGAGGCTCACGTCGGCAAGCACGAGGACATTCCCTTCGAACGTCTCCCGAGCGCCGGGAACGGCGCGGATCTCGAGCGACTCCGTCTCCCGGTCGGCCGCCGCCAGCGGCTGTCGGACGTGCGGCGCGATCTGCCGGAGGTATTCCGCCACCCCGGCAGCCGACACCCCGAAGAAGACGACGGCGCCGTAGCGGAACAACACCGCCACGCCGGTCGCTCCATCCCCCGTGCCGAGGTGGCCAGACGCCGAGCCGGCGATCCCCAGGCCGGCAAGCGTGCCGATCAATTCCACCACGAGCGGCGCCCCACCGGGCCGCTCCGCCGCACCGAGCGCGGCCAGATCGATCCCACTGCCGGTGAGCACCGCCTGCGCCCGGAACGTGCACGGCGCCAGGCCATGGCCGGCGACGGCGCCCGGGCCAGCGTGAGGGGATGAATCGGACATCGTCGCACCGGAGGAGTGTCCGGGAGGCGAGGGCCGTCGATCCCGGCTCCTCGAACGCCTTCCCGCCCCCCGAGACTACACCGGTCCTACGATCGGACGGTGGAACATTTCCCACGACGGAGGCGGCCCCGATGACCCCGATCGACAGGACAGACCCGGTGATCATGGGGCACATTCTCTCCGAGCACCGCGAGCTGTTCGAACAACTCTCGACGCTGCGCACGATGCTGGCCACCGAATCTCCCCCCGGCTGCGAGCGCCTCCGCGAGCTCGTCCGGGCGATCGCCACGCTGCGTCGACATCTTGCCGATCACTTCCGTCAGGAGGAGACGGGGGGATTCCTGGAGGAGGCCGTGGCCCGCATGCCACGCCTCGGCTCGGCGGCGAGCGACGTGCTCGGCCAGCACCCGCAACTCCTCGGCGAACTCGACGCGATCGTCGCCCGGTTCGGGGACGCGGACGTCGCCCCGTGTGCCGACGCCTGGCTCGAGGTCCATCAAGCCTTCGAGGGATTCATGCGCCGCATGCAGGAGCATGAACGCGCCGAGAACGCGGTGGTGCAACAGGGCTACAACGAGGACCTCGGCCTCGACGACTGAAGCCGCGACCATCTCACCGCCGATCAGCCGAACACGACCGTCCGCCGCCCATGGAGGAAGACGCGCTCTTCGGCCACCAGCCGCACCGCCCGCGCGAGCACCAACTTCTCGACGTCGCGCCCCGCCTGGGCCATCCGCTGCGGCGTGTCGGCATGGCTCACCGGGATCACGTCCTGGGCGATGATCGGCCCGGCATCGAGTTCGGCGGTGACGAAATGCGCCGTCGCCCCGATGAGCTTCACGCCGCGCTCGTGGGCCTGCTTGTAGGGGCTCGCGCCTGCGAAGGCCGGAAGGAAGGAATGGTGGATGTTGACGATCCGATCGGCATAGTGGCCGATCGCTCCCTCGGAGAGGACCCGCATGTAGCGGGCGAGAACGACATACTCCGGCACGTGGCGGCCGATCGCCTCGAGGAGCAGGGCCTCGTGATCCCCGCGCGACACCCCCTCGTGCGAGACGTGGTGGAAAGGGACGTCGAACCGCTCGACGAGGCTCCGGAGACAGTCGTGATTGGCCACCACCGCCTCGATCCGCACCGGAAGATCGCCGCAGGCAGCCAGCAGCAACAACTCGCCGAGGCAATGCGGCTCGCGCGTGGCGCAGACGACGATCCGCCGCACCGCCTCACGGGTCACCCGGACCGTCGCCCCGGCAGGGAGGGCGGCGACGAGGAACCGCTCGAGATCGGCGGCCGCCACCGGCCCTGCGGCCGGCGTCACCTCGGCGCGGAAGAAAAACCACCCCTCGGCGGCGTCGACGTATTCGTGGTTGGTATCGATGTTGAGGCGCAGCGCCTGGAGGACGCCGGTGATCCGGTGGATCAGCCCCACCTCGTCGGGGCAGTCGACGAGGACGATCTCGCGGCCCGCCGAGCCGCCGGTCACGAGTCACCCCCCCACGGCCGCCGCGTGGCGGCCCCTTCACCGCGTGCCACCGAAAACGACTCGACGGCCGGCACCCAGGCGAGGACCACGTCGTCGACCGAGATCTCGGTCTTCTTCGGGGAGATCTCGATCGACTCGAGCACGAGCCGGTCGGGATTGGCCTCGAGGCGGATCCGCTCCAACTCCCCTCCCACCTCCTCCTCGAGCGTGGCGAGCTTCTCTTCGAGATCGGAAAGCGCCTCTTCGGCGTGGACGACGTCGGCCTGCTGCCGCGATGCCCGGCTCGCCGAACGCATCGACGTCGCCGCACGACCGACCGTGGTCGAACTGGCCACCTTGCGACCGAGGATCGCCGAGAGGACGGCGGTGCCGATCGAGACGTAGGTCTGCATCGACTTGTTCTTCGCCTCCGCCTTCTCCTTCTCCACCTTCTGGCGGGCCCGCCCGATCCGATCGTTGAGGGAGGCGAGTTTCGCGGCGCTCTTGTCGCGGACCCGGTCGATTTCCTTGTCGCGCCACTCACGCACCTGCTGCGCGATCCGCACGCGGAACTCGCCTTCCGTCTCGTCGGGCCGCGACACGGCATCGATCGACGGCGCCGTGTACACCGTCAGCTTCGAAGTCCGGGCGAGATGATTCTTGAGTGCGGTGCCGAGACTCGTGTAGGCCTTCGCGGCGGCGAGCGCCGGCGGCAGGCTCGCGAAGCCCCCCGCCTGCGGGCCTGTCTCCACGTCGGGCACCTCGGCGAATTGCCGCCCACCTTCCCACGCCGACTCACCGAGTTGGTCCCCTGCCGGCGCCAGACAGAACACCTCCCGGTCGCAATCGATCCGGGCCTTCGTATGGGTGAAGCGAACCCGCGCCCGGCCGAGGATCGCCGGCTTGTAGAGGAGCCCGCCGGAAGGCAACGGCCCGTCGGGGGAGAGGAACACCTCACGGACACCGGGGGGGAGGAGCGGCCGCGGTCCCGCCCCGCCACCGCCCCCCGCGGCAAACGGATTGACACGGGGCGCCGCCCCCTCGGAAGCCGGCGCGGCCCCCTGGAGGCGTTTGATCTCCTCGCGCAACAGCGGCCCACGGAGATACGACATCGTCCAGCGCGTCTGGAAGACGGTCTCCTCGTCGTCATGAACGGAATGGAGCAGGAACATCCGCTGTTCGAGCCCGGCGAGCAACCGATCGATCCGCGCCCGGTCGAAGCCGGCGCCCGAGGAACTCGCCGCCCCCTCGAGCCCGTCGAGGACACGCGCCTTGTCGCGCGCCGTCTGCAGCCTCCCCAGGAACCAGGTGCCGGCGTTGGAGAGGGCCTTGTAGTCGAGGTCGACCGGATTCTGGGTGGCCAGCACGATTCCCAAGCCGAAGGCGCGCGCCTGCTTGAGGAGCGTCAGTAGCGGCGTCTTGCTCGGCGGATTGGCCGTCGGCGGCAGGTAGCCGAACACCTCGTCCATGAGAAACAACGCCTTGAGGCTCGATGTCCCCGCTTGCGAGCGCATCCACGACACCGCCTGACCGGCAAGGAGCGTGACGAAGGCCATCCGCTGGGCGTCGTTGAGATGGGCGATCGAGATCACGCTCACGCGCGGCTTGCCGGCGGGCGTCCAGAGGAGCCGGCCGACGTCGAGCGGCTCGCCGTGGAGCCAGGCATCGAAGCCAGGCGCCGCGGCGACGGTGTTGAGCTTGCCGGCGAGTTGGAAGCGGTCGGCGGCGGGGAAGAAGTTCTCGAGTTCGAGAAAGCCGACGCGCTCGATCGGCGGGGCGGGAATGGCACGGACGAGCGTGCCGAAGTCGACCTCCTGGCCGCTCTTCCAGAGCGCGTCGACGATCGCCGACACGAGGAGATGCTCGCGGCTGCGGCCCGGCTCTGCGTCGATGCCGGCCATGGCGAGGATCCCGGAGACGAGCGACTCGATCCGCTCGCGCCGGGCTTCCGGGTCATCGAGGATCGCCTTCTCCGGTGCCTCGAGGCTCCCGAGCATCGCAAGCGGCCGGCCGGCCGAGCTGCCAGGCGTGTAGACGGCCATGTCCACTCCCTCGCGGAGGCGGGCGATCCGCTCCCCCGATTGCCCGCTCGCGGCAAGGCCATCGGCCCACTTCTTCGCCGTCTTCTCGGCGAGCTCGTCGAGGGAAAGGCCTTCGCGCTTCGCGGTATCTTCTTCGAGCCAAGGGCGAAAGTCGGCCGGGCGCAAGTCAGGGAACGTCAGCAGGATGTTGGCGAGATCCCCCTTGGGATCGATGACGATCGCGGGGATGTCGTCGATCGCCGCCTCCTCGATGAGGCTGACGAGGAGTCCCGTCTTGCCACTGCCGGTCATGCCGACACAGACGGCGTGCGTCGTCAGCCGGCGGGCATCGAGGAGGAGCGGCTCGCGGCCAGGCTTGCCGGACTCGGGATCGACTCGCTTGCCGAGATAAAAGACGCCGAGGCCTTCGATGTCGGGGCCGAGGGCGCCCTCGTCGCTGCCGCGATTGGGTGTCCGACGCTCGTGCATGACTGCTCCCGGGGAAACAAGGGATCGACCCGATGGTCAAGTTTCCCATTTCACCCGGCAGGCCCGGGTCGGCACAACCCCGGAGTCGGGGCTAAAGCCCGTGGGTCAGCAGACCTGCTTTCGACGCCGCAGGGCGTGGCCGAGCATCGCGACGGCACCGAGACCGGCCATCGCCAGCGTCGACGGCTCCGGCACCAGGGCGATCTGATTGAGACCCTGATAGCGATAATCGACGCTCCATCCGGCCGGCAGCCCCTCCACCGTTGCAAACGTGCCGACGAGCGTGCCGTAGGTGGCGAAAACGAACTCCCAGGGATAGACAGGGGAGCCGAAGGCGAAGCGCAACGTCGCGCCGGTCGTGTTGAGCGTGCCACCGACGTCGATCCTGTCGATCGTTCCCTGGAGGGCGTCGATATCGATCCGCCCCCCACCCTGCTGCGAAAGGTCGAGATCGCCTCCGATCGCCAGCGACCCGATCGCCCCGGGACCGACACCACCACCGGGGGCAATCAACCCACCGCCACCGACGAGGACATTGCCGGTGATCGTGCCGGCATCGCCGAGGAGCGTACCGCCGTCACCGATCAGCACCCGGGTGGCATCGACCGTCGCCCCGCCGATCAAGCCAAGGAGATTTCCGGTGGCATTCGCCCCCGATCCGGAGGCATTCGCCGAGATCACGACGTCAGCCCCGGTCGCCTTGACCTCGAGTTTGGCTGTCGGGCCGAAGAGGCCGAGCACGTTGTTGCTCGCACTCTTGTTGTAGCCGACTTAGAAGTTTTTCCCCGGCTCGGTGAGCGTGGCCGTGCCACCACCGATACCGAAGGAGTTGCCGCTACCGGCGTCGCCGACGCGGACAGAACCGTTCATCATCCAAGAGCCCCCGGCCATCCAGGCGAAGTTCCTCGTGGCATCGGCGTCGACGCCGATCCGGGCGCCACCGGAGGTCACCGTGCTCTCGTCGTCAACCCAAAAGTTATTCCAGGAGCCAGACTGTCCGACAACGATGTTGTTCGGCGACGAGAACGTGCTGCCGACACTGACCTCGATCGCGTTGTCGTGGGCCCCGGCGTTGGCCCCGATGACGACATCGGAGGTGCCGGTGAGTGTCAGAGTACCGTTTTGGGCACTAACGAGATCCCAATCGCCGACATAAACCGTATTGTTGTTGCCGCTCAAGCCGACGGTGAAAGCGCCGGAGTTGGTGTAGGTGCCGTTGCCGGCCACGGTGAGATAGTTGTAGGCCGACGTGGCCTGCTCACCGAGGGTGGTGTTGGCAACGGTCCACGTGCCGCCATAGTTTTCTGCCCCGCCTTGATCACCGGCGACGCCGATGACGACGTTCGAGGCGTTGACGGCCGCGTCGGAAGAATAGGTGCCGAGCCAGTTCCAACCTTCGGTGGCCGATCCGGCCGTCGCCGCCGCGCTCATCTGGATCGTCGGGGCGGTGATCGTCGTAGCGCCGCCGAGGTTGGTCGCCGGGGCGCTCGTGCCACTGTAGTTGACCGTCAACGAGTTGAAGTTACCGTCGTAGCCGATCACGATCTTGTCGGTGGCGGTGAGGCTTGCAGTGCCGCCCGTGAGCGTCTGGAGCGAGAGCGTGTTTCGCACGCTCGCTGCGTCGGCGCCGATCGTCACCCGGGGGCCGCTCACCGAGACGGTGCCGTTGGAGCCGTTGCTGGAAAGCCGGAGCGAGGTCGTGCCGGAAGTTTCGTTGAGCCAGAGATTGTCGGAGAAGGTCAGATCGCCGTTCTGGAGCGTGTAGCCATCCGCCTGAGGGAAGAGCGACTTGGCCTGCGCGCCGGAGCCGAGATTGATCGTCTGATTCGTCGGGCCGCCTGACAGGACGGCGTCGAGGGTAGCCGTGGGAACCTCTTGGGTGGTGACGTCGGTCAGCCAGTTGCCGGCCACGCCCCACGAACCGATCCCGCCGGAACCGGAGGCTCCGGTCCAAGCGGTGTGGTTCGGTAACGGCTCGGCCAGAACGGGCATCGTCGCCCCGAACACAAGGGCCGCGGTCACCACACGAACGCCGACCGACGCACGACACGCACGCATCCAGGACATGAACACCTCACCTATCTCAGATGACTACTTCGGGCCGGCGAATCCCAACCTGCGAGGGTGGAAACGTAGAGCATTTCCCCAGTTCATCAAAGCGAGACTCCGATCGGCGTAGATTCGAACCTCACTTTTCCGACAATCAGCCGACCGCGCCGTCCGAGCGAGAGGCCGCCTCGCAGCGCGGGAGTTGTGCGTCAGACGCCGCTGCCGTCGGGGCGATCGCCGTCATCCGTCGCCGCCGCCCCTTGGTCGCGGGGCTCGAGCGGCACCCCGAGCAATTCGCTCCCTGCCCGCTCCAGTTCGCGCACGAGCGGTGCGGGCCAGAGCCCGAGGAGAACGATGGTGGCCAGCAGGGCCGTCAGCGCGATCCGCTCACGGGG
>Ga0164292_10005241_pt1 | contig 10607 bp, 5 predicted proteins | sample GEODES117metaG_FD_111486 | JGI IMG/M metagenome (GOLD analysis project Ga0164292, IMG submission 111486) | Eutrophic lake water microbial communities from Lake Mendota, Wisconsin, USA - GEODES117 metaG | ecosystem: Environmental > Aquatic > Freshwater > Lake | place: USA: Lake Mendota, Wisconsin... | reverse complement strand
GGCCCCCGGCTTGTTGTCGACGATCATGGTCTGGCCCCAGGCCGGATCGAGCTTCTCCGCGATCGTGCGGGCGAGGATGTCGGGCGCGCCGCCGGTCGGGAAGGTCACGACCATGCGGAGCTGCTTGGTGGGGAAGGTCTGCGCGGCGGCGGGGGCGGACGCGGCGAGGGCAGCGCAGGCGAGCGCGGCGTGCAGCAGGGAACGCATGAAAAGTCTCCTCCATCCCGGGCGGCGGGGCATACCGCGCCCTTCGGGAGGGCGATTGTGACATCCCGCCGCAGGGCGCTGCCGGCGACCGGTACCGAACCCGGGGCCGACCGGTTCGGCGCGGCCTTGTTCCGTTCGGCCCTGTCAGGACCGGGCGAAGGGGGCGGAACGGACCCGTGCGCCGACGCATCGGGTCGGGTGGGCAGGGCGCGCCGGCTTAGATTCACGGGTCCTGGGCAGCCGCCCGTCGAAGCCTTGATCCGTCCGAGCGCCGTGATGAACCCATCGAGCCGTCGTCACCGCCATGCCGCGTCGAGGCCGTTCCCCGGCGTCGTGTCATCGGCGCTGTCCCTGGCCTGCATCATAGCGATCGCCCTGCCGTCGCCGGCGATGTCGAGCCCGTCGCTCGACGGGCCGGGTGCGGTGATCGACGGCATCGATCGCGCGCCGCGCGCAAAACAGGTCCGGATCGATGCCGCGCAGCAAGAGGCCCTGCGGCGCGATCCGCTCGCGCAGCCGCTGATCGCGCGGCTCGCCGCCGACGCGGAGATGGTGCGCGTCGCGTCGGCAGGCGACATCGAGCGTGTCCGCGGGATGCTCGCCGAGGGCATCGGCCCGGACGCGCGCGACGAGGCGGGACAGACTGCGCTCGCCGGCGCGGTGCGGGGCGGCCATGTCGCGGTGGCGCGGCTGCTGCTCTCGCGGGGCGCCGACCCGGACCGGCGCGGCCTTCACGGGCTGTCGCCGCTCACCCAGGCGACGATGCGTGATCACGGCGAACTGGCGGCGCTGCTGCTGCGGCATCGGGCCGACCCGGATCGGCGGGATGCGACCGGCCACACGCCGCTGTCGCTCGCCGCGCACCTCGATCGGCCCGCGGTGATCCGCCCGCTCGCGCTCGCCGGTGCGGACCTCCAGCTCGCGAGCCGCTTCGGCCCGCCGCTGGTCGTCTGCGCCGAGGCCGATGCCGCCCGCACCTGCGCCGAGCTGCTGCGCGCAGGGGCCGACCCCGAGGTCCGCGACACCAACGGCCGCTCGCCGCTGCTGCTGGCGGCGATCAACGAGAACGCCCCGATCGCCCGCGCGCTGCTCGCCGCGGGCGCAGAACCGGGCGCCGTCGTGCTCGACTGGCTCGAGCGATGACGTTCGCCCGCGCGGCGATGGTCTGCGCGGGCTTCGGCTGCGGCCGATCGGACTAAGGCTCGACGCCGCAGCTTGCGGAAGCGTTCACGACCGGTCTCCACCATTCGTCTCGCTGGCGGCCCGCCGGCAGGAAGACCGGCCAACCGAGGCGAACCTGCGCCCCGGTCCTCGGTCGGCCCCCATCGAACCGAATTGGAGCTATCCATGCTGAAGAAGACCCTTATCGCGCTTGCCGTCGCCGCCGCGACGACGCCGGCGATGGCCGCGATCGACCTCGCCGACACCGGCAACGGCGATCTGTTCCTGGCCGTGTCGAACTGGACCGCCGTGGCGGAAGCCAGCCGCGTGACCTACGCGTTCGACACCGGCATCAAGCTGAACGACTTCCTGCCCGGCTCCGGTGCGGCTGCGACCGGCTTCACGACCGCGCTGACCGGCTGGAGCACCTTCCTGTCGACGCTCGCGACCGCCGGGGGCAGCACCGCCGACCTGCGCTTCGCGCTGTTCGCCCTCGATTCGACCGGTACGAACTCGGCCGCCAACCCCGGCGCCCGGCGGGTCCTGACCACTTCGACCGTGAACGCCGCTGGCGTGACCGAGCCCGGCGACGGCATCACCGAGTCGCTGCAGAACGTCGACCTGACCACGATCACCGCGCTGTCGTCGAAGGTGTCGCAGTTCATCGTCGCGACCAACGCACTCGCCTCGCACAGCTCGACTGCCAACGGCTGGTCGGTGAACGTCCGCAACGGCGCGATCGACGCCGCCGACTTCAGCAACGCGTTCCTCGATTCCGTCGGATTCGAAGGCTCGCAGATCAACTTCACGGCCGGCGCGGCGCTGAATTCGTCGATCGGTTTCCTGTACGCGGGCAACAACAATCTGACCGGCGGCAGCTACGGCGCCAAGGTTGCCAACGTCATCGACTACGCCGACGCCAGCTTCTCGGTGCTCGACAACGGCACGCTCGTCTACTCGGTCGCCGCGATCCCCGAGCCGGGCGAAATCGCGTTCATGCTCTCCGGCCTCGCGCTGGCTGGCATGGTCGCGCGCCGTCGCGCCGCCCGCCGCGCCTGATCATCCGCCCGACACACCACCCAGACACCCCAGGAACATGACCATGCAACGCACCCTGATCTCGGCGGCGCTCGCCGCCGGCTTCGCCCTGGCCGCCGGCCAGGCCGGCGCCCAGGCGCTGTCCTCGGCCCAGATGGCCGCCCTCCCCGCCGCCAACACGCTGTTCATCTCGGGCGCCACTGCGCCCCAGCAGACCCTGATCGACACGATCGAGACCAACCTCTGCAGCGGCACGTTCACCCGCCTGCGTTCGACCGCCGGCAACTCGGCCCGTTACCAGGGCTGGGGCTGCACCAGTGCCGGCAACCAGGTCGCGGTCTACTACACGACGCTCGGCTCGAACTGGGGCGTCCAGCCGGTGCTGTTCGCCGGCGCGGGCCGCAACACGCCGCGCGTCGACCCGAACGCCTGCACGACGACCGCCGGCGTGAACCGGGACAACTGCACGGTCAACGGCATCGCCCCGGCGATCCCGGACGTCGGTGTGTCCGATGTGCGCCCGACCGCCTTCATCTCGCCGAACCTGCCGACGCAAGCCCAGCTGATCAGCGAGTTCCCCGAGATGACCTCGGGCGGCGCGCCGACCGCGACCTACGCGCCGGTCTTCGCCGCGATCGCCTCGCCGTACACCGGCGGTGGCTCCATCGACGGCGTGCAGGGCGTGGTCTTCGGCATCGCCGTGAACAACACGCTCGGCGCGCTGCTGCAGACCGCCCAAGGTCTGTCGGTGACCCCGAACGTCCGTGACAGCCGCGCGCCGGCGATCGCGAAGAACGTCGTGGTGGGCATGCTCAGCGGTTCGCTGACCAGCGCCGACGACATCGACGCCGCCCTCGGCATCGACACCGCGACCCTCCCCGGCCCGACGCGCTACGTCGTCTGCCGTCGCGCTCCGACCTCGGGCACGCAGACGTGGGCCAACGTGTACTGGCTGCGCAACGGCACCTTCCCGGACGCCGACCTGACGGCAGCGCCGGCCGCGAACACGACCGACTGGGCCGTGGGCAAGGACGTCGTCTACGTGCAGAACACCACCGGCGGCAACGTTCGCGCCTGCGTCAACCGCGCGACGTCGTCGGGCGTCCCGGCGATCGGCATCATCAGCGCCGAGAACGACAACAACGCCGGCGCGTCGCCGAGCGGCGTGGCCAACACCTGGTCGTTCGCCAAGCTCGACGGCATCCCGATGGAGACGACCACGACCAACCCGGTGACGCAGGCGTCGAACCTGACCAACGCCAAGCTGGGCACGTACGACAACGTCGGTGAAGTCACGCTGAACCGCCGCGGCGCGCTCGCCGGTGTCAAGGGCACGCTGTACACGACGCTCCGCGACAACCTGCGTGGTGCCGCCGTCTGCACGACCGGCGCCGCCGTGTCGACGGGCGCGGTTCAGATCGCCGGCATCGGCAGCAACTCGACGTGCAAGACGGTCTGGAGCCGGGAGGGGAACCCGTTCACGACGGCCCGCCGCCAGCCGTAAGTGACCGATGGCGTGAGGCCTGTTACGGGCCCCACGTCCTCGTTGTGTACCGGGACCCGTTCCGCCTCGCGCGGACGGGTCCCGGCCCGTTTCCGGACGGCGCGGCGCGGAGACCGGCATGCCCCGCCGAACGCGCGCCGTAGGGGCCTGCGGCACTGATCCGATCGGATTCGCGTGTCACCGGAACCGTCGAGTGACTCACTTAGCATGCGGTCCTCCATCGTGTCCCGCCGCGCCGAGCGACACGACATCCCCCTCCGCGCCGATGCCCAAACACGACCGACGCCTCAGTCCCCCGCGCTTCTTCGCCACCCGGTGCGGCGGCGCATGCGCGCGGGGTGCGCTGACGCTGGTGCTGGCGCTGTCATGGACCGTCGCAGGCGCGCAACAGCCGGCCGCCCCTGCGGCGACGACGCCTGCGACCTCCGCTCCGTCGTCGACGCTCGCCGCGCGCCCGGAGCCTCGCTTCGACGTGCTCGAGTACGTGATCGTCGGCAACACCGTGCTGGACGCCGAGACGATCGAGCGCGCGGTCACCCCTTTCCTCGGACCGGGCCGCACGATGGCCGACGTCGAGTCCGCGCGCTCGGCACTCGAGCGGGCCTACCAGGGGCGCGGCTTCCAGAGCGTCGGCGTCGACGTCCCCGAACAACGCATCGACGATGCGGTCGTCACGCTGCAGGTCGTCGAGGCCACCGTCGGGCGGCTGCGGGTACGCGGCGCGCGCTACTACTCGCCGGGCGCGATCGCCGCGACACTGCCCTCCGCCGCGGAGGGCACGGTGCCGCAGTTCGCGGACGTCGGCGCCGAGCTCGCGAAGGTCAATGCCGCGCCCGGCCTCGTCGTAACGCCCGCACTCAAGCCCGGCCGCACGCCGGGCACGCTCGACATCGACCTCGACGTGCAGGACCGGTCCCCGCTCGTCGCGTCGATCGACGTCAACAACCAGCGCGCGCTCAACACCACGCCCTGGCGTCTGGGCCTGGGCCTGCGCCACACGAACCTCTGGGAGCGCCGACACACGCTGGGCGTCGGGGTGATGTTCACGCCGGCCGATCCGAGCCAGGTCAAGGTCTTCACCGCGAGCTACGCGGCGCCGCTCGGCGGCCCGCAGGACCCGGTGCTCTCGGCCTACGCGATCAAGAGCGACAGCGAGACCCCGACCCCGATCGGGAACACCACGGTGCTCGGCGGGCAGACGGTCGTCGGCCTGCGGATGACGACGCCGCTGCGCGTGCACAACGATCTGTTCCACACCTGGAGCGTTGGGCTGGACTACAAGCGGCTCGACCAGCAGGACTTTCCGCTGCTCACCTACATGCCCGCCAGCCTCGGCTACACCGCGCTGCGTTCGGTACGGGGTGCGGTCTCGCAGTTCGAGACGTCGCTCGCGATGTCGTTCGGCGGGCTGGTCAACGACCAGGAGGCATTCGCCGCGCGTCGCTACCTCGGCTCGGCGAGCTTCGCGACGCTGCGCTGGGACGCCTCGCACGAGCAGCCGATCGGTACCGTGCTGTCGGTGCGCGGGCGATTCTCCGGTCAGTTCGCGCAGCAGGCGCTCGTGCCGGCCGAGCAGTTCGCCGCCGGCGGTGCCAACAGCGTGCGCGGCTACCTAGAGAGCAGCGTGTTCGGCGACCGGGGGCTGCTCGGCAGCCTGGAGCTGAGGACCGTGCCTCGCGAGCTGCGACGCGCGGTGACCGCGCAGTGGCTCGCTTTCTACGACATCGCGCAGACCTCGATCGTCGACCCGCTGCCCGAGCAGCAGACCGGCTATACGCTCGCCGGGGCCGGCGCGGGCCTGCGACTGCGCTGGGGTCGGACCGCGTCCGCAGCCATCGATCTCGCCCGCTCGATCCATGCCGTGCCCGCGCAGGACACCGGGTGGCGCGCGCATGTCCGCCTGCAGCTGGAACTCTGAGATGACCCGTCGCACCGTCCGCCATCGTCCGACCGCACCGGGCCGACTGCACGCCCTCGCGCTCGCGCTGCTCGCCGCGTTCGGGCCGAACGCGATGGCGCAGTCGCCCGCCGCGCCGCCGATGCTGCCGGGCACGGGGGCGGGCCGCACGGTGTGGTCGGGTGCCGCGGTCTCGGCCGGCAACGGCACGAGCGAGCTGGTGATTCGCCAGTCGACCCCGCGCGCGCAGCTCTGGTGGGACCGCTTCGACATCGACCGCGGCCAGACCGTGCGCTTCGATCAGCAGGGCAACCGGAACTGGGTGGCGCTGAACTGGATCGACGACACGCGCCCGAGCACGATCGCCGGGCGCCTGGTCGCCGACGGCCAGGTGTACCTGATCAACCGCAACGGCATCGTCTTCAAGCCCGGGGCGCAGGTCGACGCCACCTCGTTCATCGCGTCGACGTTGTCGATCCAGGACGATGCGTTCGTGCGCGGGCTCACCGCCTTGCGCGACGGTCGCGCCACCTTCGAGCGGGCGCCGAACGCGCCGACCACCGCGCGCATCGAGGTCCAGAGCGGCCCGGTCACGAACCTTGCTGGCCAGCCGGTGCTCGGCCCGAACGGCCAGCAACTCGTGGAGGCTGCACGGATCACCTCGGCCGATGGCGGTCGGGTGTTCCTCTTCGCCACCAGCGAGGTGATCAACAACGGGCTGATCTCGTCACCGAACGGCCAGATCGTGCTGGCCGCGGGCCATAAGGTCTATCTGTTTGCGCCCACACGCGAGGACTCGGCCGCGTTCCGCGGCCTGTTCATCGAGGTCGGCTCGGGCGGCGAGGCCCGCAACCTGGGCACCCTGGTCAGCGACCGCGGCAACACGACGCTGGTCGGCCTCGCGGTCAACAACGAGGGCCGGATCTCGGCGCGCAGCGCGCTGAGCGGCAACGGCTCGGTCTGGCTGATCGCGCGTTCGGACCTGCCGGATTCGTTCGACGTCGCCGGCCGGCCGCTGGCACTGCGCGCGGGCACCGCTACCCTCGGCCCGCGCAGCCGGATCGAGCTGCAGCCGGTCAGCGAGCTCGATGCATCGGGTCGGCCGCTGACCGCCATCGACAGCCAACAGGTGTTCCCGTCGCAGGTGCGGATCGAGGGCAGCCGGATCGTGCTGCAGGGCGACGCGCAGGGCGGGGCGTCGGTCGTCGCGCCCGGCGGGCAGGTGCAGATCGTGGCGAGCGACACACCGCTCGGCCCGGATGCGGCGAGCGCGGTGCGTCCGGTCGGCGCGGCGCGGGTCTACGTCGGCCAGAACGTCGAGATCTCGGTGGCAGGCGTGCGCGACGTCCAGGTATCGGTGGAGCGCAACCTGCTGGACGTGGAACTGCGGGGCGAGAACCTCGGGGACGGCGTGGCGCTGCGCTCGCCGTCGCTCGCAGGCACGACGCTGCGAGTCGACCAACGCATCGGCAGCCCGCTGTTCTCGCAGGACACGCTGAACCGGCTGGCCGCCCAGCAGGTCGGTCGGACGGTGGAGGAGCGCTCGGGCGTCGGCGGATCGATCCGCATCCAATCCGACGGCGATGCGATCGTCGAGCCGGGCGCTCGCTTCGATGTGTCCGGCGGCTCGGTGCGCTACCTGCCCGGCGTGCTCGCGACCAGCACGCTGTTCGACGGCCAGCGGACCCTCGACGTCTCGCAGGCGCCGGCAGACCGGCTGTACCAGCGTGCCGACAGCTACAGCGTCACGGATACACGGTGGGGGGTGACGCGCAGCTGGTCGTTCGCCTACCGCGGCCGCCGGGACCCGGGCTATGTCGAGGGCCTGTCGGCGGGCGGCCTGCAGCTCGACGCGCCCTACTTGACGATGAACGGTCTGCTCGACGGCAGCGTGGTGGTCGGCGGCCGGCAGGCTGCGGCGCCGCCGGCCGGCGGGCTGCTGACCTTCGGCAACCAGAGCAACTTCCAGCAGACCAACCCCGACTTCAGGTTGCGGGCGCCGATCCGCTTCGAGATCGCGCCGGCAGCGACCCCGGTGGGCGAGGACGCCGACCGCGTCGCCGTCTTCGGCGACCCTGCAGCGCCGAATCCGCTGCGCGTCGATGCGGCGGCACTCTCGGCGCGAGGCGTGTCCCGGATCGAGGTGTTCACGAACGAAGCCGTGACCGTCCCGGAGGGTTCCCGCGTCGAGCTGCCCGCGGGAGGACGGCTCACGGTCGCCTCGGGCGGCGGCATGACGGTGGCCGGCGACATCATCGTGCCGGGCGCGCGTGAGCAGGTCGTGAACAGGGTGTCCGGGCGCGATTCGGTCTCGCGCGGCATCGACCTGAGCGGGGTGTTCGTGGGGGGGGCCTCGGTCGCGACCGCCACCCGCCCGGTCGACGTGACGGTGACCGGCGCGAGGGTGTCGGCCGCCGGTCAATGGCGGGTCGACGCGGTCGAGCCGGCGCCCGACGCGCCGACCGCGGCCGCCGTCGTCAACGGCGGCTCGGTACGGCTGTCGAGTCCGACCTCGGTCTCGGTGGATGCGGCCTCGACGGTCGACGTGTCCGCCGGTGCGCGGATGTCGCCGACGCGTGCGCTCGCCGCCGGGACGGCCGGTCGGATCGAGCTGCTGTCGACCGACCCCGGGCAGCTTGACCTCGCGGCGGCGGGCCGGATCGCGATCGCAGGCACCCTGTCGGGGTACGGCTTCGCGACTGGCGGCGCGCTGCGGATCGATGCGGCCGATATCGTCGTCGGTGCGCCGGCGCCCGCGGGCGCGCTGTCCGTGCTGCCCGACTTCTTCCTCACCGGCGGCTTCGCCGACTACGACCTGCGCGCGCAGTCGACGCTCACGCTCGCCGCCGGCGTGTCGATCCGTCCGTCCCAGCTCAATCGCCGCTTCGATCCGGATGGCAGGACCGTCGCCGACGGCGACGCGCTCCGGGCAGTCTCGCCGATCGTGCAGCGGCCCGATACCGAGCGCCGTCCGGTGTCGGTCGCGTTCCGGGCGTCGTCGCCCTACCGCGGGGTTTTGGTGCAGGGCCAGGGCGGCGAGATCGCGGTCGAGCGCGGCGGCCGGATCACGCTCGAGGCCGGGCTCCGGATGGACGTGCAAGGACGCCTGGACGCTCCCGGCGGCACGATCGCCGCGTCGGTGCCCGGTTCGGGCACCGCGTTCCTGGGCTATCGCGGCGATCAGGGCCTGTACGTGGGTCGCGACGCCCGCGTGTCGGCCGACGGCGTCGATGCGACCTGGCGCGACGACGCGGGCCGCATCAACGGCTCGGTGCTCGCCGGCGGCACGATCACCTTCGATGCCTGGGACGGCTACCTGGTCCTGGACACCGGCTCGCGGTTCTCGGCGCGGGGCGCCACCGGCACACTCCTGGCGCGCAGCATCGACGCGCCGGACGCCGCGCCGACCGAGCGCACCGTGCCGAGTGAAGGCGGTCGCATTCGGTTCTCTGCCACCAACGGCGGCGCCCTCGCGCCGCGGGTCGACCTCGCCGCAGGAGGGGTTGGCGTGGCCCATGGCGCCCTCGAACTGCGCGTACCCGATGTCCAGAAGGATCCGTCCGGAGCGACCAGTTTCGTGCCCTCGGGGTTGCAAACGACGGCAGTGGTCGCCGACGCCGCGGCGGTCCCCCAGGGCTTTGTCTCCGGCGCGGACCTCGACCGCCTGCGCAACGGACCGTCCGCGACCACGTCCGACGCGGCGCGCGATCGCCCGACGCTCTTGACGGTGGCGGCCTCGGTGGTCGATCCCGCCACACCGCGCGATCGGCTTGTCATCGAGGCCCGTAATCGGATCGCGCTCGAAGGCGGCACGACCACCGGCGCGGTCCGGGAAGTGCGCCTCGATGCGCCCGCCCTCGCGGTCACGCCCGGTGTGGGCGGCACGACCGCCACGGTGCGGGCGCCGTACGTCGCGCTGGGCAATGGCCGCGTCGCGAACCTGCGGGAAGGCGAGGCCTCCGGCGGTGCCGCACGCCTGGACGTCGACGCCTCCGTCGCGCTCGACCTGGTCGGCACCCTCGCGCTGCAGGGCATCTCGCGCACCACCCTGGCCACCGACGGCGACCTGAGGCTGGTCGGTCTGTTCCGCGACCAGAGCGACCGGGTCGCGCCCTATGCCGAGGGCAGCCTGGCGGCGTACGGCTCGGTCGAACTGATCGCCCGCCGCCTCTTTCCGACCACGCTGAGCCGCTACGCGATCACCGTGCTCGGCGACGACGGCACGATCCGCAGCACGCCGCGCGGCGAGGACGCGCTCGCACCGCTGTCCGCCGGGGGCGCGCTGTCGATGCGGGCCGCCACGATCGATCTCGCTGGCCGCGCCTTCGCGCCGCAGGGTCAGATCGACCTCGATGCCGTCGGCACGCTCTCGCTGCGCGACGGCGCACGGGTGTCGGTCGTCGGCGGCGACCTGCCGGTGCCGCTCGGCGACACGCAGGACCAGCGTCGCCTGAGCTATGCGTTCACCGCCGCGAGCATCCGCGATGTCACCTCGCTGCCGAGGTCGGTCAGCATCGCCGGCGAGTCGATCCGGATCGCGCCGGGTGCGATCGTCGACGCCTCGGGAGGCGGCGAGGTGCTCGCGAGCAGCTTCGTCGCGAGCAGTCGCGGCGCCAGCGACCTGCTGCAGCGCCCGAACGTGTATGCCGTCATCCCGGGCCTCGACGGGGCGGCGCCCTACGACTTCGTCGCGCAGCGCGAGATGCTCGCCTCCCGTAGTGCCGCGCTGCCGGCCTTCCGGGGTGCGATTCCGTCGAGCACGGGCGTGGGGGTCGCACCGGCGGTGTCGGTCGGGGACCG
>Ga0164292_10005240_pt1 | contig 10607 bp, 9 predicted proteins | sample GEODES117metaG_FD_111486 | JGI IMG/M metagenome (GOLD analysis project Ga0164292, IMG submission 111486) | Eutrophic lake water microbial communities from Lake Mendota, Wisconsin, USA - GEODES117 metaG | ecosystem: Environmental > Aquatic > Freshwater > Lake | place: USA: Lake Mendota, Wisconsin... | reverse complement strand
TGGAAAACTTCTGTATCAATTGTTGTTGGCGAGACTGAGTTGACTGTGATTCCGTCTTTTCGGAAAGATATTGCGCAACTTTTTGAAAACGAATGTTGTGCAGCTTTTGCTGCTTGGTAGTGCGAGGTGAATTCGCTGGCTCCTTGGCCCATGGCGGAGACAATATTGACGATTCGACCGTAATGATTCTTCTGCATCATCGGCACAACTTTTTGAGTGCATAAGAAAGTAGCGATTACGTGCACATCTAGAAGCTCACGAAAATCAGATTCGGTGGTTTCCATGATTGGCTTAACTAGTAAGTGACCCGCATTATTTACGAGGATGGCAACCTGTCCACCAAGTTCAGAAATTTCCTCAAAAATATTGGCTACCTCTGCAGCTACTGTTACATCCCCAGAATGGACGCTGCCAACATTTCCACTCTTTTCTACAATCTCTAGGCTTTCCTCCAACCGCTTCTTATTGCGACCAATAAGAGCAACGTGGTATCCATCAGAAGCTAACGCGATTGCAATGGCGCGCCCAATTCCACTACCTGCACCGGTAACAATTGCGATCTGCATACTCATGAGAACTACTCCATTCACTAGCGATCATGCTAGTTCCAAAAAGAGGAATTCTGTAGGGGCGAAGAGAATTAAGCCTTAAATCCACGCAGCCAAATCAACTCCACGAACCATCTGAACGATGAGTATGTAGATCACGATTCCACCAACGCGATAGACCGTGCGACCAAAATCAGTCCTACGCCAGTCATTTGTTGGCTTCTGCGAGAAGTCACCAGCAAATTTCAGGAATAGTCCTGGGATTGCAAGGAGAGCAAAGCTCCATGGGATGAAATCTTCAGGATTTTCAAAGAGACCCTCAACCCAGTTGGCAAAGATTGATCCGATAAAGACCATAGCGACAATCTTCAACGCACCCTTTGGAAGAATTCTGCCAATGACCGGAAGCTTTGGATACTTATCGCCGACAGTTAGCCCAAGGATCAATGGTCATTTTTTGAATGAAACCACTATTGGCCCTTTAGTCACCGGAGCGCTGATATTCATGGAGATTAGAGTGCCTTCTCTAGTGACAGACAATATTTCTCCCCAAAAAACTGAAGCTGATGATTCATTTACTAATGGCGCTTCAAAGGAAAACTGACCTACTTGATCAATGATCGCAAATACAGCATTTTCGTTCTGGGTCCAACGAATCCAAGGCGTCTCACTTGAAGGTGCATCGGTATATGCTTCGCTTCCATAAATAGCGCTCCCATTTACTGACAGCCAAGCACCTATTCCTTCAAGAACAACACGCTGAAAATCCGGAATCTCACCACTCGCGGTTGGTCCGATGTTTAGAAGCAGGTTTCCGCCTCTTGAAACGATATTTACTAAATGACGAATTGCAGATTCGACGCTTTGATAGTGCGACTCATTCTCGACCTGGTTGTACCCGAATGAAAACCCAATTCCTCTGCAGTTCTCCCAAGCCTCCCCAGATTCCATTTCTAGGCGATGTTGATATTCGCTGGTGGTGTAATCACTATGTGAAACACACCATCGATCATTCACAAGGCCGTCTTGAACATTACTATAAAAATAGTCAAAGACGGAAGCTAGGGAATATTCGCCCTGATGCTTTCCAAAATCGGGGTATTCGATGTCGTTCCATAAAATATCTGGCTTGTAGCGATCAATTAGGTCTATTAAATGTTGGTGGCAATACATGGCGTAGGCAGCATCTCGTGGACGAATACCTTTTACGTGTTCCTTCAAAGTTATTGGTGGAAGCGTGCTTACACTCCAATCCAATCCACCTGAATAGTAAACACCAAACTTAATTCCTACCTCTCGAACGGCGTCGGAAATATCAGCTATTAAATCTCGTTTTGGTCCACGTGCCACTGTATTTCGTGTGCCAGTGCCAGGTGCATCCCACAGGGTTATTCCATCATGGTGTTTAGTTGTAGGAATTACATACTGTGCTCCTGCTTTTTTGAATAGCTCTGCCCATGAGCGCGGGTCAAATTTATCTGTCTGCCATTGGTCGAGAAAATCATCATAGGGAGCGTTTTCATAAAGCTCTTTGTGGCGAATGGCTGCAGGTGAACCTTCAATTCTAATTGTGTTGAAATACCACTCTGCATAGGGGTTATGTGCGAACCAAATATCATCTGGAACTACGCCCAATTCACCTTTGGGTTCTGCCCATGCTGGAACCGAATATGCACCCCAATGTATAAAAATTCCAAATTTCGCATCCGTAAACCAAGATGGAACCGGACGTTTGAATCGATCGAAAACGTTATCTACCAATTTTGGCGCTCCATTTCATTTGGGTTTCCACTGAGGTCAATCACGACCACCGGAATAATGCTTGAGAGGTCTGCACCGCGTGTGTCGATAATCAATTCACCGAGTGGATCCTTCGATGTCATATCACTAATTGCTGTTCTGCGTGTGAAAGGCAGCTCTTTTCCTGTGCCAAGAATCTTGATTGATTTAACTCGCGCCAGTGGAATAGCACGCGCAACTAGGGACTCTTCTGGTTTAGCAAATAAGTGGAGATAAAGCAGGTGGTCACGCTTTGTGCTTGGACCATAGAACTGCCATGGTTCAAGGCCTGGTTCCGCTCCAACAACGCTCTCTTTATTCACCTTCATCCACTTTGCTATTGCGACCAAGAGATCATGTTCTTCTGGCACGAGCGAACCATCTCCTCGTGGACCAATATTGAGGAGGAGATTTCCGCCGCGAGATACAACTTCGACCAGTGTTCGCAGGATTTCAAATGGAGTCTTGAAAGCTTCGTCTGATGGAACATATGCCCATGAGTAGTTCATAGTCATGCAGCACTCCCATGGTTCTGCAATTGGTTTCGCTGGAATAGATTGTTCTGGTGTTCGGTAATCACCTTGGGTAAAGAGGCGATCGTTGATTAAAGTATTTGGAGACAGTGACCGAATATGGTCACCGATATCTTTGGCATTCCAGACCTCTTCGCTTCTTTCCCAATCGCCATCAAACCAAAGTAAATCAATCGGTCCGTATTCGGTGAGAATCTCACATAGCTGAGCTTTCAGGTATTCGCGATAGCGTGCCCATTGTTCTGGAGTACCGATTGGTGGACTGTCACCGAAAATGTATGGGCGATACTCATCTCTCCAAGGAAGGTAATCTGGATGTCCCCAGTCAGATAGTGAGTAATAGACACCAACTTTAAGACCTTCTGCGCGAACAGCATCAACGTATGAGCGTAAGATGTCTCCACCTTTAACGCCATAAGGTGAAGATGCAATTGTACGATTTCCAAATTTAGATGGCCACGATGCCCAGCCACTGTGATGCTTAGAAGTAAAGACGACATATGCCATGCCAGCTTCTTTAGCTAAGCGCGCAATCTCTTTTGGATCCCACTTAGTTGGATTAAATGACTTTTCGGTTGAGTAATAGTCATCAACGGTAACAACTCTTCCGCCTGGCAACGAAAATACACCGCCAACCATCGGCCAAGAGATTTCAATACCTTGCTCGCTTGCGTGGTCCCAATGGATAAAGAGACCTAAGCCTGCGCCCTTAAACCATTCTTGGGTGCGCTTTTCATGGTTAGCAATGAGTGGAAAATGCTCATTCATCCGCGATTTCATCTTTTCTATATCATAAACTGTGTCGCTCATGAGCTCGCCTCTACCTTAGTTTTCATTTAGTGATTCCACCAAGAGCAATACCTTTTGTCACGTACTTGCTAAGCGCTATGTAAGCAATCAGTGGCGGAAATGCGGCTAGAGAAAGTCCAGCAAAAATCGCTCCGTAGTCAACTGAAAAGTCGCCAACAAACGAGAGCACGCCCACGGCTATTGGTTGAGCTGAAGCTTTGTTAAGTAACACAATTGCGATTTGCGTTTCACCCCATGCCCAAATTAAAGTCATGAATCCAACGGCGACAATCTGTCCCACAGAGAGTGGTAAAACTAGTTTCGAGAAAATTCGAACGTTGGAGAGGCCATCAACTAAACCAGCCTCTAAGACTTCTCTTGGAAAATCGATAAAGAATCGATTCATGAGTAGAAAAGTAGTAGGTATCGCAAGAACTCCATAGACAATCCCTGTGGCAATTGGTTTGTTGATTAGACCTAGAGAATTGAAAGTTTTAAAGTATGGGATCACTAACAGAATACTAGGGACTGTTGTTCCTGTGATAATTATGATTCTTACTATTTCATTTATTTTTTTAGGTAAAAATATTGTGAAATAAGCTGCAGGAACTGCGGCACAAATAGAGACTGCAAGAGCTACTATTACGAGAATAAGTGAGTTGGCAAACCAAGTGCTAAATCCTCCACTTCCTACTCCTCCGCTCCACGCTCGTGAAAAATTATCGAGGGCTGGCTTAAAAACAATAGCTAGAGGTTTTATCATTATATCTGTGGTGTTTTTAACTCCGAAAAGAAGAATGAAGACAAATGGAATGAATGCGAGTATCGTCCAAATCCAAGCTGTTAAATTCGCAAATACTCTAAATACTTGAGATTTCATTCCAGTTGGCCCGATCTGCTTAAGCGAGTACTTAACGCACCGAGAATGACTAGAAAAATTCCCACTAGAACAGATATTGCTGCTGCTGTTCCAAATCTTGCAAAAACAAATGCCTCTTTGTATGCGTAAATTGGTAAAATTTCAGTTGCAAAACCAGGCCCACCCTGCGTCATGGCCCAGATCATCGTAAAACCATTTACGTGCCAGATGAATTCTAAGGTGAATATCGTCAGCAGCACTGGCTTTATTAGGGGCAAAGTAATCTTTGTAAAATGCTGCCATACATTAGCGCCATCAATAACTGCTGCTTCTCTAAGCGAAACTGGGATTGATTCGGTAGCACCTAGTAGCACCAGGAATGCAAAACCGACTGAGGCCCAAACTGATACAAGAATAATCGGATAAATGGCAGTTTGTTCACTTGCTAGAGGCGCAAATTCATCTCCTAGTCCAATAGCATTCGAAATTACATTAACAATGCCTGTATACGGTTGTAGAGATGTACTCCAAAAGATTGCTACAGCTGTGGGAGGAGCGATTCCCGGGAAGAACCAAACAACTTTCATGAACTTTCCACCGCGAATACCTGAGGAAACTGCTGAAGCCATAATCGCCGCCATTGCCACCACAAGAAGAGAAACGGAAAAAGAATAGAAGAAAGTTACAAATACTGAGTGTGAAAGTTTTCCCTCACTAAAGACTTTTCTAAAGTTATCAGCTCCCACATATTTAAGTGGTCCCAGTCCAGGCCATTGAGACACGCTCAGCCTAAATGAATTTATAGCAGGTAATGTCAAAAATATGAAGAGCAATAGGAATACTGGCGTGAGGAAAACCCATGCGGTTCTAGCGTTGGTTTTATTGAGGCCAATCTTCTTACTTTTTTTCACGTTGCCTTTCATAAAATTGTGTCTAGATGAGAGCGGTTGACATCAGTGTGTTTAGTAAACACACTCTTCACAGAGTCACCGCCCCCATCCAGACACCCTCGATGGATTAGCTACAACCAGAAATAACTTATAGACCGTTCTTGCGAACTTCTAATATGCGATCCTGTTGCTTTTGTGCAACTTCAGCGGGGGTTAGTGAACCGCCAAGCATTTGTTGAATCAGTGGGTTTATCACAGCTTGTGAGACTGAACCTGGCACTTCAGAAGTCCAACCTGATTTAACAGGATTCTTCTTCACAAAATCCATAACAGATTTAACAAGCGGTGGAAGTAGTTCGAGGTTTGCCTTCTTGATTGTTGTAGAAATCGGGACCGCTCCTCCAGCCTTGATTGTGCCTATTGTCTGTCCCTCATCACTTGCGAAGTACTTCAGGAGTTCGATAGCCCATGCTTGATTCTTAGATTTCTGTGGAACTCCATACGCAGTTCCATAGTAAGGTGTCAATGTTGATGGGGTACCAGCAATTACGCCTGGCAAGGTGGCGAAATCAGGGGTGAAGTTCATTGTTCCAGCAGCAGTTGCCGCCTTGATGAATGTTCCAACATCGCCTGAGATTCCTAAGTACAGACATGACTTACCTGCGGCAAACAAAGCCTGTGCTTGCGCAGGTGTTTGACCCAAGAAACCCTTTTGGTAAATATCTGCCTTACCTAAAGTTTGCAAAGCAGTAAGTGCTCTTAAAAACCCTGGATCAGTGTAGTTTGCGGTTAACGGCGTAGTGGCACGGAAATTTTTGAACATATTATCTAGTTCGCTAGTGCTTACAGCAGTCGGTAACATAGCGTCGAGCATCCAAGAGACTGCAAATGTGCTGTTTCCACCAATTGCTAAACCTTCGTATCCTGCTTTCTTGCACCTGTTAGTTAGAGCGATCAGTGAATCGATTGACTCAAATTTTTTCGTACGAGGCAAAAATGCTTTTGAGGCTTTTAAGGCAACGGGGTTAGCCCAGAGAACGTTGTAATACTGAACAGCCTGAGGTACAGCATAGTAGTTGCCATCTGATTGCTTGAAGGCCACAGCTGGTGGTCCCATTCGCGAACTTAGTTTTGCCTTTTCAAAAATTTCAGACAAATCCACTAACTGCTTACCTGCAACCATATTGGTATAGACGCTTGAGTTCAATGGAACTAATCCAATATCAGGTGCCCCATCGGCGATCAAGACTTGCAAATTTGGTCCAGCTTTTGCAGCATTTGTAACCGTTGCAAATTCAATTGTTACATTTGGATACTTCTTTGTGAATGCAGAAGCTACTGCTGGCCAAATTACTTGTCCGGAAGAACCTGTTTCATACTGAACAACTAGCTTGACGGGTGATGATGATAGTGTGGCGTTAGCGCTAGTTTGAAGGCTGCCGGCGATCAACATTCCTGCAGCAAGCGAAAGTGCAGAAATAACGGCAACTCTTTTTCTTGTAATACCGAATACTTTTTGCATATTCGTCTCCAATTCATAGTTTTAAGTACCGACTCACGGCGGGTTGCCGCGATCCCCGAAAGGGTAATAAAAAGAATACCCTTTGTCTATAGGATATTTGATTTATCATCGAGGTTTCTGAGTCTGAGCTTTTGGCAAACCTCGAGGAAAAAGGCGGCTCTTGGGGAAAATAGCCCTTTTTTGCAAGATTCCCAGAGGCTGTCTGGAAAGGGTGGTTCTCATATCCTATTCCCTATAGTATTCTCCTCCAGGTCGCTTGGAGTTGTAAGAAAGGTATAAATGGGAATCAAGATTACGAAGTGCGAGTACTTCGATGTGCGGTTCCCAACCTCAATTACTAATGATGGCTCGGACGCCATGAACATTAACCCTGATTACTCAGCCAGTTACATTAAAATTCATACGACTGATCCTGCATTGAGTGGCGACTCGTTTGTATTTACCACCGGCCATGGAAATGACATCCAAGTTAAGGCTATTGAAATGCTTGCCGAGCAGTTGGTTGGCTGGGATATTGATGATGCTTTTGTGAATATTGGAGATATTGCAAAAAACCTTTCTCGCAATAGTCATATCCGTTGGTTGGGCCCTGACGTAGGCATTTTTCATATGGCAGCGGGAGCTGTTTTAAACGCGTTATGGGATCTCTTTGCAAAGAAAAAGGGTGTTCCGCTCTGGAAATTACTGGCAGACATGTCTCCTGAAGAGATTGTTAATGCGATCGACTTTAGATACATCTCGGACGCGCTCACACCTGCTGAAGCACTTCAAATTCTCAAATCGGCGGAAAATAGCAAAAGAGACAATGAAGTAACTTTGCGAAACAGCGGTGTTCCTGCCTACACAACAACACCAGGTTGGTTGGGTTACTCGGACGCGAAAATGTTGAAGCTGACACAAGAAGCCCTGGATGATGGATTTAAATTGATTAAATACAAATGTGGTGGTTCCATTTCCGATGACCGCCGAAGACTAAAGTTAGTTAGAGAGAAAGTTGGAAATGAATTCAAAATATCAATTGATGCCAATCAGGTCTGGGATGTAGATCAAGCTATCGATTGGCTAAAGCAATTGAAGGAGTTCAATCCTTTTTGGATTGAAGAGCCTACGCATCCAGAGGATGTGTTAGGTCATGCGCGTATAGCAAAGGAAGTAGCTCCTATCCGTGTTGCGACCGGGGAAATGGCTAATAATAGGCTTATCTTTAAGCAACTTCTTCAGGCAAAAGCTATCTCTGTATTGCAAATTGATGCTGCTCGAGTCGCGGGAGTCAATGAAAACTTAGCAATTATTCTAATGGCTGCGAAGTTCGATATTCCTGTTTGCCCACACGCTGGTGGTGTGGGACTGTGTGAAATGGTTCAACACCTTGCAATGTTTGATGCAGTCGCAGTCACCGGTCACCATGAAAGACGTGTTGTGGAATTTGTAGACCATTTGCATGAACATTTTTTAACTCCAGTCCAAGTCAAAAATGGTTATTACTTAGCGCCAATTGCTCCCGGAGGCGGTGGCGAAATGTTTGTTGAAAGTATTCAAGAATTTCTTTTCCCCAACGGCACTTATTGGAGAGATAAAAATTGAGATCTGATTTTGATGGATTAAATGTTGTAGTGACAGGTTCGGGATCAGGAATTGGTTTAGAATTATGCCAACAGTTAAACTCCTTCGGAGCTAGAGTCTTCGGTTTAGATTTAAGCGCTGGGGAATTAGGCGACTCTGGAACATGGATTAGTTGTGACGTAGGAAGCACTGCGAGTGTTAAAAAAGCTTTTGAAGAAGTATTTAGTTTAGTTTCTGTCATTGACATTGTTGCAAATAATGCCGGGATTTCGGCGGTTGGCTCTGTTGAGGAGGCAACTGATGAACAGTGGGCACAAGTTATGAATGTTAATGTTGTTGGAATGAGTCGCATTTCTGCTGCTGCCATGCCAGGTCTCCGAAAAAGTAAATCTCCCTCTATCGTGAATACTTGTTCAATTGCTGCAACAGCTGGATTGCCTAAGCGTGCTATTTATAGCGCCAGTAAAGGTGCTGTTCTTTCTTTAACTCTTGCAATGGCCGCAGATTACGTGAAGGAGGGAATCAGGGTCAATTGCGTAAATCCAGGAACCGCGGATACTCCTTGGGTTAAGAAGTTATTGGCGCAAGCCGCAGATCCTGACGCAGAACGCAAAGCCTTGGAATTACGTCAACCTATGGGTCGACTCGTTTCATCGTCAGAGGTTGCTAACGCCATTCTTTATCTCGCTAACCCTCGCCAAAGTTCCACCACAGGAACCGCATTAGCCGTAGATGGTGGAATGCAAGGATTACGGTTACCTCGATAGTATTGCCTTCTTGTTTATAGGAAGGAGAGTCTTGTGGCAAGCAAAGAAACCCGCAGCCTCTTTCCTCGCCGTGCGGTTTTGTCTGATGAAACCTACGAAATGATTCGCGATCTCATCATCGATCATGAAATTCCGGCGGGTACAAAGGTGAATATAGATGCCCTTTCTGCTCGGTTAAATGTCTCCCCTACGCCCGTTAGAGAAGCTTTGGCGCGGTTGGAGTCTGACGGACTAATCGTAAAGGTCGCTTTGAAGGGTTACACGACGACTGATTTGTTGACCGTCAAAGAACTCAACGATCTTTTTCAACTTAGACTGCTCCTTGAACCTTGGTCAGCCGAACAAGCAGCAATGCATTCAAGTCAGATTGGGAAAACGGCAATTAAAGCTGAGCTGCAATCAGCCAAACTAGCTTTAAAATTAAGAGACATGGATCAAGTTCATGCATTAACGGAACATGACGCCCGTTTCCATGAGTTAATTACTGAAATAGCGGGCAATAAATCTATTGTTGATAGCTACCATCGCACCCATTGCCATGTGCATCTATTCAGGCTTTACCTGGCTACAAAAAACCTTGAAGCAGCAAGTAAAGGTACAAAAGGGTTTCAGAAGAGTTTATATGATCAGATTCATGCGACTTTAAGCGCTCCTGCAACAATTAAGGAACATGAATTAATCGGATCTGCGATTACGGAGGGGAATGGGAAAGCAGCAAGAGACGCTATGATTTCACATTTGAAATTGTCATTAAAACGTTATTCGACGGCTGCTCGCGTTTTCGAAAAATAAAATATCTTCTAGCGGGTATTGCGATGTTTATTCTGGCGGAGACGAGGAGATTTGAACTCCTGAAGGGTTTAACCCCTTACCTCGTTAGCAGTGAGGCGCACTCGACCGGGCTATGCGACGTCTCCAAGTGGTGAGGATAAGTCTACCGCCTCATTTATGGATTGTTAATCGTGAGAAATAAGGCTCTCGTGCTTACTTAATGCGACTCGCGTGGAGTTGCTGAGCCACTAGCACCGCGCAAGAAATCAAGATCTGCACCGAGGTGCGCTTGCTGAACATGATCGATATACATACGCTCCCAGCCACGAGTTGGCTTAGCCAAACTTTCAAGAGTGGCTGCTGAAGGAGTGCGAGCTGCTAACTCCGCATCGCTAATTTTTAGATTAATCGTTCGCGCTGGAACGTTGAGTTCGATAAGGTCACCACTTCGAATGAGTGCGAGTGGCCCACCTGCTGCAGCTTCTGGAGAAACGTGTAACACGACGGTTCCGAAAGCTGTTCCACTCATGCGTCCATCGCAGATGCGGACAAGATCTCGAATGCCGCGTTCGAGTAACTTCTTTGG
>Ga0164292_10005237_pt1 | contig 10609 bp, 11 predicted proteins | sample GEODES117metaG_FD_111486 | JGI IMG/M metagenome (GOLD analysis project Ga0164292, IMG submission 111486) | Eutrophic lake water microbial communities from Lake Mendota, Wisconsin, USA - GEODES117 metaG | ecosystem: Environmental > Aquatic > Freshwater > Lake | place: USA: Lake Mendota... | reverse complement strand
TTTACAATGATCCAAGATTCAAAGTATTGGCAGATGTTGACCTTTGGTAACCAGTTAGCAACATCCTTATCACCCTTAGATCTGTTCAAACTTAGGGAGACAGCAACCAAGGCTCTGCTCTCAGTGAGATCATTTGCAAAGGCCTGACGTTGGGCAGATGACCAAGCCCAAGCACCTGATCGCCAGGCTTCGGCGAGAGGAACAAGGTGGTCAATGTCTAAGTCAGAAAACTTTGTCGTGACTTTATTGTCGTAAGGGCTAAGCCACTTACCGCCCGTGAGTACGCATTTCTTTCCAATTCTTGGCTTAACTGTTGCTTCTTCAATCAAAACCTCTGCGCGAGTATTGCAACCATCTTTATCAGCATCAATCCAATGCTTAAATGCACTTCGAGAGTATGAGCCTGTGTAATCCTGGGCAACCACTAATTCACTTGTCGATGCAGATATCGGTTGTATTTGAAGAAAAAGAAGGCTTCCCAGAAGTAAGCCAAATTTCTTATCAATTCTCACTTCTTCACCTTGTAACCACTAGGACACCTAGGCTTTATGCCAGTGACTTTTTTGCTTATCTTGCCTTTAAGGCAAGTAATAGTAGTTTTCTTTGCAGCCACGGCCTTTGCATCTGCTTCCTGTTTTGCCTTAAGTGCTGCTGCAGCTGCAGCCTCTTGCTTGGCTCGCAATTCTTCTGCTGCTTTAATCTCTGCCTCTTGCTTGGCTCGCAATTCTTCTGCTGCTTTAATCTCTGCCTCTTGCTTAGCTCTCAGTTCTTCAGCAGCTTGCTCTTTTTTGTTTAATTCAGTTGCTAAAATGAGCGCTTGATCAAAAACACTCTTGTATTGTCCGGCGGGAGTTGCAAAAGTAAATACAAGTCCGTTCGGTGAATACGACAGATCTTTACCATCACAAATCCAATCCCGGCCTGAGGCTGTCGCTGTCTCAAAGGCGGTCCCGATTAAGACCAATTTGCCATCAATATTTGTGACAATAGGCGCACCGGTGTCCCCCTCGCAAAAGAAAGAATTCATACGAAAATAATCTGTTTGATTTTCGTATGATTCCTTTCGAAAATCCAATCGAGCCGCTACTTTTTTTGGCAACTTCCAAAACGGCCTTTTATCAAGTTCATTTGAGATCCCATACCCAAAAACCTCTATGTTGGACAGAATATTTGAAAGACTTTTTCCTTTCTCGTACGTCAACAACTCTTCTATTGGACTATTACCAATTTTTTTATCAAGAACAAGAAAGATAATATTTGGAAACAAGGTTTGTACACTACCAACAGGCGCAAAATATTGGACGATCTTAGCGGCAGGTTTACTCTTTGATACATCTGCATCTGGTGCATATACATCAAAACTTGCGAGTGGACTTTGTAAACTCCCACCAGGTACCAAAAGACAGCTTTTTGCGGTAATAACAATACGCTCTCCAAAGAGTGCACCCGTACAAATTGGTGGAAGGAGTGTTCTCTGCGGGGAAGTAATCGCAACGGTAAATCCTGAGTTGTTGACTTCTTGGCCTTGAAAATATGCTTGAGCATTATCTGAAGAATGAGTTAGTAAGCTCGTCAACAATGAGATGCAAATTACTGCCATTTTCCATTTCACGGGATGAGTTTAAGGGATTTAGTAAATATTTATTAGTGGGTAGTACAGACTTATCCAGTCATAAATTTAGCAATAGGGGGTCGGCCTGCTTTTGGGCCAGTTGCTGATCCCCAGTTAACGGATTGGCCCTTCAAAAGTCACTTACTCTGCCTACTAATTCAGAATTAATTTACTCAAAAATATTGAATCCATTAATTTAGGACTGTATGATAAAAGGATGAAAAAAGTTCTCTTCATCTTAACTTTGCTTCTATCGCTCCTTACTGGATGCTCGTCGATGGGAGAGTCACAGGCCTATAAAGATGGCTGGAACAATGGTTGGGAAACTTTGAATTACCCTCCTATGTCGGGTTCTGAATTCAATGCACTCTGTGAATCTAGTGTCACTGTATATGCTGGAAACTATGGTTATTCAACTTCAAGTTCCGAAGCGCAAGATTTCCTGAAAGGTTGCAAAGACTGGGGGATCAGCGGAGAGAAGGGTTTGAATCAAAAATAGTCTCACTCTGAGGAAACAAAATTAAGCAGAGTTAGAAATTATCTGTTCCCCGGTCGATCATTCATCATCTGGCGATTAAGCCATCGGAATGATTTCTCTTATCAATTCAATGTTTTCAGCTAATTTCTTTAGGCGAAATTTTTGACTGCTTTGTACATAACCCTGCTAGTGCGAATTTAGCAATGGAGGTCTGGGCAGCAGTTAAACCGTTCACTGATGGTTTATCAGTAGATCACTTCTTCATCTTAAACCCAGGCGGACACTTAGGCTTTACAGCAGTCACCTTCTTGGTGAGTTTGCCCTTGACACAGGTAATTGTTGTTTTCTTCAGTGCAGCTGCCTTTGCTTCGGCATCTTGCTTGGATTTCAGTTCTGCAGCCGCTTTAGCTTTAGCTTCAGCTTCCTGCTTGGCCTTGAGTTCTGCTGCTGCTTTGTCACTAAGTTTTGATTGAAATTCAATTCCAAATACATCGAATTGTCCAACAACCCAGTAACGCCAACGAAGTTGGGATGCTTGTTCAATTTCAGCGATAGTCCAAGGCCGCACAGGATGAGATGATGGGCAGTTCGCGATGAAATCCCAACCCTTAGCCTGCACTAAGGAGCGCCAGACTCCATCAGTCAAAATTTGTAATTCCGCATTAATTCCCAATGAATGACATCCTGAATTTTCCATATAGAAAGTCTTCTTAGAAATTGCTACCTCACGCTCACGTAACAAAACTTTCTCAGCTTCTTGCTTTGCCTTTTGTTCTTTCGCGACTCTCTCAGATTCAGCTTTTTCATATTCAAGAAACTTGTACAGCTCTAAATCTAACTTGCCTTGAAAGGGCCAAAAGACTGTAACGGATGCTTCTCCACCTCGAGCATTTAGGTTACCTGTTGCCTCTAGCCATCCCCCACCTGCAAATATGGTACCTAGATAAATCACATCATCGCCTTTTTGCATCAGCAAAGGACTGCCTGAATCTCCAGGGCACAATGAAGTACCTGTTGGGTAGTCAACGACTAAGAATCGTTCTTTAATGAGAAAGTGCGGATATGTCCTTGAAGTTCCTTTAATCCCATCGACTCTATAGGGAGAACCATCGTAAATTAGTGAGGTTGCGTCTTTTCCCCCAGTGCATCCATAACCAAGGTGAAATGCTGTGCCTAAACCTCGCTTAAAATCTTCAATCTCTATGGAAGTTGCACTTCTGCTTATATGTTTTCCAGCTAATGGCTTTTCAAGAAAAAGAAATGCAACATCATTAATCTGTGTTTCCCTTTGATTCTGGTCAGGATTCCAACGGTTATAGAAGTCCGGTTCTGTCCAAATTTTCAATACACGGACGGCATCAATCTTTGATTGGGAATTTTTCCAATTAATGCCCGCTTGGGCAACATAGAAATTGTCTAGCGAGAATCGTAACTCTGGCGCTCTTGCCTGGTCTTTTATTACACAGTGTGCTGCCGTGACTACTACCCGTTCCGAAAAATAGACTCCCGTGCAAAACCCTTGACCACTCTTGCCATTGGGCAAAAGTGTTACAACATAGCCAGAGCCAACTATCTCTTTACCGTTTACGATTCCATTTGCAATTGGGGGTATTCCAACTAACTGTCCCACAATCAATGCCAGGCTCACGAAGAAACGCTTCATTTCTATACCTTACCCAACCCTAATATCTTTGCCCAGATGGTCTTGGTGATGGCTTATCACTGATACTCAGTCAACGAGTCAGCTAACCTTTTTAATTCCACTAGTAAAGGTCAGAAATGGCACTATTGTTATGCCAAAAAAGGAGGCAGCCGTGGGTATTGTCCAATGTCAAGAATGCGGGAAGTCCGTATCAAATCTCGCGGCAGCGTGCGTGCATTGCGGCAATCCATATATCAAAGCTACTCAACCCCAATTAAATTCTGCAGACGATGTCGTAGAATCTACAAGCATCCACGATAAAAATTCAAAAGATTTAACGAATAAACCGATGAATTATGTCTTAGCATTTGTTTTTGGCGCAATCGGATTCTGGGGCGCTGCTTACGGGTGGGGAGTTTTTTGGCAGTCAAGTAGCACCTGTCCATTTGTAGGGTTTGATTCCCAGAATTGGGACTCTTTTAATAATGCCTTTCTTTGCTATGACGAATTTACTGTTGTAACGGCAGAGTGGTCACAGATTCCTGTGTTTTCAAGAACTATTTTTTTATTGATAATGATCCCCTCGAGTTTTATTTCTTCAATGGCAAGTTGGTTTTTTGTTGAAAGAGGCAGAAAAGCTATTTAAAAAATCTATAACTCATCGTCAATCGTCTGTTTAATTAAGCTACCAATGGTGGCCAAAAATAATGGCTTAACAGTGGGTCACTTCTTCACCTTATAGCCACGAGGACACTTAGGCTTTATGCCAGTGACTTTTTTGCTTATCTTGCCTTTAAGGCACGTAATAGTAGTTTTCTTTGCAGCCGCAGCTCTTGCATCTGCTTCCTGTTTTGCCTTTAGAGCTGCAGCAGCCTCAGCCTCTTGCTTAGCTCGCAATTCTTCTGCTGCTTTAGTCTCTGCCTCTTGCTTAGCTCTCAGTTCTTCAGCCGCTTGCTCTTTTTTGTTTAATTCAGTTGCCAAAACAAGAGCTTGGTCGAAAACGCTCTTGTATTCACCGGCGGGAGTTGCAAAGCTAATTTTTGGACTTGATTGGATTCCGTTTGCTGAATATGCAACATCTTTACCATCACAAAGGGAATCATAAATTATCTGACTGGCACGGGCGATACCAATTAGAACCAATTTGCCATCAATTGTTGTGACAATTGGACCACCGGTATCTCCCTCACATAAGAAAGGACTGAAGCGAAAATAATCAGTTTGATTTTCGTATGGCTCCTTTCGAAAATCCAAGCGAGCAGCAACTTTTTTTGGCAACTTCCAAATCGGCTCTTTATAAATCTCATCCGAGATCCCATACCCAAAAACTTCTATATTGGATAAAATATTTGAAAGATTCTTTCCTTTTTCGTATGTCAACAACTCTTCTATAGGACTATTGCCAATCTTTTTGTCCAGGACAAGAAAGATGATGTCCGGAAACAAGCTTTTCAAGTTACCAACAGGTGCGAAATATTGAATGATCTTTGCGGCAGGTTTACTCTTTGATACATCCGCATCTGGTGCGTACACATCAAAACTTTCAAGTGGACTTTGTAAACTACCGCCAGATACAAGTAGACACCTTTTTGCTGTGATAACAATTCGCTCTCCAAACAATGCACCCGTACAAATTGGTGGAAGGAGTATTCTCTGCGGGGATGTAATCGCAACGGTGAACCCAGAATTGTTGACTTCTTGGCCTTGAAAATATGCTTGAGCTTTGTTTGAAGAGTGAGTTACTAAGCTCATCAACAATGAAATACAAAGTGCGGCCGCTTTGAATTTCACGTGGTGAGTTTACGCTATTTAGTCAAAATTAATTAGTGGGTAGTACTGACCTATCCAGTCATAAATTTAGCGATAGGGGTCTGTCCGAGCTGCAGCCCGACTAATGATGGCTTATCAGTGATGGGCAGTCCCCTTGGAGGCTTCTTAGGAAATACTTTTGGAGAAGTTTCAGGAAAGAGAGGATACTTGGGCGCACGCATATCTAAGCTTCGAGACATCCAAAAAATTCTAGGAATCTGATTAAAGATACTCCTAACTAAGCATTCAATTCACAAACCAAGTAGAACCTTTTTGAGCAAAGTTTGCACTAAATACTTTTTGCTTCTCAATATCGGTCAAATCCCCGCTAAAGTATTTTTCTTTCCAACCTCGTTCAAGTAAACCACTCTTTACCGACACAAACCAAACCGAAGCGACACACCAGTCTGGAGTTCTACCCTTGTCCCAAGAAGCGCCAAACTCGGTAGCAGGCTCTTCTACTATCGCAGTTTCAATGGTTCCATCTAAAAGGGTTCGACCCTTTTCAATTAATCCATCAACCCGAACAGATAAACCACTCCTTGGAAGAAAACTTACTAACGCATTGCATAACAGTGCAGCATCTTCGGCATCGTCAACATTGTTTAATCTATAATCTGTTTTGATATAGACCATTTTCGCCGTTTCGTTTCCGACTATCCCTTCCTTAATCACTTCAATACGGTCCCACCAGTCACTAGTCTCATTCTTCCTGTGGAAATCACGAATTATATTTTCTAGAATTCCGTCACTTTTGTCATCTAATTTTGGAAAGGGTTTTACTTGCGTTGTTCCATTCGGCGCGGAGTCTAAAATTTTCGTTGGGGACGAATCGGTGTTTCTGTCTGTGAGAAATGATAAAAGGATCAAGGAAAAAACCACCACTCCAATTGGCTGTTTCTTTTTTGCAGGCAGATTGTTCCAGCGACGAAAGAAATCAACCATTTGTTTCTCCATTCTTTCAGGTGCTTGACTTGGAAGTAGTTAAATTATAGGCACGACTACAATTGGCGTTCTAAACGACTTCACTTCTTCAACTTGTAACCACTCGGACACTTAGGCTTTAGGCCAGTGACTTTTTTGCTTATCTTGCCTTTAAGGCACGTAATAGTAGTTTTCTTAGAGGCCACAGCTCTTGCATCTGCTTCCTGTTTTGCCTTTAGTGCTGCAGCAGCTTCAGCCTCTTGCTTAGCGCGCAATTCTTCTGCTGCTTTAATCTCTGCCTCTTGCTTAGCTTTCAGTTCTGCAGCAGCTAAAGCCTCAGCTTCCTGCTTAGCTTTTAATTCTGCGGCGGCCTTAGCTTCCGCTTCTTGAATCGCTTTTAAATCCGCGTATTGTTTAGCTTTCAGTATAGACTTGTCTAAAATGCCCGAATGTCTACTAGGAATCTGAACTTCTGTCCTAAAAATCCCGTCACGGCTTGCCTTTCGACAATTACTATCCGCACCACCACCGCCTACATTCACGCCCAACAAGACAACATCCTTTCCGGTTTCCCAAATCACTGGCGCACCGCTATCACCGTTACACGCAGATGATCTTTTAGAAGAAATGGATTGTAATGTGGGATCAAAAAGTAAGGAGTTATCTAAACTAAAATATCCATTTGAAGGAAAGCCGGAACGAAAATTCTCTACCGAACCTTCACCTGTCAAACCATATCCCTGCAATAAAAGCACCTCGCCTTTATTTCGCATTTCAAAAATATCAGTCTCTGTTGCCACTCTGATAACACTCACCGAAGGTAATTCGCTCTCGAGAATCAAGAAGGCTATATCGTCTTTGGGAACTGTTCTCGGGTTATCCCAAGTGAAACCTGGTTCCGTAATTACCTCAACTACTTTAATATAATGGCCCGAAACAACCTGATTAGAACCGGGATAACCAACAGAAAGATCAGTGAAAACCTGATTATTCTGCCGAGTGCAGTGACCATTCGTTATTACAACCCTCGTACTAATTGCGACACCCGAGCACCAAGATTTCGCGCTGTGAACCGGAACTACATATTTCCCTACTTGAGTCAGCTCTCCATTGAGAACAGCGCTGGCCGAAGTGCCTGGAAATATAAGTGCGACAATTAGCAATAGACGGAAAATTGTTTTACACACGCCTCTATCTTAATCATCGACTCAAAGTAGTAGTACAGATGACTAGACAATTTCTCAGCCAAATGTCATTATTTGACTTGAAGGACAGGTTGGTAGAGCACGGTGACTTACTGAGCGAGTTAAAGCGAGTTCAGGAAGGGCTGGTAGGTGGCTTTGAGCGTGAGACTAAATTTCTGCTTACTCTTAATCACTAAGTAATTTTTCATGTTACCCGCTGGGCACCCTGGTTTTTTGCCTTTCATTTGTGTTTAATTGGAGGATGCGAAGAAGCTCACAAGCCCGTTGTATTTTTGTGGCAATTTGTAGCCTAATTTTGACATTGATTTTCCCAAGTGGTTCCCAAGCATCTGGTGAATACGTAGATACTAAAGTTGGTTCGACAATTTTTATTGAAGGCTGTATCCCATTCAAGGCCCAATCTCCAATTTATCTGGTGAGCTACACAACAAAAAAACAACTCATGAAAATTTCTTTCAATAAATCGACTTTTACGGGAATTTCTAAGCCCTCGTATTGTCGCGGTGATTGGAACATTTATCGAAAGTGGAAAGTTTCCATAAAGGGCACTCACGAACTTGCCGTCTATGTTCCCAACCTGAAGAAGTATTACGAAATTTCTCCTTTTGGAATAAGAAGTGGTGTCACAACTAAGAGTCCTGATGAAATCGTCCTTGATAAGCCAGCAGCTGATTTCTTTGTTCCTGGAACATCATTGGTAACTCTCCAACAAGTTTGGGACATAAGTCTCAATAACGATAATGGACCGAAGAGTCTTCGATTGGTGGCCGATGAGATATATCAGTATCTTTGCCGCTCAGTCGGTGACAAGGTAACTGAAAACGACCTAGCAATATCATTCCAGCCGGGTAACTCGATGAATAGCTTCTTTTCGCGGCTAATTGACAATACGGCTGTTTATCAAGTTGTTAAAAACCGCTTGATTTACAATGCAAGGCAACCTTAGTAATAGAAAAAGTAGTGACTCTATTTTATGCCACAGCTTCCAGACAAATTTCAATCCATCGAAAAAGCAAAATCTGCAAGATCCCATGTCTTCTTCGTGCCCCCACCTGGAAATTCTCGCCCACCGATAGCTTGAAGATCCAAAGTCAAAAGCATATCTTTTCCCTTGTAAGGAAAGAGATCACTCAAGATAATGGTGACTGGGACCTTTAAGTAATAGCCATCGATACAGTTTGGTTCGCATTGTTTCTCAAAGTAGATCCCAGTTCCAGTTGCCCCGCTTGAACTCCAAGTCGTCCACTTAACATCAGAAACTCCCAAACCCCCGCTGCCGCAAGAAAGAAGAATTAAGTCGGGGCGCTGATCAGGTATCTCGCAGTTAAAGGTCCAGACCTGATCTGAATTGTTGGCTGTCGTTGAATCTTGAGAACTCGCTTGAGTTAAATAGGCAGGAAAATCTCTACACCCTGCCAAAGCAGAGAGTATTTGTAGTCCCATGAGGTCCCCGGAACCAAGGGAGTACAAGTCATAGCTTTCACTTAAGTCACCCATTATTTGTCCCGAACCATTTGTCGGATGGGTTAGCCCAAGTACATGCCCTAATTCATGTGTTAGGACATGGACTTTGTACCTGCTTTCCAAACTCGACCAATACTCTTCGTTGATCAATACAGTTCCACGAGCAGAAGCTAGAGATCCAAATCTTGGCTTATTTGTATTTTCGTATTGGTCTGGTCCACCCAACCCGGCTGCATCCACATGGGGCGATGTAGATGAGCGTAATTCCTCTTGAAACTCTGAAGATGAAGTGAAATCTATAAGTACTGCCTCTGGGAGTTTGCTTACATCTCGAATTTCAGTAAAACCCTTGAACGTAAATGATCTTCCGAATCCTACGCTTACCTCACTCATTGCCTCACCAATGAGCGAAACATCTTCTGAGCTCGCATAATTTTGCCGCACGAAGTAGTCGATTGGACCGCAACCTTTGAAGTAAGCCGGGACTCCATTATCCGCATATTCAAGAAACTTAAAGCCCTTGTCATCTTCTTGAAAATCTAACGAGAATCTTTGTTGAAATCCAAACTTTTGGTAAACCGGATCCTTCAAAGATCCTGGAAGAGCGGAAAAAATGAGCCCTAATACAATAACAATGAAGACTACCTTAGAGGGAAGATTATTAAAGTTAACTTTCCAACGCTTTTTTCTTCTGCGTTGACTTTTCGCCCATTTCAATTTTTCATTAGGTGCAGGGACATCAGCAGTGATTCGATCAAAATTCTCCATAGAGATTTCAGATGAGCGCGGGCCATCAACTTGTCCCCTATCTAACTTTGAAAGAGTTTGTTGGCCACAACTTGGACAATACAAAGACATGGTTTTAGTGATATGACCACATTTCGGATTAGTACATATTGGCATGTTCTTTACCTAAATCCCTTCGTGTCACAAATTGATTAGATCCACAACAACAAAAGTGAAAGCAGGCTAACTACTATCGGTATGAGAATGATTGCAGCAATCATGGTGGCCTTATAGGAACGCCCTGATCTCTCAGCCCGTTCTGCAACAAGTCGAACTACTAACCAGTAAGTAAAAATCACAAGTGCCCGCATGCAGAATGTTTCAAAATTGTATGGATCTGGGTCCGAGTTGCGGCTCGTAAATGAATCCAAACCTGCAAGAATCAACGAATAAAGGTAGATATAAGGTAACGTGAAATAGGCTTTGTTTCTAAAAAACACCATGGCCAAAGGTAGCAACCGGGTAGCAACCCGAATAGTCATTTGGATATGAAATCTGGTCATTGGGCGTATCCTAAATCGCCAAACCGATGTAAAATGGGCGATAAGTAGTGCGTAAGCCCTAGCTTCCGTTAACTCTTAATCACCGGGTCGGGGGTTCGAGTCCCTCACCACCCACTTACGAAAGTAAGCCCGAGATCAATACCCAGCACACTCTAAGTCGATTAGACGCGCAAACTTAATCAGACC
>Ga0164292_10005236_pt1 | contig 10609 bp, 8 predicted proteins | sample GEODES117metaG_FD_111486 | JGI IMG/M metagenome (GOLD analysis project Ga0164292, IMG submission 111486) | Eutrophic lake water microbial communities from Lake Mendota, Wisconsin, USA - GEODES117 metaG | ecosystem: Environmental > Aquatic > Freshwater > Lake | place: USA: Lake Mendota, Wisconsin... | reverse complement strand
AAGTACCACAAACGCCGGACTTTCCAAAGCAAAGCCAAAGGAGCGCAAGAAGCGCACGAGGCCATCCGTCCGACACAAATGCATGTGATGTCTGCAGGAGAGGATGCTTCCCAGAAGCGTCTATACGAGTTGATTTGGAAGCGGACGACCGCTTCACAAATGGCCGATGCCGAGTTGGAACGCACCACTGCTAACCTCGTAGGGACAAATCTCGAACACGCGTTCAAGGCCGAAGGCGAAGTCCTCTTGTTCGACGGCTTTTTAAAGGTGTACCGCGAGGGGCACGACGACGACGTCGCCGAAGAAGCGTCGGACTTGCTCCCGGCGCTGGCGCAAGGCCAAACCATCGAAGGCCAATCGTTCCTAGCGACCGAACGCTTCAGCCGCCCACCGGCACGCTACACCGAAGCGAGTTTGGTTAAAAAACTGGAGGAATTGGGCATTGGCCGTCCTTCCACCTACGCCCCCACCATCTCCACCATCCTGCGCCGCGAATACGTTCGGAAGGGAGAAATGGACGGCGTGGAACGTGCCTACCAAATTTTGCGCGCCGAAGGCCAGCAAATCACCTCCGAAACAGCTACCGAAAAAACCGGCTCCGACAAAGGAAAACTTCTTCCCACAGACACCGGAACCGTCGTCACCGACTTCCTGTTGGCCAACTTTCACTCCATTATGGACTATGCCTTCACGGCGAACATGGAGGAATCGTTCGACGAAATCGCCGAAGGAACATCCAACTGGCAAGAAGTAATTGCCCAATTTCACACCGGCTTCAGCGCGAAACTCAAGGAATCGGAAAGCGCTGAGCGGGCTTCGGGGGAACGCATATTGGGAGCGCACCCAGCAACCGGCTTGGCTGTATCCGCCCGGGTAGCCCGCTTTGGACCCATCGTACAAATTGCCCCTGCCGGCGAAGAGGAAAAACCGCGGTATGCCAGCATCCCTGCTACCTTGTCCTTGGAGACCATTACCTTGGAACAAGCCCTAAAACTGTTTGAGTTGCCCCGGACCGTGGGGGAATTCGAAGGACAAGTGCTCAAGGCCAACACCGGTCGATTCGGTCCGTATGTGCAACACGGCAAAGAATTCATCAGTCTTCCCAAGGAAATTTCACCCTTGGATGTCACCCAAGAGCAAGCCATTGAACTCATTGAGGCCAAACGGCTCAAATTGGCGGCCGATTTGCTCCAATCCCTACCGACTTCATTTGGCGCTGTGGAAGTGCGAAACGGAAGGTATGGACCCTACATCAAATTGGGCAAGGAAAACTTTAAAATCCCAAAAGGAACCGATCCCATGTCTTTGGATGCTCCGGGTATTGAGGGCTTAATCACCGAACAACGTGCACAACCGAGCAAAGGACGAACGCCGGCCAGGGGCAAACGCAAATAAACGCTCCTTTAAAAACACTTAACACCCGTTGGGGATCTCTTACTTGTCATTCGCATGTGGATAAACCTATTGAAGCCCGTTCCGGATGCCTTGGCGCATCCCGAAATCGGCCATCCTCCAGGTACCTTGGGTCAGCGTCTAGCCCTTCATACCGAAAGCGACGGACTTCCCGAATTAAAAGGCATCCGCATTGCCTTTTTTTCTGTTGACGACGACCGCGGCAATCCGGTGAACCGAGGTTGCCGCAACGCGGGCACGGCTTTCCGTCAAAGTTTTTATCCCCTTTATGCAGGCGCCTGGGATCTTGAACTTGCAGACCTGGGCCACCTTCCTGCAGGAGCCACGCTTCAAGATACCGGGGCCGCTCTGGCCGGTTTGTGCCAAGACCTCCTGCAAATGAATATCATTCCGTTTGTGCTAGGAGGTACGCAAGACCTGGCCTATTGGATGTACCGCGCCTACGACCAACTGGAACAATCGGTCAATTTAGGAATCATAGACAACCGGATTGCTCTGACCTCCGACGAAACCGAACTCTCTGCGAATGGCTTTTTGGGGCCTGTCATCTCTTCCCATCCGTACAATCTTTTCAATCTCAGCATAATTGGCCTCCAAGCGTACTTCGTTGCTCCCGATCAATGGGATCTGGCGGAACGCATGCACTTTGAGACCTACCGACTGGGGGCCATCCGCGGGAACATCCAAAACATTGAGCCCGCCGTTCGCGACACCGACATGGTCGTATTCAACAACCGGTCCATCCGTCATGCAGATGCTCCGGGGCATGCCGAACCCTCGCCCAATGGGTTAACCGCGGACGAGGCCTGTGCCATTGCTCGCTATTGCGGTCTTTCCGACAAAGTATCCTCCTTCGGGTACTTCGAATACAATCCGTCCCTGGACCCGGCCAATCAAAATGCACACCTAACGGCGCAAATCGCTTGGTACTTCATCGAAGGGGTGCATCTGCGCCGGGGCGATTATCCATTCACTCCAAAAAGCCAATACCTGCGATTTACCGTGCTTCTTGAATCCTTGGAACAAGAATTGGTTTTCTACAAAAGCCCCCTCAGCGAACGCTGGTGGATGGAAGTACCGCTGCACAAAGTCCAATATGCCAGACACGCGATGGTCCCATGTTCGGTGTCGGATTACAACGATGCCATGGGGGGGGAAATTCCCGAACGATGGTGGAAAGCCCAGCGAAAAGGTCTCTGAAATTCACAACCGTTTGTTGACAATTCATGGGAAATACCTATTTTTAGCCTCTGTATGAACCGCATTAAGGGGCTCTTCCTCCTGGCTATCAGTGTTATAGCCTTCCAATTGCACGCGCAACAAGACGTGCAGTTTACCCAATACATGCACAACCGGATCTTTTTTAACCCGGGCATGGCAGGTAATTCCGATGCCATTTCACTAAATTTTGGCCACCGCACCCAATGGGTCGGTTTTGACAATGCACCGGTCACCCAGAACATCAACGCCGAACTGCCGGTTGAAAAACTGCACGGCGGAGTAATGCTGAACATTACGAACGATCAAATTGGTTTTTTCCAAGACATCTCTGCCGCTCTCGGCTATGCCTACCAAACCTATGTGGGACCCGGTAAGTTGGGAATCGGGGCTTCGGTTGACTTCCGAAACAAAAATGTGCGGAATGCCCAATGGATTTTCCCTGACGGAGGTGCTGGATCCAACGATCCTGCGGTCATGACTCCTTCGGCGGAAGCCATGGCTCCGGAACTGAACTTTGGTGCCTACTACTCAACGGATCAATGGTATGCGGGTCTTTCATCTTCCCGCTTGCTTCAAAGCAATCAAAATCTTCCCGGATTGGGCGGCGGTACAGCAGCATACCGCAGTGTGATGCACTATTACCTGATGGGGGGGTACAACTTTGAATTGGCTGCTGTTCCGGGCGTTCGCTTTGCTCCTTCCGCCTTGCTGCGCACCGACGCATCAACCCGCAACCTCCATACCGACTTGAATTTCAATGCTGTAGTACAAGATAAAATCTACGGCGGCCTGGGTTACCGCTTCCAAGACGCCTTCTCTTTGATGGCCGGATACCAGGTTATGCCATCGCTTCGTGTGAGCTACAGTTACGACATCAACACCTCTCCCCTGCGCGCTTACAACGGGGGGTCGCACGAGATTTTTGTCAATTACCAATTTACCATCGAAATTCCCCCAAGAATCAAGGGAAGCTACCGAACCCCAATTTTTTTGTAATATCGCAGGCTTTTTTGCGTTATCCTTCAACCGAATAACCTACATCGCATGAATAAACGGCTTTCGTTCCTGAGTATTGCCACTGCCGCCCTGCTGGCAGCGTGCTCGGGGTCTGACCACGGCGAACTCGTCGGGGTTCAGAATCGACCCGAATGGTACCCGTCTGATCCTTATGGAATGGTTTACATTCCCCAAGGCTCTTTCAATATGGGGAATACCGAAGTGGATGTTCCATTTGGTTTGACCGCGCCAACCAAAACCGTTTCCGTTTCTGCTTTTTACATGGACGAAACGGAGATCACCAACAACGAATACCGTCAGTTTGTGTATTGGGTTCGTGATTCGATTTTGCGTTACCGCTTGGCAGAAGCCATGGTGGAAGAGTTTGAATACATCAACTACGCAGACATGGAGAATCCCACGTTCTTTGAAGAGTACGTTGGGCTGAATTACCCCGATTCCATGCAAACCCATTTGGACTGGCAACCTGCGCTCACCTACGACACCCGGAGATATCCTTCTGCCGAATACACCGAGGTTATTGAAAGTCTTTACCTCGCTCCGGAGGAAATCTTTATGGGAGGACGCATGGTCGATGCCCGCCAATTGAATTACCTCTACTTCTGGATGGACAAACAGAAGGCCTCGCGCAAGAGCAACCGTGCCGAATACAACTTCAAAGACGCAGAAGATCCCAACAAGCCTTTCAGTTACCGGGACTACGTGAAAGACGGCAAGCAAATAACCGATCGTTCTTCCTTCTTTGAGAAAGAAATCATCAATGTCTACCCCGATACTTTGGTATGGATTGCGGACTTCACGTATTCGTTCAATGAAACCATGCACGATAAGTATTTCTGGCACCCCGCCTACGACAATTACCCCGTCGTTGGTGTAAACTGGAAACAAGCCGTTGCGTTCGCCAATTGGAGAACAAAATACCGCAGTGAATACCTGCGTGCTAACGAAGACATGCAGGAGCATGAGTTCCGTCTACCTACCGAATCCGAGTGGGAGTATGCGGCACGCGGCGGTCGCGAATTGACCACGTACCCATGGGGCGGGCCTTATGCCACCAACAGCTCGGGTTGCTTCTTGGCCAACTTCAAGCCTTCGCGCGGCAACTTGATTGCAGACGGTGGATTCCACCCCGTTAAAGCGACTTCGTACCAGCCCAACGGCTTTGGCCTGTATTGCATGGCCGGTAACGTAGCCGAATGGACCAGTACTGCGTGGGAGGAAGCCTCTTACTACTATGTAGCCGACTTCAACCCCGATTACAAGTACAACGCCAAAGAAGGCGACTCCGAAACCTTGAAACGCAAAGTTATTCGCGGCGGGTCATGGAAAGATGTTGCCCACTTCATGCAAAACGGTACACGCAGCTACGAATACCAAGACACTTCCAAGAGTTCCGTCGGCTTCCGAACCGTTCAAAGCTTCTTGGGCCGAGACCTTCGCGATTTCTAAATCTTTTTTTTTCTTTTTCTAATCCTTTTCAACCCTTTCAATTCCTTATCGTATGGCACTGATCGACGTAAACGGCAAAAAATTCAAGAATTTCATGGCCAAATTGTATGGCTGGGGAGCAGCAGTAGTAATCATGGGTGCTCTTTTCAAGATTTTGCACATGCCGGGTGCCGACTGGATGTTGATCATCGGTTTGACCACAGAGGCTGTTATCTTCTTCATTTCCGCCTTTGAGAAGCCCGCTTCGGATTACGAATGGAGCCGGGTATACCCTGAATTGGCAGATGCTGAGGAAGAGTACGCACCTGCGGCTAAAAAATCCCGCACTATTTCCAACCTTTCCCCTACGCAAGAGCTGGACAAAATGTTGGACGAAGCCAAGATTGGCCCCGAATTGATCCAGTCCTTGGGTGATGGCATGCGCCGTTTGAGCGAAACAGCCGGTTCTTTGAATACGGCCGTAGACGCGGCTGGCGCCACTGCTGCGTACAGCAATCAGCTCAGCACTGCTGCTAAAAATATGGAAGCATTGAATGCCTTGTATGCGGTGCAGTTGGAGAACACCACCAATCAAGTAGAGGTGCAGAACGCCCTAATGGAAAAATTGGGTACGTCTATTCAAGATTCCGAGAAGCTGACCGGCGAAGTGTCGAAGATGGTCAACAATGTCAGCGCGTTGAACAACGTGTATGGCAACATGCTGGCTGCCATGGGCGCCAAAAACTAAGGGTTCCCTACTCGTTCGAATACTAACCGAGAAATCAATATTCCATGGCTGGCGGCAAGCTGACACCTCGTCAAAAAATGATCAACATGATGTACCTCGTGTTGACCGCAATGTTGGCGTTAAACGTGTCCAAAGACATTATTAAGGTCTTGACCAAATTAGACCTGGGCATGAATGCCACAGTGGCAACCGTATCCAAGGGTACCGAAGTCATCTATGCAGGCATCAAAAATGCCATGAAAGACAATCCACGCGCTGTTCCAATCAACGAGCGCGCTTTGAAAGTCAAAGAGCTATCCGATGGCATTGTCAAGGAGATTGCGGACATCAAAACCTATTTGATTGAGGCAACCGGGGGTTACAACACCGACGGTTCCGGAACCCTAAAGGGCGGTGACAACCGCGACCAGGGAGAAACGTACTTGGTTGCCGACAAATCGGTTGGTGGACAAGGAAAGGCCAAGGAAATAAAAGAGCGCTTGATTGGTTTCCGGGCTGCCATGATCAAAGAAGCCGATGGGGATGTTGCCCTTATTGCTACGATCAACGAAACCTTCAACTTTGACGATGTTACCGAAGAAGGTACCAAGATGTCGTGGGAGAAGGCGACTTTCTCGGAATTGCCATTGGCTGGCGTTATCCCCTTCCTGACCGACTTGCAGTCCCGCGTTCGCCGTACAGAGTCCAAAGTGGCGGATCACTTGTACAGCCAAATTGACGCCAACACGTTGAAGTTTGACAATGTGAAGGCAGTCGTAATGCCGACCAACGGTACCTACATTCAGCAGGGCGATTTTTACGAGGCTGATGTATTCTTGGCGGCCTACGACAACAGCCGCAACCCGCAGTTCTCAGGCATTCCTGTGAAGGAAGTCAAAGAAGGTGTGGGCAAAGTAAGTATCCAAGGTACCGGCAACGGCGAGGTGAAGAAAATGGTTACGATTTCGTTGCCCGGTGGAGACAAAACCTACCAAGCCGAAATCAAATACACGGTTTCTCCTCCTTCTTCCGTTATTTCTCCCACCAAGATGAACGTTTTCTACCGCAACGTAGAGAATCCATTGGAGGTATCCGTTCCCGGTGTGGCCCCTTCTTCTTTGCGCGTGAGCGGTCCCGGCATTAGCGGTAAAAACGGCAACTACATTGCCGACGTCACCAAAGTGGAAGGAAAAACCATGATGGTTACGGTAAGCGTTGAAGAAAATGGAAAGGTCCGTAAAGTGGGCACCAAAGAGTTCCGTATAAAAGGTCTTCCGATGGCTTCTGGCATGGTTTTCCGCAAGTCCAGCGGCGTAATGTCTACGTCTTCTTTGGCCAAGGCACCTATCGAGGCCGAATATGTAGACTTCCCATTTGAACTGCCTCTGAAGGTGGTGTCCGCTGAAGTTAAAATCGAAGGCCAGCCTCCCATTCAAGTAAAGGGGAGCACCTTCGACGGGAACACCCGCGAGTTGATCCAACGCCTGAAGCCCGGTGCTTCGGTTACCATTCGTAAAATTGTTGCCACAACACCGAACGGCTCACGTGTGAGCAATGTCGGAAACATCTCCATTGACGTCCAATAATTGCTAAGGCAATCGACATGAAAACAAACCGCTTCCTTCTCGCTTTGGCAAGTGCTGCAATCTTCGTTGGAAGTATTGCAACTTCTAAGGCACAGGTCTTGACGCCCGAAGACGATGGCATTGTGCCCAAGTCCCAAATGCACTATGTCAATTCCAAGCCGGTAGAGTACACCTTCCTCCGCCAGGACGATATCATGTGGTCTACCCGGCACTGGGAGCGGATTGACATGCGCGAGAAAATCAACCATCCCCTTTACTACCCCGTGAAGCCTCAACCCGACCGCAAGTCGCTGTTTGACGTGATTCGCGACGGTATTTTGGTAGAAGGCACCATTCGGGAAGTGTTTCGCGACGACAAGTTCGAAATTCCTTTGACCAATGAAGAGGTTTTTGCGATTTTGACCCGCGTAGATACCATCCGCGATCCAGACGACCCCTCCATCATTCTGAACATCGATTCCATCCAAATCAAAGCCCCCAATGTCGTTGCATGGGATTTGAAGTCGGATTGGTACTTCGACAAGCAGCGTGGCGAAATGAAAAGCCGCATCATTGGAATTTCCCCATTGGTGAAAGAGCCCGGAACCGGTGAGATTTACAATGCGTTCTGGATTTGGTTTCCCGATGCTCGTCAAACTCTGGCTACCAATATCGCCTACAATCCGTACAACAACCACACCCGTTTGACGTTTGACCAGATCATGGCCATGCGCTACTTCAATGCCCGCATTACCAAAGAAGACAATACCTACGACCGCAGCATCGAAGAGTACAAGAAGGGAAGCCCCATGGGCCAACTGTTGGAGTCGCAAGCGGTCAAAGACAAACTGCGCAACTACGAACACGACATGTGGGAGTTCTAATGCCCCAATTTTAGAACAAAGCCCGACTGGATTCATTTGGATTTAGTCGGGCTTTTTCTTTTCACTCCCCCATGAATTACCCCATGAATCCTTCCGATGCACCCATTGCCAGCACTTTGACTCCGCATGTGGATGTCGCGATTGTTGGCTTGGGATTTGCGGGGGCAGCGGTCGCTCTTGAAGCCATTCGGCTTGGGCTGTCCGTGCGGGTCTTTCAACATCCCGTAGATCCCTACCCCAAAGCGTCGAGAGTGGCGTCGGGGCTCATCAATCCGCTGGTCTTGAAACGAAGGCGGATGGTGGGGGGAGCGTCGCTTGCCTGGCCCATTGCGCAGGAATTTTACCAGCGTTTGGAGTCGGAAACCGGTGTTACGTTTTTTGCGCGGGTTCCAGTGCGGGAGCATTTGGCCAATGTCAAGGATGCCGCTGATTGGTCGGTATTGGCGGAAAGGCCTGGTTTTGCCGAATTGCTGGACCCTGAGAGTACCGCCAATCCCTTTGAGGGATTGGAATTGAACCGATTGGGGACCGTGCGTGCAAGCGGGCGCATCGTTCCAGGAAGGTTTTTTGAAGCGGTCGAGGCACGCCTGGAAGGCTGCGTCGTTGCCCAGTCGGTAGTCGACCTGACGCATGAATCTGGAAAATGGGTCCTTTGGGGGACGGAAAAGAAGGCCCACGTAACGGCCTCTCGGGTGGTGCTCTGCGAGGGACCCCGGGCACCCCTGGCGGAAAAATTCTGGGGAGACTTGGAATTTGCGTTGGTTCGGGGCGAGGGAATCGATGTGGAAATACCCGATTTGAATTTGGACGGGCCCTTGCACGGCAAATTCTTCTTGCTGCCCGCCGGTGAAGGCCATGCAAACCGGTACAAGGTGGGCGCTACGTATGCGTGGGACGGCCTTGAACAACCCGTGCCTACCGCCGAAGGTCGGGAGGAACTGGAGTCTTGGTTGCGCAGCTGGCTGCGCCTACCGCACACAGTGGTGGACCACTGGTGCGGCGTGCGGCCGGCACGGAAATCCCGTGAGGTTCTCTGCGAATGGCATGCAGACGCACCTGGACTGGGTATACTAAACGGACTGGGAAGCCGAGGAGCCCTGATGGCCCCCTGGAAAGCGCGTCAACTCTTGCTGGACGAGTCTGCGGACGCTTCTTGCGAAGCGCGGTAAGTTGCGGCAGCATCCGCTTCGTAGTGCACAAAAAGGTGAAAATAGGTGCTACGGCTAAGTCGGAACAAAAACGGACCGAGCAGGAGCAGGTCCAGACCCAGCAGCCCGACGGTCTGCCAAAGCCCCAGACCCAGCCATGAATTGGCCACAATGTACGTAGCTACGAAGAGGGCCACCGCATAGCCATAGCTTACGTACATGGCGCCGTAAAAGAAATTGGGTTCCGGCTGGTAGGACTGGTGGCACACCGGGCAGTGCGTAGGCATGTCCCCAAAATGGGCCAGGTTGTACGGATTGGGATGGGTAAAAAGGTCCCCTTCGTGGCAACGTGGGCATTTGTTGCGCAAGATCCCGTACAATTTCGATCCCTTTCCGAAGGCCATGGCAGATTAATTTTGAATTACGGTGCAAAGGTACCCCGGGAAGGAGGAGCGAAGTGTTACTTTTGTCACCGCAATGCTGAGTGTGAATCAACTGAGTCTTTCCTTCGGGGGAGACAGTCTTTTTAGAGATATTTCTTTTCAAGTTAACCCCGGAGACCGAATTGGTTTGGTGGGCAGAAATGGGGCGGGCAAGTCCACCTTGTTGAAGCTTTTGGCGGGTCGACTGGCCGCGGATAGCGGGAATGTTTCCAAACCGTCGAATTTCAACATCGGGTTCCTGACCCAGGACATTCCTCCGGTTAAGGGGACGAGTGTGTGGGACGAAGCGGCATCCAGTTTCAAGGAAATCAAGCGCTTGGAGGCCGAATTGGACCGGCAAACCCAAGAAATGACGGACCGGACCGACTACGAGTCCGACAGCTACATGGAGCTCATTGAGGAATTCCACAAAAACCAGGAGGCGTTTCAAATGGGCGGCGGGTATACCTACCAGGCCGATTTGGAAAAAGTGCTGACCGGACTGGGCTTTTTGCCGGAAGATTTTGACAAACCGCTGGAATCCTTCAGCGGTGGATGGCAAATGCGGATTGAGCTGGCCAAGATTCTCCTACAGCCCAACGACTTGCTGCTGTTAGATGAACCTACCAACCACTTGGACATCGAGAGCATTTTGTGGCTGGAGAAGTTCTTGGCGGACAGCCCCCAAGCCGTTATTTTGGTGAGCCACGACCGGACATTTTTGAACAACGCGACCAACCGGACGCTGGAAATTGTGTTGGGCAAGGCCTACGATTTCAACGTT
>Ga0164292_10005235_pt1 | contig 10611 bp, 14 predicted proteins | sample GEODES117metaG_FD_111486 | JGI IMG/M metagenome (GOLD analysis project Ga0164292, IMG submission 111486) | Eutrophic lake water microbial communities from Lake Mendota, Wisconsin, USA - GEODES117 metaG | ecosystem: Environmental > Aquatic > Freshwater > Lake | place: USA: Lake Mendota... | reverse complement strand
TGCAAGAGCCTGAAGCAGAAGAAGGTGTTGTTTACTATCCAAAAGTAGCCGAGTAAGGTTCAGGGGGCGGTTAGGCAAGCATTTGAGGATGTCGTAAGTGCGTGTTTTTCTTGCCTTCCAACGCGTATGCAGTAACGGCCAAATCAACGCCCCCACCTATAAATTAAGGTAGAGTCAAATGGAACCATTAAATTTTTGTCGTCAGATTAAAAAATCGTACGCCGAATCGTGGCGACTTGATTATATTAAAAAAGAACTACCAAAAATGCCTGTAGATGTATTAATAAAAGGTTTAGATTCAGCGGTTAAATTTACTTTGCCTAACGACGGTAAAATTATAGAAGATTCAAAATTAAAAGGTCTTATTGACATTACTGAGTTACGTTTGCCGTATAAAGATATTGTTTTAGAATTTGTTTTAGTTGGTTCAAGATTAAAAAAAATAGTTATCCATGCGATTGAAGATGAATCGCGTATAGTGATATGTGTTTGGGGAGGAACAGATAATGCGTGGTTGCCTTTTGTGCTTGCAAGCATACCTAAAATAAATTTTATACGGGTTAACGCAGACAATAGTTTAAGTTTTGCCGTTCAAAGGCATTTGATAGAAGAAAAATATAAAACAGAAATGAATTTATTGTCGGGTTTGGGCGCTGACACGTTGCTTAGTTTTCTTAACGCGTTAGCTTGTAGTAATGTTCATACCGAAAAGTTACCTACCCGTAAGCCTAGCAAAACTCTTGGTGCGTTGCCCTTTGATGAATACCATGTGCTGACCATCGACCGTCCAGCGGGCACCGGCAACGGCCACGCGGGAGGTAGTCACCGCAGCCCCCGCGAACACTTGCGTCGGGGCCACATAAGACGTTTGCCAACTGGCAGCAAAATATGGGTTAACGCAGCGGTCATTAACGCAGGGGCGGGTGGCAAAATCCGTAAGCAATATGCTATGGGTTGACTTTGAAACCCGTAGCCACTGTGACCTTAAACGTCACGGTGTCTACAACTACGCCCAAGACGGTACAACTGAAGTGCTGTGTATGTCCTACGCGTTCGATGACGAAGACGTGGCCACTTGGACGTCCGGCCCATTCCCCCAACGTGTACGCGATCATAAGGGTTTGATCTACGCCCACAACGCAGCCTTTGAGCGCTTAATCTTTTGGTACGTCTTACAGATCAATTTCAAATTAGAGCAGTTCTATTGCACCGCAACACAAGCGCGCGCAAACTGTGCACCAGGGAGCCTTGAAGATGTGGGCCGGTTCGCCGGTGCAAGCATGAAGAAGGATTACCGTGGCGCACAGCTTATCCGTGCGCTATGTGTACCGCCGTTTAAAGACGACCCTGCGCTGATGCTTGAAATGGTGCAATACTGTGAGCAAGACGTGCGCGCCATGCGCGCGGTTAGCCAAAGCCTACGCCCCTTATCTAATGAGGAGTTATTTGATTATCATGTCAACGAAAAAATCAACGACCGAGGTGTACTGGTGGACGTGCCTCTTGCCAGCGCAGCCATCTCTTACGCGGCCATTGAACTCGCGGACATACAGTCCATTGTCAGAACCGTCACCAATGGCGCGATCACGTCAGTCCGCTCGCCGAAGATGCGCGAATGGGTTAAAGAAAGACTAAGCCCCGAACAACTTAAACTAATGGAAGTGGAAGATGGAAAATATTCAATCGACAAGCGCGTACGCGCAAACTTACTTGCGGTCGAAGACCTACCGCCCGACGTTGCCGAGGTTATCCAATGTGCCGATGATCTCTGGGCGTCGTCGGTCGCAAAGTTCTCACGCTTACGCGACTTGGCAGATGTGGAGGACAATCGCGTCCGTGGAGCCTTTGTGTTCGCCGGAGGATCGGCTACTGGTCGTGCGTCTAGCTATGGCGCGCAAGTACACAACTTCACACGCAAGTGCGCCAAAGCGCCCGAGTCTGTTAGAGAGAGCATGGTTCTCAGACAGCCCATCGTTCCCCGTTTTGGCAAAAGAGTTACTGACGTTCTAAAGGGTATGTTACGCCCCGCGATCATACCCGCCAAGGGTAAGTCCTTGGTGGTCGCCGACTGGAGTCAGATCGAAGCGCGGATGACCCCGTGGTTGTCAGGGCGCGGCGATGACGTGCTAGACGTGTTCCGGTCGGGCCGCGATATTTATGTGCGTGAGGCGGCGGCGATGTACAAGATACCCGAGTCCGAAGTCACCCTTGACCAAAGGCAGATCGGTAAGGTCGCAATCCTCGCTTGCGGGTTCGGTGGTGGCATTGGCGCGTTCTCTGCGATGGGTCGCGCCTACGGATTGACCATGACCGAGTCGGACGCGCAGCGTACCGTTGATGCCTGGCGCCGTGCAAACCAATGGGCCGTCAGGTATTGGCAAGAGTTGGAAACTGGTTACATGATTGCTATGCGTAACAAGGGCAAAGAAATCGTGGCGGGTAGGGTAACCTACCTGTATGACGGGCAGCATCTATGGTACGCTTTACCCTCGGGTCGCATCCTCTGTTACCCCTACGCCAAACTTGAAGAAGATGGAATTTCATACGCCAAAGCAGCATGGAAGCCCGCCGCCGACGCTAAAGAGTGGCCGCGCGCGCGATTATGGCGTGGCTTGGCCTGTGAGAACATCACCCAAGCCTGTGCGAACGACGTACTACGTTACGCTCTCCGAGCCCTTGACGACGTTGTACTCCACGTTCACGACGAAATTGTTATTGAAACCGATCAGCCCGAAACCGTCACCGAGCGGTTAAGGCAAGTTATGTGTACGCCGCCCCCGTGGGCGCAAGGTCTGCCACTAGACGCCGAGATTCAAACAATGACTCGGTACGGCAAGTAAAAAAAAAGCCACCGGCTAGGGTGGCTTAAAAACAACTAAGGAGTATTGCATTGGACTTCGTCGATTATATTTCAAAAGTCGCCCCTGAGGGTGAAACTTGTCTATTAGTCAAGCAAAAGCCTGTTGGAAAAGAACAACACGCCGATGGTACGATTAAGGCGACATGGCCAGCTTTTTACCCCCATGAGTACAAAGAGGGCGGCGCATGGTACGCCAACACAGCCTCATTTGTTGTTGATCGCTTTAAGAGTAAACCGAGCGCGTCGATCCACAATTGCGACCATGTTGCCTTTCTTGTGCTTGATGACGTGGGCACTAAATCGAAAGCGCCCCCGCTCGAGCCCACTTGGAAAATCGAAACTTCCCCCGATAACTTTCAATGGGGTTATACGTTTGCCCTAGACGATCAACCCACGCACCAAGTTTTTAGCGCAGCTATCAAAGCGATAGCCGAGGCGGGTTACACCGACAAAGGCGCGTGCAACGCCGTACGCAACTTTAGGATACCAGGGAGCGTTAACCTCAAGCCCGAGCGTAACGGGTTCAAGTCGGTGTTAACCGAATTTCACCCCGAGCGTGAGTTTAGTTTGCCGCAAATTATGGGCGCGTTCGGGGTGACTTCCGGCCCCGTCGAATCCAACGCGTACCGGCCGATCAAGATAGACGACGACGGCACCGATAACATCTTTGCGTGGTTGGCTGAGAATAGTTTAGTCATTAGTCGCCCGAACTCGGAGGGCTGGGCGGGCGTGGTGTGCCCCAATGCACACGAACACACAGACGGCAACCCGCAAGGGCGTTATAACCCGTCTATGCGCGCCTATTGCTGCTTGCATTCGCATTGCTTACAACTCGATAGCCATATCTTCCTTGAATGGGTGGAAGGCCAAGGCGGGCCGAGCGCGGCGCCTGGTTTACGCGATGAACTGTTAGCCAAGACAATGGCCAAGGCATATGAAATTATCGCCCCCACGGCCGCTTTTCCTGATGATGTTAAAAAGCGTCAAACCGAGATTGAAAACCGAGAGCTCGGGCGCGTACAAAAGCGCGAGTGGTTCGGGCGGTTCGCTTACATTCAGTCCGACGATAGCTATTTTGACTTGCAAGACCGACGCGAGATTAGCCGAGGCACGTTTAACGCACTGTTTCGCCACGTCATTTGCAAGTCAATCCGCACCGGTCGCCATATTGAGGCCTCAGTCTGTTTTGATGAACTGCGCCAAGAGAACGGCGCCCCCGCGTTGGTGGGGATAACGTACGCGGCCGGCGATACCGTCTTGGTTAGCCGAGGCGGTGACGTGTACGGCAATAGGTGGCGCGACGCTCGGCCCGTAGCGGTGCCTGGCGACATTACCCCGTGGCTTGAGCATTGTAGGCACCTAGTGCCCGACGCGGATACGCTTGAGCATTGTTTTAACGTCATGGCCTATAAGCTGCAACACCCGCAAACCAAGATCAACCACGCGGTGCTACATACCGGCGTACAGGGTTCGGGCAAAGACACCATGTGGCACCCGTTTATATGGGCCGTATGTGGCGATAACGCCGTGAACCGTGGCCTGTTGGACTCCGACACTATGTCGTCACAGTTTAATTACGCGCTTGAGAGCGAGATACTGATACTCAACGAATTACGCGAGCCCGACGCCAAAGACAGGCGCGCCCTGGCGAACAAATTAAAGCCCATCATCGCCGCGCCCCCCGAGTACCTGTCGATCAATCGTAAGGGCCTGAAACCGTACGATATGGTGAACAGGTGTATGGTACTGGCGTTTAGTAATGACGCGGTGCCCATTACCCTTGATAGTCAGGATCGGCGCTGGTTTGCCCTTAAATCAAACGCCCCCCGCATGGCCCCCGAGGTGAGCGCCAAAATATGGGCATGGTTTGCCCGTGGTGGCGTGGCCGCGTGCGCGGCGTGGCTTGCGGCCCGTGATGTTTCGGCGTTTAACCCGTCGGCCGCGCCTCCCGTGACTGAATTTAAGTTAACCCTAATCGAACAGGGTATGAGCGCAAATGAGTCGTACCTAGTCGATATGATCCGCGAGCGCCGAGGGGTGTTCGCCGGTGGCGTCATAGCGAGCCCCTTTCACGTTATTTGTGACACGTTATCTCTCAACGCACCAGGCACCTATAAGGTTAGCCAGGGCGCCCTATTGCACGCGTTACTCGAGTGCAGTTGGTTCGACTGTGGCCGGTTAGCCACGCGTGAGCTCACCACCAAAAAACAGGTTTATTGTGCGCCTGATATGGTGGGATATAAAAAATCAGAGCTGCGCGTAATGGCCGAAGGCTTGGTAGTGCGGGCCGGTACACCGCTCGCGGCCGTAACACATCTAAAGCCCGTAAAAAACGCCCCGTAGGGCGTTGTGTGGTGTGAGATGGTTTATAAGTCAAAGACTAGAATCATTAGAATGACGATAGCGGCCGCAATAAGTGAGATTGTCATAACGGCATTAGCCCCGCGAATAAAGGGCTTAGGCGCGGGATATAAGCGCCGATATCGGCCGGAAAAACCCGTTTGATATACCCACGCTCGCACATTGAGCGCAGGGTTACGGTGTCGCCTATTGAGTAGACTGTATAGGCACGGTTGCGAACGTGCACAACGTCGCCCACGTCGACCGGCTGGCCTGTTTTATATTTCATAATGTTAGCCCCTCGGTGTAATAATTATTTAAAGCATCAGCAAGGCCGGTGCCGTGTTCGCATTGATACACCCAAACAACGTCACAATCAGGGTAAGCGTTTAGGCATTGTTCCTCGGCGTGCTCGGTATCCTCGGCCCATGCCTGAAAGGAAAACGGCGCGTTTAATGGGCTTTGTATGCTTTCAATGCGATATAAAATTACATAGTTTTTCATGTTGTGGCCTTATCGTTGATTAACTGGTACATATTCCAGCCAATGGTTAACACTTGCTCGCCGTTATCAATCATAAAGTTATAGGCCCACCGGTCGGCGTCGTGCCATTCAGGACAACTAATAGGCGCCGTTTTAATGTGGTGCCAACCGTGGTTGTCGTTTTTAGCGTGATAGGCTAATTTCATGGCGCCACCTCAATGGGGAAATATTGCCGAACCGTAATACAGTTAGCGTGCAAGCCGCTTATTTCATCGCGGGCAAAATAACCTTCGTCGTCGCCTTCGATATCCCAATGACCTTGAGGTTTATGGTTTTCTGCTAACCACTCGGTTAACTGTTTTTCTTCCGCATCATCTAGGCCCGTGTAATCGGCGTTGATAATGGCGCTGGCCCAATGGTCAGCCAGGGTATAGGTGTAATGGTCGAATTTCATAATGTCACCTCCAGGCCTTTAATAAACGCTTGCATAGCGTTGTAAAGCTCGCGCTTTGTGCTGTGGCCATTACTTAACGGGCAAGTAATGCCACCGCCTTCGTTAACGTGGCGATGCAAGCAAACGCCACCGTACGCGTGCGAGATATGATAATTGCCCACGTTGGCGCGGCCATTGGCCCAGGGCGCCGTTGGGCTTTTTGTAATAGTGTTGAGATACTCACAAAGTGAGTCTAATTGTTTATCAGTAATACGTTGTGTCATTTTTATCTACCTTAGTGAAGTTTATGGCCCGCTTGCGCGGGCCCGAGTGGTGCTACATGAAATCGCGGTTAAAGCCAGCGTACGGCGCCTCATGGCCGGCTCGCATGGGCATTACAACCACTAAACAAGTATTAACGCCGGCGTGCATTACGGCGCTATCAGAGCCGCGCTGAATGAAATTAAACGTGTCTTTGGGCTTAACACCGAGATACAGCGACAGGGCCGCGCGACCGCGCACCAATAAATCAGGGTTATAAGTGCCTGGCGCTTGCTCGGTGTTATGGTCAATATCGGGGATAACGCGACCAATATCAGGATAACGGCCGTCGACGGGCACAAAGCGCGCGCCACCTAAAAGATAATTTTGGCCGTCGAACTCGAGATCTGTAAACTCGGCTTTTTTGTCTAAGCGTTTAACCGCATCTGTGGGGATAATGAGATTGAGCGTTGGTGGGCAATAGTCGCCCTCATAAGGCAATTGGCCCGCAAAAAGTATATGACCATCGGTACCGTAAACCATTCCCACGCCTATTTTCTTGATCTGAATATTGATACCTTGCAAGTAATACCGAATATCTTTTTTGGCCGCGCACTCGAGCGCAGCAAATAGGGGTAATGTTTTAACTGTGATTTTCATTTTTTAACCTTAGTGAAGTGAAGTTTAGATAAAGCAAGCCAGCAACAAAGCCAGGCACATAAGTAAAGCTGCGACGATATCGGAAAATTTAGACATATTAGGCACCTTTTAAGTTAGCGGCAGCGGAAAAGGGCTCGGCAGCCGGCGCGCATTCGCGGCAAATACAGGGCACAACATCAGTTTTAACGGCTGCGCGAATCTCGGCCACGGTATCAAACCCGCGAACGTGCACAATATCGTCGCACCAACGCCAACCACACGGCAGGAAAACCATATAGCCATCTTCGCATTCGTCGACGTCAGTTTTAAAATTAAGTTTGAATTTAGACATATTGAACCCTTAGAGTAATGGCCGCTTGCGCGGCCGGTTGTATTTAGCAAATAAAATCGGGATGGTTAGTCACGCCAAACTGCGCGGCCAACGTGCGCAGCTCGGCCTGTTCAGTTTTACGTAATGATGCGCGAATCATAAATGACAGGCCGCGCGCGATGGCGCCGGTGTTACCAAGTGCCTGGCTTTGTTTTAGGATTACTAATTGTTTTAGGTTTGCTTTGGTTAACATTTTGTGCCCTTAGTTGTTTAACTGAGATTCTATTGTACATGAATTTATAGCTTTGTACAACTATTTATAGCATAAAGCTCACAAAAGCTCACAAAATGTAGGGCACTTCAGGGTAATGAAAGGGCAACGCAAAAGGGCGCGAAGTGCTTTCAGAAAATGCCTTATAAATTATCGGTTTATGTGCTTTGTAGGGTAATGAGGGTTATTTATTAGATTAGATAGTAAGATTTTAAATATACTGTATATACGTACAGCAGTATATATGTCGGCGCAGTTGGCACGCGCACAACGTAGCAGGCCACTGGACTTTGTGGGCATTGCCTACATTGCCTACATTGCCTACAAGTTAAACTTAGTATGCACATAATCCTAAGACTTAGTGAGTACCAGGTGCTAAGATTTAGTGAGTATTTGGCACTAAGACTTAGTGAGCTTGACTAAGACTTAGTGAGCTTGTTGGTTGTCCAACAACCTAAGACTTAGTGAGCCCAGGCCTTGTGGCATTAAGCATTTTTGAGTGCATGGGGGTAGGGGGGGAGGGCCCTGCGAGGAGCCCTAGCTAGCGGAGGTTATGCCAACAAAATTTTTTTATATAATAAATTGCCTACATGACCTACAATCGCAAAATGCTATCTCTACACTTCACACCCCGCGAAGTCCGCGCCACCGAGTCGCGTTTGTTGCGCGTCTACGAAGCCGCGAAGTTAGGCCTGTCCAACGACGCCCTAGCATTAAGGGCTGGCATGATGCCCGAGGAGTTTCGTAAACTCTGCCAGCTAGACCCTGTTGTCGAACTTGCCGCCATGCAAGGCCGCGCGGAAGCGGAAGCGACTATGTCGCAAGTCGTGTATGACGCAGCCGTTGGCGGCGACGCTAAGATGGCGCTAGAGTTTCTGAAACACAAGCACGATTGGGTCGCCAAGCAGCAAGTGCAAGTCGATGTGACGCAACAGATCAGCATCATCACCGCGCTTGAGCAAGCCGAACAACGGTTAACTATAGATATGGAACCCACGGATGCAGACGACACAATACAGCGCCGCCGAAGAGATGCGCCTAATGTCGGCGCTTTGGTCACCCAAGATCAAGGATGACCCACTAGCGTTTGTACTTTATGCGTTCCCCTGGGGTCAAAAGGGTACGCCCTTAGAAAACTTCTCCGGCCCACGCCGTTGGCAACGCGAAGTACTGCAAGACCTGACCGCGCACATTAAGCAAAACAACGGCAAGGTTGACTTTGACACGTTCAGGATGGCGACATCATCCGGTCGCGGTATTGGCAAGTCAGCGTTGGTCAGTTGGCTCACCTTATGGATGCTTTCTACACGGATTGGCTCTACCACCATTATTTCGGCAAACTCTGAGTCACAGTTACGATCGGTTACCTGGGCAGAGATTACAAAGTGGCTCGCCATGTCACTCAACTCACATTGGTTTGAAGTTAGCGCAACGCGGCTCATGCCCGCTAAATGGATTACCGAGTTGGTTGAGCGTGACCTAAAGAAAGGCACACGTTATTGGTCGGTGGAAGGACGGCTTTGGTCAAGCGAGAACCCTGACGCTTATGCGGGGGTTCACAACTACGACGGCGTGATGGTGATCTTTGATGAGGCAAGCGGTATTGATGACGCTATTTGGGCGGTGACTGCGGGCTTCTTTACTGAGAACACGCCTAACCGCTTTTGGTTGGCGTTCTCCAACCCGCGCCGCAACACCGGCTACTTCTACGAATGCCACAACTCCAAGCGTGACTTTTGGAACACCAAAATTGTGGACGCAAGAACGGTTGAGGGTACGGACAAAGCCGTCTATCAGCAGATCATCGACGAATATGGCGCCGATTCATCACAAGCGGCGGTTGAGGTCTACGGTGACTTTCCGTCTGCGGGTGATGATCAGTTTATTTCATCCTCTATTGTGGACGAAGCCATGCGAAGAGCTCGACTTAAAGACCTATCCGCCCCTATTATTGTGGGCGTTGACCCTGCACGGTTCGGTTCTGACTCGACCGTGATCGCCATACGCCAAGGGCGTGACATTATCGGCATCAAACGCTTCAAGGGCGACGATACGATGACGGTGGTGGGCCATGTAATCGAAACAATCGAAGAATATAAGCCCGCGCTGGTAGTAATTGACGAAGGCGGCGTTGGTGGTGGGGTCGTTGACCGGCTAAAAGAGCAACGCTACAAGATTCGGGGCGTGAATTTTGGAAATAAATCAAAAAACCCGCTTATGTATGGTAATTTAAGGGCTCAGATGTGGGGCGATATGCGAAATTGGTTGAAAACCGCGTCAATTCCTAGTGACAGGATACTTAAAACTGATTTAATATCACCTGTAATGAAACCCGACTCTAAAGGTACGATCTTTTTAGAGTCTAAGAAGGACATGAAAGCGCGGGGCTTAGCCTCGCCTGATGCAGCAGATGCTATATGCGTGACGTTTGCATTTCCCGTCGCGCACCGAGAGTACGCAGAACCAAAGCGCCGTAGTCAATCAACTAATAGTTTACAAACTTCTTGGATGGGAGCTTGAAATGCCTAATACACAAGCAATCGGTGTCGCGTATAGCGATCAAATTATCTCTGGTGGTACCGTTGACAATTCGCCTATTGGCTTAGCAACACCTAGCACAATCGAAGGTACAACTGTTTACGCAGACACAGAGATTGGTTATGGAGCTCCGGCACAAGGTGCGGTCACTCAGCTTACAAGCAAATCTACCGGTGTGACGCTTAATACGTCAGCCGGTCAGATTACGATGAACGCAGCCTCACTAGCTACCGTTACCAACGTAACTTTTACACTGACCAACAGCGTGTTGTCAGCCAAAGACGTATTAATTCTTAACGTCACCAATGGCACGTCTGCTGCGTACAACTGCTGGGTATCTAGCATGGCGGCGGGCTCGGCTACCATTACGCTGCGTAACATTAGCGGTGGCTCATTAGCTGAAGCCGTTGTCCTTAACTTTGCAATCATTCATTGTGCATAATGCTTAGACCACT
>Ga0164292_10005234_pt1 | contig 10611 bp, 7 predicted proteins | sample GEODES117metaG_FD_111486 | JGI IMG/M metagenome (GOLD analysis project Ga0164292, IMG submission 111486) | Eutrophic lake water microbial communities from Lake Mendota, Wisconsin, USA - GEODES117 metaG | ecosystem: Environmental > Aquatic > Freshwater > Lake | place: USA: Lake Mendota, Wisconsin... | reverse complement strand
GCCCCGGCGAATCGCTCCCGCCGGTCGATGTCGAAGCCGCCCGCATCAAGGCCTCCGAACACCTCGACGGCGAAGCCTCCGACGCCGAAGTCGCCTCGTTCCTGCTTTACCCCAAGGTCTTCACCGACTTTGCGAAACACGTCCGCCAATTCGGCGAAGTCTCTCGCATCCCGACCCCGAACTTTTTCTACGGCCAAAAGCCGGGTGACGAAATCGCCGTCGATATCGAACCGGGCAAACGGCTGATCATCAAGTACCTCGCGACCGGTAGCCCTTACCCTGACGGGTCGCGGACCGTCTTCTTCGAACTCAACGGCCAACCGCGCGAAATCAACGTCATCGACAAGTCGCTCGAACCGGAAGGGAAAGCCGTCGTCAAGGCTGACCCGGACGACCCGACCCAAGTCGGCGCTTCGATGCCGGGGATGGTGATCAACGTCGCCGTCGGCGAAGGGGAACGCGTCCGCGCAGGACAAAAACTGGTCGTGCTCGAAGCGATGAAGATGGAGACGACGATCAACGCGCCGATCGATGGTGTCATCGGTAAGGTCGCCGTCCAACCCGGCACCCAAGTCGCCGGCGGCGACCTATTGATGACGCTGGTCATCGGCGGCTCCGCCGCCGATAGAGAGTAGAAAAGAGCCCCCCACCCACCAATCCCTCACCCCAACCCATCCCACCCAACCCCAAACGCCACCAACCCAATCAACCCTCTCTTTTCTACTCGGTCTACTTTCTACTGCTCTACTCTCTTCATCACAGCCGCCGATAACGCCTGTGTAAAATCGCAATACCGTCAATCAAGCGACCCGCAGCGCAGGTGCATCGACCCCCGCGTCATAACCGAGTTGCTCCAAATCTCGCGAATACCGCGCCGCCACCCGAGCCTGAAGCGCGGGCGTGTAAAAGTCCTTCCAGTCACCCGCGACCCGATGGACGTGACGATCGGTTCGGTTGAGCTTCGGCAGCGTCGCCGGGAATCCGAATCGGGTAGCCAACCACCGCCAATCTGCCGTCAGGTTCTCAAAACGCCCTAAAAAATCCGGATCCTTATGTGCCTTGCTTAGGCTGTGGCTCTGCTGCTTGAAGTGCCGATCCGCAACCGGATCCTTGATCCTCTCAACGATCCCGACAAACTCCTCGAAGGAACAATTCGGCGGAATCGTGAACGGATATCGCTCGAAATAATACTGCTTGAAATCATCACCGCCGGGTGTGAACAACACCCGATCCTGGTAACACGAAACGAAACGGCTCAGCGGATGACGGACGAACGCGGCGTAAAAGTAATCTCGAAATCGCTTGGGTATCCCCCCAAAAACCTTATGCCAACGCGGGTCCGCATGGATGTCCAACCCGGAACTCGATTGATGACGGATCCCTAACCCCTCGCCCACCGCCGCCTTGATCGAAGTGCAGGCCACCTTCGAAGGGAGCAACAGGACCAACCGCAGCTCTTCAAAGACCAGAAAGTAAACGGGGTCGTAATCAGAATCACCATACCTGACCTGATTGCGAATCCGATTGAAAGTCCGTTTCATCAAATCACTCATCATCTCTCCATCCACACGTTCAAGCCTCGCGGGCTATCAACATCAAATGACCTGAACCGACACCGCTCTCGGCGATACCGACGACTTTCGCTTTCCGTCAAGCCAAATCGGGCCGCCATTCGCGACCTTCCCGATCCGATATCGCCCCGACTAAGCGACCAAGACCTGCCTGAGGAACCCGCCTAACTTTCGCTGCTCGTTGAACTCATGAATCAGATTGTGGTTCGATGTCGCTTCCGGAAAGAGCTTCGCCCCCGGCAAGTAGTTCGCGACCTGCTCCGCCCCTTCCCGGTCACGCCCGTTCAATACCCCATAGAAGACTTGCATCGGCACCGAATGAACCTGCTGCCGGGCGAGCTTCGCCAAACAACGCTCTAGCGGCAGATGCCGCAAAGGCGAATCGGGACTGACCGCGATGATTTTGTCAAAACCGTTGATCAGCCCCACGCAAATCGCCGCAAGCCCGCCGCCACTGGTGCCAAAAGCGATCGTCCTCCGGTACCCCGACTGTCCCACATACCGCGACAACGACTCGGCAACCGTTTCGACCGAATCCCCCAAACCCGGCGTCCCGTTTTCGAAATGGTTGCGGGTGGGATCGCGTATCAACAACAAATCATGCGATTGCGGATCCAAATGGATCAAATGGTTGTAGACCGGGATCATCAGCCGATGCAACGTGCCACAAAAACCGAGCACCAACGTCTTGTCACACTTCGCCACCGCGGCGTCCGTGTAAAGGACCGAATTTTCCGTCACGACCGACCGCGACCACTGCGGGATCGACGCAACGCCTTCGAAGTGTTTTTCGATCTCCCTGATCGATCGCCGCTTGCGTAGCGCGACTCGCATCGATCGCAACGGCGCCCGGCCCCATGGGAGTGATCTCAACGCGGGCCAGGCACCCGTCGACGCTAACCAATCCCTGACCTCTCCTGGCGTCCGATAAAGCAGGATCCTGTCGAGCGTCACTTTGATGTCACTCGCGTGATCGCAAGCCGCCCACCCCCGCTCGGCTTCCGCCTCCTCCTCTTCGGGTCGGACAGGCACGTCAACCCCTTGCAACTCGGCAACCTCAGGCACAACCGAACGCCCATTCAAACGCGCCGCGGCCGCCACTTCGTGGCCGTCCGGTATGGCCAAGGCCAACCAGGCAGCCATCTTGCGGATCGTCGTGAATGACGCAACGACCTCGTCCCGCAGCTTGATGCCAAAAGCCTTCTCGACCAACACCACGATCCGCGCCCGCGACAGCGAATCCCCACCCAACGAACCGAAGTCGCCATCAATGTCGATCTGATCGAAATCAAGATCGAGTTCCGAGGCCCACACCTCGGCGAGGAAATGCTGCAGCGCATCACCCGGCGGCGTCCTCGAAACTTCGGCCCTGACAGACTCACGGGCCATCGCGGTCAACGCCAGACGATCGATCTTGCCGATCGTGTTGGTCGGAATTTCGTTCAAGAACCAAAACCGCGACGGGATCTTAAAACCGGCCAAGCGTTGCCGCAAAAATTCACCAAGCCCATCCTCGCTCAGTTGGCATCCTTCCCTCAGCACGATCGCCGCCGCGACATCTTCACCAAGGGTCCGATGCGGAACCGGAAACGACGCGGCCATCGCGACCGCCGGATTCCCTAGCAACGCCTCATCGACCTCCTGCGGATTCACCTTCTCGCCGCCGCGATTGATCAATTGCTTCGTCCGCCCCGTCACGAACAGGTCACCCTCTTCGTCCAGATACCCGATGTCACCCGTCAGGAACCACCCATCACGAAACTGTGCCGCATTCGCCTCCGGGTCGTTTTCATACCCGCTAAAAACGTTGCGTCCCCGGATCGCGATCGCGCCGACGGTCAATCGCGGGGCCGCCGCCCAACCATCGGTACAAATCCTGATTTCCGTACCGCAACTCCTCCCAAGCGATCGCGGCTTGGCCGATGCCGTGCTGAGATCGGTCGATGTCACCAAAGGCCCCGCTTCGGTCAACCCGTACGTCTGGATCACCGGAACACCCAGCAATGCCCCGACCGCCTCCTGCGTCTCCGGCGGCAATGGGGCAGCGACCGACCGGACCAACCGTAGCTGATGCGGCCCAGGGACGATCTCCCGCTTCCGCGAATAATGGACCAATTCGTTCAGCGTCGTCGGCACCCCCTGAAACCAGGTTGGCCCAGAGGCTTTCAACAATCTGAAAAATTCCTCCGGGTCAAACCCCGGCGTGCAAAGGACGCAACCGCCCGAAAGGAGCGGGGCGAGCAACAGGTCGACCAGCCCACCGATATGAAATTGTTCCCACATCGATAGGCACCGGTCTTCCGGACATAGCTGCATCGACCGGCCGACGTCGCCCGCCGACGTGCAAAGATTCCGGTGGGTCAACGGCACGGCCTTGGCCCTGCCGGTCGAGCCCGATGTCAACAGCACCAACGCGGTCTCCTCCGGCCGTGGCGCCTGCGGGACAAACGACGCTCGCGGTGACAACAGGATCGATCCCCCAGCGTCCACCGCGAGCACCGGGATCCCTAACTGGTGAGCCGCACTGACCGCCGGCCCCGGATCCCTGTCCCTCACCAACAGCAAGTCGATCGCCGTCTCGCGAAAATAGCTCTGCAACTCTTCTTCGCGATACTTGGGGTTAAACGGCAAGGCCGTCCCAACCACGGTCACGCTCAACAGCGTCACGGCCATGCCAAGCCCGTTCGGCATCGCGATCCCTACCCGAACCCGACGCCCTGGGTTCAAGCCCCCCAACCGCACGGCGTTCTCTTCGATCCGCAGCCGCAGTTCCTCATAACAAAGCGAACCGTCCGATTCGGAGCACAGGGCCTCTCGCCGCGGCCACTGCCTCGCGGCACCTCGCACCAGACTCAAGATATCTTCGGTTTCCAATCCCCACTCCTTCCCATCACAACCGCGATCGCCACGCCCCCACCTTCCATGCATGCCGCTTTCCATTCACGCCACACGGCGAAACGGCAATACATACCGTTGGCCATGGTCCCCAACCGATTTCGATCCCCGCGCGATCCATCGGGCCGTGAGCGTTGTGACCTTCTCGTGATCCTCAGCCAAATGCGACCGAACACGCACGATCTCTTCCTGATCGAGCGGTAATCCCGTGCCGAGCTTCGCGAGAATCTCCAAATCATAAAAACGGATCGCATTCGCCAAGACGAATAACTCGTCAAACAGATCGGGCGTCCCCATCGGCGAGGTGATGTCACAAATGTTATCCGACCCGACACGGACCCAAATCCCCGCGGCCAACAGCTCCAACACCCTTGCGATCGCATTGAAGGTCGGCGAACGCAGCGGTCGACACTGCCGCATGCTGATCGCGGCCGAAGGACACGTGATCACCCCGATGTTCCATTCCGCCATCCGGTCGACCAACTCCCGAAAACGCTCTTCGGGATAAGTCGATGGCGAAATCATGTGAATCAGCCACACCCGTGGCTCACAACCCTCCGGGCCCCCAAGGCCAAGCCGCTCGACCACATCGACCACCGTCTCCGAACCGCTTTCATACTCGTGGTTGGCCTGGTCAACATGGATGTGAATCGGCTTGTCGAGGTCAAAGGCTAACCGGATCGCACGCTCACATGACTCTCGAAAACCGATGTGGTCGGGGTAATCCGCCCGGTCATCACGTTCCGGCAATAGCCCGATAAAGTCCGCGCCCCGCGCCGCTTGCTCCAGCAAATCCCACCTCCGTGGCTGGTCATCGCGATACCCCAGCGGCGAATAGGCAGCTAACCGCAATTCGACTCGCCCCGCGTAATCACCCTTGAGCCCCCGCAACGTCTCGATCGCTCGCAACCCGACCTCGTCATCGGTGACATCCACCAGCGTATCGGCCCGGGTCGTCCCGACCTCCTCCATACGATCCAGATAAAACGAAACCCGCTCTCTCAATACCCGCGGATGATACATCTCGCTGGCATGCACCATCGGGATCACGGCATGCTTCCCCGCCAGCGTCAACGCCGCGCCGTCACGCACCCCACGCTCACGCAATAACCGAAAGGTCTCTTCGTAAGTTCCCGAACGGTCCAAATGCAGGTGCGCATTGAGCAAACCGCCCAACTCCGCAACGCGACCCTTCAGGCTATCAAAATACGGCGTCAATCCCTGTCGACTCATGGCGATCTCCACCCTTTCAAGAACGGAGCCTTCGGCGATTCACCCTGCTGTGCAGAACCGGCACCTCAACCAACAGCACCTTCGCACAGTAAACTTCAACCCAAAGAGGCTGATCTACGAAGACGACCCGGCTCACGTCAACGCTGATCAGCCATCCCCCCCATCCCCGCTCACCCGATCAAAAGACGCGGATTGACGCCCTCGACGCGATTTTGCTACTCCAAACACTTGAGCTCTCCCCGCACGGCGGGGGTCTTTTTTTGCGGGCGAACCAGGCGGATTGCAAACGGACTTTTGAACCACCAACCCGCCACCCGAACCGATACGTGACGCCAGCATCCGCGTGACCCTAGTTCTGGCTTTCAGCCAAGTGTTCACGCAAGACTTTCCAGTCCCACACCACTTGATCAGCACCCCGATAAACAGGCCCTAGCAAGCAAAACAATCGATGCCCGATCGCAAATTACTCGACTCCCTAAAGGCCCCGATCCGCTGGTGCCAGCGACGATCGGCACTCCTGGCCGACAAACAACAACACTTCGAACACGAGGTCGCGATCGGTGCGATCTTTAAAAACGAAGCGGACTACCTCGACGAATGGATCGAATTCCATTTCCAATTCGGGGTGACCCACTTTTTCCTCTACAACAACAATAGCACCGATGACTGGCAACGCGTCATCGAACCTTGGACCCGTCGCGGTGTCGTTAGCGTTACCGATTGGCCCGAACTCGGCGCACAGCAAAAGGCCTATAACCATTGCCTCCGCAAGGTCCGACGCAAATGCCGCTGGATCGCTTTTATCGACATCGACGAGTTCCTCTTTTCACCAACCGGCGCGACCCTCCCCGAAGTGCTACGCGACTACCAAGGCCAAACGGCGATCTTCGTCTATTGGATCCTCTTCGGGTCCGCAGGCCACCGGATCGCACCGCACCCATCCGTGATCGCCTCCTACCTTCGGTGCCTCGATCGCGAATCGGCGATCCATGACCGATTCGACCACCGGGTCGGCGCGGCGATCGAATATGTCAGCGCCTGGGCCCAGGACGGCAAATCGATCGTCAACCCGCGTCTGGCCGAAAATTACCGCATCCACCTCCCCGGCGACTTGTGGCAAGGGGAAGTCCTCGACGAAACGGGCCTTCCGCCGATCCGCCGCGCCACCAACAGCCCGATCCCCTGTTCGGTCTTGAGGATCAACCATTACTGGTCCAAATCGCTGTCGGAACTCGAAGCCAAAGTCAACCGTGGTATGGTCAATCGTAAACCGAGCGTCGCGTCCACTTCGAACGCGCAAGCACCCGACCTGAAATTGGCCACGTGGCTCGAACGAGAACGCGACCTCAACGTCACCGAAGACCGAACCATCCTTCAATTCTGGGACGCCGACGCGAAACGCCGGATCGCCTGAACTTCGTCCCCAACCTTCACCTCACGCCCGAGTAACGTAGCGTCCTGACGTGATCGACGCCGGGCAGTCTACCGCTGCCTCGACCCGACCGCCGCTTGAAACCGACCGACAGGCGTTATCGATCAAGCCGCTTTCATCAACCTCGCGTCCCCCAACTCGGGACACGCAATGCCCGCCACGTAACTTCGGTACCGCTCAGAAACGGTGATGAACCCCTGATCGATCAATTGCTCGGTACCCGTGTACCGCTGCGCCGATTCGTCGAAAAGGGTGAACGACGGGTTATCGGTCAGGACGCTTTCAAAAGCCTTGTAGGCCGCCGATCCCTTATGAAAGGACCCCTCCGCCGCGATCGTCTTGACGTACTCGAAAAAACCTTCGACGTACTTGTAATGGAGCAACAACCCGCTCAAGTCCGCCAATCGCGCCGATGCGACCGCGTGACAATTCACAAACCTCGCCCCCAGGTCCTGACGAAACAACGGGTGCTTGGTCAGAAAATTATCCGTCCCGAACTTTCGATAACGGATCCCACCAAAAAAATTTCGCAAACCGTCCGATGCGAGCGTGTTGCCAAAGCGGTTGCAGGGCCCTTCGGCATAAGGGACAACTCGCATCCCCGCCAACGAAAAGTACCGATGCTCATCAACGAACGATCGCTTCGAACCGCCCTGACGCGGCGCGGACTCCGACCCCGCTTCCATCCGGCCTTGCCTCAACGCACCGTACGGGAACAGATCGAGCATCTGACAGGCTACCGCGCCGAATCGATGCCGGTTCAGGTAACTCAAAAAGCCCGGCAAAGTCACGGACTCCGACAACGGAAACCGAAAAAACTCATCGATATCGACGAGCAATACCCACCCGCCCTGACCAAAATTATCGGCCAAAAATTGCTTGGCAGCGATCTTGCACTCCCGATAAGGCATCGCCGATCGCAAGACCGTCACCCCGGGTTGTCCACAGAGGTGCTCAAGCGTCCCATCTTTCGAACCGTTATCGACAAAGGCAAATCTCTCGACCCCCAGGTCGCGGTAATGCCCCAGGAACTCCCGAATGTAGTTCGCGCCATCGCGGACAAGACAGACGACGACCAGCTCCTCGGGACACGATCCGATCGACCTGGAGCCGCATAACAGCTCCAGCGAAGCTTCGAATTTCGAACGAGCCTCCCGTCGACGCCACTTCGAGATCAACGCTTTCATGGAACCGATGCCCCTCTCGGGATGACCCAAGTCTCGCTTTTCACGGACATCGCCCTTTCTTGGTCGACGGATGCATGGTGACCCGACGGGCGCGAACGGGGTGGCTGGTCGAGCCCACCGCCCGACGGCATCACCCGATCAAACTCAGTTACGCGAACAGGTCGCGCGATCGCAATCGCAATCGCAATAATCGCTCGCGATATCATTTTCGTCCGTCCGTTCTCGCCCAAGTCGCCAAGGCCTCTGCGGCCGGAAAAAGCGACCGGGGTCGAAGCCCACAAAAACGAGCTTGCACCCCGCCTTCTGAAGCGATTACCAACCACAACGCACAGAACCACGCAGGAACCGCGGCGCCCCTCAAGCGGAATCGCGGCCGATCACAAAAGCCCACTTTCTTGAAATTGCCTTCACGATGATCCACCACGCATTCGTCATTTCCTTGCGGGGTTCGACATGCCGTGGCGAACAGGTCGACCGTTTGATCCGGGACTCACCGATCCCCTGCGCCCGATGGGATGCTACCGACGGTCGCAAATTGACCGCTGAACAAATCGCCAAGGTACATTGCCCCTCACTCCATTCGCCCGGTTACCCGTTCGATCTGAAGCCTGGCGAGATCGGCTGTTTCTTAAGCCACCGATCGATCTGGCGTCACATGGTCGATCACGCGATCGACGCCCTGATCCTGGAGGACGATGTCGATTTCCTCCCAGGTTTCGCAACCGCTTTTGACATGGTGGCCGAATCGACGCCCCCTGGGAGCTACGTCCAATTCCAGACCCGCGATTTGAATTGCGAATACGAGCCGCTCCGATCCCGCGGCGACCAAAAGCTGGTGCGCCCATCGATCATCCCGCTGCGAACGACGGCCCAGTGGGTGACCCTCGACGCGGCCAAAAAACTGCTCGACATGACCGACAAGATCGATCGACCTATCGACACATTTCTTCAAATGCGTTGGTTGCACGGGGTCGATATTTTGACCGTTACCCCCCCACCGGTGCGTGAGATCAGCCAGGCCCTGGGTGGGAGCGTCATTAACGCCAAGCGAGCCCGACGCTTGGCCTGGCCGGACTTGTCAAGGGAATGGAGACGGTACCTCTATCGCCGAAATATCAAACGACTGTCGAATGCCTCGGGCCATGCCCGGGCGGCATGAAACCACCGCCGGGCGGATCAACGCCATCGCCTCCAGACTCAGGCCGCGTTGGTGCGATAATGCCCCCAACACGATCCGTCCATCGGCCGCCCCAAGAGCTTCGCGATCAGGTCAGGGACGTTCGGGTCCGAAATCTCGAACTCGAGATAACGTGGGTGACCGAGAAAATAGTCCCGCACCTCCCGCTCGAACCGCGATTTCTCATCCTCCCAACGTGAAAAGACATCTTCGGGCCTCTTCGCCGCAAAGATCACTTGGTCGAGCTCGGTGAATGTCATCCCATAGCGCTGGCATTTCTTCCGGTTCCTGCTGCCGATCCAATCGCCCACCGGACGGTTGTTGAACAGGAAGTATGCCCCGGGATAATCACGATCGAGGACCCGAAAGAGCGCATTCGCTTCGATCCGTATCCGACTGGTATGCAAAATCAGATCGGAAAAAACAAGGAACCGATCGTCGTACCCCGCAAGGATCCTCTGGTCTTGCATGCAATTACGCAGCATCGTTCGGGCCAGATGCCCCTGGTCCCAGTGGATCGATGGGAAGCCGTTTCCCTCGAAAAAATGGTGCAACGTCGTCGTCGCGGTTTTGTTGAACCCGAGGATAAAGACGTACGGACGATCCCAGACCTTAACCGGTCGTCGACTCGACCTCAGATCGATCAGCAAATCACGAAACGCCGTCCGAATATGACTCGATAGTGATCGCTTCGCCATGCCGTTATCCTGGACCGAATCGAACCGACGTTCTGTTCACTGGGACCCCGATGTTAAACTCATTCGGCAGATCAGTCGCAAGATCAAGATCGACGACTCGACCGCCGATCGACGCGGGCAGGATGGAGCCTCATCCCTGTCGGCCTTCACGGACCAACGCCGACCGCGACCCACACGGCGTCCGCTTCACGCTTAAAATAAAGCAAAATCGCCCGTTCGCAGATCCGTACGATGCGACCTGCCACCACCGATCTACCCCGACGCCTGGCCACGCCATGCAAAAACTGACCGCATGCAATCGCGACTGCCCTGACGCCTGCGGGATCGTCGCGACGATCCGAGACGGTCGTGTCGTGCGACTGCAGGGTGACCCCAACCACCCCGTCACCCAAGGCTTCTTATGCCAACGCACCAGCCG
>Ga0164292_10005232_pt1 | contig 10613 bp, 5 predicted proteins | sample GEODES117metaG_FD_111486 | JGI IMG/M metagenome (GOLD analysis project Ga0164292, IMG submission 111486) | Eutrophic lake water microbial communities from Lake Mendota, Wisconsin, USA - GEODES117 metaG | ecosystem: Environmental > Aquatic > Freshwater > Lake | place: USA: Lake Mendota, Wisconsin... | reverse complement strand
TACCTGTCCTGAAGCACCGACTTGTCCTGAGGCGCCTACTTGGCCTGAAGCGCCTACTTGACCTGATGCTCCTACTTGTCCTGAGAGACCTGAAGTACCTACCTGTCCTGAAGCACCGACTTGACCTGAAGCTCCAACTTGACCACTTAGACCTGAAGTACCAACTTGGCCTGAAGCTCCAACTTGACCTGAAGCACCAACTTGTCCTGAGAGACCACTTGTTCCTACTTGTCCTGAAGCTCCTACTTGTCCTGAGGCGCCTACTTGGCCTGAAGCACCAACTTGTCCTGAGAGACCTGAAGTACCTACCTGTCCTGAAGCTCCGACTTGACCTGAAGCTCCGACTTGACCACTTAAACCAGATGTTCCAACTTGGCCTGAGGCACCTACTTGACCTGATGCTCCTACCTGTCCTGAAGCACCAACTTGGCCTGATTGACCTGATAAACCTGATGTACCTGATAAACCAGATAAAGATAAATCAGTTCTATATACTATATCATTTGATGCATCTAATAATAAAATTTTATTTTCAGTACTTCCTGCTCCTACATTATTTAATCTAATATTTGGAGTAGTCATCTTAGTTGCTGATGCAATACTTCCACTTACAAATAAAACTTGAGTTACGTCCTCAAAACTAAAGTTATTTGAACCTGCAGCTACATTAGATCCATTTTTATAAACCACTTGGTTTGCTGATCCTGCTACAGGACCTACTAAACCCGAAAGACCTGATGTTCCTGATAAACCTGATGTACCAACTTGACCTGATGCTCCTACCTGTCCTGAAGCACCAACTTGTCCTGAGAGACCACTTGTTCCAACTTGACCTGACGCTCCTACTTGTCCTGAAGCACCTACTGCTCCTGAAGCTCCGACTTGTCCTGAAGCACCAACTTGGCCTGAAGCACCGACTTGACCGCTTAATCCACTTATGCCACTAGTTCCAACTTGGCCTGATGCTCCAACTTGTCCTGACGCACCAACTTGACCGCTTAAGCCTGAAAGACCACTTGTTCCAACTTGACCTGAAGCACCTACTTGACCTGAAGCACCTACTTGACCTGAAAGTCCACTTGTACCTACCTGTCCTGATGCTCCTACTTGGCCTGAAAGTCCTGAAATACCTACAGCACCTGAAGCACCTACTGCGCCTGAAGCGCCGACTTGGCCTGAAGCACCAACTTGGCCTGAAAGTCCTGAAGTACCTACTTGTCCTGATGCTCCAACTTGGCCTGAAGCACCGACTTGACCGCTTAATCCACTTATGCCACTAGTTCCAACTTGACCTGAAGCACCGACTTGACCTGATTGGCCTGAAAGTCCTGATATACCGCTTGTTCCTACTTGACCTGATGCTCCTACTTGGCCACTTAAACCTGAAATACCACTTGTACCAACTTGACCTGATGCACCTACTTGACCTGAGGCGCCAACTTGGCCTGAAAGACCACTTGTACCCACCTGTCCTGAGGCTCCGACTTGTCCTGAAGCACCTACTTGACCTGAAAGTCCTGATGTTCCAACTTGTCCTGATGCTCCGACTTGTCCTGAAGCGCCGACTTGACCTGAAAGACCACTTATACCTGATGTTCCTATTTGGCCTGATGTACCAACTTGACCTGATTGTCCTGATAAACCTGAAATGCCACTAGTTCCAACTTGGCCTGAAGCACCTACTTGACCCGATGCGCCAACTTGACCACTTAAACCACTTATACCTGATGTACCTACTTGGCCTGAAGCGCCTACTTGGCCACTTAGGCCTGAAATACCACTTGTTCATACTTGTCCTGAAGCGCCTACTTGACCTGATTGGCCTGAAAGTCCTGATATACCTGATGTGCCACTTAAACCTGATATGCCACTTGTACCACTTAGTCCTGAAATACCACTTGTACCTATTTGGCCTGAAGCGCCAATTTGACCTGATTGGCCTGAAAGTCCTGATATACCGCTTGTTCCTACTTGACCTGATGCTCCTACTTGTCCTGAGGCACCAACTTGGCCACTTAGACCTGAAATACCACTTGTTCCTACTTGACCTGATGCACCTACTTGACCTGATGTACCTGAAAGTCCTGATGTTCCTGATAAACCGCTTGTACCAACTTGACCCGAAGCTCCATTTTGACCTGATGTTCCTGATAAACCGCTTGTACCACTTAAACCAGAAGTACCACTTAAGCCACTAGTACCACTTAAGCCTGAAGTACCAACTTGGCCTGAGGCACCATTAATACCTGATTGACCTGATAAACCTGAAGTTCCTGAAAGTCCTGATGTTCCAATTTGGCCTGATGCTCCAACTTGGCCTGAAGCTCCTGATATACCACTTGTGCCTGAAAGTCCTGAAGTACCGCTTAAACCACTTGTACCACTTAAACCTGAAGTACCAACTTGTCCTGAGGCTCCTACTTGGCCTGATTGACCTGAAAGACCACTTGTACCTGATAAACCTGATGTACCACTTAAACCACTTGTTCCTATTTGGCCTGATGCTCCAACTTGTCCTGATTGACCTGAGATACCCGATGTACCTGAAATACCACTTGTGCCTGAAAGACCTGAAGTTCCGACTTGACCTGAGGCACCATTTTGTCCTGAAGTTCCTGATAAACCACTTGTGCCTGATAAGCCTGAAGTTCCACTTAAACCACTTGTACCATTTATACCTGATTGGCCTGAAAGACCTGATGTTCCTACTTGACCTGAAGCCCCATTTTGACCTGATGTTCCTGAAAGACCACTTGTGCCACTTAATCCTGACGTACCGCTTAAGCCTGAAGTTCCTACTTGGCCTGAAGCACCTACTTGTCCTGATGTTCCTGATAGACCTGAAGTACCACTTAATCCTGAAGTACCAATTTGTCCTGATGCTCCTACTTGACCGCTTAATCCACTTAAGCCTGAAGTTCCAATTTGTCCTGAAGCGCCTATTTGACCACTTAGACCTGAGATACCCGATGTGCCTACTGCACCACTTAAACCTGAAATACCACTTGTTCCAACTTGACCTGAAGTTCCAACTTGACCACTTAAACCTGATATACCAGAAATTCCATCAACACCGGATAAACCTGAGAGACCGGATAAACCTGAACGACCACTTAAACCTGATATACCTTCTAAACCTGAGATTCCTGATTGTCCTGATAAACCTGAAGTACCACTTAATCCTGAAGTTCCTGATAAACCAGATGAACCTGATAGACTTAAATTAGTTCTATAGAATATATTTCCTGAATTATTTGATACTAATATTCTATCTTCAGTTGTACCTACTGGTATAGCTGTTAATTTTACTCCTGAACCTGTTATAGTTCCTCGTAATTGTGTACTAACAGTATTTGAATTACCTATTACTGTTGTGTTAGAACCATTACCTCCAGCATCTGCTCCTATAACAATTTGGTTAACTTGATTATTACTATTAGGAGTAGTATTATAACCTATAAATACTGAAGCTGATGTTGATGAATCAACACCTCCACCACCTCCTGCTGAATATCCAAGTGCTGTATTATTACTACCTGATGTATTTTGTAAAGCTAAATTACCTACAGCTACATTATAATTGCCAGTTGAGTTTACTTGTAATGCATATAAACCAATAGCAGTATTTTCTTGACCTGTAGTATTGTTTGTAAGAGCTCCATCACCTATACCAATATTTAATTGTCCTATTGTATTATTTGTTAATATAGTACCACCAATAGCTATTGATTGGGTAGGATTTGCTCCTTGATTTATGTCAAAACTTTCAGAACCACTAGTAATCCGTATTGAAGATGATACTCTTAAAAGTGAACCATTAAATGTTAAATTAGCTTCAGAATTTATTGTACTTGCATTTACTGATGTTATAACACGGTCATTACCTGGATTGGTATAAGATGTTATACCAGCATTTGTTCCTGAAATACCACTTAACCCTGAAGTACCTGATAAACCTGATAAACCAGAATCACCGGATAAACCAGATGTACCTGATAAACCTGAAATACCACTTCTACCACTTATACCTGATGTACCTGAAAGACCTGAAGTACCATCTATACCTGATGTTCCTGATAGACCTGATGTACCACTTAAGCCACTTGTTCCTACTTGTCCTGAAGTACCATTTTGACCTGATGTTCCTGAAAGACCTGATGTACCACTTAAACCTGAAGTACCATCTATACCTGAAGTGCCACTTAAGCCACTTGTACCTGATACACCTGATAAACCTGAAGTTCCACTTAAACCGCTTGTACCAACCTGACCTGAAGCACCATTTTGACCTGATGTTCCTGAAAGTCCTGAAGTACCACTTAAGCCTGATAATCCACTTGTACCATCAATACCTGATGTACCTGATAAACCACTTGCACCTGAAAGTCCTGATTGACCTGATAGTCCACTTGTTCCACTTAATCCTGAAGTACCTGAAAGACCAGATAGACCTGATATATTTAAATCTGATCTATAAACTAAATTACCATTAGAGTCTTTTAATACAATATTAGTTTCAGTTGTACCTTGAGGAATATTAGGAAAGGTTACACTACCTGATACAGCAATTGATCCTGATACATTAACTGACCCTGTAATCCAAGCATCTGTTACAACTATTTGTTGAATTGATTCTCCTACTGAAGATGATTTTTCAAAATATATTTTACCATCATTTGTATTGATAGCTAACTCTCCCAGTTCTAATTGGGTTGTAGTAGGGGCATTCCCTGCTACAGAACTTCTGCGTAATTTTATTTTTTGGGCCATATCTATGGTTTATATAAAGGATACCTATATAGGTCTCGTATAAATATACCTAGAATGTACCTCCGTCAATAAGATTTGAACCAGTCATCACACTTCCACTATACTGGAGTATATCACCATCTGTTAAAGGTGTTATATATGTCAATAATTTAGATGATGATATATATACAAATTGTATAGCGGCTGCTCCTGAATTATCATATATACCACTTGATGCGGAAATATAAGGTGCTGTTATGTCTCCTGATGAAGTAAGACTTCCTGTTAATGATAAACTAGTACCATTAAATGTAAAATTAGCTTCTACTTGTCCTGAATTTGAAGAACTTATATAAGTAATCACACCATTATCTGTTGTACCTGTTAAAGCTAGAGTACCTGATATACCTGATAAGCCTGATGTGCCTGAAAGTCCTGATGTGCCAACTGTACCACTTAGACCTGAAATACCTGATGTACCTGATAAGCCTGAGATACCACTTGTACCTATTGTTCCTGAAAGACCTGAAATTCCACTTAGTCCTGATTCACCATTTGTACCTGAAGTACCACTTAATCCTGAAATTCCTGATGTACCTGATAAGCCTGATATACCGCTTAATCCTGACAGACCGCTTGTTCCTACTGTACCACTTAAACCTGATAGACCTGACTCTCCACTTGTACCATTAGTTCCTGAGATTCCACTTAGTCCTGAAAGTCCTGAAGTTCCTATTGTTCCTGAAAGACCTGAAGTACCACTTAATCCTGATTCTCCGTTTGTACCACTTATACCTGAAGTTCCTGATAAACCTGAAATACCTGATTGGCCTGAAAGACCTGATAAACCTAAAGTACCACTTAAACCTGATAAACCACTTTCACCTGATAAACCTGATATACCTGATAAACCTGAAGTTCCATTTATACCTGAAAGACCACTTAAACCAGATGTACCACTTAATCCTGAAGTTCCATCAATACCGCTTATACCTGATAAACCTGAAATGCCACTTGTACCACTTAAACCTGATAAACCACTTAATCCTGATTCTCCATTTGTACCACTTATACCTGAAGTACCACTTAATCCTGAGATGCCTGAAGTTCCTATAGTACCACTTAATCCACTTAAACCTGATTCACCACTTAATCCTGAGATACCAGATAAACCTGATGTACCTAAAAGACCACTTGTACCACTTAAGCCACTAGTTCCTGATAAACCACTTAGTCCTGATGTTCCATCAATACCTGATATTCCTGATAGACCACTTGTACCACTTAAACCACTAGTACCACTTAATCCTGAAGTTCCTCCTGTACCATCTAAACCACTTATACCTGATAAACCGCTTGTACCACTTAAACCACTAATACCACTTAAACCTGAAGTTCCATTTATACCTGATTGACCTGATAAACCTGATTCACCTGAAAGTCCTGATGTTCCTGAAAGACCACTTTGACCAGATAAACCTGATATTCCTGATAATCCTGATGTACCACTTAAACCACTAGTTCCTCCTGTACCATCTAAACCTGATGTTCCTGAAAGACCACTTGTGCCACTTAAGCCACTAATACCACTTAAGCCTGATAGACCACTTGTACCACTTAAACCTGATGTTCCTCCGGTACCATCTAAACCTGATGTACCTGAAAGACCTGAAAGTCCTGATGTACCTGATAAGCCGCTTATACCTGAAAGTCCTGATATTCCTTCAATACCTGAAGTACCACTTAAACCTGATGTTCCATCTATACCTGATAAACCTGAAAGACCTGAAGTACCACTTCCACCTCCTGTTCCTGATGCTCCACTTAAACCTGAAAGACCACTAGTACCTATTGTACCACTTAAACCACTTAATCCTGATTCTCCGTTTGTACCATTAGTACCTGAAAGACCTGATAAGCCTGAAGTACCAACTGTACCACTTAGACCTGAAAGTCCTGATGTTCCTACATTACCACTTAATCCTGAAATACCACTTGTACCTGATGCTCCAGATTGAGCTTCTCCATTAAGACCACTTATACCTGATGTTCCTGATATACCACTTAGTCCTGAGAGACCTGACGTACCTTCTAAACCACTAAGTCCTGAAGTGCCACTTAGTCCTGAGAGACCTGACGTACCTTCTAAACCACTAAGTCCTGAAGTGCCACTTAGTCCTGAAAGACCTGATGTACCTTCTAAACCACTAAGTCCTGAAAGACCTGATAAACCTGATATACCTAATGTTCCGGATAAACCTGATTCACCACTTAATCCTGAGATGCCTGATGTACCTGATAAACCACTTAAGCCTGATGTACCATTTAACCCGGACAAACCTGAATTACCATTTATGCCTGAAATACCACTTGTACCTGACAATCCTGACTCTCCTAATAAACCAGATGTACCACTTAAACCTGAAAGTCCTGAAGTACCACTTGTACCTGATAAGCCGGATTCACCGCTTAAACCTGAAATACCTGATAAACCTGAAATACCGTTTATACCTGATAAACCTGATAAACCTAATAATCCTGATAAACCACTTTCACCTGATAGACCTGAAATACCGCTTGTACCTGATAAACCTGATGTACCTGAAGTACCACTTAATCCTGATATGCCTGAAGTACCACTTAAACCTGAAAGACCTGAGTCACCATTTATACCTGAAATACCTGATGAGCCACTTAAGCCGGATAAACCACTTAAACCTAATTCACCTGATAAACCTGAAAGTCCTGAAATACCGCTTGTACCTGATAATCCTGAAAGACCTGATGTACCATCAATTCCTGAAAGTCCTGATATACCACTTAAACCTGAAAATCCTGATGTACCTGATAATCCTGATAATCCTGAAAGACCTGAGTCACCACTTAAGCCACTTATACCTAAAGTACCACTTAGACCAGATATTCCACTTGTACCTGATAAACCACTTAAACCAGAAAGTCCTGAATCACCTGATAAACCTGATGTACCGCTTAGACCTGAAATACCGCTTGTACCTGATAGACCAGATAATCCGCTTTCACCTGATAGGCCTGAAATGCCACTTGTTCCTAATAAACCTGAAGTACCACTTAAACCTGATAAACCAGATAAACCTGATTCACCTGATAAACCTGATATGCCTGAAGTACCACTTAAACCTGAAATACCGCTTGTACCTGATAAACCTGATTCACCACTTAAGCCTGAGAGACCTAAGGTACCACTAAGACCGGATAAACCACTTTCACCTAATAAACCTGAAAGACCTGATGTGCCACTTAAACCACTTATACCTAATGTTCCTGATAATCCTGAAATGCCTGATTCACCTGATAAGCCTGAAATACCGCTTGTACCTGACAATCCTGAGGTGCCACTTAATCCTGATAAGCCTGATATTCCTGAAAGACCTGATATACCATCTATACCAGAAAGTCCTGATAAACCGCTTAAACCTGAGGTACCTGACATACCTGAAAGTCCTGATATACCTGATGTACCTATACCACTTAAACCAGATAAACCGGATAAGCCTGAAAGTCCTGAAGTTCCTGATATACCTGAAAGACCTGATTCTCCTGATAAACCGGATACACCTGAAAGACCAGATGAGCCACTTAAGCCTGAAATTCCTGATGTACCCGTTGCTCCTGTTAATTCCATTAACCAACTATTAGATGGAGATGAAATTGGTGTTCCACCATAACCTAACACATCCATATGGATAGCCCATCCAAATCCTCCAGCAAATTGAATTAATGTTATTTTACCATTATAGTAGAATGTACTACCACTAGTTTGGTCAACTAAATTAATAAAATTACCTACTGCAAATGCTCCGTAATCAGCAACATAAAAATTAATATTTGTACCTACTAAAGAACCATTAGTTACAAAAGATTGACCAACAGTTTGTGCTGTGAATCCTAAACCTGATGTACCACTTAAGCCTGATATACCGCTTGTACCTGAGATACCGCTTGTACCTGATAAACCAGAAAGTCCTGATGTACCATTTAAACCTGATAAGCCTGAAGTTCCAGACAAGCCAGACTCACCACTTAATCCACTTATACCTAAAGTTCCTGATAAACCTGAAAGACCTGATGTACCACTTAAACCTGAAGTACCTAATAAACCTGAAATGCCGCTCGTTCCTGATAAACCTGATGTACCACTTAACCCGGATAAACCTAATTCACCTGATAATCCTGAAATGCCACTTGTACCTGATAATCCTGAAAGTCCTAATGTACCTGATAAGCCGGATAAACCACTTTCACCTGATAAACCTGATATGCCATTTAAACCAGAAATACCATTTGTACCTGAGATGCCTGATAATCCTGAAAGACCTGAGTCACCATTTATACCTGATATACCTGATGTGCCGCTTAAACCTGATAGGCCTGAGGTACCTACTGTACCACTTAAACCTGAAATTCCTGATGTACCTTCTAAACCTGAAATACCTGATAGACCACTTACACCTAAAGTACCACTTAATCCACTTATACCTGAAGTTCCTAATAAACCTGAAATTCCTGATATACCTTCTAGACCTGAAATACCTGATGTACCTAAGAGACCTGATAAACCACTTACACCTGAAAGACCTGAGTCACCATTTAATCCTGAAATACCTGATGTACCTGATAAACCAGATATACCTAATGTACCACTTAAACCAGAAATACCACTTGTACCTGACAAGCCTGAAAGACCTGAGTCACCGTTTATACCTGATATACCTGACAATCCTGATGTTCCTGAAATTCCAGATGTACCACTTAGACCTGAAAGACCTGAGTCACCGTTTATACCTGAAATACCACTTAAACCTGATAAACCTGATGTACCATTTAAGCCACTTAAACCTGAAAGTCCTGAAAGACCTGAATTGCCATCTAAACCTGATAAGCCACTTATACCTGATAAACCTAAAGTGCCACTTAAACCAGAAATACCTGAAGTACCATTTAAACCTGATGTACCACTTAAACCTGATATACCTTCTAGACCGGATAAACCACTTATACCTGAAGTACCTACTGTACCACTTAATCCACTTAAACCTGACTCTCCATTAGTACCACTTAGACCTGAGATGCCTGATACACCTGAAAGTCCTGACGTGCCATTTATACCTGATAAACCACTTTCACCACTTAAACCTGAAGTACCTGAAAGACCTGATGTTCCTATTCCACTTAATCCTGAAGTACCTTCTAAACCTGAAATACCATTTATACCTGATGTACCTGATAAGCCACTTATACCTGATAAGCCTGAAGTTCCTATTCCACTTAAACCAGATGTACCTTCTAAACCTGAAAGACCTGAATTACCTAAAAGACCTGAGGTACCACTTAGACCTGAATTACCACTTAAACCTGATAGACCTGAAAGACCTGAATCACCACTAGTTCCTGATAAACCACTTAATCCTGAAATACCTAATGTACCACTTAAACCTGATGTACCTGATAAACCACTTAAGCCTGAATTACCTTCTAAACCACTTATACCTGATAAGCCTGATGTACTAATTCCACTTAGACCTGAAATACCTGAAGTTCCTATTCCGCTTAAACCAGATAAACCTGATGTACCTTCTAAACCTGATAAACCTGAAGTTCCGTTTGTACCACTAATACCTGATAAACCAGAAAAACCTGATGTTCCTATTCCACTAAGACCTGAAAGTCCTGATGTTCCTGTTCCGCTTAAACCAGATAAACCACTTGTGCCTACGCAAACTCCGTTACTTAAAATCGTAGCATTACCCGAAATTATAACTATGCTGGGAGAACTCCCGAAACTAAGCGCACAAAATGTTAAAGAACCACTTGTTACAGGCCCC